>Ga0326727_10011726_pt1 | contig 20259 bp, 14 predicted proteins | sample MB2enrmetagenome_FD_207643 | JGI IMG/M metagenome (GOLD analysis project Ga0326727, IMG submission 207643) | Lab enriched peat soil microbial communities from McLean, Ithaca, NY, United States - MB29MY | ecosystem: Environmental > Terrestrial > Soil > Wetlands > Peat | place: USA: New York...
GACATAGACGTTTCCGGCCTCGTCCACCGCTACTCCATTCGCCCACGAAAAGCCTCCCGGAACCCCGCTCAGCGTGTAGCTGCCACTTGACTGCCGGGTCTCTTTAACCACGCCGTTGTGATCGTTCACAACATAAACGTCGCCGCTTCCATCCACCGCCACGCCCGTTGGACTTGACCACCCGCTGCCGATGGTAGTCAGCGTGTAGCTCCCGTCTGGCTGCGGGGCCGCTTCGTATAGCTTGCCATCGGTGATGAACACGTCGCCGCCTCCATTCACGGCCAGGCCAATAGGATTGCTCCACCCGCTGCCGATTCTGGTCTGTATGTAGCTGCCGTTCGGCTGCAGGGTCTCCTTGTAGACGGACGCCGGAACGGCTGTACCCTGTGCGGGCTGACCGCTGTCGACGACGTAGATGTTGCCTTCACCATCCGCCGCCACCGCAACGGGGCTGGTCAAACCGCTTCCGATGGTGGTGGAGGTGTAGAACCCATTCGGCTGCAATGTCTCTTTGTACACGGCTGCGGGAATGGAAAACGGCAAGCCTTGAAACACGGTGTAGAACCCGGCATCGGCGATATAGATGTTGCCGCTCCCATCCACCGCTACACCGCCGGGATCGCCAAACGTGCCCGGAATCTCGTATAAGCTGTATTGGCCGTTCGACGGGTAGAACTTATACACAGTGGGGTAGTCCTGAAACTGCACGCCGTCCCAGTATCCCTCGTCGGTCATAAAGATGTTCCCCCGCTCATCCGCCGCCACGCCGTTGGCCCCCCCGACGTCGCCGATGGTGATTTGCGGTCCCGTTAGCGAGACGCCCTGGGACTGGTGGGGAGTCGCACCCTTGCCGCGCAAATAGGCAGTCCCTATCACCGCCTGGGTGGGGCTTCCGTGGGTCAACACCACTGCGCCGTAGCGCATTCCCGCGTATCGGGGCCCAAAAGCCACTTTCACCGTGCACGTGGCATTGGCGGCGTAAGCGGTACCCACGGCGCAGGTTCCGCCTCCCGAATCTGTGAAATCCAGGTCAGGAGCACCTTCCGTGACGACGGCAATGTCTCGCAGCGTGGCTGCGAACTGGATTGTGACTGTTACCGTAGCCGTCAGGCTGCTGCCGACGTTCACTGTTCCAAAATTCGTTTGAGCCGATGCGCTGAACGGAAGACTGGCAATGGCAAACAGGCTCCCTGCGAATGAGGCGGAAAGCAAACCAAGTTGCTTCATTGAGAACACCCCCCGGAACTCGAGCAAGAAGGCAATACGAGAACCGAGCACGGTGTATTATGCGCCTAATAGCTGTCAACGCGATGTGACGCAGCTTCGAAAGTGCTGCGTAAGTATCGAAATCTGTCTGTTTCTTTACTCTGCCGGATCCTCCGCGGTGAACGGCGAGCAGCAGGGCGTTTCCGTTGCGTGGAAGTTCATCAGCTCCAGGCGGATGCCGTCGGGATCGTAGAGGTTGAACTGCCCCTTGCCGTCCTTGCCGATCTTGGGGTGGTCGTCGTGCGTGCCGCCCAGCCGGTTGCCGGCTTCCAGCACCTTGTACGCCGCCTCCACTGAGACAACGCCGATGGAGAGATGGTCGAGCACGCCCAGGTTGTGCTGCGTCATAGTGGCCGGAATGCCGGTGCCCGACGGGCCGCTGGTCAGCATGTATTCCAGCCAGTCATGCGTGTCAGGTGCCTGCTGGCTCACCCAGTCGATCTTGCCCTCCGCCATGCCGCCGAACCAGTAGGGCCTGAAGCCGAGCAGATCACGGTAAAACGTGTCTTCAACTGCCCGGTTGTGCACCAGGAATCCAACGTGAATGATGTGGTGGCCAATGACGTCGGGCATGGCTGGCGCCTTGGGATGTTCCGGCGGCTGAACAAACTCCACCTTGTTGCCCTCAGGATCTTTCACGTCGAACCAGCGGCTGCCGTCGGCGCCCCGCTCCACCCTGGGCGGCACCTTGTAGGATTTTGAGCCCAGATACCGGCGCATGCCCTCGGCGTCGTCGGTATTCCAAGCGGTGTGATCCAGACGGTTGATGCCCGCGCCCTCCGGCAGCGGCAGCACCTCAACAAACTGTGTGGCGCTGAAGGCGTAGCGGACGCCCTTGGGATCCTCGGGATCGGTCAACTTGGCCGCGCCGATGATCTCGCGGTAATAGTGATCGGTGGCCGCGGCATTCGAGGTGTAGATGGCCAGGTGCGAGATGCCGGTAATTCTTGGACGGGTAATCGGCTTGTCCGGCAACTGGGCAGAGGCCGCAAAGGCCAGCATGAAAAGAGACGGGACGATCAGGAACCGTAAACGCATTCTGCACCTCGGGTTGTTGCATTGCATCAACCGTCAACCATAAATCGATTTGCAGGCGGGCGCAAACCGGGGCTATCGCCTGCATGGCGGGCCGCCTTACAATGCCCCCATGCGCCTGATCGTTCTTTCTGCCCGTCTTGTTCCTCTCGTCTTCGCCGTGTGTCTCGCCTTGCCCGCGCTTTCTCAGAGTCCTCTGCCCGCCACTTCGCCGGAAGACCGCGCCCTGGCCAAGGCAATCTTCAAGGAACTCATCGAGATCAACACCACCGACACGCCGCTGGGGAACGTGACCAACGGCTCGGCCGCGATGCAGAAGCGGTTTCTGGCCGCCGGCTTTCCCGCCGAAGACGTACACCTGCTGGGCCCCGACGCGCGCAAGCAGAATCTCGTCGTCCGCCTGCGCGCCTCCGGCACGCCAACCGAAAAGCCGGTGCTCTTCCTCTGCCACATGGATGTGGTCGAGGCTCTGCGCTCGGACTGGAACACCGATCCCTTCCAATTTGTGGAGAAGGACGGCTACTACTACGGCCGCGGCACGCAAGATATGAAGGACTCCGACGCCGCGCTGGTGGCCACATTCCTGCGCCTGCACCGCGAGGGCTACAAGCCAAAGCGCGACCTGATCCTGGCGCTCACCGCGGACGAAGAAGGTGGCAAGTTCAACGGCGCCAACTGGCTGGTAACCCAGCATCGCGACCTCGTGGACGCGGCCTACGTCATCAACCCCGACTCAGGCGGCGTGGAGCTTGACCACGGCCGCGCCGTGGTGGCCGACGTCGAAGCAACGGAGAAGGTCTATTCCGACTTTCAAGTCACGGCCATCAATCCCGGTGGCCACAGCTCGCGCCCCCGGCCTGACAACGCCATCTACGAGCTGATGGCGGCCATCAACAAGCTGGCCGCTTACACGTTTCCCTTTGAGATGAACGAGGTCACCCGGACCTACTTCACCAACCTGGCCGGACAGGAGACGGGCCAGACCGCCGAAGACATTCGCGCCATCCTGGCCAACCCGCCCGACCTGGCCGCCGCCGCGCGCCTCAGCGCCGAGCCCAGCTTCAATTCCAACTTCCGCACCACCTGCGTGGCCACGCGGCTCAAGGCCGGCCACGCCAACAACGCGCTGGCGCAATCGGCGCAGGCCAATGTGAACTGCCGCATCTTTCCCGGCCACTCGCCCGAGGAGATTCGCCAGCAGCTGATCGGCCTCTTCGCCGACCCCAAGCTCACGGTGAAATATGTCTCCGACGCCGGCGAGGTCTCCGAAACTGCTCCGGAGCGCAAGGCCATGGTCCCGCCCGCGCCCATTCGCGAGGTCTTCGATCCTCTCACGCGCATCACCCAGGCGATCTGGCCCGGCACGCCTGTGACGCCGGTCATGGAGAACGGCGCCAGCGACAGCATCTACTTTGCCTGGGCCGGGATTCCCTGCTACGGCTACTCGGCCATCGCCCTCGAACGCGACGACGACCGCGCTCATGGCCAGGACGAGCGCCTGCCCATCGACTCCTACTGGAAATCGCTGGACTTCTTCTATGCGTTTTCAAAAGCCCTGGGCGGGGAGTGAATCATGAGCAAAGGGATGGAACAGATGGTGAGACGCGAACAGCAGCGCGAACGGCTCAGGCAGAACGTGCTCGCCGCATGGGATCACTACCAGACGACGGGTCTCCACCTGACAGCCAGGGAAGCAGATGCCTGGTTGGCCAAACTGTAAGCAGGCGAGGACGCCAGGGCTCCGGAATGTCACCAACGAGGTGGCCGCAGTCGGCCTTTATAATTTCGACCATCGGCCTTAACGCCATAGAGGGCTAACATATGACTCTGCTCGATGCAGACGAGAAGAAGGAACTCAATGAGGTCGGTGAGGACACCTGGGAGCTCTTTGCGGCGATTGAACAGTCGTTCGCTGTTGATCTGGGAGACTACTACGCACTTGCCGGGATTAGCGTTGGGGAGCTTGCCGAGACGATCCGCGAGCTGGCACACTATCCCGCCGAAGAAAGTTGTCTCTCTGCCGTAGCGTTTTATAGACTGCGACGTGCTTTTGAAGCCCTGTTCAATGTTCCGCGGACTTCGATCCGTCCGGCTACGCCCGTTGGGAAAGTAATGCCTTGGAGGCATCGAAGGGCTCAGTGGCGCAGACTTGAAGAGCACCTTGGATTGACTGTTCCCGGCCTAAAGTATCCTGGATGGCTTGCGCTGCTGAGTTTTGTTACTTCGACCAGCCTGGTGATTCTTGCGAGAGAGCTTTTGGGATCTAAACTTGGCATAGTTGGAATCATCGTCTGGTCCTTTGCTCTGTTCTTGCCAAGTTTAGTCGCTTTCACTCCATTAGCACGGACGCTCCCTCCCAGCTGTACAACAATGGGCGGGCTCGCGAATGTCGTCCTGGCGCGGAACTACGCTGTTTTCGCATCACAGCACGGCAGCCCTTCCGAAAAAGGCGTACTGCCTGAGCTACGGCAGCTAGTCGCCGACGAAACAGGAACCGCATTCGAGGAGATTTCCTCTGAAACACGAATTCCGGCTGACCTCAACATCTATTAGGTAGATAAATGAGGCCGCGACTCGCCGGCCAATTGGCATTCACAGCGACGATTTGCGCCGTGTAAATCGCAGCCCGGTATGCGTCGCCGAAACCGACGCTACTTTCGTATCCACAAAACCCGCAGCCAGCAGCGTCGAACGCACATCCGCCTCAATTACCGGCTGGCCTGCGCCCTTGGCATAGACAATCCACGCCGGCACGCCGTGTGGAACATTGTGACTGCACAGCGCTGCCGCCTTTTCGAGTTCGTCAGGCTGGCGCACACAGGCGATCACCACATCGAAAGTCTGCCGCGCGCTCTCCCCTGAGAGCTTGGGCCGCAACGGCGCTCTCTGGACCATGTCCGCCTGCGCGACGGCAGCTTCGATCTCTGGTCCGGCGAGTTGGCCGAGGATCAGGACGCGCGAATCGCCGCGAATGCCAAGCTTCGCCGCCAGTGCAGGCGGCGGAGCAAGCAGAACCTTTGCCCAGCGGGCCGCCTGCTGCTCGCCCAGATCGAGCGCGATCTGTTCGCCATCTGCGACAAAGCTGAGCAGGCCGCCTCTGGTTGCAATCCGAGAAAGGCTCGCCAACGGAATGCGCAGTCGCCGGCCTGCGTGGCCCACGGCGCGCAGAATCAGCTCCGCCCCCTCGATCTGCGCCTTGACCTCGCACTCCTTCCCACCCCAGGCGCAACGGCAGACAGCTTCACGGCCCACGCGGCGTCCTCCGCTCAAAAGGATCGAACAGGATCGCCGAAATGCCAAGCGAAAAATCCAACCGGCAACACCGCGCGCTATGATTGCCTCTGCGCGCCCAGCCCCCATCGTTCCCATCGCGAAATCAAGCGCCACCGGAGAGCGGCCCCAACGGCATGAAACCCCTCTACAAAAAGATCGCCCGGCGGCTGATTCCGTTTCTCATCCTGCTCTACGCCGTCGCGTTTCTTGACCGCGTCAACATCAGCTTCGCCGCGCTCACCATGAATCACGACCTGGGCATCAGCGAGAGCTTCTATGGCTTTGCGGCGGGCGTATTCTTCCTCGGCTACTGCCTCTTTGAGGTTCCCGCCAATCTGATGCTGGTGCGCATCGGTGCGCGCCGCTGGCTGGGCCTGCTCCAGGTGGTGTGGGGCGCCGTCTCGGTCGGCACGGCCTTTGTCCCCGGACGCTCTGACTACATCCTCGCCCGTTGCGTGCTGGGCGTGGTCGAGGCCGGCTTCTTTCCTGGAGTGATTTACTACCTCACGCTGTGGCTGCCCCGCCCGGTGCGCGCGCGCATGATGGCGCTGTTTCTGATGGCGCTGCCGGTGTGCAACTCTCTCGGTTCGCCCATCTCCGCCAACATTCTCCTGCTGGATCACGTGGCCGGCTTGCGGGGCTGGCAATGGCTCTTCATCCTGGAGGGCTCGCCGGCCATCTTGCTGGGCATTGCTACCTGGTTGGTGCTGGCAGACAATCCCTGGTCGGCCGGCTGGCTTTCAGAGGACGAGAAGAACCAACTGGCGCGGGAGATGCGCGCCGATGAGGCGCTCGACCGCCCCGCGGACAGCCGTATCCACCTGCACATTGCGCGCGATTCGGTCACCTATCTCATGATGAATATCGGCATATATGGTTTCACCTTCTGGATACCCAAGATCCTGGTAGCCGGCGGAATGACCGCTACGGCCACCGGCTGGTGGGCAGCCTTGCCGTACTGTGTCGGCGCCGTGGCCATGCTGCTGGCGAGCCGACGCAGCGGCACTCGCTTGATGGCCGCCAACTTCCTGGTGTGCGCCGCCGGCTTTTGCCTGGCCGCGGCGTCCCACAGCCTGCCTGTCTCCCTGGCCGGTTTTTGCCTGGCCGCGATGGGGGGGTATGCCGCCCTTCCCATGTTCTGGAGCGCCTGCACCGCCCGCATGAGCGGCAAAGTGGCCGGCGCCGGCATCGCCACCGTCAATTCGCTGGGCGTTTTTGGCGGATTCGTCGGGCCCTACGCCATAGGATGGCTCCGCGACGCCACGCATAGCTATGCCGTGGGTCTATGGGCAATAGCGGCCTGCTTGGTGCTGGGCGCCGTCTCTGCCTCCGGCGGGGGAGCCAGACAAGAGCCGGCGGCACAGCTGCCTCGCTGATTTTCTCGTAAAACAAAAGGGACACTCGCCGGAATCAGGCTAATCCTTCAAAATCCGGCAGCCGGCCCCGGCCGCGCCAGGGGCAATTCGTCGCTCAATGCGTCTGAAAGCTGTAAAGTGAAGACGTGGGCGGTCGCACACCATCGCCAATCCCCTGGTCCAGGACGCATTATGTCGATTCCAAGGCGCGACTTTCTCCGCTCTGGCATGGCCGTTGCGGCGCTTGCCGCCACCAATTGCGGCTGTGCGGATCTGACGGTGCGCTCCCCCGCACAGGCCAGCGGCAGCTGGGCCGACGTGCCTGGAATCCTGGCGCGCATCGTGCCGCCGCAGTTTCCCGCCAGGGACTTCTTCGTTACCGATTACGGGGCCGTGGGCGACGTCAAGGTCGACTGCCACCCGGCCTTTGTTGCGGCCATCGCCGCCTGCAACCAGGCCGGCGGCGGCCGCGTGGTGGTTCCCGCCGCAACAGATGCTTACCTGGTCAATGGGCCCATCCACCTGTTAAGCAACGTGAACCTTTACCTGGAAGCGGGCGCTCGCATTCAATTCGGTATCGACCCGTCCTTCTATCTCCCCACTGTCCTAGTTCGTTACCAGGGCATCCGCTGTTATAACTACTCGCCCCTGATCTATGCCTACCAGCAGGCCAACATCGCCATTACCGGCTCGGGCACGATCGACGGGCGGGCGTATTTCTGGGCCGCGTGGGAAAACCTGGCCGCGCCGGACTGGATCTTGCTGCAGCAGATGGTAGCGGAGGGTGTGCCGGTGGAGCGGCGCGTCTTCGGCGCGGGCCATCACCTGCGGCTGACGATGTTCGAGCCCTATGAGTGCCATAACATCCTGCTCCAGGGCGTGACGCTGCAGGCCAGTCCCTTCTGGACGATCCATCCAACCTTCTGCACCAATGTGACTGTCCAGAACGTTACCGTGCTGACGGGCACTTCGAACGACGACGGGTGCGATCCGGACTCCTGCACGGATGTGCTCATCGAGGGTTGCAGTTTTTCTACGGCGGATGACAACATATCGCTCAAGGCGGGTCTCGGCGTCGACGCGCAGGGCCTGCCTCCCTGCCAGAACATCGTCATCCAGAATTGCAAAGCCCTGCGATCGGACTGGAGCGCTTTTACTATCGGCGCCAATACCGGGAGTACCATCCAGAATGTTTTTATCGAGAACTGCGTGGCCATTCAATGCCTGAACGCGTACTACATCAAATCGAACCGGGCGGAGGGCGGCGCGGTCGAGAACATATTTATCCGTTCCAGCCGGGCCTTGAATTGCCAGCAGTTCTTCCATCTGCAAACCAACTACGGCGGCGTTTACAGCGGACCGAGCCCGCCTCGATTCAATAACATCAACCTTGAGAAATTGAGCTGCGATACGGCCAGCAAGGTAGCCTTCCTGCTGCAGGGGGACGCGGAGAACCCAGTCCTCTATGTGTCCCTGAGCGATATTGCGGTGGGGAGCGCGCCCATCGCGCAGCAGGTGAGCAACGCCCTGTTTGTGACCTCGTCGAATGTAACCGTGGGAGGCAAACCAGTTAACATCACGGGGTTGTTCTAGGGCTGCGGAAAGGCTCCTTCCGCCCGGAAAATGTGTCGGGCATGGCTTCAGCCCTTCCATCTGCAGGTGTGGAATCGGCGCGGGCTTCAGCCACTGAGACGCGCGGTCCGCCCAATCCGCATGGTACCTGATTGCCGTTGCAATTCGTGAGAAGCGCACCGTGGGCGCATGGCCTCGCGCCAACGCTGGTAAACTGACGAGGCATGATTCTCCCGTTCGTCCGCGAGATTTTCGCGGAGCTGGAGCACTCTTCCGCCTTTGAGCGCGTTCGCAGGCATCTCAGCCTGGGTTCGGGGCGGCGGCGTGTGTCCGGCCTGTCGGTGACTGCGCGGGCGCTCTATCTGCCGCTGATGGCGCGGGCCGCCAAGCAGCCGGTGATCGTGGTGGTGGCCGATAACAAGGCCGCCGAGGCGCTGGAGCCCACCTTGCGCGCCGGCTGTGAACTCACCGGCGCCATCGATCCGGCCCGCGTGGCGCGCCTGCCGGCCCATGACGTCCTTCCTTTTGAAAACCTTTCCCCGCACCCGGACGTGCAGGAGCAGCGGGCCGCGGCGCTGTTCAAGCTGGCCACCGGCGAGGTTTCCATTTTGATCGCGCCGGTTGAAGCCGCGGCGCTCAAGCTCTTTGGCCGCGACTACTACGCCAGCCTGGCCGTGACGCTGAAACGTGGCGACGAAATCGATGTGGAAACGCTTACCGCGCACCTGGCCAGTGTCGGTTACACGCGCATGGACCTGGTGGAGATGCCGGGCCAGTTCACGCGCCGAGGCGGAATTCTGGACATCTATTCTCCCGAAGCCGACCGTCCAGTGCGCATCGAGTTTTTCGGCGACGAGATCGACACCATCCGCAAGTTCGATCCTGAGACGCAGCGCTCGCAATCCGGCCTGGACGAGACGCAGTTGCTGCCCTTGACCGAGACGCCAGTCACCGAGCACCTGCTGGCCGCCGTTCATGCGCGCCTGAGCCGCCAGCGTGTGGAGGGTGAAGACGAAGAGATGGCCGCCGAAGCCGCGGCTGCCGGCGGAGTCAGCGTCTTTCCCGGTTGGGAGTTCTTCTCCTGCGTGGCCGGCGCGGACTCAACATTGCTCAAGCTGCTGCCCAAGTGCGTGCTGTTTGTCGAGGAGCCGGCAATGGTGCGCAACCAGATCGATCGCTGGTGGAACAAAGTGGAGCAGCGGCATGAGCGATCGGGCATTGGTTCGCTGATCCGGCCCGAGGACATTTATCTGCGCCCCGAGGTGCTGCAGGCGACGCTCGAGTCGCATCCCGGGCTCGACCTGGATCAGCTGGGCGTGGTGGACGTGCTCGACCAGGACACAACGCTGGGCGAGATTGCTTTCAACACGCGGCCCACGCATCGCTTTCACGGCTCCATCCCAGCGCTGACTGCGCAGTTGCGCGCGCTGATCGACGCGGAGCAGCGCATTGTGCTGGCCGCGCCCAACCAGGGCGATGTGGAGCGGTTGGCCACCGTGCTGCGCGAATATCAGATCCCGTATCGCCTTGGCAGCCGCTTCTTTCATCCCGGCGGCGAGACCGTCATGGATGAGGCTAGCTATATGGCCGGCGATCTGCGCGTGCCGGTGATTGTGCGCACGCATTTTTCCGCCGGCGTGAGCTTCCCCGACGACAACCTGATTCTCTTTGGCGCCAACGATCTCTCCGACGATGCCGATGTCGCCGCCCGCCCCGAGCCCACGCGCTCCAAAACTGCGGCCTTCGTTTCCGACTTCCGCGACCTTGCCATTAGTGACTACGTCGTTCACGTGGAACATGGCATCGCGCAGTACCAGGGTCTCAAGGAGATTGTGCAGGACGGCCTCTCCATCGAGTTCATGATTCTTGAATTCGCCGAGCAGGCCAAGCTCTATGTTCCGCTTACGCGCCTTGACCTGATCCAGAAGTATCGCTCCACCGATGCCGGGCCCGCGCCGGTGCTGAACAGGCTGGGCTCGCAGCAATGGACCAAGACCAAGGCCCGCGTGCGCAAGGCCATGCAGGACATGGCCGGCGAACTGCTCAAGCTCTACGCCGAGCGCCATACCGCGCAGGGAACAGCCTTCTCGCCCGACAACGAGTTCCAGCGCGAGTTTGAAGACTCCTTTGAATACCGCGAGACCGACGACCAGGTCACCGCCATCTCCGCAATCAAGCACGACATGGAATCGACCACGCCCATGGACCGGCTGCTGTGCGGCGACGTCGGTTATGGCAAGACCGAAGTCGCCATGCGCGCCGCCTTCAAGGCTGTGCAGGATGGCAAGCAGGTAGCTGTGCTCACGCCGACCACAGTGCTCAGCTTTCAGCATTTTGAGACCTTCAAGCGGAGGTTTGCACAGTTCCCAATCAACATCGAGATGATCTCGCGCTTCCGCTCGGCGAAAGAGCAAAAGCTGATCGTGGAACAGGTGGAGACGGGCAAGGTCGACATTCTCATCGGCACCCACCGGCTGCTCTCAAAGGACATCAAGTTCCAGGATCTGGGCCTGCTGGTGGTCGATGAGGAACAGCGCTTCGGCGTGCGCCACAAAGAGCGCCTGAAGCAAATGCGCAAAGAGATCGACGTGCTGGCCATGAGCGCCACGCCCATTCCGCGCACGCTGCACATGTCGCTGGTAGGCCTGCGCGACATGAGCGTCATCGAGACGCCGCCCAAAGACCGCATGGCGATTCAAACCGTGGTAGCCAAGTTCGACGAGAAGATCGTGCGCTCGGCGGTGGAAGTGGAATTGGAGCGCGGCGGCCAGGTCTACTTCGTTCATAATCGCGTGGAGTCAATCTACGAAATCGCCGCGCGCATTCAGGAGCTGGTGCCCTCCGCGCGCGTAGCCGTGGGCCACGGGCAGATGGGCGAAAGCGACCTCGAGCGCGTGATGCTGGCGTTCATGCGCCACGAGTACGATGTGCTGGTGGCCACCACGATTATCGAGAACGGCCTCGACATTCCGCTCGCCAACACCATCCTCATCAATCGCGCCGACCGGCATGGCTTGAGCGAGCTCTATCAGTTGCGCGGCCGCGTGGGCCGCAGCAACCGGCGCGCGTATGCGTACCTACTCATTCCGCCCGAGCAGGAGCTTACCGAGATTGCACGCCGGCGCCTGGCGGCGCTGAAAGAGTTCAGCGACCTGGGCGCAGGATTCAAAATCGCCGCGCTCGACCTGGAGTTGCGCGGCGCAGGCAATATGCTGGGCGGTGAACAGAGCGGCCACATCGAGGCTGTCGGCTTCGAGTTGTATACCTCGATGCTGGAGGCCGCTGTGAAAGAAATGAAGGGCGAGAGCAGCGAGGAGCGACCGGCGACGCAGCTAAATCTGGGCATTCCGCTGCGCATCGACGAGAGCTACGTCGCGGAAGAGAATCAGCGGCTGCGGCTCTACAAGAAGGTTGCCGGCGCGAATTCCGAAGCGGCGCTGGCCGAACTTCGCGCAGAGATGGAAGACCGCTACGGCGCGCCGCCCGACGCCACCGTGTACCTGCTGGAAGCAGCCGCATTGCGGCTGGAATGCGAGCGCATCGGCATTGCGCAGGTGGATCGCAAGCGCGCCGAGGTGCAGATTCGCTTCACCGAGAATGCGGCCGTCGACCCGCAGCACCTGATGCGCATGGTGGCCCGCAACGCCAAGCGGGGTGCGCAGTTCACACCGCAGGGCCTGTTGAAGTTTCCTCTTGTTGCTACGCGGTCCGACGAAGTTCTGCTGGAGATTCACGAGCTGCTGGCTAACCTGGCTCAGGCGCCGGTCAATGCGTAGAAATCGACCCTGAACGAACGGGCTCATGATGGAGTGGCCACCTTCGCTGCTGGCCAGGATGAGCAGGCACTCCGCAGGGAGGGCTGTTTGCTTTCTCTGCACTCCCCCACAAGGGTTACATCGCGAACTGAAGCGGCCTAGTATGCTGTGAGCGAAATCAAGGCCGCTCTCACTGAGCGGCCACTCCTGAAACGAGGAAGATGCAATGAGCAGACGCGTACGCAAGGCAGTCTTTCCCGCGGGCGGACAGGGCACCCGGTTCCTGCCTGCCACCAAGGTCATCCCCAAGGAGATGCTGGCGCTGGTCGACAAGCCCATCATTCAGTACGGCGTGGAAGAGGCGATCGCGTCCGGCATTGAGCACATCATCTTCGTCACCGGCCGCGGCAAGGGCGCAATGGAAGACCACTTCGACATCAGCTATGAGCTCGATGCGACCCTGGAACGGAAGGGAAAGAATGCGCTGCTGGCGATTTCGCGCGGCGTGTCGTCGCTGGCGCGCATCAGCTACGTGCGCCAAAAGGAGCCGCTCGGGCTGGGCCACGCGGTGCTCTGCGCCAAGGACCTGGTGGGCGATGAGCCCTTTGCCGTCATCCTGCCCGACGATGTGATTGACGCCGAAACGCCCTGCATCAAGCAGATGATCGGCGTCTTTGAGGAGAAAGGCGGATCGGTGCTGGCGACGCAGTCCATCGAGGGCCCGTCGATCAGCGCCTACGGCGTGCTGGCCGGCTCCCGCGACGCCGCCAATGAGCGCATCTATAACTGCACCGGCATGGTTGAAAAGCCGAAGCTCGAAGATGCGCCCTCAAACCAGGCCATCATCGGCCGCTATGTGCTCACGCCGCGTGTGTTTGCACTGCTCGAGCAAACCACTCCCGGCGCCGGCGGCGAGATCCAGCTCACCGACGGCATCATGGCGCTGGTCAAAGAAGAAAAGGTCTTCGGCTATACGTTTGAAGGCAAGCGCTTCGATGCCGGCGACAAGTTTGGCATGTTGCAGGCCACCGTCGAGTTTGCGCTCAAGCGGCCGGAGTTTGCTGAGAAGTTCCGCGAATATCTGAAGGGGCTGGCGCTGTAATCAGTCTCACGCCTTCCACTTAATGTTGCAGCCAATCGACGGCCGCTGGTCCTCAGGCACCGGCTTACCCGCCAGCACCTGGTCGATCGCGGCGCGCAGGTCTTCGCCGGTGACTGGAATTCCATTTCCCGGGCGGCTGCGATCGAACTGGCCCCTGTAAACCAAGCGGAAATTGCCGTCGAAAAGAAAGAAGTCCGGCGTGCATGCAGCCTTGTAGGCATGAGCAACGGCCTGCGTCTCGTCATAAAGGTAGGGGAACCGAAAGCCGAGCGTCTCCGCCTGCCCCCTGAGTCCCGCGGGGCTGTCGTCGGGGTAGGTGGCGGCATCGTTGCTGCCGATGGCCACAATGCTCACCGGCTCGCCGTCGTAATCCATCCCCAGCGCGGCCAGGCCCGACTCGATGTGCTTCACATACGGACAGTGGGTGCAGATAAACATCACCAGCAGCGCCTTCTGCCCGCGAAAGTCGTCGCGCCGCACCGTTTTGCCGGTAACTACATCTGTCAGCGCGAAATCCGGGGCCGTCGTTCCCAGATCCAGCATGGTGGATTCAGTAAGTGCCATGGTTGCTCTCCTTTCGAATCCGCTAACTCGCTAACTTCGTAAATCCCGCTCGCCGCTGTCCCGCTAAAACAGCCCCGCCTGCCTGCCCGGCATGGCGAGGCCAAAGTGCTCATAGGCCAAGCGGGTGGCCATGCGGCCGCGCGGCGTGCGGTCGAGAAAGCCAATCTGGATGAGGAACGGCTCGTAAACCTCCTCCAGTGCGTCTTCCTCCTCGGCCAGGGTTGCGGCCAGCGTGCCCAGCCCCACTGGCCCGCCGTCATATTTCTGGATAATGGTCAGCAGTAGCCGGCGGTCGATCTCGTCGAAGCCGTGCGCATCTACTTCCAGCATGGTTAACGCGGCATTGGCGGTGGGACGGTCAATGATGCCGGTGCCCCGCACCTGCGCGTAGTCGCGAACCCGGCGCAGCAGGCGGTTGGCAATGCGCGGCGTCCCGCGGGAGCGCAGGGCGATCTCCGCTGCGCCGTCGTGGTCGATCGGCACCTGCATTACCTCGGCCGACCGCTCCAGGATGAAGCGCAGTTCCTCTTCGGTATAAAACTCCAGGCGCAGCAGGATGCCGAAGCGCGAGCGCAGCGGCGAACTCAGCAGGCCGGGCCGCGTAGTGGCCCCGATAAACGTGAAAGGCCGGATCTCCATTACGTGCGTCCGCGCCGCAGGCCCCTGGCCGATGATGATGTCGAGCTTGTAGTCTTCGAGCGCGGTGTAGAGCTTCTCTTCCAGCACTGGTTGCATGCGGTGAATCTCGTCCAGGAACAGCACCTGGCGCTCGCGCAGATTGGTGAGGATGGCCGTCAAATCGCCCTGGATCTGCAACGCCGGCCCCGAGGTCTGCTGAAAGCCGACGTCGAGCTCGTTGGCGATGATGGTCGCCAGCGTGGTCTTGCCCAGGCCGGGCGGCCCGAACAGCAGCACGTGGTCCAGCGCCTCACCACGCGACTTGGCCGCTTCCAGGGCGATGGCTAGTTGCTCCTTGGCCTTCGACTGGCCGATGAACTCGCGCAGCCAGCGTGGGCGAAGCTTCAGCTCAAATCCCTGTTCCTCGTCGGCGCGCGAGGCGCTGACCAGCCTTTCCGGAGTGTTGTCGCGCGCGATGGCCATGCTGGGAGAAGTCTAACGGGCAGGGGTTGCACCTGCAACCCGGGGCCTCTTTTAGGGGACGCTCCTAAGCTGGCACGGCTACCACAGCGGCGACTAGCTTGTAGTGGTAGCCTTCAAACGGCTCGCTCAGGCTCATGGTGAAGAAAGTACGTGGCTTGCTGCTCCCGGCCAGGAGTGCGTGCGGGTAGATGCCGGCAGGCAGCAGGTGAAGCTGATCGAGCCAGGCGGGATCGGTAACGGCCAAATCGTAACGGACACGGCTCTCGTGGTTAGCACGGAAGAGCGCCCGATTCTTCCGCTTGCCTCTCTCCTCCCGAATCCACCACCACAAGTCTTCCGGCTCGATCAATTCCAGCGAAGCTTTCCTGGGTTCATCTAGGACTCGTTGCACTGAGACACAATCGCTGAATCCCTCCAGAACGGACGACCTCCTGCTCACGTATTCGGACAACTGCTTTGCAGCGGGAGCACCATCGAGCCGGCGAAGGAATCGCCATGGCTTGCTAATGTCGACAAACACATCTTCCGGATGCGCGTTGGAGCCGCATTTTTCATCGAATTCGGCCTCGAACACATCCAGAAGACCGGCCTCTTTGCCGTCCGCATAGCAAATTTCTTTTCTCGTCAGGCAGCCCGGAACCTGGCGGCCAATGAACCTGATCCACTGCCTCGTGACAAGGCTTATCCCAGCGACACAGCGATGGTCGTGCTTGTAGGAGTTAGCTAGGCAGAGAATGCGGTCGAAGCCCATGGAGTGTGACTAACCTCCAGGATTTGAATTAGAGATGATGGATTTCTACACTTTCCCAGCAATTCTGTAAATACTCGAGAACCAGCCGCCGATGGCAGTGCTCTGCCGTTGGCTCACTGCACAGCAGCACTGTTGTTCGCGCAAAGCTATCTTTATCGATTGTTGACTCGATGTTTCTCGAACGCAGGAGACCAAGAAACGATTCTTCATAAGTTTCCCAGTCGCCCTTTTTCTTCTTATAAGCATCGAGCATTTCCTGCGTGGGCGCGAGCAAAGGTTCATGCTCATAGGCGGCGCCGCATATCTCCCCCAGGAAGTAAGCCAGATCGGCCTGCTTGGCAAAACCGGCCAGCTGGGAGGTGTTATTCAGGCGCACATCGAGCAGGCGCTCGATGCAGTGAGCCTTCAGTGTGCCGAAGAACTCGCTGGCGCTCTTTTGGGTAAAACCGATGCTGTAGATCTCCATTTGTCCTCTTCAAGTTCCGCAAAGAGTTCTCCCTGCGCGTCAACCAGCGGCTTCCCGGAGGCAGCGGCCACCGCGGTATCGGACTCGACCCGGCCATCGCCGCGGATGTGCAGCATCTCATGGCCGCGTTCCATCAGCACGCGGCCAATGAGCAGGCGGCGGTGACAGTGAGCTGGGTCCTCTTCGCCGCAAACCAGCGCCACGCGAAAGCGCTCGATGCCCGTTTCAAGCCGCGTGATAGCCGCCTGGAAGCGGGAATCGTCGCGGAGCCGGCCATAGACTACCCGGCCCGAGGCGTCGTAATAGGCCGGATTGGCCGGCCGGCCACCCAGTTCCGCGCCCAGAAAAAGGTACCGGATCCCGGCGTCCTCCAGCGAGCGTTCCATGAGCGCCTTGTCGAACTGCGGAGCATATTTCGAGTAGGGAGAGCTGCGTGTGTCCACCACCACTTCTACCTGGTGCTGCCGGACCAGGGCGAGCCACTCCTCAATGGCATGGTTGGAGTGGCCGAGGGTGAAGAAACGGCTCATGCTCTGGTCCCTGCCAAGGAGGATAGCACCCTGAGACATGCCCCCTTTGCTGCCGGATCCAGGGGTGATTGGAGGCTGGCAGGAGGGCGCGAGCCATCCTGCAAAACACGGGCGTTCTACAGGTCGAAGCCGGAATGACTGGCCAAATTCGATGCCAACGTCTTGCCTGACTTTTGCATCCCACAAACGGTCTCCGCGGCCGTTGCTTCGCTGCCGCCGGAGAGTATTCATTTACCGTCTTGATGCTCCTGAAAGAATGGCACTTGCGGGAAAAGGTCGATTCGGCAATCCTAGACTACCAACCCTTGTCTTGAGAGATTGCTGGACTCTGGCGCGAGGGGCCGGAGGCGAAGACGGGCGCAGAAATCGCCCGCCGCGTGACTGAAAAGGAACCGAACGAATTGGTTATGGATTCGGGGCGCGGAGTATGATATAGCTGCCATTGAATCCTAGGAATCGAAGGCTCCTCCGGGAGTCAGCCAGATGGAAACGTCAGGAGACATGTATGTTCGATCGTTCTTGCCTTGGGGCGCTGTTGCTGGCCGGGCTCGTTCTGCCACTCGCCGGCTGCGGTAGCTCCAATGAAATTGATTCCATTACGATTACTCCTGCGACTCAGTCTCTGGCAGTGGGCGCTCATGCGCAGTTCACAGCGATCGGGACCATCGACCATGGCAGCCATCCCGCATCCACCGAGAACATAACCGACACCGCGACCTGGGCATCGAGCTCAACCAGTGTCGCCACGGTAAGTTCCTCCGGCGTTGTCACTGCCGTGGGAGCCGGTTCTGCCACCATCACGGCAAGCACGCCAGGTTACAATGGTACTGTTTCCGGCACCGCGACTGTCACCGTGACCGGGGGCACGGGCGGGGGCGGATCCTCCGAGCCCATCACCGCAGTTACTCTCATACCCAGCTCTCAATCAGTCGCCTCTCCAACCGAGACCGGCCAGTTTATCGCGCTTGGCACCTCGGGAAGCTCTGGCCTGGATGTCGATATAACCAATCAGGTCTCCTGGAGTTCCAGCGACACCACTGTCGCCACCGTCAGCAAGGGCGGACTCGTCACCGGGTCGGCCGTCGGATCTTCCACGATCACCGCCCTCTACAAGAATCCCGACGCCACAGTGGTGACAGGCACCGCCGTCTTTACGGTGTCAGGCACAAGTGTAGTCCCCGGCAACCTGATTTCGCTGCAAATCGTGCCCGGCAATCAAGCGGTTGCGGCGCCCGGTGGATACGCCCAGTATGTGGCCATTGGTACGTTCTCAGGCAACCCGCTGGTTACGCGTGACATGACCAATCTGGTCGCATGGAGCGCCAGCGAGCCGGAAGTCGCCACCGTCAGCCCCTCGGGGCTGGCCACCGGACTCGCCGAAGGCGCCACCGCCATTCTGGCCATTGGGACCAATCCCGACGGCAGCGTAGTGACCACCACAGCGACCTTCACGGTTACCGGTTCCAGCGCCAGCGTCGGTGTATTGACGTCTATTGCCATCTCTCCCAGCTCCCAGACCGTATCAACCGCGGGTCAAACCGCCCAATTTGTCGCGATCGGAACCTATTCCGGCAACCCCACCACAACGCGGGATCTGACCAACGAAGTCACCTGGATTTCCAGCTCGACAGCCGTCGGCACCGTCAATTCTTCAGGACTCGCCACCGCCAAGGGCGCTGGCACCACGGCCATTACCGCTGTCGGGAAGAGCCCCGATGGCTCCGCCGTGACGGGCGCCGCCACGTTTACGGTTACCGGCTCCGCCGCAGGCTCAGGTGTATTGACCTCCCTGGCTATTACTCCCACGTCGCAAACCGTAGGTGTGACCGGTGAGACCGCCCAGTTCATCGCCATCGGAACCTACTCAGGCACTCCAACTACAACACGGGATTTGACCAACCAGGTCACCTGGATCTCCGCCGAGCCCTCGGTTGGCACCATCTCTTCCTCCGGTCTTGCCACCGGTACAGGTGTCGGCACCACCGCCATCACCGCTATCGCCAAAAACGCCGATGGCACAGTCGTGACCGGCGCTGCGACCTTCACGGTGTCGGCTTCGAGCGTCGCATCCGGAGTCCTGACTGCCGTATCCATCATCCCGAATGCGCAGACAGTGGCAGTCACAGGTGATCAGGCCCAGTTCATCGCCATCGGCACGTATTCCGGCAGCCCGACCACAAGCCGCGATCTGACCAACCAGGTAACCTGGGTTTCCGGTCAGCCCTCGGTGGGCACCATCAATTCCTCCGGCCTGGCTACGGGAACCGGCGTAGGCACCACCGCCATTACCGCTATCGCCAAGAACGCCGACGGCACGGTAGTGACAGGCGCCGCAACATTCACCGTCACGGGTGCGAGCGTCACGCCCGGGATACTAACCACACTGACGATCACTCCCAGCGCGCAGACCGTTCCCGTGCCGGGAGCAACCGCTCAATTCATCGCCATTGGCACCTACTCAGGGACTCCCAACACGACCAAGGACCTGACCAACCAGGTAACCTGGATCTCCAGCCAGGCCGCGGTTGGCACAATCAACTCTTCCGGTCTTGCGACAGGCGTAGGCGCGGGCACGACCACCATCACGGCCGAGGCCAAGGCCTCCAATGGCACGGTGGTGACGGGCGCCGCAACCTTCACGGTTACCGGTGTGTCCTCTGAGCCGCTGCTTTCGATGTCCATCATCCCCACTTCGCAATCGGTTGCGACGCCAGGCCAGACAGGCCAGTTCATCGCCATCGGAACCTATGCAGCCAGCCCGGTGACCAGGGATATCACCAGCCTGGTTACCTGGAGTTCGTCCGCAATCCAGGTTGCCACCATCAGCAATGCTGCAGGGAGCAACGGCTTGGCGACGGCAGTCGGCCCGGGCACTACCGCTATCACGGCCATCGGAAAGAACCCCGACGGCAGCGTGGTGACAGGTTCCGCGACCTTCACCGTGACCGGCAGCACGATTGTTGAGCCTCTGCTTTCGCTTACCATCTCTCCGGCATCGCAAGCGGTCGCAATGCCTGGACAGACCGGTCAATTCATCGCGATAGGAACCTACTCAGTCGCTCCGTATACACGGGATCTGACCACCTCTGTCACCTGGATTTCCAGCCAGCCTGAGGTTGCCACCATCAGCAATACTGCCGGCAGCAACGGCTTGGCCACGGGAGTCAGTCAGGGTGCAACCGCCATCACCGCCGAGGCGAAGAATCCCGACGGCACCCTGGTGACGGCAAGCGCCGCCTTCACCGTAACCGGTGCGGTCACTGAACCTCTGCTCTCGATCGCCATTATTCCCGCTTCACAAACGGTTTCAATCCCCGGCGAACAAGCTCAGTTCATCGCCATTGGCACCTATTCCGGCAACCCCAGCCTGACCAAGGACATCACCAACTCGGTCACCTGGGTATCCAGCGATGTCAAGGTGGGCACCATCAGCAACACGGCCGGAACGAACGGCCTTGCCACCGGAGTGAATGTGGGTACTACGGCCAT
>Ga0326727_10011728_pt1 | contig 20257 bp, 15 predicted proteins | sample MB2enrmetagenome_FD_207643 | JGI IMG/M metagenome (GOLD analysis project Ga0326727, IMG submission 207643) | Lab enriched peat soil microbial communities from McLean, Ithaca, NY, United States - MB29MY | ecosystem: Environmental > Terrestrial > Soil > Wetlands > Peat | place: USA: New York...
AGCGATGCTGGCGTCAGCTTTGCCGTTCCCGCACGCAAATTCTTTCCCGCAGCCTCGCGTCGCAGATAACCCAATGCGACCGTGCGATCTCCGCCGGGCAGAGGCAAAACCGCGCCGCTGGTGATCTCGCCAACTTCTTTCTCTTCCGTATTCTCCCCGGCCAGAATCTTCGCGCCCGGTTCGGGCAGCGTACCCTCGGCCACGAACGCGGTGAACTGCCGGTGTACCGCGCCGCGCGAGCGGATGCGCTCCACGATCTCCTGACCGAGATAACAGCCCTTGGTGAAATTCAACGCGCGCGTCTGCTCGGTTTCCTGCGGCAGATCGCGCTCCCGGATGTCCTCGCCAAATTGCGGGATGCCACGCGAGATGCGGAAAAGATTCAGCGCACTCGTGCCGATGGCCCGCGCTCCCGCCTTGAGCAGAGCGCTCCAGAGTTCGCCGGCGTACTCGGGAGCAATCCAGATTTGCCAGGACTCGCGCGCTTCCTCGCCCGAACGCAGGAGCGTGACGGTTTTCTGCTGACAGGCAAGTTGCCAAACAACGTCCGCAAACTGCAGGTGCGCGAGATCCGGAACGGCAATACCGGCGCGCTCGAGAACGTGTCTCGACTCGGGACCGGTCAGGCCGAGCGCGGTGAGTATACCGCTGATGTCGGCGATCTCAACATCGTCGGCAATGATGAAGTGATCGAAGAGCTGCAATATTTTTTCCCGCTGTCCGCGCTCCGTATCCACCAGCAGCGAGTCTCCACGCTGGAAAACATAGAGATCGGCCTGAATGCGGCCCTGCGCGTTCAACAGGAAGGCATAGACGCCGTGGCCGGGAGCAAGATCGCGGACGTTGTTTGTAACCATGCCATTGAGCCAGCGGACGCGGTCCCCGCCGGTCACCGCGATTTTGGCGCGCCAGCTCAGGTCGTAGAGGCCGCACCCTGAGAGCAGGGCATGGAACTCGGCGCGAGGATCGCCGAAGTCGGGCGCTGTGGCCACGCCGCTGTGCTCAGTTGGGTTCGCCCCAGGAAGCGTCGTCGAAGTCATAGATTCAATCTCTGATTATAACGAACCGGCGTGATTCGACTGCGCACGGGCTTTTACCGCGACATCTCCCATTGAGCGAATGATTCCAGCCTGCAAAATTTCGCAATCCCGGAGAATCAGATGGTGGAGGGACGTGCGTCCTCGCCCGGCGCTCCACCGGCTAGCAAATGAGTCGCGGGTTTATGAATGGTTCAACGTTGTGCTACCGTTGCGAGCGTGAACTCGACAAAGAGCATTGCCGTGATTGCCGGTGATGGAATCGGGAAAGAAGTCATTCCGCAGGCGCTGAAAGTCGTGGAGGCCGCTGGCGCCGCAGTCGCATTTACCTCGTTCGACTGGGGAGCCGACCGCTATCTCGCCGACAAAGTTACGGTCCCACCGGACGGCTTCGCCATTCTGTCCCGGGATTTCGACGCCATTCTCGTCGGCGCCTTTGGCGATCCGCGCGTGCCCTCCAATATTCACGCGCGGGAAATCCTGCTGGGCATGCGCTCCAAGATGGACCTCTACGCCAATGTCCGGCCGGTGCGGCTACTGGATGCGTCGCTCTGCCCGCTCAAAGGCGTCGAACCGAAAGACCTCGATTTCGTGGTGATTCGCGAGAACACGGAGGGCGTTTACGGCAACCTCGGAGGAGTCTTCAAGCAGGGAACGCCGGATGAAGTTGCGATCCAGGAAGACGTCAACACGCGCAAGGGAGTCGAGCGCATTATCCGCTACGCGTTTGAGCACTGCGCGACGAACCATAAGATGGATGGTTCGCCGCGGCGGCGAGTGCTGATGTGCGACAAATCGAATGCCATGACGCACGCCGGCGGTTTGTGGCAGCGTGTGTTCAAGGAAGTCGCAGCGGAATACTCGCAGATCGAGGCGCAGCACATGTATGTGGACGCGCTCTGCATGCGGATGGTGTGCGATCCGCGCGGGTTTGATGTCATCGTCACCAACAACATGTTTGGCGACATCATCACCGATCTCGGGGCGGGATTGCAGGGCGGGATGGGGATGGCCGCAAGCGCTAATCTGCATCCGGGAAAAACTTTATCGGGGAATATCGGGATGTTCGAGCCGGTGCACGGTTCCGCGCCGCTGATTGCGGGGGAAAACATTGCCAATCCCTTCGGCGCGATTCTGACGGCCGCGATGATGCTGGCATATCTGGGAATGGCTGGCGAAGCGCGGGAGATCGAAGCTGCCGTGCTCGAAGCCGTGCGGCAGAAAAAGACCACGGCCGACATCGGCGGAACGTTGGGGACCCGCGAGGCGGGCGAGTGGGTGGCCGCGAGGGTCGCCAGGCGCTAAGAACCGCGTGGTACCCGATCCTTTTTCAAGACAGAAGTTTTCAAGACAGAGGGAACATGAAGTGGTGGAAGACAGCCGTAGTTGTCCTGCTATTCGCATTGCTGGTTCGCGGAGCGTGGTCGCAAGACCAACCCCAAGCTCCAGCCAACAACAAGAACGTCGATAATCCTGGCCTCCAGGTCCAAGACCAAAGCAAAGCTCAGAATCAGGATCAGCCGCAGACCGCGCCAGCTCAGGCGCCCGCGGGCGAGGGCGCCCGCGCCACACAGGAAACCACCGTCTCGTCCAAAGAGGCGAGGGAACTTTTCCGCTCGGTCGATGAAATTCTGCAGTTTGCCAGCCAGGATACGGGCCTCCCGATCAAGCACAAGGTGAAGCGCAGGTTGACCAAGCGCGATGAGGTGCAGTCGTACATCCAGAAGAGCATGAAGGACGACAAGGACGCGAAGAGACTGGAGCGGTCGTCGGCGGTGCTGAAGAAGTTCGGGTTACTGCCGCGAAACTTCGACCTGCCGAACTTCCTGGTGGCCATGCTGCGGGAGCAGGTGGCCGGATACTATGACGCCAAAACAAAAACCGTGAATTTGTTGAACTGGGTGGACGCGGAGCAGCAGAAGCCGGTGCTGGCGCACGAACTGACGCACGCGCTCCAGGACCAGTCGTTCGGCATCGAGAAATGGATGAAAGGTTCTACGGAAGATACTGATAATAAAAACGATAATCCCAGTCCCGGCGACATCGAAAACGACGAGGAGTCGTCGGCGCGGCAGGCGGTGGTCGAGGGGCAGGCGATGGTGGTGCTGCTCGACTATTCGCTGGCGCCAACCGGGAAGACGATGCTGGAATCGCCGCAGATTGTCGAAGCGCTCAAGCAGGGCATGCTGGTGGGAACGGTGGATTCTCCGGCGTTTCGCGATGCACCGATCTTTTTGAAAGAGGAGCTGACCTTCCCGTATCGCTACGGACTCGACTTTACCGCCGCGCTCTTGCAGGCGGGCGGGAAGGAGTTGGCCTATGCGGGCGCGTTCAAGAATCCGCCGAAGACGACGCGCGAAATCATGGAGCCCGAGACGTACCTTGCGCATGAGAAGTTGGAGCCGCTGAAGTTGATCGACATGGAGAAAGACTTCAAAGGCTACGACGCTTTCGACATCGGCGCCATGGGAGAGTTTGACGTGGATATTTTGGCCGAACAGTATGCGGGCCGGAAGGAGGCCGAGGCGATCTATCCGGCGTGGCGCGGCGGCTATTACTTTGCCGGGAAGCCGAAGGCAGATAAATCGGCGCCGATCGCGGTGCTGTACGTCTCCCGCTGGTCGAGTGCGGCGAAAGCGGCGGAGTTTGCGGCGGTGTACGCGAAATCGCTGGCCGAGCGATATCAGAAGCGGCAAGGGCTGGGAGGGGATGGCAAGGTTGCGGACGACGCGCCGCCAGTCGACTCCTGGCGGACGTTGCGCGGACGCCACGCGTGGCTGACAGAGGAGGGGGTCGTCATGATTGAAGTCCGCGGCGACGCGGTACTCATCAGCGAAAGCCTGGATGACGAGACGACGAAGAAGGTGGAAGTGGACTTTTGGCCGGAGGAAAAAGCCGCGCCCGTCAAGCCCTGAGTTTCCGTCTTGTATAATCACGAGTTCCGCAGTCATCATTCATTTCCAGCCGCAACCAGGAGCGCATTTGCAGCAGGCAGAGATTGGCATTATCGGCGGCAGCGGTCTGTACCACATGCCGGGCTTCAGCGACGCCCACGAGCTCGTGCAGCAGACTCCGTTTGGAGATCCTTCGGATGCGTACATTCTGGGAACGCTTGAGGGGCGCAAGGTGGCGTTTCTCGCGCGCCATGCCCGCGGGCACAAACTGCTGCCGAGTGAGCTGAATTTCCGGGCCAACATTTACGGCTTCAAACAACTGGGAGTGGAGCGTATTGTATCGGTTTCGGCCGTGGGGTCGCTGAAGGAAGAGCACAAGCCGCTCGATTTCGTGATCCCAAACCAGTTTTTCGACCGCACCCGGCACCGCATGGACACTTTCTTCGGCGACGGCATTGTGGCGCACATTGGATTCGGCGATCCGGTGTGCGATGAAATGATGAAGGTGGTTCGAGGCGCATGCAAAGCTGCGGATGTATCCGCGAAGCTGGGCGGGACTTACGTCTGCATGGAGGGCCCGCAATTTTCCACCAAGGCCGAGTCAAACGTATACCGTAGTTGGGGAGCGGATGTGATCGGCATGACCAACTTACAAGAAGCAAAACTCGCGCGCGAAGCGGAGATTTGCTACGTCACCATTGCCATGGTGACCGATTATGACTGCTGGCATCCGCATCATGATTCGGTGACGGTGGAGCAGATTGTTTCCGTGCTGGTGAAGAACGCCGAGAACGCCGCGAAAGTCGTAACGGCCACGGTGGCGGCCTTGCCGAAGGCGCGCTCCTGCAAGTGCGGAAGGGCGCTGGCGAACGCGATTCTGACCGACCCAGCCCGGATTCCAGCGGCGACGAAAGAGAAGCTGCAGTTGATATTGGGAAAGTACCTGAAATAAGTCGTTGGTCGTTAGTCGTTGGTCGTTGGCGAGCATCAGTTCGACGCTCCCGCAGTTTCGTAAAATGAACGCCAACGACTAACGACCAACGACCATCGACTGACTTACGGAGACTCATGAGCATTCTGGTAGTAGGTTCGGTTGCCTTTGACACGATCGCTACGCCTTCCGGCCAAGTGAAAGATATTCTCGGCGGAGCTGCGACTTACTTCGCGCTGGCTGCGAGTTACTTCACTGAGGTGCGAATGGTCGCGGTAGTGGGCGAAGACTTTACGCCCGAACACGAAGCCGTGCTGAAAAATCGCGGCGTGGATACGCGCGGCATCGAGCGGACCCAGGGGAAGACGTTCCGCTGGGGCGGGCAGTATCTCGACAACCTGAACGAGGCCAAGACCGACTTCACGGAACTGAATGTATTCGAGAAATTTCAGCCGCGCATTCCAAAAGAGTATTTGGATACGCAGATTCTGTTTCTTGCGAACATCCACCCCTCGCTGCAAGCGGCGGTGCGCTTGGAGATGGATGGCGTGCGCCTGACGGGCGGCGACACCATGAATTTCTGGATTAAGGGCACGCCCAGGGAATTGGCGGAAACGTTGAAGCTGGTGAACGTTCTCCTGATCAACGACACCGAGACCAAGATGCTGGCCGGCGAGAAGAACCTCCCGCGCGCGGCGAGAAAAGTTCTTGCCATGGGACCGAACGCGCTGGTGGTGAAGCACGGTGAGTACGGAGCGACCATTTTTTTTCGCGAGGGCGCCTTTGGCATCGGATCGCATCCTTTTCGCGCGCCGGCCTTGCCAATGGAAGAGGTCAAGGACCCCACCGGAGCCGGCGATTCGTTTGCCGGCGGATTCATGGGATACATCGCGTCGCAGGACGAGATCAATCGCGAGGTACTGAAGCGCGCCTTGTTTTACGGCGGTGTGATGGGATCGTTTGCCGTGGAACGTTTCGGTACCGAGCGGCTGCAGAATCTAACGCGCGGGGAAATTGACGCCCGCTTTCAGGTGTTCCGCGAACTGACGCACCTGGAATAAGCCATGACAGAGCGCACCGTGAGCGTTAAGACAGCCTCCGTTCGCGACCGTAGCGCAACCCGCGTGGCCCTCATAGCTGTCCTCGTGTCTCTATCTTCTTTTCTTTATTACTTTCAACGCAGCGACCTTCTGCTCTATGGCGACGCCGTCGCGCACATCAATATTGCGCGGCGCGTGTTCGATTCGCAGACTCCCGGTCTGCTGCAATTGGGGACGGTCTGGTTGCCCTTGCCTCATCTGCTGATGATCCCGTTTCTCTGGTCGGAGGCGATGTGGCGGAACGGCGCTGGCGGTTCGATTCCCTCGATGATCGCCTACGTACTCGGAGTGGTGGGAATATTTCGCCTCGTGGGCGGCCTGCTGGAAGCTGAGCTTTTCAAAAAGATGGGCACGAAAACGGCGGCTGGCGTGGGCGCATGGGTCGCCGCAGTAGCTTATGGAGCCAATCCGAACCTGATCTACATGCAGGCAACGGCCATGACGGAGTCCATCTATCTGGCGCTGTTTATCTGGACCGTCGTGTACTTCGCAGAATTTATTCGGAGTTTGAAAGAGAAGGACCTGAAAAACAATGAAGACACAGATGGACGGCCAACGCAGTCGGCGCGCAATCCGCTGATGCGCTGCGCCTGGTGTCTGGCGGGTGCGGAGCTCACGCGTTACGACGGATGGTTTCTGGCGGGAGTGATGGGAGCGGCGGTCGTCGTCATCGCGCTGCGGCGATGGCAGAATCACGCCTGCGTTTCAGGCGATTTGGATGATCGCGCCCTGCGGTGGGCGACAGTGAAATTCCTGTTGGGCATTGCGGCGGTTCCTTTGCTGTGGCTGGCGTACAACGGGGCAGTGTATGGAAACGCGCTGGAGTTTGCCAACGGTCCATACTCGGCGAAGGCGATTGAGCATCGCGTGGGCGCGCCGAATCCTGCGTTCCACAATGCCGGCGTTGCGGCCATCTATTTTTTGAAATCGGCGCAGTTGAATATGGCGGTGGGGAACTGGGGGCGGTTCTGGCTGGCGGCGGCCTTGGTGGCATTGGCAATCGGAGCATGGAAACTGCGGGCGCAATCGTTCGCGATGTTTCTGCTGTGGGTTCCGCTGGTCTTCTATGCGCTATCGATGGCGTACGGCTCGGTGCCGCTTCATGTCTACACGTGGTGGCCGTTTGCTACCTTCAACCAGCGCTACGGACTCCAGTTGCTGCCGATGTTCGCGGTTTCGACCGGAGTGCTGACTGCATCCGTGTTCCTCGTTGGCGCGGGCGGGCGGCACGTTTGGAAACTGGTGGCGGCGATGTTGGCGCTGGTGGTGGCCAGTTATGCATCGGTGTGGAAGGCGGAACCTCAATGCTTGAAGGAAGCGCGGAGAAACTGGGAAATCCGCAACCCTTTGAATTCCGCGGTCGAGCGCGTGGTTGCTCGACTGCCGCGGAACTCACGGTTCCTGATGGACCTTGGGGAACACGTCGGCGTCATGGAGCAGGCGGGCATTCCGCTGCGGCAGGTGGTGAATAACGAAAATCATCGCCCGTGGAAGCGGCCAACGGATCCTGAAGGCTTGTGGGAGCGCGCGCTGGCCGATCCGCCGCGCTACGTGGATTTTGTGATTGCCTTCGATGGCGATCCGGTAGACGAAGGCGCGAACAAAACCAATCTCACGGTGCTGGCGGAAATTCACGCGACCGGACAGCCGCATGCGCGCATCTATGCGGCGAGGAGCGCCCCGAATCAATCGCGTTAACCCTTCGCGGCCAGCAACACAGAAAGCGCCCGGATGGCGGTGATAGAATCCGCTCGGAGCCGGGACGCTGCTATGAAACCCATCCATCAAACCATCGCTCGTCCGACCGTCGCTCGTCCGACCGTCGAACTGCCTTTTACGAAAGCGTCGGCTTGCGGCAACGATTTTCTGGTGGTGGAAGGCGCGCACGCTTCCGGCGATCTGGGTGTGCTCAGCCGCCGCTTGTGCGACCGCCATCGCGGAGTTGGCGCCGACGGCGTAGAGTGGCTGTTTCCGGATGCGCAAGCGGACGTGAAGGCGCGCCTGATCAACGCGGATGGGTCGGAGGCGGAAGTTTCGGGCAACGGCACGCGCTGCGTGGCGGCGGAGATTTGTTCGCGCGAGCACAAAACGGAAGTTGTAGTGCGCACCGGCGCCGGACTGAAAACTTGCCGGCTCACTAGTTCGAACGACGCGCGGCAAGGCTCCACGTTTGAGTTCGAAACGGATATGGGCCGGCCGGAGGTCGGCGGCCAATTGTCGATTGAGACCATGTGGGTGCGGGCGGTGGGGACGAAGGTTTCGATGGGGAATCCGCACTTCGTAATTTTCGTGGAGAGCTTTCAGGAGGGATGGCAGCGGCAGGCAGCGCTGATTGGCACGCAGCCGCAGTTTTCGCAAGGCACGAATGTTGAGTACGTTGTGGTGCGCGGTGAGAGTGAAATCGAGATCCGGCTGTTTGAACGGGGCGTGGGAGAAACCGAGTCTTCGGGCACGGGATCGTGCGCGTCGGCGGTGGCCGCGATTGCGAGCGGGAGGGTTGCTTCGCCGGTGACCGTGATTGCGCCCGGAGGTTCGCAGACCGTGCGCTGGGAGAATCAGGTTTATCTGCGAGGTCCGGCGACTCTCATCTGCCGCGGAGAGTTTTTCGTTTAAGATCAAGCGTATATTAGGGAGCATTCTCAGGTGGTCGACCGCAACAGCGCGAGCCAAGATACACCGCTGCGGCGGATGACCATGCGCATTTGTAGTTCGGTGGCATTGGTGGTTACCGGCTCCGCAGTTCTTGTTCTTTCCGCGCTGCCGGTTAGCTGGCTAGACCGGCACCACCTGCTACCCGGCATGAGTGGCGCGCTGTTTGTCGCTCTTTTAGCTCCGGCGATCATCGCTTGGGATCATGCCGGATTTTATTTTCTTGTTATTGTCACGGGTTGTGAGCTGACGCTTGTCTCGTGCAAGCCCAAAGTTCGTAGAACGAGGATCGAAGCCATGGCTGCGGTAGGTGTTTGCGCGCTAGCATATCTCTTCCTCTATCTCTCGATACGATTTAATTTCCATTGAGCTGGATTCAAGCTGGGCCGAAAATCGGAAAGGGATGACTACCGCTTCCCCTAATTCGCGACTCAAGCCGCGCGCGCTCCGTCCGGGCGACAAGGTGGGGATCATTGCGCCCGCGTCGAACATTAAGCGCGAACTGCTGGAGGCGGGCTGCGACGGGCTGCGACGCGCCGGCTATGAGCCGTTTTATTTCGAGTCGATCCTGGAACGCGATCTGTACTTTGCCGGGTCGGCGGAGCGCCGGGCGCGCGAACTGGAAGACATGTTTCTGCGCGACGATATCCGCGCGATTGTCTGTGCGCGCGGAGGATATGGGTCGAACTACCTGCCGCTGGCGCTTGATCCGACGAAGATCATTCCCCATCCTAAGATTCTGGTGGGCTACAGCGATATTACGACGCTGGTGTGTTGCATTGCGGACTCGGCGAACTTCGTGACCTTTCATGGCCCGATGGTGACTAAGGATTTCGCCATTGCGGACGGTGTGGATCTGGAGTCGTGGCAGAACGCGCTGGGCGGAGCCGAGGAGTGGGAGATTGGCAAGGGCTCAGGCGCGAAGCCGCTGGTGGCGGGACAGGCGGAGGGAATCCTCTATGGCGGGTGCCTCTCCATGCTTGTGGCGTCGTTGGGCACGCAGCACGAGATTCGGACCGCGGGCACGATTCTCTTCGTCGAGGACGTTGCAGCCAAGCCTTACCAGATCGACCGTATGCTGATGCAACTGAAACTGGCGGGCAAGCTGAAAGAAGTGCGCGGCATGGTCTTCGGCGAAATGCTGGATTGCCGGCAGAGTCCGGATCAGGACTACACGCTCGAGGAGGTCATTCTGCGGATTGTGGAAGGCTTGCGGATTCCGGTGGCGTTCGGGCTTCGGTCGGGCCATGTCTCGCGCGCGAACATCACTTTACCGATGGGAGTGCGGGCGAGACTGACCGTGGAGGACGCGGTGGAACTGCGGATTCTGGAAAGTGCGACGAGCAAATGAGTTAGTCCAATGAGCAAGTCTTGATGACCAAACCCAAGCACATCCACCTCATGGGTATTTGCGGGACGGCGATGGCGTCGCTCGCTGGAATGCTGCAAGAGCGGGGTTTTCGCGTCACCGGCTCGGATGCGGCGTCGTATCCGCCGATGTCTACATTTCTCGAATCATTGGGCATCCCTGTCGCACAGGCGTTTGCCGCGGCCAACCTTGATCCTCGGCCCGATCTTGTAGTTGTCGGCAACGCGCTCTCTCGCGGGAACGTGGAACTGGAGCGCTTGCTCGACGAGCGCATTCCGTTCTGCTCACTGCCGCAGATTCTGCATGATGAATTTCTGGTGGGGAAAGACGTTCTGGTGGTGGCTGGGACCCACGGCAAAACCACTACAACCTCGATGCTGGCGTGGATTTTCGAGACCGCGGGCCTTCAGCCTTCGTTCCTGATCGGCGGCATTGCCGAGAATTTCGGCCGCAGCTTTGGGCTGGGCGAAGGCAAACACTTCATCCTGGAAGGCGACGAGTACGACACGGCATTCTTCGATAAGGGTCCGAAGTTTCTGCACTACTTTCCGGATTCCGTGATTCTCACCTCAGTTGAATTCGATCACGCCGATATCTACAAAGATCTGGACGCGGTGGAGACGGCTTTCAAGCGGCTGGTGAACCTGGTTCCGCGACGCGGGCGGATTGTCGCCTTCGATGCGGGAGCAAGCATCGACCGCTGTCTGCTCAAAGCATTCTGCCCAGTCGAACGTTACGGTGCGTCGGAGCGCGCGGACTGGAGAATCGCGAATCTGACGTTGGACGCGCAACAAACCTCGTGGTCATTGCTGCGCGATGGAAAACCATGGGCCAACTTCGAGTTCCCTCTCGGCGGAGAATACAACGTCTGGAATGCGACGGCGGCGGCGGCGCTGGCGGCGAATTATCAAATCTCGAAAGATGTGATTGCGCAGGCTCTCGCAACCTTTCGCAGCGTGAAACGGCGGCTGGAAGTGAAGGCCGAGATCAATGGGATTACGATCATCGACGACTTCGCGCATCATCCAACGGCCATCGAACAGACGATTCGGGCGTTGCGGGCGCGGTATCCGCAATCGCGGCTGTGGGTAGTACTGGAGCCGCGCTCGAACACAATGCGTCGCAACGTGCTGCAGGATGCGCTGGCACGCAGCCTGGCGCTCGCCGATCAAGTGGTGATCGCGGCCATCTTCAAATCGGAGGCGATTCCTGAGGCGGAACGGCTGGATCTGAATCGCGTGGTCGACGAGATCCAGAAGCGCGGAAAGCCAGCGCGCATTCTTTCCGACGCCGATGCCATCGTGAACGCGATCGCTCCGGAACTGCGCGAACGAGACGTGGTTGCGATTCTCTCCAATGGCGGATTCGGCGGCATTTATGAGAAGCTTCCGCAACGATTGCGTGAACTCGGGGTGAGAAAGTCTGGAGTGAACAAGTAAGTGTTTCGCACCATTCTCATGCTGGTTTTTTGGGCTGCTGCGCTGCCGGTCGCGGCGCTGCTGGGCTTTCCCTGGACCTATCTGACCAAAGACATCACCTTCTTGTACCGTGGCTGCATGTGGGCGGCATTCACGGGCGTGCGCATCGCGGGCGTGAAGGTGCGGACGGTGGGACTCGGAAAAATCGATCCGGCGCGAACTTATATCTTCATGTCGAATCACATTTCCAATCTCGATCCGCCCATCACGCTGCCGCTGATTCCACGCCGGACTTCGGTGATGGTGAAGAAGGGCTTGTTCAAGGTCCCGATTCTCGGCCAGATCATGCGGATCGGATCACTTGTGCCGGTCGACCGCGGAAATCGCGATGCGGGCATTTCGGCGGTGCGCGACGCGCTCAAGGCGGTTCAGCAGGGCCTGAACATGACCATCTACGTGGAAGGGCACCGCTCGTTCGATGGCAAGCTGCTGCCGTTTAAGAAAGGCCCGTTCTATCTCGCCGAGGAATGCAAAGTGCCGGTGGTGCCGATCACGATTTCAGGTACCGAAGCGGTTATGCCGAAAGCGCAGTTTGCGATTCGTCCGGGGACGGTGACGGTCGAGTTTCACGATCCCATCGAGCCTGCCGATTTCGGAGATCGCGATTGCCTGATGGCCAAAGTTCGCGCAGCGATTAATAGCGGGCTTCCGGCGGAGTTGCGAGAGTAGGAAATTTCTCCTGTTTACCAGTTGGTACCGGTACCCCCTCCCCCCCTGGCCTCCTGGAATCATAGGGTTAGGAGGAAATTCTTAGCCCGGTCTTTGATTCTAAATGACTTAGAGTAAAGTATTCCAGAATAAGGACTTAGCTCGATTTCTCGCTTCGACGGGGTCTCGGCGGCGGGCTGACGCCCGCTTATCGTTCCAAATTGGTGTTTTCAAAGAGCGCGACTAGTGGGGCTGGGGCAGGTTCGAGGGCCGTCCTGGTGGACGGGCACACCTCGGGCCTGCTACAGGTCGATCTCCATTATCGCCGACGGGCGGTTCGATGTCTGTGATGGCGCTCACTGGGCGTTTGTGATGAAAAAAGGTACAGGGTAGATTGCGGGAGGTCAGCGGAATCCCGAGCGCTAGGCGGACGTGGAATCCCACCCTTCAAGAAACGAAGGCTGGAACCAGGCGATCCGGCATCATCGGCAGAGCCCAAAAAAATTAATGGGCGCAATCGTTTACTTTTTGAAAACATCACCATTGCGCTCATCGACGGGGGTTCCGAGGGTTGAGCGAAAGCATTAGTTTCGGCGAGTCTTAGCGCTTCCGGCGAACGAAAATTCAACGACTTACAGAGGATATTTTCGGCCAGAAACAGGTCGAAAGAGTTTTTCAACAGCCACGCCTGGTTTCGTCAACAACGCGAACGATTGGTGATTTTCGCGTTCAAGATACCCCTCCCCTCTGTATCTTCTGCAAGCGCCGCGCTGCGAACTCAGGTGATCGAGGATCACTGGCGTCCGTTTAACTAGGGAGCGGCAGCATCGGTCGGTGAAGGCTTGGTAGTCAGCTCTTTCACGTCGTCCATAAGAGTGACCATAGCCTGATCAAAGTTCCTGCGCGCGGTCCCTTCCAGGACTGCCCCTTCCACATTCTCAGCGAATGTCCACAGCGCAATGCGTGTCTTGGGATCCAGGATCAGCAAGTGAAGCTGCACGACTTCCGGGTTGCCGTACCCCCCAAAAAACTCGCGCTTTCCAGTGAAAGTGACAAAACGGATTTCAAAAACCAAATCAGCGTCCGCGGGAGCCGGAGACAGTTCGTACTTTCCCCAGCTTTTCATATGCGCATAGAACTCGTTATAAGTCAGGTTAGGAATGGTCGTTTTTGCATTGCTTTCCCCATTGGAGACAAACACCTTCTTGCCGGTGAGGATTTGTGCGGGTATCGGAGCTGAGGGCGGATCCGACGCTTTCTTCGCCGCTGCGATTGGGACGGTTAGCAGCGCAACGGAAGAGGTGATACAGAAAACTCCTATCCAGGCGATTCTCCACATGAGTTCTCCTATTAAATGCGATTGAAAACGAGATCTGATCTCGCGTGTCGAGAATCATTGTAATGGAACTATTCCCAGTCTTGAGCGAGCGGCTTCAGAAGACGAGTCGAACAGGGCCTGCATTTCTTCAACGACTTGTATTGGTGCGGCGCAATTGTGGGATCCAAAACGCGCGCCCAAGCGCGGAACCATGCGCGCGATCAATTGGCCGGAAAGTTTCTTAAGCTCTTTCGCCGCACTCGACGTCAAGGCTACGTCGTAGCTAGCCACGGAGCTTTCCGCTCTTAATGAGGTCCGCTTTCACCTTGGCGAGCGGAACGCGTTTCTCATGCTGCCGCGAGCGCGAAACCAGCACGTCCTCGATGTCCTCCCAGAGCGCCTTGTGCTTCTTCAGGTCGATCACGGCTGCCGTCTTGCGGCCCGCTTCGTCGGTGATGAACTGAATTCCGGTCATGGGCAGTGCTCCTCCTTGGATCGTGTGGAACCTGCCTCCACCGTAATTTCGACGGCTCGTCCTGTCAACCGCGATCCGCCGGGTGCGCCATCCTTCGGTCTTTGAAGGGTGGGATTCGACGGTCGTCTCCCGCTTAGGATTTCTTGCTGGCTTTGCGGGCCGCACCACCCAAAGTCAACGGCCGCGGGCGAGGGCGCCCGCGCCACACAAAAGCCAGCCATTTCTATGGGTCTCAACGGCGCGGCTGAAGAGGTTGCGGAAAAAATGGATTCGCTGCCTTAGCCCCTAAAGGGGCGTCTGACTTTAAACAAATTACGGTATCGCTAAAGCGATACCCTGATACGAAGCCGGAGTGTTTCCGCCAGCTGTAAAGTCGTGCCCTTTCCAAGAACCTGCGTGAATCAGAGTTTTCCGCAGCTAAAGTCGTGCCTCTTCAAAATAAAGTCAAAATCCCTAGCGGTGGGCGGATTGGAATCCTACGCTTCAAAAGACGAAGGGTGGGCGCGCGGATCTACCACAGAACCCAGAACGCGCCCACTCCTTACTCCCTGGACTTGACCCAACGGCCCTGCTATCCGACACCGAGGGGGAGGCGGGCAGGGGCCGGAGGGTCGAGAGAGATTTGGCGACCATACGACAATCCTCTTAAGGCTGAACGGATTTTCGTATTCTGTCCGGAATTCGTAACAACAGCCTCAGATCGCCGTCACTCGCGCTCCGACAGCTTTCTTACTGCTTTGGCTATTTCCGGCAGCCTGGCGTAGGCGGCGCAGCACTTTAACCACAATTTGTGATCGATGGCGGGGGCGCCGCTTACCATGGCTCCGGGGGGAACATCGTGGGGGATGCCGCTTTGCGCTATGGCTATGGCGCCGTCTCCGATTTTGACGTGGCCGCTGACGCCAACTTGTCCGGCCAGGATTACGTGGTTGCCTACTTCGGTGGTGCCGGCCAGGCCTACCTGGGCGCAGAGCAGGGTGTCGTGGCCCACGGTGCAACTGTGGCCTACCTGGACGAGGTTGTCGATTTTCGTGCCTCGTCCGATGCGGGTCTCGCCTATGCTGGCGCGGTCGATGCAGGTGTTGGCCTGGAGTTCGGCGTCGCTCTCGACTACTACGTTGCCGGACTGGACGATTTTGTGCCAGCGGCCGGCATTTTCTTTATCGTCGTCGCTGTGCTTGGCGAAGCCGAAACCGTCGCAGCCTACTACGGCTCCGTTCTGGAGAAGTACGTTGTCGCCCAGATGGCAGAATTCCCGGACTACGGCGTGGGCGTGGGCGAAGAAATTGTTGCCTATGGTCACTCCGCGATAGATGACTACGTGGGCCAGGAGGACGGCGTTGTCTCCGATAACGGCGTTTTCGTCGACGACTACGTAGGGGCCCAGATGCGCGTTCTTGCCCAGCTTGGCCTTGGGATGAACTACGGCGGTGGGATGGATTCCGGGGGCGTAGGTTGGCGGGTGGTAGAAAAGTTCTATGGCTTTGGCCCAGGCTAGATATGGGTTCTGGGCGCGCAGCATGCCGGTGGGTATGGCGGGAAAATTTTCGGCTACGATTACGACCGAGGCCTTTGTGGTCTTCGCGGCGTTGTTGTACTTGGGGTTGGACACGAAGGTTAGCTGGCCTGGGGCGGCTTGTTCTATGCCGGCTACTCCAGTGATTTCGGTTTCGGGATCGGCGTTTTCCAGGCTTGCGTTTAGAGCGTGGGCTATGTCGGATAGTTTCATAAGCGGCGTCTCGGAGAATTGTAGCGGAATGCTTGCGCGGGGGGGCGGCGGGTTGACAGTTCGCGGCTACTGCCGAGCTCCGCTCGGCTGGACAGCCGAGGGCGGCTGTCCCTACGCGAGCTACTGCTCGAACAGCGTGACCTGCCTGGCATCGGGCTGACCGCCTCGGCGGCGGCGGTTGGCGGAACCGATTACTGCCAGGACCGTCACTGACGTTAGCGCTTCTCTGGGCACGAATACTCGCTGCGTGTTGGAGCGCAGGTCGGGAGGGTTCAGCAGGAATCCTTCGGCGGGATTTTGGGTCAGGTCGTTGGGCAGGATGCCTTCAATCACTTCGCTGTCTTTGAACTTCAGGCGCACCCACAAACCTTCGGTGCGGGGGCGGGTGGTGAAGGTCTTGCGGAGCATCAGGTCGGTGTCGGAGAACTCGCGCACAAAATAAACGGCCTTGACGTCGCGGAGGTCGATGGCGACAACGTTGCCGGAAGTGTTGAGCAGCTCGAGCTTGCCCTCCACCACAAAGTTGGCGGGAGCGACGTAGCCGCTGACCGAGTCGCGGTCGTGTTTCCGCACGATCACTTTCTTATGGGTCGAGGGCATAGGGCTCGGGGACGCTCCAAACTCCGCGGCTGACAGCGCACTGCCGGGCGGCGATTGAAGCTCTAGATGGGATTCTCGCACTTTCCCGATGAATTGGGGCAGGTTGTACCTTCGCAGTAGCCAAACGGTAAACGTTGTGTTATTTTCTGTAGTTTACTGAAATGCAAATTTGCGGTATAAGTCTAATGTCTAGAGGGAGTTAGATTCCGCGCTCCAGGCAGCTCGGCGAGTTGCGAGCGGTTTTCCCTGTGGAAAAGCTGTGAATAACGCCCCGGTCGAGCCCCAGAAGGGGCCACCGCACGGCGACTAGGAAGGCATGGCCGATTACATATACACGCTGGAAACCCGGCTCTCGCCGGATCAACAGAAAGCAGTCGCACTTGTCCTAGATGCCGCCCGGGCGGCGGGGATGAATCTGTATCTCACCGGCGGAGCCATCCGCGACATCATCACCGGCTTCCCCATCCGCGATCTGGATTTTACGGCGCAAGGCAATGCGCTCAAGCTGCAGAAAGATCTGGAGCGCGCGGGAGCGGTGGTGGGTGACGCCGACGATGCGACGCGGACTTTGCTGCTGACGCTGCCAGGCGGAGTTCGCGCCGAGATTGCGATGGCGCGCTCGGAGCGCTATGAAAAGCCGGGGAAGCCTCCGCAAATGGCTCCGGCCACGATCATTGAAGATCTTCGGCGCCGGGATTTCACCGTGAACGCGATGGCGCTGTCGCTGAACGAAGGATCGCGCGGGCTGCTGATGGATCCGTTCAACGGCGTGGCCGACATCGAACTCAAGGTCATTCGCGTACTGCATAACTACGCGTTTCTCGAAGATCCTTCGCGGATGATCCGGGCCACGCGCTTTAGCACGCGCTTCCACTGGCCGCTCGAGGAGCGGACGCAGGCGCGCTACCAATCGGGAAAAGAAAACGGCTACATCGAGTACATCCAGAGCTCGAGCATTGGATACGAGATCGAGCAGCTGGCGTACGAGGAGGATGCGCTCGGCGTCCTGAAAGCATACGAAAAAGAGGGATGGCTGAAGGTTCTGCATCCGCGCTGGAGTACGGCTAAAGTGGACACGGCCGGATTGAGCGCGCTGCTGAAGACCCGGCAGCAGATGAACGAGCTCGGCTACACGCCGGAGGTCGCGCCAGCGGTGCTTTATTTTCTCACCGCGCGCATGGGCGAAAAAGATATAGCGGATTTGCGCCGGGCGATTCCGCGTAGAGATCTGGTCGAGGCCTGGAAAGATCTGGATGCGAACGCGCACAGTCTCGCCAAGCGTTTGGCGGGCAAGGAAGCGGCCACGCCGTCGCGGACGTGGCAATTGCTGTCGTCGGCGCGTCCCGAGATGATTCTGTTTCTGGCGATCACGGCGCGGCAGCAGGCGGTGGCGCAGAAGATCAAGAATTTCTTTACCAAGTGGCGGCAGGTGCAGCAGAAGATTCCCTTGCCGGAGATGACGGAACTGCACATCACGCCGCAGATGCCGGCGTATCCGAAGATTGCGAACGATGTGTTCCTGATGTTGTTGGATGGCAAGCTGCGTTCGCGGACGGAGACTTTGAAGTTTCTGAAACCTTTGGCGCCGCCACCTCCGCCTCCGCCACCACCTCCGCCGACAAAGCGGGGCAGAGGAGCCAAGGGTGCGGCCGCTGTGGCGACTTCCGTCGCGGTGGGCGGCAAGCCGGGCGCTAAGGGGAAGGGAAAGGCTGCGGCAGCCATCTCCCCGATCCAAGTGAGCAAGGACAAGTTCGCCCCGGCGGCGAAGCCCGCAGTGCCGGCGAAGGCTGCGGCCGTTGAAAAACCAGTGGCTCCCGCAAAGCCTGCCGCGGCTGCCAAGGCGAGCAAGCCAGCTAAGGTTTCTGCCGGCAAAAAGCCGAGCAAACCTGGCAAAAGCAAGAAGCCGGCGGCTAAGAAGAAGACAAAGGCCAGCAGCAACCGAAAGCCCAAGCCTAAGCCCAAGAAAAAGGGCAAATAAGGGGTGCTCCCGGGGCGCTTGGAAATCGGCCAGGGGCTTTGTTCTCCGGCTCCCGAGCCCATTTTTCTTCGCCAGGGAAGAAGGCAAACTGCGCTATAATGTGGGCATGCTGCGCTGTTTGTACATAGCGACGTTAAGCCTGATCCTGCTGGCGCTGCCCGCGTGGGCTCAGCGGCACGGCGGTGGTGGCGGCGCGCACGCCGCTTCAGGCGGCAGCTTTTCCGGACACTCGTTTTCCGGACACTCCTCTGCCGGACAGTCTTTTGCCGGACGCTCCTCCGGTTCGTTCCACGGCGGAAATGTTGGCCGCAGCTCCGGGATTAACCTGCGAATCGGAGACCCCTTCTACCACCATCGAGGCGCCTACGGTCGACGGTCTTATTATCCGTACGGAGCCTACTATCCTTACTACGGCTGGTACACAGATCCGCTTTACGACACTGACGATCGGGATTCGTATGCGGAAGAATATCGCCCGGCTCCGTACCGGGAGGACGAAGGATTGCAGCGCGATGTCGAGACGCTGAGCGGAAAGATCGACCGGCTGCAAGCGGATGTGGAAGCGCGCTCGCGGCCGAAGCCGGATCTGGAACCGGCGACGGCGCTGGTTTTCCGCGACCAGCATGTTGAAGAGGTGCGCAACTATGCGATTGCCGGTGGAACGCTCTGGGTGCTCAATGAGCAAGCCGCGAAGAAAATTCCACTTGCCCAGCTCGATCTTGCCGCCACGGTCAAGATGAATGACGAGCGCGGGGTGGATTTTCAGGTGCCGAGATAAAACCGTCGTTGGCCGTTAGTCGTTAAACTCTTCGCGCAGTTTGCTAACGACTAACGACCATCGACTGACGACCAGGAATTGCACCACTTTCAGGCGTTGCGCGATTCCCTCCAGCCATTAGAATAAGTCGATCCCAGATTTCCAAAAGCTAAGAGCCAAGAGCTAATTGCCAAAAGCTGCCTTCATGACCCAAAACCAATTCGTCCACTTGCATCTGCATAGCGATTACTCCCTGCTCGACGGCGCTTGCGACGTTGAGAAACTCGTCGATCGGGTCCAGAAACTTGGCATGCCCGCGGTGGCCATGACCGACCACGGAAATATTTTTGGCGCGGTGCATTTTGTGAATGCCGCGCACCAGGCCGGGGTCAAACCGATTGTGGGATGCGAACTCTACATCTGCAAGAAGGACGACCACAACATCGAGCGCACTCCGCCCGACGGCGACACTTATAACCACCTGTTGGTGCTGGCCGAAAACGAAGAAGGCTATCGCAACCTGGTCAAGATCACGTCGGAAGCCTCGCTGCACGGCTTCTACTACAAGCCTCGCGTCAGCAAGAAATTTCTGGCCGAGCATGCGAAGGGACTGATCGGGCTTTCCGGATGCCTGAAGGGCGAAGTGGCCGAGCGGCTGACGGAAGGGAACTACGACGCGGCGCGGGCGGCCGCCGGATTCTATCGCGACCTCTTCGGCAAAGAAAATTTCTTTCTTGAGATTCAGGATCAGGGCCTGGAGATGGAGCACCGCATTCATTCCGGGTTGTTCCAACTGGAGAAGGATCTCGGGCTGCCCATGGTCGCGACCAACGACAGCCACTATCTCTGCGAAGACGACGCGCACGCCCAGGATGTGATGCTGTGCATTCAGACGGGGAAGTCCATTCAGGAAACCAACCGGATGAAGTTCGAGGGCACGCAGTTCTACGTCAAGAACGGCGACGAGATGTTGCGCGTGTTCAAGGACGCGCCGCAGGTGCTCTTGCGCACGCTTGATATTGCCGAGCGCTGCAACCTTCGACTGGAAAAAGTTCCCAGCCCGTTTCCGCACTTTGACGTTCCCGACGGATTTACTCTCGACAGTTATTTCGAACACATCACGCGGCAAGGATTTGCGCGGCGGATGGAGAGCCTGCGAAACTCGGCAGCGAGCGGACGACTCAAGCATTCACTGGCGGACTACGAACAGAGATTGGCGCGCGAGATTGCCATCATCCAGCAGATGAAGTTCTCGGGTTATTTCCTGATCGTGTGGGATTTCATCCGCTACGCG
>Ga0326727_10011729_pt1 | contig 20257 bp, 21 predicted proteins | sample MB2enrmetagenome_FD_207643 | JGI IMG/M metagenome (GOLD analysis project Ga0326727, IMG submission 207643) | Lab enriched peat soil microbial communities from McLean, Ithaca, NY, United States - MB29MY | ecosystem: Environmental > Terrestrial > Soil > Wetlands > Peat | place: USA: New York...
CAGCGGCGTTGGCCAGCACGATATCGCGCCGCGGCCCGGGCTCCCCATCCAGGATGGCCCGGGCAATCGCCAGGTTGCGAGCCTTGTCGCCGCCCTTCAGGTCCGCGGCGGCGGCTCTGGGCAACGCGAAATCCTCCGGCTCCAGGGTGCGGCGCTCGGCCCGGCCTTCGCGGATCTCGAAGGCCAGCGTCGCGCCGGTAGTGGTGATCTCGTCCAGGCCATCGCAGCCGTGCACCACAAATCCGCGCCGCAGGCCCAACGCCGCCAGCGCTCCCCCGATCAGGCCGGCGGCCTCTTGGGATGGGGCCCCGGCGACCTGCGCATCGGCCCCCGCCGGATTGGTGAGGGGTCCCAGCAGGTTAAACGCCGTGCGGATCTTCAGCTCGCGGCGCACCGGCTGAGCGTGCCGCATGGCGCTGTGCACCGCCGGCGCGAACAGGAAGCCGATGCCGATCTCCCGAATGGCGCGCGCCGATTCCGCCGGCGAGATGGCGATCTCGATCCCCAACGCCTCCAGCAGGTCCGCGCTGCCGCACTGGCTGGTGATGGAGCGGTTGCCGTGTTTGGCCACGCGCACGCCCGCGCCCGCCACCACGAAGGCCGCGACGGTGGAAATGTTGAAGGTGCCCGCACCATCCCCCCCCGTGCCGCAGGTATCGAGCAATGGACCGGCCGTGCCCACTACCACCGGCGCAGCCTTCTCGCGGATGGCGCGCGCGAAACCCACGAGCTCTTCGACAGTCTCGCCCTTCATTCGCAGCGCCGTCAGAAAGGCCGCCAGGAGCGTCTCGCTGGCTTCCCCGGCCAGGATCACGCGCATCGCGTCGCGGGCTTCTTCCGCGTCCAGCCCGCGGCGCGCGACCAGTTTTTCCAGGAACGGCAGCAGCGTCATGATATAGTATTGAAAGGTTTGGCTTTCCGCCATCCTAGCACAGCCGAAAATCCATGAAAATTCACGAATACCAGGCCAAGGCTATCCTCGCCCAGTACAACGTCCCGGTGCCGCGCGGGGAAGTCGCGTATACGGCCGAGGAGGCCGAAACGGCCGCCAAGAAGATTGGCGGCAGCGTGGTGGTCAAAGCTCAGATTCACGCCGGCGGACGCGGGAAGGGCGGGGGAGTCAAGATCGCCCGCGACGCCTCCGCGGCCGCCGAAATTGCGCGCGGCATGATCGGGATGAAACTCGTCACCCACCAGACCGGGCCGGAGGGCCGCATTGTGCAGCGGCTCCTGGTGGAAGAGACGCTTCCTATCGAGCGCGAGCTGTACCTCGGAATCGTGCTCGACCGCGTCCAGGGCAAGCCTGTCTTTATGGCTTCCGCCGCCGGCGGCATGGAAATCGAAGAGGTGGCGGCCAAAACGCCGGAGCTGATCCTGAAGGAAACCATTGAACCCACTGGCCTGGCCGCCTATCAGGCCCGCAAGCTGGCCTTCGGCATCGGCATTCCCGCCGCCAGCATCGGCGGCGCGGTGGCCGCCATGATGGCGCTTGCCAAAGCCTACCTGGCGATGGATGCCTCGCTCGCCGAGATCAACCCCTTCATCCTCACGCGCGACGGCAAGGTCTACGCGCTCGACGCCAAGGTCAACTTCGACGACAACGCCCTCTACCGCCACAAAGAGCTGCTCGATCTGCGCGACCTCAACGAAGAGGACCCCCTGGAAGTGGAGGCGTCGCGTTTCGGCCTCAACTACATCAAGCTGGATGGCTCGGTGGGCTGCATGGTGAACGGCGCCGGCTTGGCCATGGCCACCATGGACATCATCAAGTACGCCGGCGGCAGCCCCGCCAACTTCCTGGACGTGGGCGGCGGAGCCAGCGCCGAGCAGGTCAAGAACGCTTTCCGCATCCTGCTCAGCGACAAGAACGTAAGGGCCGTGCTGATCAACATCTTCGGCGGCATTTTGCGCTGCGATACGCTGGCCACCGGGGTGGTGGCGGCGGCCCGCGACCTCAATATCCAGGTGCCCATCGTGGTGCGCATGGAAGGCACCAATGTGGACCGCGGGCGCCAGATCCTGATGGAATCCGGGCTCAACTTCACGGTTGGCCTGGATATGCGCGACGCGGCGGGAAAAGTGGTCAGACTGGCGGCATAGGAAAGAAATGAGCATACTGGTCGATCGCAATACGCGGGTCCTGGTTCAGGGCTTCACTGGGAGGGAGGGCACGTTCCATGCCCAGCAGGCCATCGCCTACGGCACGCAGGTAGTGGGCGGCGTGGTTCCCGGCAAGGGCGGCACCACGCACCTCGATCTCCCGGTCTTCGACACCGTGGCCGAGGCCGTCTCCAAGACCGGCGCCAATGTCTCCCTGATCTTCGTGCCTCCGCCTTTCGCCGCCGACGCCATTATGGAAGCCGCCGATGCCGGTCTGCCCCTGGTCGTCTGCATCACCGAGGGCATTCCAACTCTCGACATGGTGAAAACCTGGCAGTTTCTGCGCGGCCGGTCCGCGCGCCTGATCGGCCCCAACTGCCCCGGCATCATTTCGCCCGGCCGCGCGAAGGTGGGGATCATGCCCGGCTCGATTCATTTGGAAGGCCATGTGGGCGTGGTTTCGCGCTCGGGCACCCTCACCTACGAAGCCGTGGGCCAATTGACCAAACTGGGGATCGGTCAATCCACGTGCCTCGGGATCGGCGGCGACCCCATCATCGGAACCAACTTCGTGGATGCCCTGGAACTGTTCAACGCCGACCCGGAGACCCACGCCATCGTGATGATCGGGGAGATCGGCGGCAATGCCGAGGAGACCGCCGCCGCCTACGTGAAGGCTAACGTCAGGAAACCCGTGGTAGGCTTCGTGGCCGGCCAGACCGCGCCCCCGGGGCGCCGCATGGGCCACGCCGGAGCCATCATCGCGGGCGGGTCCGGCAAGGCTTCCGATAAGATCGCCGCCATGTGCGCGGCGGGTATCGCGGTGTGCTCGTCGCCGGCGGAAATCGGGGAGAAGGTCAAGAGCCTCTTATGAGCCTGGAACGTACGTTTTCGATTATCAAGCCGGATGCCGTGGCGGCCGGGCACGCCGGCGAAATCCTCTCGGCCATCGAGCAGGCCGGTTTCAAGATTTTGGCGCTGCGCATGTTGCGCCTCAGCGAGAAGCAGGCCCAGGGCTTTTACGCGGTGCACCGCGAGAAGCCTTTCTTCGCCGGGCTGGTGAAGTTCATGACGGAGGGGCCCATCGTAGTCATGGCGCTGGAACGCGAAGATGCCATCCGCAAGCTCCGCGAAGTGATGGGCACGACCAACCCGGCGAACGCAGCCGAAGGCACCATTCGCAAGCGCTTCGCCACGAATATCGAGCGGAACTGCGTGCACGGTTCGGACGCACCGGAGACCGCCGCGACGGAGCTGGGCTTCTTCTTCGGGGCGGCGGAGTTGCTGTAGATTGGGAGCGTCTCCGCGTTGTGTTTTCCTCCCCCGCCCCTCTCACGCTACACTAAAAACGTCGAGCTCAACGTCGCGGGAAGGCAGCCGCTGGGGGACAGAAGGTAATGGCCCTTTCGCCGCGTACGCTCTGGAGATGAATAGTGGGATTGACTGTCGGAGTAGTTTCCGAATCGGCGCCCGGGGAGCGCCGGGTCGCCATGGTTCCGGGGGCGATTTCGGTTCTCAATAAGACGGGCGCGCAATTTCTGATCGAGGCCGGGGCGGGCGCGCGCGCCGGATTCCCCGATTCAGAATACCTTGAGAAAGGCGCGCGCATTGCCGGCAGCCGCCAGGAGGTGTTTGCCGCGGCGGACGCGATCCTCCAGGTGCGCGGCCCGGGCGCCAACCCCGAAGCCGCCGCCGGGGACTTGGCCCTCTACCGCCGGGGCCAGACCGTGATCGGCTTCGGCGAGCCGCTCACCGCGGCCGATGCGGCGCGCCAACTGGCCGAATGCGGCGTGAACTTCCTAGCCATGGAGCTGATGCCGCGCATCACCCGCGCGCAGAGCATGGACGCGCTTTCTTCCATGGCCACCGTGGCGGGTTACAAGGCCGTGCTGATCGCCGCCGATAACCTCGCGCGCATGTTCCCCATGCTCATGACCGCCGCCGGCACGTTGAAGCCCGCGCGAGTCCTGGTGATCGGCGCGGGAGTCGCCGGTTTGCAGGCCATCGCCACGGCCCGCCGGCTGGGCGCGGTGGTCAGCGGCTACGATATCCGCGCGGCCGTCAAGGAGCAGATCGAGAGCCTGGGCGCGCGTTTCGTGGTGTTGGAGGTTGAAGGCGCCGCCGCCGAAGATAAGGGCGGCTATGCCAAAGCCATGGGCGAGGATTTCTACCGGCGCCAGCGCGAGGCCCTCGGCGCAGTGCTGGCTGAAAACGACGTGGTGGTCACTACCGCGGCCGTTCCCGGCAAGAAGGCGCCCATCCTGATTACCCGCGAGATGGTGGCCCGCATGGCTCCCGGCTCGGTCGTCGTGGATATCGCCGCCGAGCGCGGCGGCAACTGCGAGCTCACCCGCGCCGGCGAGACCGTGGAGGAAGGCGGAGTGCGCATCTTCGGCCCCGTCAACCTGCCCTCTACGGTGCCCTACCACGCCAGCCAGATGTACGCCAAGAACATCGCCACGTTTTTGAAATACCTCATCGACAAGGATGGCGCGCTGGTTCTGAACCGCGAGGACGAGATCGTCCGCGAAACCCTGGTCACCTATGCCGGGGAAGTGGTTCATCCGCGCGTCCGCGAGATCGTGGGCCTGCCCTCCCCGCAGGCCGTTTAGCGACCGGCACGCCAAAGCTGCCGGAAAGGATCTTCCGCTATGGCTACCAATCTTGAAACGGGACTGTTCGTGTTTATGCTGGCCACCTTCATCGGTCTGGAGGTGATCCGGCGCGTTTCGCCCCTGCTCCATACGCCCTTGATGTCGCTCACCAACGCCATCTCGGCGATCTCCGTGGTGGGGGCCATCATGGTCACCGGCGCGGCCGACGCCACCCTGCTCAGCAAGGTGCTCGGGTTCATCGCCATTACCGCCGTGGTCACCAACATCGTGAGCGGCTTTCTGATCACCGACCGAATGGTCAAAATGTTCAAGAAGCGGGAGGAGAAGAAGTAAATGGCCTCCCTGGTGCAGTATTTCTATATTGTCTCGGCCGCCCTTTTCATCCTCTCTCTGAAGTGGATGAACCACCCGGCCAGCGCCCGGCGCGGGGTATTTGCCGGTGAAATCGGCATGCTTCTGGCAATCGTCGGTACTTTCCTGGCTTTCGACGTCCACAACTGGATCTGGATCGTGGCCGCGTTCTTCATCGGCACCGCTGTGGGCATCCCCATCGCCTACATCATGCCGATGACCGCCGTGCCCCAGCGGACGGCCCTCTCCCACGCCTGTGGCGCCCTGGCGGCGGCCCTGGTGGGCACCGCCGAATTCTACCAGCGCCAGCCGCATGCCTCGACCGAACTGCACGGCTTCGTCATGGTGGCGCTGGTGGTGGAAACGCTGCTGGGCTTCCTCACCTTCACGGGCAGCCTCATGGCCATGGGCAAACTGCAGGAAGTGCTGCCGCAGCGCCCCATCACCTACCGCAATCAGAACGCCGTCAACTTCACTCTGTTCGCGATCGCCGCAGGCCTGGCGGTGCGGCTCGTGCTGGTCCCCACCGATACCTGGCTGTTCCCTATTTTTGCCGGTCTGGCGCTCCTGTTCGGCGTGCTGCTGATCATTCCGATCGGCGGGGCGGATATGCCCACCGTGATCGCGATCCTGAATTCCTATGCCGGTCTCTCGGCCTGCGCCATGGGTTTCGCGCTCGGCAATAACCTCCTGGTGGTGGCCGGCGCGCTGGATGGATCGAGCGGCCTGATCCTGTCGATCATCATGTGCAAAGCCATGAACCGCTCCTTCATCAACGTGCTGTTCGGCGCCTTCGGGCAGATTCAGACCAAGGCGGGCCACGTGGAACAGAAGCCCATACGCAGCGCCAGTCCCGAGGACGCCGCGGCCATTCTCGAGGCCGCCAGCAGCGTGATCATCGCGCCGGGTTACGGTCTCGCGGTGGCCCAGGCGCAACACAAGATCCGGGAGCTATACGACAATCTGACTCGCCGGGGCATCGCCGTCAAGTTCGCCATCCACCCGGTGGCCGGACGCATGCCCGGACATATGAACGTGCTGCTCGCCGAAGCCGACATCCCTTACGACAAGCTGGTCGAAATGGATGAGATCAACTCTGAATTCCCGCAGTGCGACGTGGCTCTGGTGATCGGCGCCAACGATGTCACAAACCCCGCCGCGCGTCACGATAAGTCTAGTCCTATCTATGGGATGCCGATCCTTGACGTGGACAAGGCGCACACCGTCATGGTCATCAAGCGCTCCATGAACCCAGGCTTCGCGGGCATCGATAACGAGCTCTATTACATGGACAAGACGCTCATGCTTTTCGGCGATGCCAAGGCCTTCGTAACCGAGATACTCAAGGCGCTGCCCATGCGCGCCGCCGCCTAAGTTCAGTAATTCGCCTTCGCGACGCAATTTCATGGGCTCTATTTGGTTACGTTTGAGCTAATATAGATTGACCCTTGCGGGCATAACTCAATTATTCGAGGAAAAGATGGCCACTAAGAAGAAGGCGTTGAAAAAGGCAGCTAAGAAGCCTGCCGCGAGTAAGACGGCCTCGAAGAAAGCCGTCAAGAAGGCGCCTGCCAAGAAAGCCCCAGCCAAGAAGAAAGCGGTGAAGAGGCCGGTCAAGAAGACGGCCGCCCCGCCCGTGGAGCCTCCGCCGGTTGCGGCTCCCCCCGCGGCGGGAACGCCCGCGGCGGGAACGCCCGCGGTCCCCGAGGTCGTCTGAAAATTTCCGGGCAGGCCGCCTGGGGCCTGCCCACCTCGCAGCGCCGGGACTGCAACCTTAGGAAGCGCCCGGCTATTTGGCTGGATCTGCGGAAAGGAACGTTCCGACGTTCGACGAATCCACCAGGATGGTTCCCGTATCGACAAAAACCGGCAGCGTGGGCTGGCCGCCCGGCCCCCGGGTCGCCTTGTTGTGATGCAGGTCGTCCAGCACCCGCAGTCCATAATACGCCATCGTGAACGGCCTCTGGGCGATGGTGGCCTTGATGACGCCCTTCTGAATCCATTGGAGCGTGGACGGGATGGCATCCATGGCGATGACGGTCTTGCCGGTTACGTTGCTGCGCTGCAGCACGTCCGCTACTTCCGGGCAGGCTAAAGCCTCCAGGCACACGAACGCGTCCGGCAGCGTGCCGCCCTTCTGCACGATGGCCTGGGTGGCGTCGAAAGCGACCGGCGGCTCGCCCTTCATGTCGATCACGCGCGAAATCTTGATTCCGCCGTCCTTGGCCAGGGCCCGCTTGTATCCCTCCAGCCGCTCCTCTAAATTGGTCTGACCGGGAATCGTGAACACCACTACATCGCCCTTGCCCTTGAGATTCTTCTCGAGGAGGCCTCCGCCGATCTCTCCGGCTTCATAGTTGTTGGTGCCGATGAACATCAGGCGTTTGCTCTTGGGCGAATCCGCGTCGATGGTCACCACCGGAATGCCCGCGGCCACCGCCGAATCGATGGCGTCCCGCATCAGTTCGGGATCCGCCGCGGAGACCAGGATGCCGGCCGGCGCCGGCTTCCGGGCCATCACTTGAAGGAACTGCTCCTTTTCCGCTTTGGGATCGTAGCTCTCGGGCCCGTTGACATCGGCCCGCACGCCCAATTCCTTGGCTGCTGCCGACAGACCCGAGGCGGCGTCGGTCCAATAGGGGATCTTGGTGTTCGTCGTCACCAGAGCGAAGCTCTCGGTGGACTCATGCCTTCCGCCGCAAGCGCCCAGCCAAAAGATGGACGCCGCGGCAAGCCCGCCCACCCAGGTATTTTTAGTAAGCATAATGGCCTCTGAACATCTGGAATCTAAACTGTCAATATACGTCGCTGTGCTAATCCGGCGCAATGGCCCAATGGGGGAGAGGGGTGAGCCGGCGGTCCTGCTAAACTTAAGAATCACTATGGCGATCAGCAAAGAACTGCTGGAAATCCTTGTGTGCCCCGTTTGCAAAGCCGAGGTAGAGATGAAACTGGATCAGAGCGGCCTGAAGTGCGTCGAATGCCACCGCGTCTATCCCATCCGCGACGACATTCCGGTCATGCTGGTGGACGAGGCCAAGGTCGAAGACTAATCCGTGGGAAGCGTCCTGGCAAGTCTGCCGCGGTCGAGCGGGGTGGCCGTGATCCGGCTTCGCTCGCTGGGCGATTGCGTCCTGACCACGCCCGCGCTCGGCATCCTGAAACGCTGCCGCTCCGATCTGCGCGTGGCGGTGGTGGTGGAAGAGCGCTTCCGCGCGATTTTCGAAGATCATCCGGAGGTGGATGAGATCCTGCCGCCCAGCCTGAAAGCTCTGCGGCGTTTCCGCCCGGCGCTGTGCCTGAACCTGCACGGGGCCCCGCGCAGCGCCTGGATGACGGCGCTCTCCGGGGCCCGCTGGCGCGCCGGGTTCGGCCATTTCCGCCACCGGTGGATCTATAATGTGCGCATCCCGCGCGCCCAGCAGGTTCTGGGAATTGAGCGAAAGGTGCACACCGCCGAACATCTGGCCGCTGCGATTTTTTTCCTGGGCGCGCCCGTGGAGGAGATCCCCCGGGCGCGGCTGGTGGCCGCCGCTCCCGCGATGCCGCGGGGCTATGCGGTCATCCACCCGGTGGCGGCCGCGCCGGAAAAGACCTGGCGGGCCGATGGCTTCCTGGCCGTGGCGGCGCGCCTGCGCGAGTACGGGCTGGAGCCGGTCTTCATCGGCGGCGAGGGTGACGATCTGGCGCCTTTCCGCGCCTTCCGGACCATTACCGCGGCTCCCCTCGGGGAGATCAAATCTCTGCTGTCGGGCGCCTCGTTTTTCGTGGGCAACGATTCCGGCCCGGCTCACATGGCGGCGGCCTTCGGAGTTCCGGTGGTAGCCATCTTCGGCGCCTCCGATCCGGTTATCTGGGGACCCTGGCGCACGGCTTTCGAGGTTATCGCTTCGCCCGAGGGCATTGGCTCCATAGAAACGGCCCGCGTGCTCGAGGCGCTGGGGCGACTGCGGGTGGCCGCATGAAGGAACTGGCGAGGCTTCTGGCATGGTCCCGGCGGTACACGCCCCACCTGGCCGGCTCGGTCGTCCTGATGGCGCTGGCGGGCGCCGCCCAGGGTTTCATCGCCATGCTCATGAAGCCCACCTTCGAGCGCGTGCTGAATCCCAACTCCTCCGGCCGGCTGCCGCTGTTCCCGCACCCCATCCTGCACCGCCAGTTGTACCTGGACCAGCTGCTTCCCCTGGACCGCAGCCCCTGGACGCTGGTGGGAATCGCCATCGTGGCGGTCTTTCTTATAAAGGGCATCTGCGATTACCTGGGCAACTACCTCATCAGCTACGCCGGCTTCTCGGCGGTCACCGATCTGCGCAACGCGGTTTTCGATAAGGTCGTCAAACAGGGCGCCGAATTCTTCGAAGCGCACTCGACGGGCCAGCTCATGTCGTCCATCATGAACGATATCGACAAGGTGCAAGTGGCCACGTCGCAGATGCTGGCCGATTTTTTGCGGCAGTTGTTCAGCGCCATCGCACTCACCATCGTGGTGCTGAGCAACGACCCGAAATTGGCGGTGGTGAGCCTGACCGTGCTCCCTTTCGTCATTCTGCCTACGCGCTCGATCGGCCGCCGCATCCGCCGCACCAGCCGACGCACGCAGGACCGGCAGGCCGAGCTGAACCAGATCCTGCAGGAGACCCTCAGCGGTCACATGGTGGTAAAAGCTTTCGGGGCCGAGGCTTACGAATCGCGCCGCTTCCGCGAGGCCTCCCGCAAGATGCTCAAGACCAACGTGCGCTACGTTCTGCAACAGGGCATCTCCTCGCCGCTGATCGAGTTCTTCGGCGCTATCACCATCGTGCTGCTGCTCACCTACGCGGTGACCCAGATCAAGGCCGGGGCTATGACCGCGGGCGATTTCATCAGCTTCGTGGTGGCCCTGCTGATGCTCTACGAGCCTGTCAAACGCCTGGTGGGCATTCACAACATCTTCGAGCAGGCGCTGGGCGCTTCGCAGAAGGTTTTCGAGTATCTCGATCACCGCGAGGAGATCGTCGAGAAGCCCGGCGCCCTCAAGCTGGAGCGCTTCGAGAGGAGCGTGGTCTTCGAAGGCGTCTCATTCCGCTATCCCGGAGCGCCCCACGGTTTCCAGATCGAGAACCTCGATCTGGAAGTGAAAGCCGGCGAGGTGGTGGCCCTGGTGGGACCGAGCGGCGCCGGCAAGACCACCGTGGCCAACCTGGTTCCGCGTTTCTACGACGTTTCCGGCGGCGCCGTGAAAGTGGATGGGCGCGATCTGCGCGAGCTGGACCTGGCCGCGTTGCGCGCGCAGATCGGCATTGTGGCACAGGATACTTTCCTGTTTAACGACACGGTAACCCGCAACATCGCCTACGCCCGGCCGGGCGCCTCAATGGACGATGTCCGCCGCGCCGCCGAAACGGCCCTGGCCGCCGAGTTCATCGGGCGGCTTCCGGAGGGCTACGAAACGGTGATCGGCGACCGCGGCGCGCGCCTGAGCGGCGGCCAGCGGCAGCGCATCGCCATCGCCCGCGCGCTGCTCAAGAACGCCCCCATCCTGATCCTGGACGAAGCCACCTCGCACCTGGATACCGAATCCGAGCTGCTGGTGCAGAAAGCGCTGGCCAACCTGATGGAGGACCGCACCGTGATCGTCATTGCGCACCGACTCTCCACCATACGCCGCGCCGACAAGATCGTGGTGCTGGTCAAGGGCCGCATCAGCGAGTGCGGGACGCACGAGGAGCTGATGAACCAGGGCGGCATTTATCAGCGGCTGCACGAGCTGCAATTCGAGGATGCCGGCTCCCCCGTGGGCCAGGTGGTGGATTTATGAGCGTGCGTAGTATGACCGGTTTCGCGCAGGTCCGCAAGACCATCCCCGAAGGCGAGATCCTGCTGACTTTGAAGAGCGTCAATCATCGCGGACTGGATCTGCACTTCCATCTGCCTCCCGAGCTGGACGCCCTGGAGAGCCGCATTCGCGCGCTGCTGAAGGACGCCGTGGCGCGGGGCCACTTGCAGGTTCATCTCACCTTTACGCGCACCCGTGCGGCTGGGGCCGTGCCATGGAACCGGGCGCTGATGGACGCCTATATGCAGGCCTTCCACGAGGCCGCCACGCTCTACCGGATCGAGGGCCGGCCGGATCTGAACGCCGCCCTGGCGATTCCCGGAATGCTGGTCTCTTCCGCCGAGGAGCAGGAGAGCGGCGAAGAGGTGGCCCAGGCGGTCCTGGAGAGCGTCACCGAGGCTGCCGCGGCGCTGAACGTGTTTCGCGAGCGCGAAGGCGCGGCCATGGCGGCCGAGATGCGCCAGCGGTGCGAGACGGTTTGCAGCTTGGCGGGGCGCATCGAGACGATCCGCGAGGGGGCCGTTTCCGCCTTCCAGAAGCGCCTGCGCGAGCGGCTGGCCGAATTGCTGCACGGCGCCGGCCTGGAACCCCAGCGGCTGGCGCAGGAAGCGGCCTTGCTGGCCGACCGTAGCGATATCGCCGAGGAATTGGTGCGCCTGCGTACACACGCTGCGCAACTCGAAGCCCTGCTGGCTGGCGACGGCGAAGTTGGCAAGCGCCTCGATTTTCTGCTCCAGGAGATGAACCGGGAAGCCAACACCATTCTCTCCAAGACCGGCGGCCTGGGCGATCTCGGCCTGACCATCACCGATCTGGCCCTGGCGGCCAAATCCGAGATCGACAAAATCCGCGAGCAGTCCCTGAATCTCGAATGACCACCGTCTTCATCATCTCCGCGCCTTCCGGCTCGGGCAAATCCACGCTGGTGGCGCGGCTCCTGGCGAGCGTCCCAGGCCTCATGTTTTCCGTGTCTTACACATCCCGCCCCCTGCGCGGCCATGAGGTGGACGGGCGCGATTACCACTTCGTGTCGCGGGCCGAGTTCGAAGCCATGAGGGGCTGCGGCGAGTTCCTGGAATGGGCTGAAGTCTTCGGCAATTACTATGGCACGCACCGCGGCATCCTCGAAAAGGCCCGCGCCGAGGGGAAAGACCTGGTACTCGACATCGATGTGCAAGGTGCGAGACAATTGAAGTGTAAGATTCCCGAAGCCGTAACTATCTTCATTTTGGCTCCCTCGCGACAGATCTTAGAAGAGCGCCTGCGCGCGCGGGGCGAGGACCGCGAAGAAGTCATCGAGCGGCGGCTGCGGGACGCGGCTGAAGAGATCCGTAACTACGACCAGTACGATTATGTGTTGATTAACCGCGAGCTGGCCGAATCGGATGAGGTTCTCAGCGCCATCGTGTACGCCGAACGCGCCCGGCGTACCAGGATAGAAGACCGGATCCGGCCCATTCTGGAGACGTTTCAAGCATGAAGAGGTATCCCAATGCCCGATAAGGCACCCCGCAACAACGCACACTGCACCATTCCCGACGATCCCGAGCAGAGCACCTACCGTTTCATTATCGTGGCGGCTAAGCGCGCCCGGCAGTTGCAGGGAGGCGCGCGTCCCTTTCTACCCACCTCGTCCAAAAAACCCACCATTATCGCCGTCGAAGAGGTGCGGCGAGGCCTGGTCAAGTACAGCCTCACGGGCGAGGCGCCCGCGGAAGCGCCGCCGGAGCCGGTGCTGTAAAGCCGCCCCGCGAGCCTGCGAGGCCGCTCCTGCCATGAAAATTATTCTGGGAATTGGTGGAGGTATCGCGGCTTATAAGGCTGCGGAACTGGCGCGCCTGCTCATGCAGCAGGACCACCAGGTCCAGGCTGTCATGACCACTGCCGCGCAGAAGTTCGTCCGGCCCCTCACCTTCGCCGCGCTCACCGGGCACAAGGTACTCACCGATCTGTTCGCTATCGAAAGCGCCATCGAACATATCTCGGTGGCTCAGGAGAATGAGGTCCTGGCGATCGCCCCGGCCACGGCCGATCTGATGGCCAAGATGGCCCATGGCCTGGCCGACGATTTCCTCACCACACTATATTTGGCCTTCACCGGCCCGGTGGTGGTGGCGCCCGCCATGAACGTCAACATGTGGGAGCACCCCGCCACGCGCGCCAACTTGGAGGTTCTGCGCCGGCGCGGGCACATCATCGTGGAACCCGGGAGCGGCTACCTGGCCTGTGGTATGACCGGACCGGGGCGCCTGGCTGACCCGGAAATCATCGCCTCGCACATCGCGCGACTGTTGCGCCCGCACGACCTGGAGGACGAAATGGTGCTGGTGACAGCCGGTCCCACCCAGGAACCGCTGGACCCGGTTCGCTATATCTCCAACCGTTCCAGTGGCAAGATGGGCTACGCCTTGGCCGAGGCCGCCGCCGCCCGCGGCGCGCGCGTGGTGCTGATCTCCGGTCCTGTGACCCTGGCGCCGCCCCACGGCGTGGAGGTGATTCCGGTGCGTACCGCCATCGAAATGCGCGACCAGGTCTTCGCGCACCTCGAGCCGGCGGGCATCGTGGTTAAGGCCGCCGCGGTAGCGGACTTCCACCTGAGCAAGGTGCCGGATCAGAAGCTCAAGAAGACCGCCGCGCGGATCTCGTTGGAGCTCGACCCCACGCCCGACATCCTGGCCGAGCTGGGGCGCAAGAAGGGCGACCGGATGCTGATCGGTTTCGCGGCCGAAACCCAGAATCTGGAAAGGGAGGCGCGCCGCAAGCTGGAATCCAAGAACTGCGACATGCTGGTGGGAAACCTGGTCACCGGGAGCGAGACCGGCTTCGAATCGGATGCCAACGAAGTGATCCTGATCCTGCGCACCGGCGAATCGATCCCCGTGGCGCGCGCGCCCAAACGCGAGATCGCCGACCGGATCTTCGACGAGGCGCTCAAGCTGCGCCTGGCCCTGCATGCCGCCGATGGACGCTGATCGGGTTCGCCGCTACCTGGAGTTTTACCAGGATCTGGGATTCCGGACGCTCTACCGCCGGGCACCCGGGGTCAGCGAACCCGAGCCGGCACGGTCGGCCTTGCCTGCCACGCCCGCCAGCCCGGATGCCATGCTCCAGATCCTCAACGATATCGGGGACTGCCGCCGATGCCGCCTGCATGAGGGCCGCAACAAGCTGGTTTTCGGGGTGGGCAATCCGCATTCGCCGCTGGTTTTCGTCGGCGAAGGCCCGGGAGCCGATGAAGACGCCCAGGGCATCCCGTTTGTGGGCCGCGCCGGACAACTGCTAACCCAGATGATCGAGAATACGGCTCGCAAGGAAGGCATGCCCCTGCGGCGGGAGGATGTCTACATCTGCAACGTGGTGAAATGCCGGCCGCCCGAGAATCGCACGCCGGAGCCCGATGAAATGGAGATCTGCGGCCAGTTTCTCTCGCGCCAGCTTCTGGCCCTCGCCCCCAAGGCTATCTGCGCCCTGGGCGGAACGGCCGCGCGCGCTTTGACCGGACACAAGGAGGGCGTCACGAAGATGCGCGGGAAATGGTTCCAGTGGAGGGATTTCCCTGTGCTGGTGACCTATCACCCTTCCTACTTGCTGCGGCCGTACAACCAGGATGCCAAGCGCGAGGCTTGGGAGGACCTCAAGAAAATCCTCCACTTCGTCTACGATTAAACGGACTGTCCGGCGGCGTTCCCGGCCATCGCTCCAGCCGGATAAGACACGTTTACGCCCCGCTGTCGCAGGGTTTCGCAAATGGCCTGCGAGTAGATGTCGATATGCCGGCGGGAATAGCGCAGCAGCCCCAGGCGCCGCAGCCGGTTCATCTGGAAGGTGACGATCTCGCGGGAGGTCCCCACGAACTCAGCGATCGTGGAGTGCGTGAGGGCGCCGATGCGAATGGACCCGTCTTCGAGCGGAGTACCCAGGGATCCGGCCAGTTGCACCAGCGACAGCATCACACGCTCGGGCGTTTTATAGACCGCCATGCTCTCGATACGGTCCTGGAGTTCCAGGCACTGGCGGACCAGGTATTGCGAAAGCGCCAGGCCCAGGCGCGGCTCGCGGTCGATCTGATGCTCGATCTCGGCCCGGCTCCAGCACATCAGGCTCACGTTGTCGAGTGCCACGGCCGCCTCCGACCGCGCGGACGCTCCAACCAGCGCTGGCTCTCCGAAAAGTCCCTCGGCGCAGACGATCCGCGATATGATCTGGCAGCCATCGTCGCCTGTGTTGTTCACCTTGACGCGGCCCAGGATGACCACGTACAGGCTATCGCAAGGCTGATGCCCTCCATAGATCACGCGTCCCTTGGCGAACTCGATCAAGGGCTTGCGCGGCAGATACGTCAGGGCGTCTTCGCAGGCTAGGGTCTGCTCAGCGATCCGTGTCATGCCAAACCCTCCAAGCTATTGTATGTTTTCTCGCGCATGCGGTTTTATTCCCAGATTATCGCCCCGCAAACATTCCCTGTCATGCAGAATTTTCGCCCCAGGGTGCTGAACAGTACGTACCGAACCGGAGGGGGGTAGAGGCCGGGCGGAGCGGGCGTTTTCTGGAAAGCTCGGGCCGCGTGATAAACTGTTAATTTCAGTCGATATCGAATGCTGCTGGCCAGAGAATTCGTCGCTTATCTATCCCGCCAACTTGTCCGAAAACTCTCTCCGGCAATCATTGAGACGTCCAGCCCCGACCTGGTGGCCGAACGCATCGCCCAGGTCATCGGGGATGAACTGGCGGTCGAGGACCGTCTGAACGATGAAGTTCGGGATCTGCTCGGACAGTACAGCGAATACATGCGCCGCGAGGGCGTCAGCTACCAGGAGATGTTCCGACGCATCAAGAATACGCTGATCTCCCAGCGGAAAGTCATCCGCGCCTCGGGCCGCGACACCGGGGACGGCATGAAGCTGTCGCGCGACAAAGTCACCGAGATCTCGCACAAACTGGTGGACATGCTCCGCAAGAACCGCGACCTGCGGTTGAAGGACAAGGATCCCAATAACGTGCGGCTGGAAATCGTGCGCCTGCTCACGGAGTTGCTGCAAGCCGAGGATCGCGTGGATCGAGCCGCCCGCCAGAAGATCCGCTCGCAGAAGCGCGAGATCGCCGAAGGCTCCGAAGAATGGGACCTGCTCCTCCGGCGGTATTATTCCGAGGAACTGAAAAAGCTCGGTATCGACCTCGCCCGGTAAAAACCGGAGTTCTAGTAATTTACGCCTGCTGCGATGGCGGGCTGCTGGTATACTCAAGGCATCCTCAATCCAGGGTTTCTAAGGTAGCGCCGCCTATGCCGTCAGATCCTCGCCCTCTCATTCTCAACGTGGATGGCGACGAAATGTGCCGGAGCGGGCTGACCCGAATTCTGGAACTCCACGGCTTCCGCGTGCGGGAGGCGTCCCTCGGAGCCGAAGCCCTGTGTACGGCCCGCGCGGAATTCCCGGACCTGGTGCTGCTGGACGCCGGCCTTCCCGACATGAGCGGGCTGGAAGTCTGCCGCATCCTGAAATCCGATCCGGTCACGTGCCGCATTCCGGTGTTGCACATCGCCGCCCCATCCGAGCCGGAAGCGCTGGTGGCGACCATCGACGCGATGCTGCACGCGCATCAGGCCGAAGGACCCGAGCGGTGGCCGGCGCACGAATGGGAGGCGACTTTCGATTCCATCGGCGATGGCATCGCGCTGGTGGATGCCGAAGGGCGCATCGTACGCCTCAACCGGAGCTTCCCGCGGCTGGCGCCACCTCCGCGGGGCGCCTCGGCGACCGGTCTGGACACTCCATGGGCGTACCTGCCCGCTGTCCGGGGACCGTTCTCCAAAGCTCTCCAGAGCCGCCAGCGCGAGGCTCTTGAGATCGAGTTCGCCTCGAAACTCCTCGACATCACCGTGGACCCCATCTTCGACGAAGCCGGCCAGGCGACCGGCGCCGTGTGCATCGCCGGCGACGTCACCGAAAGGCGCCGGCTCGAAGAGCAGTTCCGCGAAAGCCAGAAATTCGAGACCATCGGCACGCTGGCGGCCGGCGTGGCCCACGATTTCAACAATCTCCTCACCGGAATCCTGGGGAATGCCAGCCTGATTCTGGGTGAACTGCCCCCCACTAGCCCGTTCCGGGACAGGCTTGACGACATCGTGCGCTCCAGCCAGCGCGCGGCCGAGCTCACCCGCCAGTTGCTCGCCTATTCCGGCAAGGCCCGCCACTATATGCAGCGGACGGAACTTTCCAGCATGGTCGAGGGATTCCGCGGCCTGATCGAGTCTGCCGTTCCGAAGCAGGTTAGCCTCAGCGTGAAGCTGGCTGCCGGTCTGCCGCCCATCGAAGCCGATGCCAGCCAGGTCGAGCAAATCATCCTCAACCTGGTCAGCAACGCGGCCGAAGCGATCGGCGATAACGCCGGCGAAATCCATGTCGAAACCCGCATGGGCAAAGGCGGCGCCGCCGCTTTGGAGGTTCGCGATACCGGCACCGGCATGGATGCCGAAACCAAGTCCCGCATCTTCGATCCATTCTTCACCACTAAGTTCACCGGCCGGGGGCTGGGGTTGGCGGCCGTGGCGGGGATCGTACGCGCCCACAAGGCTACCATTGAGGTGACCAGCGCGCCGGGCCAGGGCAGCACGTTTCACGTCTCCTTCCCGGCGGCCCAACCGGTGCTGGTCCCGCAGGCGGTGGCCACCCAGGCAGGCCCAAGCGCGGGCTCAATCACAGTCCTGGTGGTGGACGACGAGGAGGTGGTCCGGCGCACCGCGGAGGCCACGCTGCAGATCCGGGGCTATCGGGTGCTGCTGGCCTCGGACGGCCAGGAGGCCATCGACAAGGTCCGGCGGCATCCCGAGATCGGCGTGGTGCTGCTCGATTTCACTATGCCGGTGATGAGCGGCGAGGAAGCCATCGACGGCATCCTGGAGGCGCACCCGGAGCTGCGGGTGATCGTCTCGACGGGCTACGACCATCGCGAAGCCGCGGCCCGCTTCAGTGAGAAGGCCGTCGCGGCGTACCTGCAAAAGCCGTACACCTCGCGGCAGCTGGCCGAGAAGATCGCGTCCGTGCTCTGATCAACGCTTGTAGCCGATCATGCGCAGGAAACCGCGCCGCGTTTCGGCATCCGCGGCGGTCTCGACGCCCTTGGGCGGGAATCCATCGATCACCCCGAGCACGCCGCGGCCCTGTTCGCTTTCCGCTACCACCGCCTGCGCCGGATTGGCCGTGGCGCAGAAGATCGAACAGACCTCCGGGACGTCCTTGATGCGCCCCAGCACATTGATTGGATAGCCCTCGCGCAGCGCCACTACAAAAATGTGGCCGGCCGCCAGCGCCGTGGCGTTGCGCGCCGCCAGAGCCTGAAGGCCCTCGTCGTTGCCGTCTATGCGCGTGAGGCAGGGACCGGAAGCCTCGTTGAAGGCAACCCCGAATTTCATCCCCGGCACGGTGTTGACGATGGCTTCGTAGACGTCCTCCACCGTCTTGATGAAGTGGGTCTGGCCCAGGATCAGGTTCCCTCCCTCGGGAATCTCGAGGGGCACGGTTTTGAGTTCCATAGAACGTACAGCATACCAATCCGGATCCCGGTGCGGGTCTTTCCGCCCGGTTCCGGCATCACATTGACGTGTACCTCCAGGACCATTACCTGCCGCTGGCCCTGCTCTTCGCCCTGGCTGCCGCAACCGGCTGCAATTCGCAGGCGCAGAACCGGGCCGCCGCGCCTCCTCCGCCGCCCGTCGAAGTGACCGAGGTGGCTGCGGCGACCGTGCCCATTTATGCCGAGTATCCGGCCCAGACCTATGCCCGCAACCAGGTGGAAGTGCGCGGCCGAGTGGAGGGCTACATCGAGAAGTGGCTCTTCCAGCCCGGTTCGGAGGTTCACGAGGGGCAGGTACTCTACGTCCTCGACCTGCGGCCCTACCAGGCCGCGGTGCGGCAGGCGGCCGGCAATCTCCAGCAGAGCGAGGCGGATCTGGAGTTCGCCCGCCAGCAGGTCTCGCTCCTGCAGGCCGAAGCCAACCTGGCGGCAGCCCAGGCCAACCTGATCAAGGCCCAGCAGGATTACGAACGGATCAAGCCTCTGGTCGAGCAAAACGCCGCTCCCAAACAGGACCTGGACGCCGCCACCGCCGCACGGAGCGCCGCCGAAGCCAATCTTCGCGCCAACCAGGCCAGCGTGGATCAAGCGCGGCTCTCCACCAAGACGCAGATCGATTCCAACCAGGGCCACGTGGAAGCCCTGCGTGGCGCCTTCGAAAACGCCAACCTCAACCTGGAATACGGCACCATCCGCGCGCCCATCAGCGGGCTGGTGGGGGACACCATGGTTCCCGTGGGCGGTCTGGTGACGCCGGCCGCAGCCCAGCCGCTTACCACCATCGTGCCGCTCGACCCGATATGGGTGCGCTTCAACATCAGCGAAGCCGAGTACCTGGCCTTCCGGCGGCGTCTCAGCGAGCGCGCGCCGGAACAGGCGCCGCTCGAACTGGTGCTGGCCGACGAGACCGTCTTCCCTAACCGGGGGCAGATCGAAAACACCCAAAACCAGGTGGATCCGAAAACCGGCACGCTGGAATTACAGGCCCGCTTCCCCAACCCGCGCCACACGCTGCTGCCCGGGCAATTCGGCCGCGTGCGCTTTGTGGCCGAGGAGCGCGCGAACGTGATCCTGGTGCCGCAGAGGGCCGTGCAGCAGGTACAGAGCACGCAGACGGTCTATACGGTAGGGCCCGGCAACAAAGTTGAGGCTCGTGCCGTGAGCACCGGCGAGCGTGTCGGTGAATCCTGGATCGTCAACCAGGGGCTGGCGGCCGGCGACCGCGTGATCGTGGAAGGGCAGCTCCGCGTGCGGCCCGGCATGACGGTTCGCCCCTTGCCGTATCGCGGGGCGGGGAAGCACGGCGGGTAAGCGGGGTGGCTCGATTTTTCATTAACCGGCCGGTATTCGCGATGGTCATCGCCATCGTGATCGTCATCCTGGGCGCGGTGGCCATCCCCAGCCTGCCCATCGCCACCTACCCGGAGGTGGTCCCGCCGGTGGTGCAGATCACCGCGCAATATCTGGGCGGCAACGCGCAGGATCTCGAGAAGACCGTGGCCCAGCCCATCGAGGAGCAACTCGTGGGACTCGATGGGATGCTCTACTATCTCTCTAGCAGCGCCAACAACGGCACCCTCACCATCAACGTGACGTTCAAGCTGGGCACCAATCCGGATATCGCCGCGGTGCAGACGCAGAACCGTGTCAGCATTGCGATGCCGCGCCTGCCGCCCGAGGTGCAGCGCCAGGGCGTCACCGTGAAGAAGGTTTCAAGCGCCTTCCTGATGGCGGTCAGCCTGGTGGCCACCGACAACCGCTACGACTCGCTGTTCCTGTCCAACTACGGGCAGATCAACTTCGT
>Ga0326727_10011731_pt1 | contig 20252 bp, 16 predicted proteins | sample MB2enrmetagenome_FD_207643 | JGI IMG/M metagenome (GOLD analysis project Ga0326727, IMG submission 207643) | Lab enriched peat soil microbial communities from McLean, Ithaca, NY, United States - MB29MY | ecosystem: Environmental > Terrestrial > Soil > Wetlands > Peat | place: USA: New York...
AAATACGCCATCCCCACCCTCGTTTATTGGCGAGGTTTTTCATTTGGATACATTCGATGCTCTTACCGATATCTTTACGAATTGAAGGAAAGATTTGCGTTCTCGTTGGCGGCGGACCGATCGCTGCGCACAAGTGCGGCGTCCTACTGGAACATGGCGCTAAGGTACGTGTGGTTGCGGAGTCCTTCAACGACGAAGCTCTGTGGATGCAGGCCGGAGTCGAGAGAATTCAGGCTTCATACGAAACTGCACATCTCGCGGGAGCATCACTGGCCATCGCTGCAACAAGTGATCCCGAAACCAATTCGAAGATTGTGCAAGACTGCAGGGCGGCGAGGATATTCGTGCTCTGTGTAAACGCCCCGGAGGAGTGTGACTGGATGATGCCGGCCACGCTGCGCCGTGGAGCTTTCACAGTTTCATTTGGTACGGATGGGTTACTCCCGGCCCTAGCGGCGCGAGTCAAACGGGATTCACTGGCAATCTATGGCGAAGACCTCGCGTTGCGGTGCGAAGAAGCCCGTGAGTTCCGCCGTTCTGCGAAGCTTGAATCGGGTGATGCGGCGCGTGACCGAAGCCCTTTGGGAGAGCTTGCCGCTTCTCTCGATGAGTTCTGGTATCTGGAGGGTGCGCGGAAACACAGCGCAGAGGACGCGGAGGGAAAGGTTTACCTGGTCGGTGCTGGTCCAGGGGACGTCGGCTTGATCACGGTTAAGGGCACCGAATGTCTGCGCCGGGCAACCGTGGTGGTTCACGATGCGCTAGCCAACAGCAAATTGCTCGACATGTATTGCAACGGAGCGCTCCGAATCGATGTGAGCAAGCGCAAAGGGATGTGCCAGCACATGCAGCCAGAGATCAACCAGATGTTGATCGATTGGGCGCGCAAAGGGCACACGGTGGTTCGCCTCAAGGGTGGAGATCCCATGATCTTTGGACGTGGTGGCGAAGAGGCTCGTGCGCTAGCCGCCGCGGGTGTTGACTTTGAGATAGTGCCCGGCGTCAGCAGTTTGTCGGCCGTGCCGGCTTACGCGGGCATTCCGGTGACGGATCGTGAATATGGCGCCGCGTCGGTAGGAATCTACAGTTTACATCGGCGGAACGGCGGGGGGCTGAACGACGAACAGTGGCGAAAGATGGCTCAAGGGCCGGAGACGCTGGTTCTCTTCATGGGGATGACCTTGCTTTCCACCGTTGTCGAAAAACTCCGCAAGTTCGGGCTTAATGGAAAGGCATCGATTGCGTTGATTACGCAGGGAACGACTGCCGAGCAGCATGAGGTGGTGGGCACGCTCGATACTATTCTTGGGTGCTGCGCAGGGCAGGAGTTGCAGGGACCGGGATTAATTGTAGTCGGAGACGTGGTTCAGGCAAAAAGTCTAATGAGTTGGTTTGACCCTGCAAGCGCTGCAAAGAAGGCGTCACGCCGTCTCGATCTCAAGAGTCACCGCAAGCTGATGCTTGAAATTGTTCTTATTCGTCATACCGAGATCGATGAGAAGTACCGGGAATGCTACATCGGCAGCTCCGATGTCTCGCTCGGGGAAACCGGGCGTCGGCAGGCCGCCGCACTGGCTTCAGATTCAGCCCTATGCAAGCCTGGAAAAGTATTCGCCAGTCCAATGCTGCGCGTTCAGCAGACCGTGAATGCCGTGCTTTCAAGTCGAGAGTGTGCATGGACGGATGATCTTAGGGAGATTGACTTCGGCTTTTGGGAAAACCGAACGTTTGCTGAAGTTGCGAAGAGTGATCCTGTTCATGCCGCGAGCTGGGCAAGACTCGACGGGAGCTTTGCGTTTCCCGGAGGAGAATCACTGGAGTCTTTTCAGCGCCGCATCGCACACGCCGCGGACGCGATGCTTGAGCAAGCTTCTGCCGATGAATGTTGCGAAAGGATATTCATTTACTCGCACGGTTTGGTCATACGTTTCCTGATAGGCCATTGGTTAGGGCTTCCTCTACGGGCTTGCTGCTCGCTGGCAGTCTCATATGGGTCGATCAGCACGTTGAGTTTTTACGGCGATCGTTGCGTACTTACAAGACTGAATGACACAGCACAGATGGACCAAGTGGAACCCAATGCTTTAGCCGAGACGGTGAGCCAGTGATTGAAGCAAAACATGCTCTTATACACCGGCTGATGGCTGATCGGATGGATGGTTCGGCCATTGAGGCGAAGTCTCTGTTGCTGATCGACCAGGAGGCTCCGGCTCACCATTTTTCAGAGGATGAGTGGGAAGTTGTGCGACGCATGATTCACACGACTGCAGACTTCTCGATTATTAATCTGGTGCGTTTTTCGCCGGACGCCATCGATGCGGCGCGATCTGCGCTGAGAGCCGGTGCTCCAATTTTCGCTGATTCCAACATGATCCGTGCAGGTCTCTCACTGGCTCGGCTGCAGAGGAACAATCCTCAATACTTGCCTGCGTCTCTGCATTGCCATGTGGCTGATAGCGATGTGGCACAGCAGGCGGCAGAGCTTCACTTGCCTCGTTCTATCTTTGCCGTGCGCAAGGCCCGCGAGATACTACATGGCGGGATTGCGCTATTCGGCAATGCGCCGGTGGCACTGATGGAGCTGAACCGGATGATTCTGGAGGAAAGCATTCGGCCAGCTCTGGTGATCGCCATGCCAGTGGGCTTTGTACATGTAACTGAGAGCAAGGCGGAGCTTATGTCGCTAGACGTTCCCTGGATAGCCATGCCGGGCCGCCGGGGAGGGAGCACTCTTGCCGTCGCGGTACTGCATGCTCTCTGTATGCTCCCGCAGAGGGAGTGGCAATGAGCCGACCGGCAAAGCTTCCGGCAATCGTGCTGGCGGTGTTTGGTGCTTCCTCTGCCGCGGCGCGAGAAGTCTATTCAAGTGTAGAAGAACGCGTGCGAGCGCTTTATCCCGGCCACGAGGTTGCCCGGGCTTATCTCTCGCCTAGAATCGTGAGCAGGCAGCGCGAGCTGGGAGTTGTTTTGCCAACCCTGCCGGAAACATATACCTTGCTGAAGGAAGCTGGGCATAGCAGCGTAATCGTCCATCCGTTGCTGGTGGTTCCGGGAGAGGAATTCGCGGCGGTGAAAGCAGTAGAGTGTCTGGGGATGGCAATGGAAGTCGCCGATCCACTGCTGACTAATCAGAACGACATTGATGCAGCCATGGCAGCAATTGCACCGCGGCTGCGCGAGCATGTTCCTCACGTCCTTGTTTGCCATGGCAATGGAAAACATAGTGAGTACAACCAACCGCTCCTGCGCTTAAAGAAAACGGCAGAGAGCATGTTCGATAATCTTGTCGTGGCCAGCGTTGAAGGCGAGCCAGGAACCGAACCGTTGGAGCGGGCTAGAGAGATGGCAAAGCCTTATGACGAAGTTGTTTTCGTCCCGTTCATGATGGTCGCTGGAACCCACGTCATCAACGATGTTATGGGCGATCAAACTCAATCATGGCGAAACATTGTTGGCGCCGCAAAAACTAGCTGTCTCGAACCGCTTGGAAAGAACCCTGCAATCATCAGTATCTATCTCAACCATCTTAAGGTCGCCATGCAGAATCTGCAAAAGGAACATCCAAGTGACTGACTTTAGCAAGGCGCAGCCGGGGCATTTGTACATCGTTGGGGTCGGTCCGGGAGCTGAAGATCTGTTGACGGTTCGTGCCATCAACATCCTATCCACGGTGGACGTGATCATTGCGCCACGCTCTTCTAAGTCCTCGGAAAGTTTGGCGATAAGGGTTGTGCGACCTTACCTGCGTGGGCAGGAACTTGTGGAACACGTCTACCCCATGGAGCGCGACTCGCTACAGACGGCACGGTGCTGGGCACAGATGGCCGATCTTGCCGTCGAACGCCTTGCCCAAGGGCAGTCCGTAGCGCATATCACAATTGGAGATCCTTTAATCTACAGCACGTGCGCCTATTTGCTGGAGCAGATCTCTGGCCGACTCCCGGCAGATAAGATCCATGTCGTTTCCGGAATCTCCGCCCTGCAGGCAGCATCCGCAGTCCTTGGGGAGTCTTTGCTGACGCAAAACGACCGTCTCACGCTGCTCCCGGCAGATGACTTGGCCGCCGTGGAGTCGGCGCTCGGTTCCTGCGAGACGCTGGTGATCTACAAGATCGGGGAGCGCGCCGAAGCAGTGGTCGAGATGCTTCGCTTGCATGGATTGGCTCGGAATGCTCGCCTGGTTTGTTATGCGGAACAGGAGCGCGAACAAGTATTTTCGAATCTCGACGATCTGCATGGCACTCGGTTGGGATATATGTCCACCATGATCGTGCATGTCGGACGTAAATCATGGAGCAGCGCTCACGCATGATTCGGCTCAACGATGGATACACGACGGGGAGTTGTGCAGCCGGAGCGGCGAAGGCGGCTGCTTTGTTGCTGGAGAACGCACAAAGCAGCACTGTCGTGGAAATCCCAATGCCAGATGGAACACGTTTGGCATTGCCTTTGCTCTTTGTGCGGCACACTGAGCGGGGAGCGGAGGCGGCCATACGGAAAGACGGCGGCGATGACCCGGACGTTACCACCGGTCTGGCTGTCGTCGTCGAAGTGCAGTTCATAGACGAAGCTGCAATCGAGTTTCGCGCCGGCGATGGCGTGGGAAAAGTAACGCTTGCCGGACTTTCACTGCCTGTCGGAGAACCTGCGATTAATCCCGGCCCGCGAAAGATGATCGCCGCTGCTCTGCGCGAGGCTTCCTCAAGAGCTTGCCGGGTGACCGTCTCCATTCCCGGCGGACGCGACATCGCTGCCAAGACATTCAATCCACGCCTCGGCATTGTGGGTGGATTGTCGGTGTTAGGAACAACCGGCAGAGTGAGGGCCTTTAGTTTGGAGGCTGTGCGCGCCTCACTGCTTTGCGGCTTGGATGTGGCAGTCGCCAATGGCATAACCGCACCCGTTTTCGTGCCCGGCAACATCGGAGCAAAGGCTGCGCGCACGTACCTCAAGGTGACGCCCCTACAGGTCGTAGACGTGGGAAATGAATGGGGCGTAATGCTCGACCATGCCAGAGAGAAAGGCATTGCGACGCTTATGGCGATGGGGCATCCCGGCAAGCTAGCCAAGCTTTGGCTTGGCGATTGGGACACTCACTCCTCGCGGTCGCGCTCTGCCGTCGAGCCTGTGCGTGAACTCGCGATGCAAGTGGCGGTTACCAAGCTTGCGGTCTTTCCTACAGTGGAAGGTGTTTTGATGGCGCTGACTGGACCAGAGCGAGCCAAAGTTGCCGCCGCACTTTGCTCCCGGGTTCGTCGCGCAATTGAAGAACGTCTGTTGACGCCATGCATAGTATCTGCAGCCCTCGTGAATATGGCCGGGGAATGGCTGGGATCATCCGGAGACCTATCGGAGTGGCAATGAACAAGATTACGATCATCGGATGCGGCCCAGGGGCGCGCGAGTGCGTGACGCTGGAAGCTTTTGCGGAAATCGCTCGCGCGGAAACGGTGATTGGCACAGATCATCTCTTCGCGCTGTTTCCGGATACTAAAGCAGAACGGATTGTAGTGCGAGGATATCGCGAGGAAACAATAGAAGCGATCCAGCAGCGGTGGGGCCGTCGAGTTGCTCTGCTCGTAACTGGTGACCCAGGCTTAGCGAGTCTGGCGTCTGCCGTTATTCAGCATTTTGGTATCGACGCCTGTCGGGTCTTGCCGGGAATAAGTTCGGTTCAGGTTGCATTCGCAAGGCTCGGCCTCTCTTGGGAGGGGGCGCGCATTATCAGCGCCCATGCGGCCACGCCAGCATTTGATGTAGATAGCCTGCTTTGCGAGTCGAAGATCGCTGTATTGACTGGTGCGGCCGGGGCGATGCCATGGGTGACATCACTCGTGCGCAAGCTTGGCGAAAAATGGCGATTCGTCATTGCGCAAGATTTGACGCTCCAGACTGAGCGAATATCCGATGTCAAAGCGGAAGAGTTGGAGGCACTGCCACAGCCAATGCGGGCCGTCGTCGTCTGCTACAGAAAGAGCATTACATGAAAGTCTACATAGTTGGCGCGGGAGCAGGTAATCCCGAATGGTTGACGGTGCAGGCCGACCGTCTTATTCGTCAGGCGCGCCTCTGCGTCTACGCGGGGTCGCTCGTCAATCCCCAGATTATCGATATGTTGCCGGCCAGTTGCAATCGCTATGATTCGGCGCACATGTGTTTGGATGAAATTATTGCAATTTGCGCCGATGCGCACGCGCGAGACTGTGACGTCATTCGTCTGCATACTGGAGAGCCTTCCCTTTATGGCGCGATTGGCGAGCAAATGAATGCGCTGAAGGAACTCGGCATTGAGTTCAAGATGATACCCGGCATTAGCGCGTTCCAAGCTGCGGCTGCGGCGTTGCAGTGCGAGTTGACCGCACCGGAGATCGCACAGACCGTGATCCTTACGCGTACCGCCGGACGTACGCCATTGCCGCCGGAACAAGAGCTAAGCAAACTTGCAGAACACAAAGCGACGCTGTGCATTTATCTTTCGACGGAAAACGTTGCGCTGATATGTGGCCAATTGCGGCCATGCTATGGGGATGACTGTCCCGCGGCAGTGGTATATCACGCGTCGTGGCCAGACCAGCAGATCATCTGCGGGACATTGGTGACGTTGCCATACCTGGCAGAAGAATCAGGGATTAAGCGCACGGCTCTTATTCTCGTCGGGCATGCGCTAGGACGGCCCAAGAGCGTTTCCAGGCTCTATGACGCATCGTTCAGCCATGGCTATCGGGGATCGAACCGGTGATAAGTGCAGCGTTTGTGACTCTTTCCCGTGAGGGTGCCTTGCTGCTCCCGCGGTTGACTCACGAACTCGCTGATGTTGACTGTTACGTGCATGAGTCAGTTCCTCGCATGGAAGGCTGCACGAGCTTTGCGCATGTCGCTGAACTGACGCGCCGGATATTTTCAAAATATCGAGCATTGATCTATGCCGCGCCATGCGGGATTGTCGTGCGTTCATTGGACGGTTGCGTCATCAGCAAGCTAACAGACCCCGCAGTATTGGTCATGGATGTTAGAGCCCGCTGGGTGATAAGTCTGCTGAGCGGGCATGAGGGGGGAGCGAATACACTGGCTATGCGCCTGGCGAACATCTTTGATGCAGAGCCGATTGTTACAACTACCACCGAAGCGGAAAAGGATCTGATCGTTGGCATAGGGTGCCGTCGCGGAGTTGAGTGCGCCCGAATTATGGACGCAGTGCGTGAGTCACTGAAGCGTGTGGAGATGCCGGAGACCCGCATCCGCCTGCTGGCTTCGGCCAGTGTGAAAAGCGACGAGGCCGGTTTGCTTCGAGCCGCTGAAGAATTTGGAATTCCGATACGTTTTATATCCATGGAGCAAATTCGGCAATGCCCGTTCGCGGTCGTGCGTTCGGAGTTTGTGCACAAAAGCATCGGCGTGTCAGCGGTTGCCGAACCGTCCGCTCTGCTGGCTGGAAGGAGGACAAGATTAATACTGCCGAAAACAATTTACAGCAGCATAACGGTGGCAATAGCGCTGGAAAGCTCTTCGTTGTTGGCGTAGGACCTGGAAGTCCGCTGGATCGCACCCATCGGGCAGAAGCAGCAATCCTTTCTAGCGACGTGATTGTTGGCTATCGTTCCTATATCGAGATGATCTCTGACCTTACGAAAGGTAAAGAGGTGATCTCCAGTTCGATGTTGCAGGAGGTAGGGCGCTGCGAGCAGGCATTGCGAATCGCAGAGTCGGGCCAAGTTGTATCCCTCGTGTCATCGGGCGATCCTGGCATCTACGGCATGGCTGGACTTGCGATGGAGCAGGCCGCTGAGTTCGGCTGCAAAGTGACAATTGAGATTGTTCCTGGGATTACTGCTGCCGGTTGTGCTGCCGCACATCTGGGTGCTCCATTGATGCTCGACTACGCGACCATCAGCCTCAGCGATTTATTGGTCTCGTGGAAGCAGATTGCGCGCCGGTTAGCGGCTGTAGCGGAGGCGGACATGGTGGTCGCGCTGTACAACCCGCGCAGTCACCGCAGGGTCCGCCAACTGGAGGAGACCGCGCAAATGTTTCTGCAATGGCGCCTGCCCTCAACCCCCGTGGGAATTGCGACGGCGCTTGGGATGGAGAATCAGCAGATCGTCCTCAGTACTCTGGGAACCTTTCTGCAGGAAGAAATCGGCATGCGCAGCGTCGTGATCGTCGGCAACACAACGACGCGTGTGATTGACGGACGCATGGTAACACCGCGAGGATACAAGCTGTGATTCTGCTCATGGGAGGCACCAGCGAGTCGGCCACGATTGCCCAGGCAATCGCTGACGCAGGCCTCTCTGTTCTCGTTTCGATGGCGACCGACGTTCCTCTGACGCTTCCTTCCTGCCGGAATATCGAGACACGCCGTGGCCGTCTGAGTCTGGAGCAGTTAATTGATCTGATTGGAGAGCGCGGCATTACTGCCCTCGTCGACGCAGCGCATCCGTATGCCTTGGAGGCTCACAAAACCGCAAGGGCGGCAGCGCAACATGCGAGTATTCCTTACATCCATTGGCTACGCCCGGAGAGTGATCTCTCTTCCTTCGCCAATCTGCGCTTTGCTGCAAATCATGACGAAGCCGCACGGCTAGCGGTTGGTCTACGACGGCCAATTCTGTTGACGATTGGCTCGCGCAACCTTTCGCCATACGTCTGCGCAGCGCGCGCAGCGAACGTGGCAATGTACGCGCGAGTTCTTCCGTGCAGTGAGTCGGTGGAGGCTTGCCATGTTGCAGGACTCAGAGTGTCCGAGGTAGTCGCGGCCCGCGGACCTTTTACCGTTGAGGACACGCTTCTGCTACTTCGTTCTCTGCAGATCGGTACTTTGGTGACGAAAGAAAGCGGAGAAGCGGGCGGGGTGCCGGAGAAACTCGAAGCTGCAACTCGCGCGGAATGCAACGTAGTCGTTGTGCAGCGTGCATCGTTCGATGAACGCGATCTCTGCAGGACTCTTGACGAGATGATTTACAAGCTCCGTTCCTGTCACCGGTGACGAGGCGCATGCGTGAGCAGAAATGAAACTCGGCGGCGCACTGGCTAGCGGTTCTGTTTGCCTTCGAGTGCGGCGCGTATCAAATGCTGGGGAAGTTGGCGATTCGTGCGGAAGTGCAAATGCACGTAACTGGCGAGGACGTTCCCTACTGCGTATCCCTCCTGCTCAGATCTTCCCGCACGGATGTACTCCAGCGAGTAAGCTCTATCGATTGCGCCTACGGACTGTATCTTCGAGTAGTGAAAGCTGTGTCCGGTAGCCTTGGTTCCCGCAGGGCCAAGAATGGAGTCCCTGCCGAATCGGACTCTGACATACCCAAACTTGACCAGCCGAGGTGACATTTCTATGTGAAGAGGCAAAACGCCCGCCATCGGATGGGTCTTGCCATCGGCCACGATGTCCTTTGCCAGAAACATCATTCCCCCACACTCGGCATAGACTGGTCTGCCAGACTGGCAGAACTGCCGGATTGCCGCAATCATGGCAACGTTGTCGCTTAATGCCGCAGCGTGTAACTCAGGATATCCGCCGCCTATATAGAGTGCATCGATTGCGCCGGGAAGACAGTTGTCATGCAGTGGGCTGAATTCAATCAGTTCTGCGCCGTAGTCTTTGAGCAAATCGAAGTTATCCTCATAGTAAAAGCTGAAGGCCTCATCCCGGGCGACGGCGATCCTTACTGCTGGAATTGGCTGCCCATCTGCACCGTCCGTCGTGCCTGGCAAATCGCAGGGCGTTTCCGTCGCCGATGCCAGTGCGATGAACCTGTCAATATCCAGATGGTTTTCTGCGACGTCAGCTAGCAATGCCAGTTCGACTTCTGTCCAGGCCCTCTCATTGGCGTCATGCAGCCCGAGATGTCTTTCTGGAATCGCCCATGCCTTGTTCTTTGGTATCCAGCCGAGAATGGGGATGTCAACAGTGCCTTGGATCGCTTCGGCAAGCATTTGAAAGTGGCTCTCGCCCGATACGCGATTCAAGATGACGCCGCTGATTTTGACGCCCTTGTCGAAAACGGAGAACCCGAGAAGGGTGGCCGCAATGCTGCGCGAACATTTTGAGGCATCCATAACCAGCACAATTGGCAGGCGAAGCGTTCTTGCAATATCCGCGCTGCTCCCAAGGTCCGAGCCGCCGGAGAGCCCATCGAAAAGTCCCATCATTCCTTCCGCGACGGCGATCCCTGCACCCTGCGATGAGCGCAGGAGGGACGCGGCGTTTTCGTCGGCGGAGAGCATAATGGTGTCGAGATTTCTGCATTTTCTGCCGCAGATGGCCGTGTGGTGCGCGGTGTCCAGATAATCGGGTCCACACTTGAATGGTTGCACGACGATCCCACGACGGCGCAGCGCTGCTTCGATAGCCAGCGTGATGGTCGTCTTCCCCGTGCCGCTGGCAGTGCCCGCAACTAGAATCTTTTTCATAACGAATCGCGCGTCCGAATGTATTTTACATGCTGGGAATCACCGCAGTGGAACATCTAGTGTCGATTGCGTTCAAAACGCGACCTGAGAGACTGAACGTTCGGATGGTATCGGTATGGGGTCTCTGATATTTCTGATATTCTTGCGTCGGGTGCTCCTAGGGGAGCTTAAGAGGGAAGACGGTGTAACTCCGTCGCGGTCCCGCCGCTGTAACTGAAGAGAACGTTTGCGCGCCACTGCCCGCCGGATGGGAAGGCAGAACGTTCCGTTTATTCAGAAGCCAGAAGACCTGCCCGCTGAGATTGTCTGCCGCCGCCCTCGAGGAATGGGGCTCCAGCAATTCTGACAATTCTCATCTCATGGATGAAATTCGGCATCCTCTACGCATGAAGCGCAGGGGATTTTTCATGTTGAGGGCATTCTTGAGCGGTAAATGCATTTTCAAAGGTGAAGTGATGAGCACAGGGTGGACTCATGGCGGTAACATTCGACACTTTCAGCAGCAAAGTGGCAGAGCTGCCGATCAGATACTCGACTTCTCGGCAAACATCAATCCTCTGGGATTCCCGGAATGGCTCCGCATGGTCGTCAATGCTTCGATCGAAGACCTCCGGCATTATCCAGATCCGGAGTACCTTGAGCTGAAGAAAGCTGCAACTCACCGCTATGGAATCTCCGCCGACGAAATCGTGGCTGGAAACGGCTCCAGCGAACTGCTCTACGCCTTGCCTGCCGTTTTGGGTGCCGAGTGCGGAGTGATCGCGGAACCGTGTTTCAGCGACTACAAGGCCGCGCTTTGCGGGCAGGGAATCGAGGCTGTTTCTCTACCGCTCGTGCCGGAGAATGATTTCGCATTGGAATTCCATTCTCTAGACAATACGTTGCTGAATATCTCCGGCACTGTCGTGGTTGTTCTGGGCCGGCCGAATAACCCCACCGGGCGTAGCTTTTCCGCCGGCGAGTTTCGTTCTCTCGCCGGGCGGCATCCGGGGAAATGGTTTGTCATCGATGAGGCCTTCGGCGATTTTGTCGAGGACTTTGACAGCCTGACCCAACAAAGGCCACGCAATGTTATCGTTCTTCTTTCGCTGACAAAGAATTACGCGATTCCAGGTTTGCGCCTTGGCCTGGTGGTTGCCGATGCGGAGATCGCCGGTCGGCTCGAGTCGTCACTCCCGCCTTGGCCGGTTAACACCCTGGCGCAGGCTGTGGGCGTTGCGGCGCTCAAGGACGAAGCTTATCTGCGGGAGACCCGGCAAATCGTCACAAGACTGCGTGAAAACCTAGTGGCGCGGCTGAAACGCATACCCGCACTCCATGTTTATCCCAGCGACGCCAACTTTCTTTTACTGCGCTTACAAGATGTATCAACCAGTGTGGAGCAGCTTTTCCAGAGGCTTCTCGCCAAAGGGATTGCGATTCGGCCTTGCGCTAACTTCCATGGATTGAACAAAGAATACTTTCGCATTGCCGTCCGCACAGACGACGAAAACGATCTTCTTTGCCAGGCGTTGGAGACTGAGTTGTGTGGAGCGCCAGCCATGGTGCATCGACGCCCCACCCCTGCGATCATGTTTCAGGCGACCAGTTCCAATGCCGGAAAGAGCGTCCTGACCGCGGCCCTTTGTCGAATCCTGCTGCAGGATGGCTACAGCGTCGCACCGTTTAAGGCGCAGAACATGTCCTTGAACTCCTACGTAACGCCGGATGGGTTGGAGATAGGACGCGCCCAGGCCATGCAAGCGCAAGCCTGTCGACTGGATGCCGATGTCCGCATGAATCCTGTTCTGCTCAAGCCGAACAGCGATACTGGAAGCCAAGTTATTGTCATGGGGAAGCCAGTGGCGAACATGGAGGCAGGCGAGTATTTTCGCAAAAAGAAAGATCTGTCGGATATCGTTCACATGGCCTATGACGGCCTCGCTTCCGAGCATGATGCCATGGTGCTGGAAGGAGCTGGCAGTCCTGCCGAAGTCAATCTCAAGTCGCATGACATTGTGAACATGAGCATGGCCTTACACGCCCATGCCCCAGTGCTGATGGTTGGAGATATCGACCGCGGAGGCGTATTTGCCTCTTTTATTGGCTCCATGGATGTTTTCACCGAGCATGAGCGTACGCAGGTTGCCGGTTTTGTCGTGAACCGTTTTCGCGGTCAGGCTTCTTTGTTGAACTCTGCGTTGGAGTACGTGCAGCGCTACACTAACCGACAGGTGCTTGGTGTCGTGCCGTTCCTGCGTGACCTTGGACTGCCGGAGGAGGATTCTGTCACCTTCAAGGAGTCGCACAGCAGGAGCGCTTCGCAAGACGACAAACTGGACATCGTCCTCATCGACTTGCCGCATATATCTAACTTCACAGATTGCGACGCCTTGCGTCAGGAGCCCGATGTCGCGTTGCGCGTTGTTCGCTCGGCCGCCGAGCTGGGAGCGCCCGACGCTGTCATTCTTCCCGGCAGCCGCAATGTGCCAGGCGATCTCCATACGCTTCGCTCCACCGGCATTGCCGCGGCTTTGCAGCGGCTGGCCGCAGCCAGAAAGTGCGAGATCATCGGCCTCTGTGGTGGTTTCCAGATGCTCGGCATTGGCATCGATGATCCCCATGGCCTGGAGTCTGCCGGAGAACGAGTGAACGGCCTGGGGTTGCTGCCCGTCAACACGACTCTTGCAGAAGAAAAGGTTCTCAAGAGAACATGCGGCCGCGATCTTGCCACTGGATGCGACCTCTTCGGATATGAGATTCATCATGGACTGACCGATCTTGGGGATTCGCTACCCGCCTTCATGGAAGAATCCGGCAGTCCGCAGGGCGCACGAACTGCGGATGGGTTGATCTGGGGAAGCTATCTGCATGGAACCTTCGACGCCGATCATTTCCGCCGTGCCTTCCTCGATCGCCTGCGCAAAAGAGCCGGGTTAGCTCCGCTGGCAAGAGTGGCCGCTCCCTATGACCTGGAGCCTGCCTTGGAGCGGCTGGCAGAGCGGGTTCGCGAATGCCTTCCCATCCCGCGTATCTATTCGCTCATGGGGCTGCGATGAGACTGGAACTCGAGATCGGCATTGCAATCGTCCTCGATTTGATAATCGGTGATCCCCGTTGGCTGCCGCACCCCGTCAAACTGATCGGCCGCGCGGCAGCGGCGCTGGAAGCTCCAATGCGGCGTCTTTTTTGCAGCCCGAGGTTGGCTGGCGTAATGACAGCTCTCGTTGTCATATCTGGAACAGCGCTTATTGCTTGGAGTCTTATATTCGCCGCCGGATTTGCCGGTGCCTGGTTGCAGGACGCAATTTCGATCCTCCTGATTTATTTTGCCTTTGCCGCGCATGATCTGGCTGGCCATGCCTTCGCAGTCTACAAAGCGCTAAAAGAGGAAAATCTCGAAAAAGCCCGGGTGATGGTCTCAAGAGTCGTTGGCCGGGACACGGCTTGTTTGGATGAGCGCGGCGTGGTTCGTGCGGCGGTTGAAAGCGTCGCCGAAAATACCGTTGATGGTGTGACTGCGCCGTTGTTCTTCGCATTTCTCGGTGGTCCCGTCGGCGCGCTGACCTACAAAGCGATCAGTACTCTGGATTCGACCTTTGGATACAAGAACGAGCGCTATCTATACTTTGGATGGGCGTCGGCCCGCATTGACGATTTGGCCGCGTGGATTCCCGCACGCTTGACCTTGCCGTTTATATCTCTGGCGGCTGCCTTCACCGGATTGCATCCATGGCTGGCTCTGCGATACGGACTGCGCGACGGCGGCAAGCATGCGAGTCCCAACTCCGCCATCAGCGAGGCAGCTTCAGCCGGAGCACTCGGTGTTCAACTGGGAGGCCCTTTGTACCGCCAAGGTCTTTCATGGGAAGCTCCTCTACTCGGGGAAAGTATGGAACCACTGCAGAGGCATCACATTCTTACTGTGATCCGCCTCATGCTCATGACAGCGCTGCTGTTTTCTTTGTTCCTGGGAGCAGTGCGGACCATGATTGTCCATTAAACGCAAGAGGGAATATTTGCCGTCTGTGGTTCACTGATGGTCGAGAGAGTCTGCCAGCACCTCATTCCGACACGATCCAGCTCATCGCTGACTCTCCGCAGCTTCTGTTCGCTGAGCGAACCAGGCAGGTAGAGGAGAATTTGCATGTCACCGCTGTGTGCAATTGCAACGCCCAAGGCATCGGTGTCGGCCGCAATCCGCTCGACCTCGTCCCTCTTTTGTTTGGGGTGATACGCCTGGTTGATGCGTGCGCTGATCCGGGCTATGTCGGCGATCTCGTGAGTGTCGTTTGCTGCAGCCGCACGGCGAAAGCGCGTCAGGCACTCCGTGAACTCTCGGATTTCGTCCTTAGTATAGTCTGGTCTCACGAGCGTATCTGTATCGACTTTGTACCCACCGTCGCTGGGCTCCACAATCAATAAGCGCAAATTCGGAATTGCTCCATCAAGATACTCGTGGACTCGTCCCTCGCAGTGTTGAAAAACGACCAAACGATTTTCAAACATCGTCGCATCGCTGAAGCATTCCGCCTGGTGCGCAAGAACTGCGATTTGATCAGCGCGCAGCTTGCAATTCCAGTGCGATCCCGCCGCCCTTATGGCTGCGACGCAGTCCGCCGTGGAAGAACCCAAACCGCGCGACACCGGAATGTCACTTCGGATAACGAGTGTGCCACACGGGTTTGTGCTGCTAAATTGGAGCCACGCTAATTGAAATGCCCTGAGACTTTTCTGTTTCCATTCGGGAAAAACTGTAAGTTCATTGCCTCCGGAAGGCATGAAAATCACCCTTGAACGTAACCCCGGCGCGGGAATGGACACCAGAACCCGTTTCAACTCGCCCCCATCATCAACAATGCCCTGCAGGAATTCGCCCGCATGGCCGAATGCTGATCCCATCGATATATTTGCCGAACGATTTGTCATCGACACCCGGACTGCTAACTATGATCTCAGAAATGCTCGTAGTTACTTAAGCTACCTTTATGGTTGTGTCATGAACAGATTACGCCCTTCCGCCGAAGGCAGCTGAATGCCGAGAATAGCAGCCAGGGTTGGAGCGATATCACGCATATCGATCTCTCCCAGCAAGTGTGCCGCAGGTATCCCGGGGCCGGCAATGAAAAAAGACGAATTCATCGCACGGTTACCCGGCAGAAAGCCATGCATACCGCGCACTGGAGCGGGCGTGATGAACGATCCTGTTATCGCCTCACCGAGGCAGTATCCATTCTTCAGCGCGACGGCAAAATCCGCCTGGGGATTGCCGCCCTCTCTCCGAATCTCCTCCCGATCCAAGACGCTTTCGATCCCCGACTCTGGATCCTTGGACAATTTTTCTAATAGCTCTTCCGCCTTTTGCCTGGTGCCGGGATTTGCTGAAGGATTGATCATAATAAAGGCAACGGCACCGGCGTTCCACGGCGCAGCCTCCCACGCAATAACATTGCCAGAAGCATCGGACTTGATCAAGCCAGCCTCGCGGAACTTGACTCTGAGATTCACGCTTTTGGAGACGTTGGCAAAGCCGTGATCGGAGACAACAGCAACCACCATATCCTTGCCCGCCGCCTCACGCAGCTGTCCAATCAGAGCATCGATATGCTCAAGCACGGCGTTGGCTTTCGCGCTGAAAACTCCGTAAACATGCTCAGCGTGATCCAGTCCTCCCAGGTAGACCGTCAAAAGTCCCGGCCGCTTCAGCTGCATCAATCGTATTGCATATTCCGTACGGGCACTATCCGCGCTGTCGGCAGCGCTCAGCCCCTCGGGATAGAGCTTTCCATCCTTAGTTTTCAGTAACTCTGGCAACCCTGGTGTGGAAATGGCGCGCAGCAGCTTCCCATCATCCTCTGTGCCAGTGCGCCAGTACTGAGGAAGGTTGTAATCGATCACTGCGCCAACCGTTACGGGCCAGTAGACGTTTGCTACCGTAAGTCCAGCGTTATGCGCAGCTGTCCAGAGCGTTTCGACGCGGATATCTTCGGCGTACCAGTACCAGCCGTCGTTGTTATGGCCGAGAGGGTCGAAGGTGGCGTTGAAATAAATTCCGTGACGCGCCGGGGAAGTCCCTGTGATAAGGCTTGTGTGGCTTGGATATGTGACCGTGGGCAGAACGCCGCGCACACCGCTGGCATACGCCCCGCTTTTCAGCATCTGCTGTAGATTTTGAAGCTGTAGCCCGTGCTGTTCCGCGTCAATTACGGCGTCTGGACGGAGGCCATCGACTGAGATTAGTAACACTGGGCGGGTTTGTGCTGATAGCAAACAGGCTGCAATGGCCGTGTGCAAGATCAATACGACCCGCAGACGAAGAGAGTAGCGCATGCCCATGCTCCTATGGTCCCCAGAAAGTGACTAGAACCTGTTATAAACCTGGAATGTAGGTGGTGAAGACGAGTTGTCCATCAGAATTTCGTCGTCTCCGAAAAGCTCTGTATGCTATTGAATACAAACGGTGTGATTAAAACTAATAACAGACGCTAGCCTTTTTGAAAGTCGATGTTAGATCAAATGCTCGACCACACATAACATTGTACTTCGCTCAAATCTTCAATGGCATTTGTTGAGATACACGCCATCTTTCGCTTCAAAGGACTTGATGCTATTGCTGGTTGCACAATAAGGGTGTCCGATGTAGGCCCCTCCAGAAAATAGAGCGGTTTGCGCACCGATCCATACTGTTACACCGGTGGACGGAGCGGCCAGTAACGCACCGCCCACCGGGTAACAGCTTGCCTGCAATGGCAACCTTTCATCGCCCGATTAGAATTCAAACTGAATTCCGCTCACGGCGGTTGAACCGTTGTCCGAAGTCCCCGCGATTGCGACAAGTTTGAAAACTTGTTCAGCTCTCGCGAAGATCGGAAGCATTTCTCGTCATCTCCACCACTTTTCTTGGCCTCCAAGGGTGAATGTCACGCCGCTTCGAATCGTGAATGGCAGGCAGGGAAACCCAAAAGCAGCTTGGTAATGCTGGCTAAACAGGTTTTCTATGCTTGTGTAAACTTTCGCATAGTGGGCCAGCGAGTAGCCCACGCTTAAGTCAAACTTTTGATAGGCGGGCGCGAGGTTCCGGTTGGGAAGCAGCATCGTGTTCCCGTAGTATTGATCTGACAGGAAAGTACTATCATCTCGCCGGCCTACAAGGGAACCGCTGAACGATGTGGTGAGCTTGTTCCGGCTGTACGTCAGTATGAGACTTCCCGAATGAGGTGCCCGACGGAATGGCCGCGCTCCTTTCAATGGAGAATAGGCCCCGATAGGAATAGTCGAGCAATTAGGCAAGCATTCAGGATTGGTTACGGCATTTCCGAAGGCTTTTGTTACGACGGGATCGAGGTACGTATACTCACCCTGGAAAATGAATCCGTGTCCCAAGTCGGCCTTAAAATCCAGTTCGCCTCCCAGGGACCGAGTGGACGTGGCGTTCACAGTCGCGCCCCCGAATGCGCCTCCGGGCAGGAGGTCAATCACTTCTTGGGGCACTCCGATCGAAAGCAAGGCAGCGGAGTTCAGATACGCGATGATGTCGTAAAAATCATTATAAAAGAACGTGGCTCCAATCAGCGCGCGGCCGTTCCATACTTTTTGGTCCACGCCAAAATCATAGGTTTTACTTCTTTCCGGACCGGTGGGCGAAACGTGATATTGCGCGACTTGGGCCGGTGTCAATATGTAATACAGGGAGTCAAGCTGATCGTAGATACTTGGTTCCTTGATCCCCTTGCCGAAGTTGAACTTTAATTTTGTATCACCGAAAAACTCCGATGCGGATGGGGCTCGAAGATAGTAAGCGGCCGAAACGCGGGGAGAAGCGGCAAACCCAAAGACCCCGTTGTGTTCAATTCCCACTCCGGTCGTGAGGAACAGGCGATGGCCCACGCTTCCATGAGCTTCCAAAAATGAACTGTAGTTGTCGCGCTGGGCGGCTTCGCCATAGTCGTTGCCATTTTCATGCTCATAGCGGAACCCGACGATTCCCGTCCAGTCGCCAATGAACCGGTAATCCGACTGACCGTAGGCGGAGCGCCGAGCTTCATAGTACGAATAAGACGTGGGATAGTGTCCACCGTAATCTAGAATTGCTTGTCCTGTCACGCTATAGCCGTTGGCGCCCCGGATTGTTACGAGATTCCCTAGGTAATCTCCGTATGCATCTTGTTCACCAACTGGAAAGGCGTCAGCGAGGAGCATGGTGCTCTGCGCATATGAAAATTGGGCGAGGTTGTGCCACCGCTTCGTGGTCTGCTGCTGGGCCGTGAAGCCGACGTAAGTGCTCTCAGTCCTCTGCGTGGAGAGATCCGAAATGCCATAAAAGTCAATCGCGTTGGGCGTACCCAGATCCGTCGTTGTGTGGCGCACCGTCGCGCGGAATCCGGTGGTCGGGGCGATATCCCAGCCCAGGTTAACGCTGACAGTGGCATTATGGAAGAAGTCGTTCGGATAGCTGCCTCGTGTATCAAAGCGCGCAAACTTTGAGAAATAATCAAAGTTATGGTTTGCTCCGCCCAGCGAAACATTCTGATTCATCGTTCCAAAGTTGCCGCCGTCGCCCGCGTAGTTCAGCTCCGGGATCGCCGTAGCGCCCTGCCGCGATGTAATATTGACTACGCCGCTCAATGCATCGCTCCCATAGAGCACGCTGTTTGATCCGCGCAGAACTTCCACACTGCCAACTCCGCTGTTGGAGAGTGGCCCATAATCGAAGTCTCCCCCAATGGCGTTAATGGGTATGCCATCGACCAACACCTTGTTGAAGTTCGACTCCCCACCACGAATGAACAAAGATGTAGTCCCGCCACGCTGACTCGTCTGCACGATTTGCGACCCAGGAACGAAGCGCAGGTTTTCCAAAACGTCCAGCTTGTTTAACGAGTCGATTTGATCGCTGTCAATTAAGGTCACGGAAGCGCCTACCTGTGCTATGGGCATAGCGGTTCCCGTTGCCGAGACAACGATCTGCTGAACTAATGGACCTATCCGCATTGACACACTGATCTCTTCAGTTTTACCCGCTTTCAAATAAACCGGAGCGAGGGGCTGAGTCTCAAAGCCTGCTGCTTCTGCCCGCGGGCTGTAAAGCCCGCTGGCGGGAACTGACAACTCAAATGAGCCTTCTGCATCAGAGGTCCCTTGAACAATTTCATGGCCGTCTTGGAGAAGGATGATTCTCGCATTCGGAATAGGGTGCCCGAGCGGGTCGAGCACTTTTCCGTGCAAGTTTCCATTGGATTGGCAGAGCGCAAACGAAATGGCGCATAAAATAAGGCAAGAAATTCGAAAAAGTCTAGAAAACATAGTGTGAATTCTCCAAGGACACTTGCCGGAAGCAGGCCGGCTTGATTTGTATTGGGATTGTTGTAGCGATGAAAAGTACCCAGATGATTGCTTCGGGAAGGCCCCGCCACAGTGAGCGCATCGAACTGCGCGAGCACAACGACTTCGATCTTGTTGGCAGGGAAGCGGCGGTCTTCAAAGAGGGGTTGCTCGGCTTAACCGTGCGGCCAAACCAAGGCGATTTAGCAATCCTGCCAACGTTGCTGCGGGCACCAACAATCAGAAAAGTCAGCATAATCGAGGAATCCGCGCCTCAAAAGTTTGAGCATGCGCGAACACCTCAGAATTGAATGGGGATGAAAACAGGCAGGAAAGGAATTCTTCGAAACAACCTGCTTTCGTGACCATCCGCCTTCAACCGAAGCGGGGCGCATAACCTCCCAGGCAGGTCTCCTGACTTGCAGGTCATAGCTTTCTCGGCTACCTTCCCATCCCATCTAAGGAACAGTGGAAACTTTGCCGGAAGCTCGCTGCTTACAGTGGCGGGACCGTGCGGGATTTTCACCCGCTTCCCTTTTCAC
>Ga0326727_10011732_pt1 | contig 20249 bp, 10 predicted proteins | sample MB2enrmetagenome_FD_207643 | JGI IMG/M metagenome (GOLD analysis project Ga0326727, IMG submission 207643) | Lab enriched peat soil microbial communities from McLean, Ithaca, NY, United States - MB29MY | ecosystem: Environmental > Terrestrial > Soil > Wetlands > Peat | place: USA: New York...
CCGACCATGTCTTTCTCAACGACCCCGCAAGTGGTCCCAGAACCGTATCCACGCAGGAGTTCGACAGGGGATTCACCGGCATCGTTCTGACCTTTCAACCGGGTCCCGATTTCGTGAAAGGGGGAACGCGCCGCAGCGTCGTCGACGGATTGCGCCGCCGCCTGACCGGCAATGGCGCCGCGTTCGCTTTTGTCGTTCTCGCCAGCTTCGGCCTGCTGGTGCCGGGACTGCTGGTGCCCGCCTTCGTTCGTGTCTTTGTCGACTATTATCTGGTCCAAGGGTTGACGGACTGGTTGCAGCCCCTTCTGCTGGGGATGCTGGTGGCGGCCTTGCTGCGGGGCGTCTTGCAGTGGTTGCGCCAGCACTATCTGCTACGTCTGCAAACCAAGCTGGCGCTGCGCGGGGCTTGTCTGTTCCTGTGGCATCTGCTCCGCCTGCCGACCCGCTTTTTCACTCAACGGTATGCCGGCGAGATCGCCTCGCGGGTGACCCTCAACGACCGCATCGCCGAGTTGATCGGGGGCGACCTGGCGGTTGCCGTGGTCAGCCTGGGCACGATGCTGGTCTATGCCCTGGTGATGGCCGGCCACGACCTGCTGCTGGCGGGCTTGGCGGTGTTGTTCGCCAGTCTCAATCTGATCGCCTTCGTCCTGGTGGCGCGCCATCTGTCCGATGGCTCGCAGAGGCTGTTGCAGGATGAAAGCCGGCTGATCGGCGTGGCCACGCAAGGCTTGCAGATGATGGATGCCATCAAGGCGGGCGGCACCGAAGACCTGTTTTTCTCGCGCTGGGCCGGCTTCCTGACCAAGGCCATCAACAGCGAACAGACTTTGTCGCGTGTTCGTGTTTTTCTGGATGGCACCCCAACATTGCTGTCGATGCTCGGCGCGGCATCGATTCTGATCCTGGGCGGCTTTCGCGTCATGGAAGGCCGCATCACGATCGGCACCCTGGTGGCCTTTCAAGCCCTGCTGACCAGCTTTTCGGCACCGTTGATCGATCTTGTCCGCCTGGGCAGTCAGTTGCCGGAGGCGTCCGCCGACATTACGCGCCTTGACGACATTCTCACTCACGAGATCGATGCCGATTTCTCCGCGACGGCGCCGACCGCCCTGCCCCTTCCGCCTGTCGTCGAACCACCGGTGCCGCCGCCGCCCCGCTCTTCAGCGACTGCCGTGGCGGCAGCCGCACCGGCCTTTCACCAGATCGTCGGCACGAACCAGATCAAGCTGACCGGCCGGGTGCAGATTCGCGATCTGACCTACGGTTATGTGCCGACCGCCGCGCCGCTGATCCGCGGCTTCTCCCTCGATATCGAGCCTGGGCAACGGATCGCCCTGGTCGGCGCCTCCGGCAGCGGCAAGTCAACCGTCGGAAAGCTGATTGCCGGCCTTTACCGTCCCTGGAGTGGCGACATCCTGTTCGACGGCGTGAGCATGCAGGCGATACCGCGGCAGGTTCTCCGGGGCTCCGTCGCCCTGGTCGATCAGGATATCGTCCTGTTCAGCGGCTCTATTTCCGACAATATCAGTCTTTGGGATCCAACCATGCCGGAGGACCGCATCATTCGTGCGGCCCATGACGCCAGGATCCATGATGATATCGCCGCCCGACCGGAGAACTATGCATTTCATCTGGCGGAAGGCGGTCGCAATTTCAGCGGCGGTCAACGTCAGCGCATCGAACTGGCCCGTGCCCTGGCTTCGGAGCCTGCCGTGCTGATCCTCGACGAGGCCACCAGCGCACTGGATACCACCAACGAAAAGCAGATCATCGACAATGTGCGCCGCCGTGGCTGCAGCTGTATCATCATTGCCCATCGGTTGAGCACTATCCGTGACTGCGACGAAATTCTGGTTCTGGACCAGGGAGTGGTGGTCGAACGTGGCCAACATCAGGCCTTGTATGACGCCAAGGGCAGATACCGCCATCTGGTCGAGAGTTAGGCGATGACTCTCGAACCCGCCTACGACACTTTGAATGACCTGCTGAATTCCCACGGCAAATGCATCACGCTCGCCCCCGGTGAACAGCGGGTTTTCGACGAGCCGTCTGCCGTCTGGTTCCTGGTCGACGGCTCCATCGATATTTTCGCGGTCCAGCGCAAAAGTGGCCGGCAGACGGGGCCCCGCGACCATCTTTGCACCTTGTCTTCCGGCAGTTTGATCTGGGGCATCGACCAGAATCTCGACGAGGATGGCATCGCCCTGCTGGCGCTTGGCGCAGAAGAGGCACAGTTGATGCGGGTCGACGCGCGAACGGTCGATGGTTGGGGGCAGGATCGCTCCCTGGCGGGCGCCATTGCTCCCGCCCTGGACCAATGGATTACCGGTCTGTCGCAAGGTGTCACCAAATACATTTCGCCGCGCAAGCCGCCGCGCCGTTCCCTGTCTCCCGGCGAGGAACTGGCCATCGAAGAAAACGACCGCATCATCAGCCGTCGGCAAGTCACCTGGGCGCTGCTGGAGATGGGCTCGGTCTTCTACATCGATATTCGTGAGATTGCCGCCATCGATGGACCGGCCTTCATTCCCCTGACGGCGCAAGGATGGCTGCGGGCCGGGTCGGCGCGCAGCCTGCGGGGACTTGCAACCGAGTCGGTTCTGCGCTTCGGCCAGATCGACTCGCAAATGGCACAGTTCCACACCTGGCTGTTTCATAATCTGGCCTATGGCTTCCGCAACGCTCAGGCGATGGAAAATGCCCGCATGAAAAGGCGGGCGGGTTGGGTTCAGGGCCAAACCGAAGGTACCTTCGTCAAGTTCGCCAAGCTGTTTGGCGAAGAAGTTTTCCGACCGGCCGAAGGCGGCATGGACGATGCGCTCTTCCAGGCCTGTGCCGCGGTCGGCAAGGCGTCAGGGATTCCGGTCGTCATGCCGCCCTATGCCAACCGTCGGCGTGCCGAAGAAGCGCCGCTCTCGATTACCGAAATAGCCGCCGCCTCGCAGTTCCGGTTGCGGCGCGTGGCCTTGACCGACGACTGGTGGACCCGGGAGAATGGCTGCCTGGTGGCCTTTCTCGCCGAGACCAACCAACCGGTCGCCCTGTTGCAAAACCGGCCCGATCGCATGGTCCTTTACAACCCGCGGACGGGCGACACACAGGCGGTGACCCGGGATGTGGCGGCAACCGTGGCGTCGGCCGCCTTCACCTTCTATCCCAGCCTCCCCTCCCGCCCCACCAGGTTCAGGGACCTGATCCATCTGTGCCTGGGGCAATGCCGGACCGATCTGCTGGGTATCTTTCTGCTGGGCGCGGCCGGTGGCATCATTGCCACGGCCATTCCGATCGCCACCGGTTATGTCTTCGACGAGGCGATCCCGGGACATGAGACGGCGCAGATGGTACAGATGGGCTTGGCCATCCTGGCATCGGCCTTTGCTGCAGCCATTTTCGAGTTCAGTCGCAACGTCGCCCAGTTGCGTATCGAGGGACGCTTGTCGGGAACCATTCAGGCAGCCCTGATGGACCGCCTGCTACGCCTGCCGGCCAACTTCTTCGGCCTCTATTCCTCTGGCGACCTGGCGCAGCGCACGACAATGGTGGAGACGGCGCGCAAGAGCCTGACCGGTGTCGTCTTGGGGTCCATCGTTTCCGGAGGCTTTTCCGTCTTCAGCTTTGCCTTGCTGCTGTTCTATTCCCCCGCCGCAGCACTGGCAGGGGCGTTGCTGGTCCTGGTGCTGGCCGCGGCAACCCTGTTCGCCGGCCTCAAGATCATGCATGCGGTCACCGACGTTCTCGACGTGTCGGGACGGCTTAACGGCATGGTTCTCGAGATCATCAACGGCATCAATAAGATCCGAATCGCCGGCGCGGAAGAACGGGCGTTCAACATATGGGGGGCGGACTTCTTCACTTTTCGCGCAGGCATCAACGATTGTCGAAAAAGACAGCTCGGGTTCAGCGTTTTCTGGTCGGTCTACGAGATCCTGTCGCTGGCCTGCATTTTTGCCGTGATGTCCTCGTCCATCGCCAGTGGTTTGACGACCGGCCGTTTCCTCGCCTTCATCGCGGCGTTCAGCGGCTTTCTCAGTTCGATCTTTACCCTGGGGCGCTCCATCATCGCCATCCTGGCCGTCGTTCCGCTGTTCCAGCGCATGGAACCGATCCTGGCGGCCAACCCCGAAAATGATCCCAGCAAGAGCGATCCGGGCAGGCTTGCCGGTGACATCGAAGTCAGCGCGGTTCACTTTCGGTACGCGCCAAATCTTCCCAACGTGCTGAATGGCCTGACGCTGTCGATTCGCGCCGGCGAGATGGTCGCCCTGGTGGGACCGTCGGGATCGGGCAAGTCGACCCTGGTTCGCCTGCTGCTTGGCCTGGGCCATCCCGATCAGGGAGCCATCTACTACGACGGCCGCGACCTCAGGGGGCTGAACTTGAGAGCCGTCCGGCGGCAATTGGGGGCGGTTCTGCAAAACGGCCGGTTGATGCCAGGATCGCTCTACGAGAACATCCGAAGTGTTTCCGGCGCCTCGCTGGAGGAATGCTGGGAGGCCGCCAAGCAGGCCGGTCTTGCCGACGATATCCGGGCCATGCCGATGGGCATGCATACGGTTATGACCGACGGCGCCACCACCTTGTCGGGGGGCCAGGTGCAACGGTTGCTGATCGCCCGGGCCCTGGTCGGCAAACCTGCCATTCTGCTGTTTGACGAGGCCACCAGCGCGCTCGACAACGAGACTCAGTCCATCGTTATGAACACCCTGAACCAGCTTTCGGTGACCCGCATCGTGATCGCCCACCGGTTGAGCACGATCCGCAATGCCGACCGTATCTACGTGCTGAAGAACGGCCTGGTCGTGGAAGACGGCACCTTTACCGAACTGATGGAGGGGGGCAACCTGTTCACGGCGCTGGCCTATCGGCAAAAATTATGAACATTGCAACAATTCGTCTAAATCGAACCACGTCTGCGCAGCGTTGGATCAAACAACCGCGCTCCCACATCGGCCGTCGTCAAGATAATTCCCCATGTGGCTCTTGCAACGTCAGATCTCCAAAGCCGTTCTCGAAATGGAATTGCCATATTAACTGCGTTGAAAAACGGCTAACAACCTCCATACTATAGCGGTATATTCAGACCGTCAGGATTTGGTCCGTGGAGTCAGGGGGACTTATCTCGTAAACGGAAGGACCGATCGGACAGGGCGGGACATCTGCGCCGCAATGGCCGGACGGACGCCTCCCGAATGTGGCTGTAGACGGGGGAATCACTTTCAAATCAATCCATTGTCGGTTTCTCCTCCCATATTGCCGTAATACGCCTGAGGGGCAGAGGGTTGCATGTTTCGCCTATTCAAACACTATATTGACATCTCAACGATAATCCTCTTTCTAGGTGAGGTTTCATATCTATTTGTGCAATCCGTGGTTGTTTTTCAGGTTTTGAAAAACTTTGAGATCAATGGGTCGTTTCAGTCGAGTGCCCTCATATCGGCGGTCATTGCGCTGGCAACCGTCGCAAGCATGGCCTGCGTCGGTCTTTATAACCGCCATCATTTTGTCCATTACCAGGATGTGTTTTCCCGTTCGCTGGTCATTCTTCCGATCGTTCTGTCAACCATCGTCCTGATCCTCCTGGGGCGGGACCATCTGCTGTACCATGCCGTTCAAACCGGCGACTACCTGCTGTGCTTTGCCTCCTTGACCGCTTTTTTCCCCATGCTGCTGGGCTGGCGCGCCATTTTTATCCGCCTGATCGACCGGTCCGACACGCTGAAACGGCGTCTTTTGATCATCGGGTCGGGCAAGCGAGCCGCCAAGATCGAAAAGCTGAACCACGAGCTGCATAACCGGGCCATTAATATCGTTGGTTACGTCCGTTTCGGGCAGCAACCGGAAAGCCCCGCCGATAACCAGAATTGCGGGGAATTCCGCCAACGCAGCGCCCACCGGCGCACCGACTATTGGATCGAACCGCAAGATCTTCCCCAATTCTGCGCCGCTAAGAGGATCGAGGAACTGGTGGTGGCCAGCGCGGAACGGCGCGGACTTCCGGTCAATGACCTGCTGCAATGCAAATTGCGCGGCATCCAGGTGACCGAATACGCCTCATTCTGGGAACGTGAGAGCGGCCAGGTCGATCTCGAGGAGATCAGCCCCAGCTGGCTGCTGTTTTCGGATGGCTTCCGGATCGGACCCTTCCGCAGCTTCTTCAAGCGGGTCTTCGACATCGTCATCAGCCTGATCGTGCTGATCCTCACCCTGCCGCTGACAATTCCCACCGCCATTCTGATCAAGCTGGAAAGCAAGGGCTCGCTGTTCTATCGGCAGGAGCGGGTCGGCATGAAAGGCAAGCCTTTCATGGTCTTGAAGTTCCGCAGCATGCGCAATGATGCCGAGAAGGACGGGCCGCGCTGGGCGGCCAAGAACGACACCCGGGTAACCAAGATCGGCGCCATCATCCGCAAGGTCCGGATCGATGAGATCCCTCAGGTTATCAACGTCTTGAAGGGCGACATGGCCTTCGTCGGGCCGCGTCCCGAACGTCCTGTCTTCGTCAAGGCCTTGGCGGAAAAGATCGCCTATTACAATGAACGCCACGTCGCCAAGCCGGGAATTACCGGGTGGGCGCAGATAAACTATCCGTATGGCGCCACGGAACACGATGCGAAGATGAAGCTGACTTATGATCTGTATTACATCAAGAACTGCAGTCTTTTTCTTGACATCATCATCATCATGCAGACCGTAAAAGTCCTCCTTTGGAATCAGGGCGCACACTGATGCTATGATACTTTCGCAGGTATCTTTCGGATTAGAGCCTGCGAACAAACGGGATTTGCCACCAAAGACGCCGGCGCAGTGCGTCGGCACGCGGCTTACGGTCAGGATGGATCAGCGTGAGTGACTTCGTCGGAACAGCAATTTTCGGCCTCTGTTCAGCCACTTATCTGATTTTGTTCGTGCTTTCCATGCTTGCCCGCACTTCGGCGCTCAAGGGATGGCATTTCGCCGTCCCCTGTTTGATCACCGCCGTCTGGTCCTTGAGTGCCGCCGACTTGCCCGGCCTATCGACTCCGGTGGGGCTGCAGGATGCCGTCGAATTGGTTCGCAACGGCGGATGGATGTTCTTCCTGTTGACCCTCTGGCGCATTGACGCCCGTGCCGGGGTGTCGTCGCGCCGCGTGCTGGCCAGCCGGGCTCTGGCGCCCATTGCGCTGATCCTGGTTGTCGTGTTGCTGCCCTACCTCTACAACCTGCGCTCGGCGATCCGGTCGGCGCTGATCGTGGTGTCGTTGCTCAATATCATTCTGCCGGTGATCTGCCTGCTGCTGATCGAAAACCTGCTGCGTACCGGCGGAACCCCAGGACGCTGGGAAATCAAGCACTTGTGCCTTGGTCTCGGCACCTTGATGACCTTCACTTTCTTTGTCCACTCCGACCTGCTTCTGCAAGGCGGGATCAACCAGACCTTTGCCGAGGCGCACGGCCTGATAACGATTTTTGTGGCACCGTTGCTGTACTCGTCTTTTCACCGCCTGCAGAATTGGCAATACCGCCCGGAAGTCAGGATCACCGCATCGCCCAAACCCGCGCTTTATACGGTCGCCCTGGTCGGCAGCGGCTCTTACCTGCTGCTGATGGCCGCCCTGTCCTATTATCTGCACGACATCGGCGGCCGTTGGGGCCTGACCCTGCAGATCTCCCTGATGGTGGCGGCCCTTCTGGTGATGTTCGTCAGCTTGACCTCCACGCAGATCAAGTCCCACATTAAAGTATTGATTTTAAAGAATTTTTTCACATACCGCTATGATTACCGCGAAGAATGGCTGAAGTTCATCCAGATGATGTCGGCCGCGCAGCCGTCCTCGATGGAAATCCGGATCGTGCGGGCCATTGCCGACCTGATGAACAGCCCGGCCGGGGGCTTATGGATCCTGCAGCGCCAGGACGACTGCTTCTTCGTCGATGCGGTGTGGAATCTGGCCGGCCCGCATCCGCCGGTCCGCATGGATTCGCCGTTGATCGGCTTTTTTCGCCGCACCTGCCGGATCATCGACGTCGAAGAGTACCGCAAGCATCCCGAGCGCTATGGCGACCTGCTGCTGCCGGAATGGATCACCGATCGCTCCACGGTGTGGCTGATCGTCCCGTTGTTGCACCGCAATGACATCCTGGGGTTCATGGTCATCGATCATGCCCGGGCCCGCCATCCCTTGGACTGGGAGGATCGGGATCTGCTGAGCACCGCCACCATCCAGGCTGCCAGTTATCTGGCCGAAGAGATGACGGCGGAAGAGCTTCGGTCGGCGCGCCGGCTTGAGGATTTCAACCGGCAATTTGCCTTTGTCGTCCACGACATCAAGAACGTGGTTGGGCAGATGTCGCTGATGCTGGAAAATGCGAAGAAATTCGGCGACAACCCGGAATTCCAGAAGGACATGCTGGAAACCGTCGACAATTCGGTTGGCCGGATGCGCGCGCTGCTTGAGCAATTGTCGGCACAGCGACGCCAGGCTCCCACGGCCCGGACCCTTGAGCTTGTTGCCATCCTGGAAAAAGTGCTGACCCATTGGCGCAAGACGGCGACCAATATCAGCCTGCAGGTGCCGACCAGGCCGGTCCTGGCCGTGGCTGTCGAACCGACCCTGATCTCGGTCCTCGATCTGTTGGTGGATAATGCCCTGTCGGCGGCCGGCCCGAACGGAAGCGTCGAGTTGCGGTTGCGGATCGACGCCGATCGACCGATCATCGAAGTGGCCGACAATGGCCCCGGCATGGACGAAACCTTCGTCAACAAAGAGCTGTTCCGGCCGCTGGCCTCGACCAAGTCCAACGGGTTCGGCATTGGCGCCTATCAGACACGGCACCTTGTCCGCGAGATGGGGGCACAATTGGAAGTGGAGACGGCGCCGCAAAAGGGTACAACGATGCGAATCGTTTTGCCGCGGGGTGATATGGCGACACCGACGTCTGCGCCGGAATCGACCAGGGAGTCCAGTCAAGGATGAGCGACGACAAAGCTACACCGTCCGAGAACCGCAAGATCCTGATCGTTGAAGATGATCTTGGGCTTCGGACCCAAATGAAATGGGCGCTGGCCGAATTCACGGTCTTCGTCGCCGAGGACCGGCCGATGGCGCTTGCCCTTTTGGAGAAGGAGCATCCGTCGGTCGTTATCCTGGATCTGGGTCTGCCGCCCGATCCCAATGGCGCGTCGGAGGGACTGGCGACGCTGGAGGAGATCCTTCGCCAGGATCGGTTCGCCAAGGTCGTGGTGGCCAGCGGCAATGAGGAGCGATCCAACGCCCTGCGCGCCGTCAGTCTGGGGGCCTATGACTTTTACCCGAAACCGGTGGATCCCGAGGTTCTTCGCCTGATCATCAACCGCGCCATGCACCTGCGCGAGCTTGAGGAGGAGAACGAACGGCGGGCCCGGGCAGAGGCTTCGCCCCTGGCCGGCCTGGTCGGGTCATCGCCGCAGATGCTCAGCATCTGCCGCACCGCCGAGCGGGTTGCCACGGCCAACATCGCCCTGCTGATCACCGGCGAAAGCGGTACCGGCAAGGAGGTCTTGGCCCGCACCATCCACGACTTGAGCCCCCGCGCCGGACGCAGCTTCGTTGCCATCAATTGTGCCGCAATTCCCGACAACTTGCTGGAAAGCGAGTTGTTCGGACATGAAAAGGGGGCGTTCACCGGGGCGGTCAAGCAGACCATCGGCAAGGTCGAGCAGGCGCATCTGGGCACCCTGTTTCTGGACGAGATCGGCGACATGCCCCTCCCCCTTCAGGCCAAGCTGCTGCGCTTCCTGCAAAACCGCACTATCGAGCGGATCGGCGGCCGGAAGGAGATCGAGGTCGACGTCCGGGTCCTGTCCGCGACCAATTGCGATCTGGCCACCATGATGAAAGAGGGCGGATTCCGCGAAGACCTTTACTACCGCCTCAACGAGGTCTCGATCCATATCCCGCCCTTGCGGGAACGACCTGGCGACGCGGTCCTGCTGGCCAAGTTCTTCCTGGCCAAATACACCAAGGACTTTCAAAGCCCGCCGAAAACTTTCACCGCCGATGCCCTGTCGGCGATCGGCAGCTACCGGTGGCCTGGAAACGTCCGCGAACTGGAAAACCGGGTCAAACGCTCGATGCTGATGGCCGACGGCAAGGGTATTACCGCTGCCGACCTCGACCTCGGCATGGAGAACCCCGCCGAAGCGGCGCCGATGCCGACCCTGCGGCAAATTCGCCAGCAGGCCGAGGTCGAGGCCGTCACGCGCGCCCTGGCCTTGACCGACAATAATGTCTCCGATGCGGCCCAATTGCTGGGCGTATCCCGCCCAACACTTTATGAGTTAATGCGGACTGCCAACGTGAATATAAAAAGGAAGGATCGCTCATGAGACCCTATCGCTCCTGCATGGTCGTTGCGTTGGCTGCCCTGATGACGGCAGCGGCGGTTCCGGCCTTTGCCGTTCAGGAACCCGAGGAAACGCGCCTGATCGCCGATGCGAAGCATTCCTTGGAAAAAGGCGATGTCAAAACCGCATTGATCCAGTTGAAGAATGCGGTGAAGGCCAATCCGTCGAGCGCCGAAGCGCGGTTCGAACTGGGCCGATTGGAACTGCGCACCGGTGATTTTGTCGCCGCCGAACGCGATCTGACCCAGGCCCGTGAAAACGGCACTCCCGACCCGGTCATTCTGCCCTTCATGGCCAGCGCACTGCTGGCCGAAGGCAAGAACCAGCAACTGATCAACGCCATTACGCCCTGCGAAACCGATGCCAATTGCAAGGCGGACGTCCTGGCCCTGCGGGCCCGCGCTTACCTGGCGATGAAGAACATCGATGCGGCCGACAAGGAATCACAGGCCGCCATCGCCGCCAACCCGGTCAGCACGGCCGGACCGTTGACCCGCGCCCTGGTCCTGATGCGCAAGGACGACGTGGCCGGCGCCGAACAGCTTGTCGACAAGGTCATCGCCGTCAATCCGAAGCTTCCCGAAGCCCTGATCCTTAAGGCCGATTTGCGCCGCCGCCTTGGCGACGACGACGGCGCCATTCAGAGTTATCGCGCCGCATTGGCCTTGACGCCGAAGGACCCCAGGATTCACCAAAGCCTTGCCGCCACCCTCCTGGCCAAAGGCCAGGACGCCGATGCCAAAGCCGAAGTCGACCAGGTCCTGCAGGCGGCCCCCAACTCGGTGATGGCCCTCTATTTGAAGGCGGTGCTGCAGGTCCGGGCCCATCAGAATGCCGAAGCCCTCGACACCGTGCGCCCGGTCCAGGACGCCATTGCTCAGATTCCACAAGGCACCTTCCTGCTGGCCCTGATCTATTCGACCGGAAACAACCTCGAAGAGGCGGTCGACTACGCCAACCGGTTTCATAACGCCCAACCGGACAATCTTGCTGGATCCAAGCTGCTGGCGACCATCGACTTTCGGTTGAGGGCTTTCGGCAAGGTCATTTCGCTGCTGGCTCCAGTGCGCGACCGTTTGGCCGACGACGCCGAAACGCTCGATATGCTGGGCTCGGCCTATTTGGCCGAAGGGCAGGTGGCCGAGGCCAACGAACTGCTGAACGCGGCGGTCAAGGCCCAACCCGAGAACCAGTTGGCCCGCGCCCGGCTGGCGGTCAGCGAGGCACGGCAGGATGCCACCCGCGACGAAGGCATCCGTGAACTGGAATCCCTGGTCAAGGCCGATCCGAAGAACCTGCAGATCGATCTGGCCCTGGTCTCCAATTACATTGCCTCCGGCAAATACGATCAGGCCATCGCCACCGCGACGACCATGGTCGAACACCAGCCGACCTCGGCCCTGCCGCTAACCATCCGCGGCTCGGCCCAATTGGCAAAGGGCGACGAAGCCGCCGCCCGTGCGGATTTTGAAAGCGCCCTGGCCAAGGACCAGAATTACGTCCCGGCAGCCGTCTATGTCTCCGAGCTGGACATGGTGGCCGGCAATTTCGATCATGCCCGGTCGCTGCTGGACGGGATCCTCAACCGCAGCCCAGGGGACCTGCGGGCCCTGCTGCAGCGCGAGAGGATCGAGGAGCGGGCCGGAAAACCCGAGGCTGCCCTGCCCTTCCTGGAGTCCGCCATCACCAATCATCAGGACGAGGTTGAGCCCCGCGTACGGATGATGCAGCTGCAGATGTCGCTGGGTAACTCGGACAAGGCGACTCTGGCCGCCATGGATCTGGCGCGGACCCAGGCCGGTAACCCGGCCGCCGTCGACATGGCTGGACGCGCCCTGTTCTCCCTGGGCAAGATCGATGAGTGCCTGGCCTTGTACCAGAAGCTTCAGGCCGCCTTCCCCGACTCGCCGGAAGCACATGAACGCTACGGTCTGGTGCTGAACGCGGCGGGCAAGACCGATCTGGCCAAGATTGCCTTTGACCGCGCCATCTCGGCCGATCAACGCTATATCCCTGCCTGGTTCAATCGGGTCATGATCGAGCAGCGCACCGCGGGCCTGGAACCCGCTATGGTGATTGCCGAGAAGGCCAGGACTCGCAATCCCAACGAACCCGCTGCGGCGGTCCTGCCGGGCGACCTGCTGATGTCGGTCGGGCGCTACACCGAAGCCGAGACGTCGTTCCGGAAGACCTTCGAACAAAAACCCTCGTCGATGACCGCCAACCGTGTCTACCGTGTCCTGGCCCAAAAAGGGGATCACGCGGGTGCCCAGGCCTTCCTGCAGCAATGGTTGGCCAAGAACCCGAACGACGCCGAAACGCGACTGGTTCTGGCCGACGACCTGCTGGCGGTTGGAAACCTGCGTCAGGCGCAGGCCGAATATGAGACGGTGATGAAGGCATTGCCGAGAAATGCGTCGTTGCTCAACAACCTGGCCTGGACCTACGGCCGCCTGCATGACCCCCGTGCCAACGATACCGCGCGCCAGGCCTTCGGCATGGCGCCCAACTCGCCGGCGATCATGGATACCTACGGGTTCCTGCTCTATACCTCCAACGATCAGCAAAAGGGCTCGGACCTGATCAAGAGGGCCTACCAGGCCACGCCACGCGATCCTCAGGTGGCGTACCACATGGCCCGCGTGCTGGCCGACGCCAAGAACGTCTCCGAGGCCAAGACCATTCTGAAAGGGTTGATCGAGGCGAAGCAGACCTTCGACGGCGATGCCGACGCGCGCAAACTTTATTCCGACCTTGGCGGCAGCTGACATGGCTGACGGAAGCCGGTCCGGCGGGCGCCCTCTTCGCGTCCTGACGTTTTCGACCCTGTTCCCCAATGCGGCGCAGGCGGTCAACGGCGTGTTTGTCGAAAATCGCTTGCGTCACCTGGTGGGCAGCGGAAAGGTCGAGGCGCGCGTGGTCGCGCCGGTTCCCTGGTTTCCATCCGCCAATCCCCGTTTCGGCGCCTGGGCTCGGTTCGCCAAGGCGCCAAAGCGGGAGGATCGGCACGGACTTTCCGTTTGGCATCCGCGTTACCCGGTCATTCCCAGGGTCGGAATGACCGTCGCCCCCCTGTTGCTGTACCTGTGGACGCGAGGGTTGGTGCGCCGACTTCAGGCCGAGGCCGACTTTGACCTGATCGACGCCCACTATTTCTATCCGGACGGGATTGCCGCCGCCATGATCGCCCGGGATCTCGGCAAACCCCTGGTCATCACCGCACGGGGCACCGACATCAACCTGATTCCGCGCTATCGGCTGCCGCGCGCCCAGATCCTTTGGGCGGCCGGACGGGCCGCCGGGCTGATCAGCGTCTGCGAGGCCTTAAGGCAGACCATGGTCGAGCTTGGCGTCCCCGCCGAGAAAGTCCAGGTGTTGCGCAATGGTGTCGATCTTGACGCCTTCCGGCCCGGTGATCGGGTGCGGGCAAGGCAACGTTGGGGCGTGTCGGGACGGGTCTTGGCCTCGGTCGGCTTGCTGATCGAGCGCAAAGGCCACCATCTGGTCATCGACGCCCTGGCCCGGTTTCCCGACGTGACGCTGCTGATCGCCGGCGGTGGACCGGATCGGCCCGCTTTGGAAGCGCGGGCGGCGGCGGCCGGCGTGGCGGACAGGGTGCGCTTCCTGGGCGAATTGCCCCATCAGGACCTGCCGGAGGTCTACCGAGCCGCCGACGCCCTGGTTCTGGCATCAAGCCGCGAAGGATGGGCCAACGTCCTTCTGGAGGCGATGGCCTGCGGTACCCCGGTGGTCGCCTCCGACGTCTGGGGGACCCGGGAAGTGATCGGTGACGGACCGGGCGGCATCCTGGTGGAGCAAAGGACGGCCGACGGAATCGCCCAAGGCGTCAGCGCGCTCTTTGCAGCGCCCCCCGACAGGGAGGAGATCCGTCGGTACGCCGAACAGTTCGACTGGGGCGCAACCACCGACGGCCAACTGGCGCTGTTTGCCAAGATTCTCGCTGATCGCACCAACGTTCCTCGCTGACAACCGGCAACGGATTCCTTCCTGCAAATGACAGTGCCCGCGCCTTTGTTGCTGCATGTCTATCCGACCTTTGATGTCGGTGGCGCGCAAATGCGGTTCGCCCACCTGGCAAACCACTTCGGATCGAGGTACCGCCATCGCGTCGTCGCCATGAATGGCGGCACCGCCGCCCGCGCATTGATCCGAAGCGACGTGGATCTCGACATCGTGGATCTGCCGGTTCGGCGCGGCGACACCCTCGCCAGTGTGAGACTGTTCCGCCGGACCCTTGCACAGCTTTCGCCCAGCCTGTTGGTGACCTCCAATTGGGGATCGATCGAATGGGCCATGGCCAACCTGGACCGCAGGATCCCCCATGTCCACATGGAGGATGGCTTCGGGCCGGAAGAGGCCGACCGGCAATTGCCCCGCCGTGTCTGGACCAGGCGCCTGTTCCTGCGCGGCTCGACCGTGGTTCTGCCGTCGCGGAAATTGTTCGACATTGCCAGCCGCATATGGCGGCTTCCTCCCCAGCGCCTGCTTTATGTCCCCAATGGGGTCGACTGCTCCCGGTTCCAGGCCGGCGGCGCCCCGCCAGCAGAACCGATCATTGGAACCGTGGCGGCCCTGCGGGCCGAAAAGAACCTGGCACGCCTGATCGATGCCTTCGCCAGCGTGGCCGCCGGGCGGCCGGCACGTCTGGTGATCGTCGGTGACGGCCCCCAGATGGCGGATCTGCGCCAGAAAGTCGACGAGCTGGGCCTTGCGACACGGGTCACCTTCACCGGCAATCGTCATGATCCCGAGGTGCTGCTGCCCACCTTCTCGGTATTTGCCCTGTCCTCGGATACGGAACAGATGCCCTTGTCGGTGCTGGAGGCGATGGCCGCCGGCCTTCCCGTTGCCTCGACCGACGTGGGCGACGTGCGAACCATGGTATCGCCCGAGAATACCCCTTACATCGTGGCCAAGGAGTCATCCGCCTTGGCCGGAGCGATCGAAGGTCTGCTTGAGCATCCCGATATCGCCCAGTCCATCGGGGCCGCCAATCGGCGCAAGGCCCATGCCGAATTCGACCAGTCGCAGATGTTTGCCGCCTACGGACGCCTGTTCGACGGGGAGCATGGCGGTTGAAGGCATTCGTGGCGCCGGTGTCGCCGCCGGTCAGCGGGATAGTTGGCCGACCAGTCCCAGGGTCCGGCGGGCATTGTTGTCCCAGGTCAGGCCTTTGCTCTCGATGGTTCGCATCGCGCCTTGGCCCAGCCCTCGCCGCAGGGTCGCGTCGGCACACAGGCGCATGATCTTGGCGCGGAAGTCCGCGGTATCGTCGGGTGCAAACAACAGCGCGTCTTCGCCATCGGTCAGGATCTCGCGGATGTTTGGCTGGTCCGGGGCAATGATCGCCCGCCCCAGTCCCATATATTCGAACAGCTTCAGCGGCGACGCATAGGCCACCACCTTGGGTTGTAAGGCGATATCGAAGGCCGACACATGGGCCGCAACCCGGTCCCGGTCCACCAACCCCAGGCAACTGACCTGATGCGCCATTCCCACCCGCCGGGCATGCTCCTCCAACTGAGCGCGACCGGGGCCGTCTCCGACCACCAGGAAATGCAGCTGGTCGCGGTTTTCCATGGCGGACATCGCATCGACCACATGGGGCAGCCCATGCCAATCGCGAATGAAGCCGACGAAACCAAGGACGATCTTGCCGCCAAGACCTAGTTCTTGCCGTAACCGCGCCCCGTCCTGGTCGGCCGGAAAGCGGTCCCGGTTGATCCCATTGGGCACCACCATGATCCGCTCTTCCGGAACCCCTTCCCGGCGTAGAAAATCGGCCAGAACATTGGTCACCGGCAAGGTCATGTCGGCGCCTTGCCACACCGACCGTTCGGTCCACCGGGCCAGGGCCTTCAGCTTCAGTCCGCCATACGCCGCCCGCTCGTGGGCCAAGGGCGAGTTGACCTCCAGCAGATAGGGAATGCCGGTTCTCTTTTTCAGCCAAAGACCAGGCAGGAAGAACAGGTTGTAGCGCTCGTAAAGGACGTCCGGGCGATGCTGCGCATAGGCCTCCTTCAGCTTGCGATAGGCAATCCAAGAATAGCCAAGCTCAAGCAGTTCGTAGAGCGCCCCGGGCAGCATCGTCTTGATGCGCGAAATCAAGCCCGCGTCGTCGCCGAATGTCGCGCTTTTCGCCATCGCCGGGGCCACCATGACAACCTCGTGACCCTGGCGGCGCATGGCAGAAACCATTTCCTCGATATGGACGTCCTGGCCATCCTTCGAAGCCGTGCGATGATGATAGAGGATCTTCATTGCCTAATCCTTTCGAATGGCCCCTAATAGTTATGAACCTTGTCAGCGTGACGCTACAGGCGGTGGGCGGCCTCGGCAAGCGATGCAAAAAAGGTCTCGCTGACAAAGGTTCTATCGTAATCTGGAAGGGTAGTCGTTTCTTTTTGAGCATTTCGACTTGCTGTGGAATCGCTTCGTTCAACGTGAGGGATGGATGAACCGTGGCGTGCAAGAGCCTTTGCTCGGCGATGACGCTTGCATCGCGACAATTTCCTCTTGCCCACCCGCCGAGATGCTGAAGCCCGAATGGCAGGATCTGGAGGGACGATCGCGCGGATCGGTGTTCCTGTCCTGGTCATGGATCGGCGCCATGCTGCCGCTGTTGGGCCAGGACTCACGCTTGATCCGCGTCCTTTGCAGGGACCGAACGGTCGGTCTGGGGGTTCTTGGCGCGCAAAAGCAATCCCTGTTTTCCTTGCGTCCGCCGTCCCTGCACCTCAATGAGACCGGCGATCCGATCCAGGACAGGATCATGATCGAATATAACGGCATGTTGGCCGAGACCGGTTGGGAAGAGCCTGTCGCCGAAGCCATGCTGGACGCCATTGTCGCAGCCGGAGCACTGGACAAGCGCGACTTGCATTTGTCCGGGGTCATGGGGGAATGGGGGCCACGCTGTCTTCGTCACGGCTTGACCACCCGCCTGACCCGTCCGCCTCAGGTCGCGCCCTACGCCCGTCTTGGTGTCGGAACCTCCGACGATCCCCTCTCCTTGATGACCCGCAACAGCCGTCAGCAGATCAGACGTTCCATGCGCTTTTACGAACAGCGCGGTGCCTTGGTCCTGGACCGGGCGACAACGGTCGCCCAGGCGTTGGAATGGCTGGACGCCTTGGAGGTTTTGCACACCCAGTCCTGGCAACAAAGGGGGAAAAAGGGAGCCTTCTGCAATGCCGCGTTCAAGGAATTTCATCGGCGCCTGATCACCCTCAGTTTCTCGGATGGCATTCCCGATCTGCTGCGGGTCCGGGCTGGCGACGATATTCTTGGCTACCTTTACAATCTGCGGTGGCAGGATGTCGTCTATTCCTACCAAAGCGGCTTTCTTTATGAAGGCCATGGTTTGGCGCGGCCCGGTTTGGTGACCCATGTTCTGGCCATGCGGGACTATCGCGCCGAAGGCAAGTCGGCCTACCGCTTCCTGGCCGGAGACGCCCGCTACAAGAGCAGCCTGGCTACCGACAAGGACGAACTGTTCTGGATCGTCGCCTACCGGCCCAGCATGACCCATTGGGTTTCCGAAACGGTCAACAGCCTTTATCGGGTTCTCGCCGGGGACGACTGATACCTATTCTCGGTGACCGGAAGCCGCGAGGCATTACCGCGACGACAACAAGGCATCGCCAACATGGCTGACCGCCTGCGTGCATCCGCCGCATTCGCCCAGAAAGAACGAGACATAGCCGTCGATGGCGGCAAGGAAGGCCTGCAACTGATTGTCGTCGGCGACATAGCTGGTGGCGCCGGGAAGCAGCGACGAGCTGTGATAGGTCAGCATGAAAAGCCGTTGTCCGCGCGCCAAGGCCGCCCGCGTCTGGCGTTTCAGATCAACCAGACCATGGCCTTCCGGCGACAGGCGCAACCGCTCGAGAAGCCCCGCCCGCGACAACAGGCCGGGCAGGCGCAGCGAGCGCGCCCGGTCACCCGAGATCCGGGGAAACAGCGTCGGCCCCCAGGGCGCCAGGCTCCCGACGAAGCTGACCGTCAGCGGAATGGCCACGATGCCCTCGGCGGTTACGAAAGGCTGATCGGGATAGCTGCTGAAGTCCGGTCCCTGTTTGGAGCTGAAGTCGGTATGGGGCACCACGCTGACGTCGAACCGGAAACCCAGATCGGCCAGGATCCGTCCGGTGTTGGGGCCGACGCCATAGCGCCCGGCCTTGTAGATCAGCGGGTTGTCGCCGAATCCGGCCTTGATGCAACTCGCCAGCTCGGCCAGTTTGGCCCGTTCGAGATCGCCCGGCAGATTACCGGGAAAGGAATGGCGATCGTTGACCTCTTCGACCTGGGGAGGCGTCACCCACGGATGCAGATGGGCGCCGATTTCACAGCGTCCATCCCGATGAAAACCACCCAGCACCCGCCGGGCCTCCTCCGACCGGGCGACCGGATAGTCGATGACATAGGTCGGAACGACGCCATGCCGGTCGAAAATGTCCTGGGCCAGGGGTTGGCTGGCGATGTTGCGGGTGGTGGTGGCCGAGGGGTCGAATGAGGTCGACCAGTCGAACTCCTCTTCGGTATCGATGACGACGCACAGAGTGGGACGCCAATGGTCGGACGCCGACAACCGGCGTGCACGGGACAGCGGCATGGCACTCATCGCCCGGTTTCCCCGGTCAGGGTCTTGGCAAGCCCGTCGACGGCACTGGCGATGCACTCATAGCTGGCCTCGAAAACAGCACGGGTGCCGCCGTCGGGATCTGCGATTTCCGAGCGCTCCCCGCTTGGCAGGAAACTGCCCAGGAAGACAGTCTTGTCCGCGGCTTCGGGAAACCGTTGGCGCAGCCAATGCAGGTTCTTGCTGTCGAACACCACGATCAGGTCGGCTGCCGCCACACTCTCCTGCGACAAGTGCCTGGAGCGGTGGCTGCTCAGGTCGATGCCGCGGCTCCGGGCCGCGTCGAGAGCGGCAGACGGCGAGCAACGCCCTTCCCTGGGCAGCATGCCTGCCGACGAGCAACGGATCTTGGACGTACCGGCGGAAGACCCCACCGCAGCGACCAAGGACCGGAATGCGTGCTCGGCGAAGGGACTGCGGCAAATGTTCCCTTGGCAGACAAAAATGACGGCAAAGTGCCCTTCCCGCTCGCCGGCGCGCGCCGACCGGGCCTGCCAGCGGTCATGTCTGCCGCGGCGGGTCGCGTCGCCTGGCACGATCGAGGCCAGTCTCCCGCCAAAATCACAAACCAGCTGGCGAATTTCCGCGACGGCCGGGGCCCGATCGTCGGACGTAAAAACATCCTGGAACTCTCGTCCGGTCAGAACGTAGCGGCCCTCCCATAAGCGGCGGGCCAGCAGAGCCCCAATCCTCCAGGGCCTGTTCAGGTTTTCCCGGGCTTCAGCCATCATCGCCAGGAAATCGGGGACGAAATTGCGGGCATGGACGCCAAGACGGTAGCTGTGCCGGGGCGTTTCGACGTCGTCGACCAGAAGCCGGTACCAGTCGTACGGAAAATCGACCCCCAATCCGACCGGAAGCGGCATCGATCCCCACGGACGAGCGTTCACCTCCAGCAGGATCCAGTCACCATCGTCGCGGTTGACCTTGAATTCGAACATTGCGACCCCGGTATAGGCGGTGGCGGCGATGATCGCGCTGACAGCCTCCATCAAGGGCGGGGACAGGGGCGCGCTGACCCGGAAGTAGCCACTGCCGCCCCGCTCATGGACGCGGTGATGCTGGAAGGCTTGCAGAATTCGGCCATCGCGGCTGAGGATCGAGACTCCTACCCCCTGGCCGGGAAAGAACCCTTCGAAAAAGTATCGCCCGTCCCGGACAAGCGGCAAGACTTCGGCCAATTCGGTCGCCGACAGGATGACGCGAACGCGCCCGCGGGTA
>Ga0326727_10011733_pt1 | contig 20248 bp, 10 predicted proteins | sample MB2enrmetagenome_FD_207643 | JGI IMG/M metagenome (GOLD analysis project Ga0326727, IMG submission 207643) | Lab enriched peat soil microbial communities from McLean, Ithaca, NY, United States - MB29MY | ecosystem: Environmental > Terrestrial > Soil > Wetlands > Peat | place: USA: New York...
AGCCGCCACCGACACTTCCAGGGCCGACGCCTGCGCCGGCAGGGCCAACGCCCACACCGTTAGGGGCAACGGCCAGACCGTCGGGACCACCGCCCGCAGCGCCGCGGTTGCCGCCCGCAACGCCAGGGCCACCGCCGCCAGCGCCAGGGCCACCGCCCCCACGTCCAGGGCCGCCACCGACACCTCCAGGGCCGCCGCCTGCGCCGGCAGGGCCAATGCCCACGCCATTAGGGGCAACGGCCAGACCGTCGGGACCACCGCCCGCAGTGCCGCGGTTGCCGCCCGCAACGCCAAGGCCACCGCCTCCAGTGCCAGGGCCGCCGACTCCAGCGCCGGGGCCGCCGACTCCAGCGCCGGGGCCACCGCCCCGGCCGGCAGGGCCGCTGCCCGCAGTGCCGTGGCTGCCGCCCGCAACGCCAGGGCCACCGCCCGCAACGCCGGAGGCTCTGGCTTCAGCTTGCTGGGGGGCGTTGTTAACTGGTGTTGGCGCGCGGCCTAAATCGCCAAAGACCAATTGACGGCCGGGTTGTGTCGGCCGCAGGAATAACAGCACCAATGTGGCTGCCAAAGCCAAAACCAGCGCCGCGATGAGGATGTCCTTGCCACTGATGCGGGACCAGATGGATGGGCTGGCTGGAACATTCCCGGCCCGGCCCGGCGCGTCCGCGGCCAGGGTGGAAATGGGTGTGGGTTCGCCGCAAGCGGGGCAGGTGACGGCATCGTCATTTGGCCCGGCTTGGGTTTCAAACGTCTGTCCACAGTGAATGCAAACTTGTTTCATGGGATGAACTCCGATCAGTGTTGGAGCGGGATGCGCCCGCCTCCGCGGCTGCTTAGTTGAATGTTCTGGCTCGCAGGCAAAGGGTTCCAGCCGTACTGGAAGCCAAGACTCACGGCGGTTTCGCGGGCGCGAGCAAAGGCGTCGAAGGAATCTTCATAAACCCAGAAAGCGAAATAGAAATTTGTCTTGGCGCCGGCTTTGAAGGCTTGCGCCATCCGGGTGACGCCGCTTTCCGGATCCTCACCCTGGCCGGGCCGCGGCTCGACTATGAAGGTGCCGGGGTGAACCAGCAGCGCCCCGGTGTTGCGAACCGGCAGGCCCCGGCCATCCGATGAAAGGAGGTCCAAAGGGTAAAGTTTTCCGTATCGAACAATGACCATCCACTGCTGCTTGGTGGTGTTGGGGGCGATGTCCGGCAGGTGCAAGGGGATGGTCTGAGGCGGCGGCCGGGGATCCTGGACATGCTGGAGGACGGCTTGGATTTCAGAGGCGATGACTGTGTTGGAGACGGCGGTCACGGCCAGGTCGTTGGAAAGCTGCCGGGTTTGCGCGGCGTAGGCAGCGGGGGTGGGAGCGGTGGTTTCCCTGGCGCAGAGAGCGACCATCAAGGCGATGAAAACGATTCCGCCCAGCATGTTGCACATCGTGTCCAACAACATCTCCAAACTGTCCGCATAGAAACCGGCCGCCTTGTTCTTCATGGTTGTTGCCGGCTCCTGGGGTTCAGGTTGGTGGCCAGGATGTATTGCCGGTCTTCCTGGGCCGGGTCGTAGCCGATGCTAAAGGAGCGGTTGGTGGCCAGCCGCCGGCAGGCTTCAAAAAGGGCGATCCCCGAAGGCCGGATGTAGAACACCAGGCGCTGGCTGTTCTTGTCCCAACTGTTAAGCAGGCGCAGGAAATCGGCGTTGTCGGGGCGGGCGGTGAATTCGACGGAGTTGGTCTGGCCCCATCGGGTACACCAGCCGTTGCTGGCGGACAGAACCACCAGCACGGGCTGTTTTCCAGACGGATCGGCGTCCGGGACGACAAAGACATGGTTGGTCAGGCTCCTGGTTTGCTCCTCCAGGCGCCGCAGTTCGGCCAGATTGGCTTCCAATTTTGCCCGGGCCTGCTCCAATTGGCCGCGGACGGCGTCGCGGCTGCTCATGGCGTCGGCGGACTGGGGTTCATTGAGGTAAAGAGTCAACAACAACGTCACCAGGAGCAGCACCCCGGTCACGGTGGTGATCATGTCGAGAAAGGCGAAGAAGGAAACCCTCGCGCTGCTGGTGCGTAGTTTATTGGCCATAACCAGGCGCTAGGCGGCATCCGCGGGCGGGAAGCGCGGGTCCGGGTTTCCCTCCTGGGGCCGGACGCGCAGTTTGGAAACGACATTGGCGTGGCAGTAATCGTTGCATTCGTCCAGGAAGTCGGTTTCCTTCTGCTGCACCAGATCGGAGGCCAGATGCAGGAGCAGGGCAAAACCCAACCCCACCAGCGTGGTTTCAAAGGCGGTGGAAAGACCCGCCGTCACCATTTTGAGTTGCTCCCGCATTTGGCTGATATCCGAGGTCGCGCTCAACGCGCCGGTGAATTTGTTGATGGCCGTGCTCAGACCGATCACGGTGCCGACGAAGCCGAGGACGGGAATGGACCAAATCATGGCATGGATCATGGCGTAGCTGGAGGCCACCTGGTTCTCGTCGTTCTCGCTTTGGGCCTTGAGAATGGTCGAAACGTCGCTCACCCCGCCGATGTTGCGCAAATTGGAGAGCGCCCGGTCAATTCGGTTGAGCAGGATAAAATACTTGGTGTCGTCCACCAGGCTGCGCACCCGTTCCAGGACGGTCTTGGCCGTCGTTTCGTTGAGGACAAAATCCTTGTTCTGCGGAACGGCCGCCAGGTTCAAGGCCTTTCTTTGCAGGCGCAGTTTGGGAATTTTCAACAGGGTAATGACCAGGCCCCAAAAGAAACAGAGCGAGGCCGGTCCGGTGGCATACAAGTTTCCGGGCCGGACAAAATAGCGTCCCAACTGCGCAAAGCCGGATTGGCTCTTCTCCAGCAGGTTCATCGCCAGGATGAACAGCACGGAAATCACGGCCGCCAGGATGAAGCTGAACATTTTGTTGACGCTGGTGAACCGCCCGCCTTTGAACAGCCCCCAGCGGTTTTCGATGTCTTCATCCGCCCAGCTCAACGACACCACGGCGGGGCGGGGGGAGTCGCCCAGGCCCGCGGGCCGGGGCTGCCCGGCGGGGCCGGCCGGGGGGCGGCGGCCGGGGAGCGACCTCTTCAAAAGCGAGCGCGCGCCGGCCGGGCTGCCTGGAAGGCCGCCGGCGGAACCGGCCGGATTTTGGGGTTGTGGGGAAGGATCCATAGGCGGATTGTTTTTGTGGAATCAAATCATGTCAATGCCATCGCCGTCTTTGCGGACAACCACCGCTTCCACCATGGCCCAGGCCCAGGAGGCGATGATGCCGAAGCCCAGGAGAAAAGTGGCCATGCTCAGGAGCAATTGGAGCAAGCCGGTCAACCACTGCCGGGCATAATAATTATGCGTCCCCAGGAACCCCAGGAACACGCCCAACAAGGCAAAGACCAGCCGGCGGCGCGGCCGCACGTTCGGGGCTTTGCCGTCCGACCCGGCCCGGGGAAGTTCCGCCGGGCTTGCAACCGGCGCCTGGACCCGCCGCGGGGAAAGCTTCACCCGCAAGGCCCGGGCGGGTCCGGGCGCGGCGGGTGCTGAAAAGTTCGCGGCGGGGGCGGGATCGGATGCCGGCTGCGCCGCCGGCGGAGCGGAGGATTCCGGCGGGGAGGCTAAAAATTCGTCCAGTGTGATCCATTGGCCCTGGCAGAGGATTTCATGCCCCATGCCAATCTCGTGCTCGTCGAGCTTGCGGTGGATTTCCGGCAAGGCGTAAGGTCCGGTTTCCCGTCCGCGCCATCGCAGCTTATATTCCTGGGGTTCACTCATGGGATTGGACAAAAAATGGAGGCAGAATTGCCGCCGCCTGGCTGGCGGGGAAGGAGGCGGCCTGCGCCGCCTCCTCCAACAGATTCCGCGGGTCGCCTCTGAAAACGAACAGGGGCGTGAAAGGCAGCGGTTCGGCCATTTTGACCGGAGCGGCGGCGCCGGCGGTTTTGCGAAAGAGCAGGACGGCGGAGACGGGGAGACGGCTGCCCCATCCCCAATAATCCGTGGCGGACGAGCTGATTTGCCGCAGCACGGGGCGCCCATCGCCATCCACGTAACCGGCCAGGGAGAACCCCGCCCGGCAGGTTTCGCGCACGAGTTGCTGCAGGAACCTGGCCTGGTTTTCGAGCGGGATGCCGCGCGCGCGCAAAAAGTATTTCCGAAGCGGCTCTTCCAACGGGAGCTTGGAGGGCGCCATCCAATCGCCGCTTTTCAAATCCGTCGCTCCCAGGTTGGTCAGCGCCTGGAGGTGCTGGGCGGCAGCCGGGCACCATGGCATCCCCCACTCCTCCGGACGCAGGCCGGCCAGGGCGAACAATTCCAAGCTGACGACGGCGCGGAACTCGCCGCTCGAATTGGTTTCGCGATTCAATTGATCGAGCAGCCGCAGAATGGGCTTCTTGTAATTGCCGGTGTTGGGGTCAATCAGTTCACCCAGTCCAAGATGATCGAAGGCGTCGCATTCCTGGAGCAGGGCGCGCTTCCTCACGTCGGAGTAATACAAATCGTCGAAAGACGTCCGAACAAAGAGCGCGGCGTTGGGGGATGTGTACGGATCATAGACCAGACCGGCATTATGCCCGATGCCCGCCGGAGCGATGGAACCCTGCACAAAGACGACATGCGAACGGAATGGATTGTTGGTGCGGGGGAACGCCACCAAGTCGTAGGCATAGACATTCTGCATGTTTCCATCGTTCTTGAGCTTGACACAGAGCACCCTCTCCTCATCGGTGGGTGTTTCCGGCACGAGGTTCGTCCGCCAGCCGGCGAGGTTGGTCAACGTGCCCCAGCGCGCGCGCTGGTTGGGGAGAAGCAGTTCCCCCAGGAAGGCGGCCTGATTCAGTTTGAGGCGGTCCATCTCCGCCGCCCCGTCGCGTTGCGCGGGTCTGGCGAAGGGCGACTGCGCCACCCGGTCCAGACTGTTCAAATAATCGTCCAGGGATTGGGCGCCGGCCAGGGAAGCCTGCGCTTGTTCCCACTGTTCGGCGATGCGCTTCCAGAGCGCGAACTGGTTGCTCGCCTCGAGATAACGGTTTTGCAGATTTGGGTCCAGCGCCGCCCAGTTGGTCTTATATGGCTCCATTTCCGCCAACGCGGATTGAAGGCCGGGAAGGGCGGCGTGGACGACCTCGTAACCATTGGTTCCCTGCAAGACAGCGGCGATTTGTCCGGCACGATCCAGATTGGAGGAGATCAAATTGGACTGGCTCGCGCGCACGGCGGCGGCCATTTGTTCGGCGCGCGCCAGGCGATTGGAAATCTCTTTGTTGCAGAAGTCCTGCCACTGGCCGTCCCAGGCCAGGAGGTTGCTCTTGGCGGGGGGCTGAAACTCCGGAGCCAGCTTGTCCTCCGCGCTCCCGCATTGCTGCCGGAGCGCGCCGGTCTGGTCGGAGTTGGTTTGAAAACCGCCGGCCGCCAATCGCTGTAGCACGCTCAAATCCTCGTCGAACGTCCGCTTGAGTTCCTTTTCGCGCTCCAGAAAACTCCGGGCCTTGGCAAGACCCTCCGCCATTGGAGCTTTGCTCTGTAACGGCGGCGGGATCCCGGCCAGGAGGGCTTCCGTGTCGGCCACGCGGCGGGAGGATTCCAGCGTCCCCAGCCGGCGCAAGAGGTCCCGCTGTCGGAACCAATCCATCCCGAAGGGAATGGCGGCGCCAATCGCCCCCAAAACCAGCAAGGTGATGGCGATGGCGAAGATGCTTTTTCTCCGGCCGGCCGTTTTGATTTGTTGTTGCAGCCAACCGTTGCTCTGTTCGCACCGCTGGGTCAGCGCCGCGTCCAGAGGGCGGTTAAATCGTTCGGCTTCCCTCCACTTGGCGGCCAGCGAATTGCAAAGGTCGGCGGCCTCCTTGATGCCGGGCCGGGCGCCGCCCGCCTGCCGGGATTCGGTGGTTTGGACCTCATATTCGAGGGCGGAGACAGCGCGTTGAAAATCCTGGTCCTCCGCGTAGGCGGCGCGTTTTTCCGCCGTCCATGAATCCAGGGCGGTCCAGGAGTCGGCGTCGGCGGCGGGCATCTGGACGTTGTATTGAGTGGCAAAGGAATGGATTTCCTCGATCAAAATCTCCGCGTCCTGCCAGGCGTCCCGCTGGCGCAATTGCTCGGCGCGGCGGAGCAGTTGCTGGCAGCGCGCCACCTGGGCCTGCTGCCATACCGGATGAGAGGAGGGGATGGGCAGGCCGGAAGTCTCGATCTGCGCCAACTGGGCCAGGGCGGCGTCGCTGTCCCCCTTGGCCAGGGTCTGGCGCAGATGATCCAGTTTCCCCCGCAGCAGTTTCTCCTCCAGCCGTTTCAATTCCTGCCGGGTGTTTTCGTCGGAAGGATTCAACCGGGCGATGACGCGCAGGATGGAAATGGCGCGGTCATCCTCGTTGTTCATCACCGCCCGCCGGTAATCGCGATAGAAAGGATGATCGCCGGCGATGCCCTTGTTGTAGGTGGAATTGAGCAGGCGGACGTATTTGTCATAAAACGGCTCGGTCCACGGCAGTTGGTGGCCCTGGCAGTAGGCGCGCCACTCGGCCGCCTGGCGAAAACTCAGGACGGTGATTAAATCCAGCAGGGGCGGCGGAGTTTCGGCCAGTTGCAGGGTCTGGAGGAACTGGCCCGCGTCAATCATCAGGGCGCACTGTTCGAGCCGCCGGTTGGCGTCCCGGCACAGGTCGGCGTAGTCCTGCGCCAGCTTGGCCGTTTGGGTGTCCGAGGCCGGGTGGCCCACCACTTCGGCGATCTTGCGCACCAACCGTTCGGCTTGCGTTAGAGTAATCATTATGGAGCCGGTTTTAAGGGCCTGCAAAACGGATGATTTCCACCCCGCCCCGGGGCTGTGTTGGGTCCGTGATAAAAAGTCCGACATAAGCCGCATCGTCCAGCGTGTCGGGGACCCGTTTCCGCCGCTCTTGGACGCTATTAAACTGCAAGAGATGTTCCTGCTGCCGGAGACTTTCGAGTTCGTTAATCTTCTGCCAGGTGGCGGAAAAGTAATTGTTGTTTGTAAAGGCCGGGTCGTTGGTTGCGGCGGGGAAGTTCCGCATCCAATAAACATCGAGGAGCTGGAGATTTCTGTTTAACACCCTCGAGTCATCCTCGCTCCTGAACGGGGGCCATAGCCCGACCCAGTCATTATTGGTATTGTCCGTCCCTTCTTTTTGAACCCCGTTTTGCAGCTCGCCCAGATAGCTCAAAAAGAGAGCCGGGAGGGGCGGGGCGTTGGTCTTGAAACGGGCGTTGGTCCAGGTGGCAAAGGTGGTCAGTGGATCGGGCAGCCCGAGATATTGTCCCAATGGACAAGCCACCGCGCTGGCGATTTCCTCCAGCTTTCTTCCGAGCATGAGCTTGGTCTTCGCATCGGATGGATCTTCCTGTTTCGTGAGACGCTCTTTTACCAAGGCAAAATCCAGTTCCTGCCCGTTGCCTGGCAGGTCGGCGGCAGGCCAGTCTTCATAGAGGTACTTGGTTTGCCGCCCGACCTTGACGAACGGCCGGAGCTGCCACTTCTGTCCTTGCAGCAAGGTGTACTGGCCCAGGATTTCGTTCCAAGGCTCCTGGTTGAGAAGCGGGCCGGCTTGACCGGCGCGGCTGATCTTGAGCCACCGCAAGCTCAAAGGCGCCGGCGCCGGCGCCTGGCTTTCATTGACAAGGAGCAGCCGGAAGGGATAGCCATGGGTTGGGGAGGAAAAACGAAATTGAACCGACAATGCGCCGGGCGGCGCGGCCAACGCGGTGGTGATCACCACCGGGTTTGTATTTCTTAAAAAATCCTCGTAGTTAAACGAACACTGCAAACCCGAGGCGCTTTGGGCCGAGAATCCGTGCGTGTAAGCATTGACAGACATCGGCTCTCCCGGTTGCCCGTGCCAGGTATTGGCACTGACAAACAACTGGATGTTTGAGGGATACGTCTGCAGCCAGTTCAATCTTTGGATCAAGTTCGCCAGGGGGCCGATGGAATCCGCGGGCAGATCGAAGCGTGTCAAGTTTGAGGTAACGAACACGAAGGTGCGGCCGTCGGCTGAAAGCCAGTCCAGTTGTTTTGCATCCGGCGGTTCTGCCTGCGCGGAAGCCGGCGTGGGTGAGGTCGTTTGTTCAGCGGTGGGACGGTCCGGGTTCCCGGCGCGAGGGGCCGGCGCGGCGGGAGCGCGCGCCGAAGACCCCGGCGGGACAACTTCTGGCGCGGCATGGTGTTTTGCGCCCCAGTATTTCATCCCTATCAGGCCCAGCAGCAGCACCGCGGCAATGACCATGCTGGCGCGCGAAGCCACAGACTGATTGGAGAACCACAGTTGAATGGCGGCAGAGGCCTGGATCCGAATCGTCTGGAACGAGCGCCGGGATGGGGCTGGCTGTCCGACGGGTCTTGCGATGGGCTGTGCCGGGGGCGGTTTTCTGCTGGCCGGCAAGCTCCGCAAGATCGAGGCGGGTTGGGGCGGCGCGGGCGGTTTCAGCCCTTCGCGCGCCACTTTGACGAGCGAATTGCCCGGCACGCGGACGGAGGCCAGCGGCAGGAGAGGAGCCGAGCGTTGCACGGCTTGCTGCCAGGCCGGCGCGCCTTCCTGGCAGGCGCGCCATTGGAAATCGGCCGGGTTGTCTTCCGCCTGCAAGAAGGTGGTGAAAGGATGGCGCCACGGACGGAGCGGGTATTGCCCGTTGGGGTTCAACAGTTGCAACGTTTCGCAAAACATTTCCAGAACCGGCCCCTCGCCGCCGGGCGGACACACCAGATAACAGCCCCGAATGCATTCGGTTTCCAGCAGTCCGGCGGCCCTTCCGGCGTCGCCCGTCATTCGCATCCAGGTTTGGGCGGGCAGGAAGGATTTCGCCGCCGGGGCGAAGTCCGCCGCCGCGATCCCCTCCAGCAATCGCGGCTCGCCCTGCCAGGACGCCATCCAGCCCGGCCAGTGGCGCAGAATGGCGGCGGGCGAGGGCAATGGGGCCAATTCATCCGGGAGGAAAACCAGATGATGCGCCAGATGGTTGGTGCGCGCGGTGAAGTCCAGTCCGCACGGCTGGATGCGTGTCAATACGTAATACTTGGTGCCCCGCAGGTCCAGCAGGCGGAAGGCCGAGATGGCCGGGTTCCGGTTCGCCGTGGCCGCCTCGGCCACTCGCAAATAATGGTAGGAACTGATCTGTTCCAGGCGCTGCACCAGCGCCTCGCGCAAATCGGCGCTGCGCGCCACCGTGCAAAATCCCGACTGCCCGGACGATAGTCCCCGGGGCGCGCTGGTATAGATCAATTGCCAGGACATGTCAGTTCATTGGCTGGGCACCAGGGCCGGTTCGATGCAGGAAAGAAGCCACAACAGAGGCACCTCCGTGTGAAAGGGCCTCAGTTGCCGGGGGTCCGGCACGAAGTCGCCCGGCCCTAATTTGACCGGGGCGTGGCCGAAGGAGCTGACCGGGAAGAACAACACGCGGCGGCTGATGGATTCGGCGTTGGCCACGATCTGGGGGCAGATCCGCTTCATCAATTGCCGGACTTGGATGGAATTGAGCGCCAGCGCCTCCAGATCCAGGCAACCGTCGGACACCGGCGCGCGCAAGAGGTTGGTTCCCAGCAGGTGGATCCAGGCGTCGCATTTTCCGATCAGCACCGCCATCGGCGTGTCAATGTGCTGCATCAACTTGAGGTGGAGCAGTTTGGCGATGCGCACCTTCATCTCCGACAGGATCACCCCTTGCTGGTCCAGGGCCGGCTTTTCCATTTGCGGGTCATCCCGGTCGGAAATTTCCCGCCGGAAATCCGGGCTGTTAAACGGGTCAAATAGAAAAACAATCCCGGACGAACTGGCCACATGCTGCGCCCCGGGCGAGTCGGCCGAATCGCGCCCCGGCTGGAAATGCTCGCCCGCGTTGTCATAGAAGATCAAGGCGCACCGGCTCGACGGATCCCGGGCCGAAGCGACCGAATAGACAAAGGGCCTGGGCAGGGCGACCATGCGCCCGTAACGGGGCAGGCGCACATACATGCCCCCTTCCAATTGCGTCTTGGCCAGCCGCGCCCCCTCCGGCGTTTGCGCGCCAAAGAGCGTCCGGTTCATTTCGTTGAGCAACGCATTGGCCAGCGGATCGGCGTCCTGAAAAACCACCGAAAAAGAATTGTAAAGGCTGTCCGGCAGCATCTTCAACAGCACGCTCAAATAGTACGATTTGCCCGCGCTTTGGTCGCCCACTATCGAAATGATGTGATGCGTCATCTCGGTGAATCCCGGCGGCAGCGCCCGCCGGCAATGGGGACAGGCCAGGTCCGTGCAGGGCAGGCCCATCGCATCCAGGGCCTGGCCCAAATCGTTAAAGCGGGTGGCCTTGAACCGCTGGGCCGCGTCTTCCCCCAGGATCGGATCCCCCCGCAATGATTCGTGCGTGGCGATGTGCATGATGTCCCCCGCGTCGAATTTCAGCCAGCAGACCGGGCAGGTGAAAAGCTTTTCCTCCTGGCCCAGAATGATGGACTCGGCATCGGCCAGCGAATCGGGCGCCGCCGCCGCCTTCAAGGAAGCAACGACTTCGTAGGCGTCCTGGAGGAAGAACCCCTTGCTCAGGCCGGCCGGCTGCACCAGCGTTTGCGGATGCCGTTGCTGATCCCGGGCAAACTGGCAGAGTTCCTCCAGCCCCATGGGGCCGTCCACCCGGCTGTTGGCCGTGTCGTGCAGCGTCCATTGCGTGAGGTCCAAACCGCGCAGCCATTGATCCAGCTTGCGCCCGCCTCGAAGAGCCAGAAAATGCGCGCCCACTTTGACGGCATAATCCGTTTCGGGCGCCAGCGGACAGAACTCGATCGGCTCGCCATCCACCACCAGAGGGAGGTTGGGTTCCTGCTTGATCAAACACAAACCGTGGTCTTTGACCTGGTTGATGGCGCAATGGCGCTCGGCGACCCCCTGGCCGGAGAGCTTGAGGTCCACACCTTCCCCCGCGCCAATTTCGAAGGGCAACTGTTCCACCTTGCGGGACTCGCCGGTCAGGCAATCCACCGCCACCCATTCGACCTTGCGCAATAAATCAAACACGCGATTCGCCTTTCTGCCGGGTCAGACCTTCAACTCCTTGACGCGATGCGCCGTCAATTCCCCCTCCTTGGTCTGCACGACGGCTTTCTCGGCCTTGACGATGCCGAAAACATGTTGAAAAACATTGGAGCTGATCAGCACCTCCCCCTCGCCCGCCGCCTGGCAATAACGGCAGGCGCGGTTGACGGCGTCGCCGATGACCGTGAATTCCAGCCGGTTGAGCGTCCCCACGAAGCCGTGGAAAACCTCCCCGCAATGCACGGCGATCCGCGCCTGGCAGGTGATGTCGTTGCGGGCGGCGCGCAGCCGCGTGGTGGCCTCCACCGATTGCTGGATGGCCACCGCGGCCCGCACCGCTTTCTGGTGCTGCAGCGGCTCCGCCTCGGGACTGCCGAACACGGCCAGCACCGCGTCGCCCACGAATTTGTCCACCACTCCGTCCTCGCGGAAAATGGCGTCAATCATAGGTTGAAAGTAGTCGTTGAGCATGTCCGCCACATCGTGAGCGTCCATTTCCGCCGCCCGTTGCGTGAAGCCGCAGAGGTCGCAATACAAAATGGTGACCTCGGATTTGACGCCGCCGGGGCGGAGCTTGCCCAGGCGGGCTTGCTCGACCATGCCGGCGCGCAATTTGGGGGAAAAATTGGCCAGCAGGCGGTCAATCAGCTTGTCGCTGCGGCGCAGGGCGGCGTGCATGTTTTGCTCGGCCAGGGCCATCCCGGCGTAGCGGCCGATGGAGATGAGGAATTGCAGGTCATCCTCCGAAAACCGGTCCCCCGCCACCGGGCTGTCCACGCAGATCACGCCGAACACCTGGTCCTGCCATTGCAGGGGCGCGTACATGCCGTTGACAATTTGCAGTTGACGAATGCTCCGGCTCAGATCCGCCGGTGCGCCCGCCGTCCAGATGAAGGCCCGCCGTTCCGCCAGGCTGCGGCGGGCCAGCGTTTCGCTCACCGCCGGCTCCTCGTTGGCCACGTAAGCCTTGAGCAGCAGATTGTCCTTCTCCCCGTCGCGCATCAGCAGCGCGCCGCGGCGCGCGGCGGGGATGACCTGGATCACGCGCGCCATGATGGTTTGAAAAAGGTCGTTGACGCCGCTGTGGGCGGAGAATTGGCGGGGAAAATCCAGCAACAAGGCCAGGCGCTTTTCCGCGGTGGTGCCTTCGGCGGCCACCGCCAGCGGGACCTTGGGGCCGGTGTCCACCATCTGCAGAATCTGCATGTCCGGCCCGAACGCCTCGGCGTGGAGATTGGAAACGGGCGCCGGCGGCGGCGCGGGCGCGGAGGGTGGCGGCGGCGGCGCGAAGGGGGGCGTCGTGGCCCCGTCGGGCGGTTGCGGCGCCAGGGCCGGATCGGCCGGCGCGGGGCCGGCGGCACGACGGGGACCCGGCCGCGGCTGATGCGAACTGGGCGCCAAAACGACGGGCTTGCCGCCGCCGGCGCCCGTGAACCGCAAGCGGCTTTGTCCGACCTGCACCAGGTCCTCCGGCCACAACCGCCATTCGCCCTGGCCGCGAATTTCGCGTCCATTGACCCGCGTGCCGCTGCGGCTGCCCGCGTCGGTCAGCCAGAACGTTCCATTCTTGACTTCCAGGACGGCATGCTGGCGGGAGACATGGTCGTCGGGCGACAAATCCGCGTCCGGTTTCTCCGTGTCGGTGGGCCGGCCGATGGTCACGCGGCTGGCGTCGAACTCCAGGATGCGTTCGACGCCTTCATAGTTGACTGTAATGCGCACCGCCATAATGCCGGGAACCATTATGACAACAAGAGTCTGTCGAAGGAAAGAAGGAAATGCTGAAATTCGCAAGGTCAGTGACGGCGGGTAAAGGTAGGGCGAGACTCTGTCGAGCCGTGACTTCTTCCCAGGAAATCGAGATTCGGCTCGATCCCGATGAATCGGGACCCTCCCATCCAAGAAAGACCCATTATCAAACTCCCGCAAGTCCGCCGGTTCAGCCGCTTACCACACCAGTCAGGGCGCGGTTTTAATTCAGGGAGCCTCCAGTCCGGCGATGGATTATCGTTTATCGAGCAGTTGGGCTTCGATGCTCTGATAAAGTGTTATCCCGTCGAGTGAGCGTACGGCAATTGTTCCGGCTTCCATAATCGAATTTTCCCGCGTATGGCAAATATCTTGGCCATCAGCCTTCAGGGTCAGATTTTCCCCTTCCGCGCGGAATTCCATTTCGAAAAACGCAAGATAATTCCCCTGGGGTCGGACGGTCATGACACTGCGCCACTGTTGGTCAACATGGTGTCCCAGAAAGAAGTTATTTGCCTGATTGAAACACCCCTCGCAATCTCGGCCTTTGCCGTTATTCTTGCCGTCATTCCGGGCCGCAAAGTCGCAATTTGCGCCGCTCGCCTTTTTTAGGCGCGCTCGAATTGCCACGTCACGACCGATTAGATTGAAGTCCAAAGTGATTGTATCCAGCCGCAGACAGCCGTCTTGAATGCTCACCTTGCCCGAGGCTATGTCCGCGGCTGGCGGGGAACAGCCGTACAATCGCTTTCCGTCAAATAGAACAATCCAGCCGTCGGCGCCCGGTTTCGGCACTTGCGAAGAAATCCAACCGGGTTCATGCGAAGCGGCCGGGTTTGGCACAGTTCCCCGCGAAGGCGGTTGTGCCGCAGGCGTGGCTGGCGACGAACTGGCGATCAGATCCTTCAACTGCTTCAGAACGGCGATCTGGTCCTCCGGAATGTTGCCGGAAGGGTCGGGACCGACATTCAGAACAAAGGCCTTTCCAGCAGCCTGAGCTTGTTGGTAAGCGTTGAGCAGTTTCTGCGCCGGATTGAGCTTCGCGTTCGCCGACCACATCCAACTGGGGATGACGGTGCCGTCGGAGTGATGCGGCCCGGACACGCCGTCGGAAGCCCACACGGCACACGGCGGGTTCAGACGTTCAACAATCTGGCTCAATTCGTCGAATTGGGCGGGCGAGAGACGCGTGGAAACGTCCAGGATCAATATGCGCAAATCTGGATATTTGGTGTTCAGTTCGGTGATGTGTTGTTTGATGATGTTGAAATACGGCGGCATTACGGCGCCCTTGAACTTCGGCGAACCCTCGTTATACGCGTCGGGAATGGAATAATGAAAGCCGGGCACAAGGTGCTCCGCTTTGCAGGCGGCAATGTAATCCGCCAGAATGTCTCCCTTGTACGGGCTGTGGGCGATGTCGTAAGCGCAGTCCTTGCTGTCCCACATACAGAAACCAGTTCCATCATGCTTGGCGGTCAACACCGCGAAAGTCATGCCCGCTTCCTTGGCAACGCGCGCCCAGGCTTTCACATTGACGCCGGGCGGCGCGAAACGTTCCACCGGCAATTGCCCTTTTTCTCCGGCGTGGCGGAACGTGTCCATGCCGAAGTGGATGTAGAGTCCATATTTCAACTCGGGCGCATCAGCGGCGCGGGTGTCAAACGGGGTGACCGGCACTGCCGCCGATTCAGACGTTTGATCCAGAGCCTTGGCCGCCACGGGAGAGTTGGAACGATCGCCGCGGCGTGTGCCTTTGCCCAGCCAAAATGCCCCGCCCAACACCAGCAACATTATCCCAACTGCCGCCAGCGTCCGTCCATGGCCCGACAGAAGGGATCCTTTGCCTGCCTCCAACCTTCTTGGCCGAATCGGCGGCGTCCCATCAACCGCCGGCGTCGAGCGGCCCTCTTCCGCCAGTTGGCCCGCCACTCCCGCCGAACTGGCCGGCGTGTCGGGAAAGAGCGCCGCCGCCAGGCTTTCTGCGGAGGGTTTGGCCTCCAACTCCAACCCAATCCACTCCGCCACCGCCCGCGCGCTTTGCGGCCTCTGCCCCGGCTCCTTCGCCAAACAGGCCATGACCAGCGCCGCCGCGTCCGGCGGAATGTCGTTTGGCATTCCCAACTCGGCCAGCCGGTCCTCCATCGGCTCCGGCGCCTGGTGCAGGACCTGGTGGGTGATGTCCCCGGTGTGGAACGGCGGCTTGCCTGTCAACAATTCGTAGAGCGTCGCCCCCAACGCATAGATGTCGTCCGCCGCCTGCGGGCGCTGGCCCGTCAACTGCTGCGGACTCATGTAGGGCAGCGTCCCGCTGGTCGAATGCCGCATGGAAATGCGGCTCATCGAATCGCTCGCCACCGCCGCAATCCCAAAATCCGCCAGCTTCAACCGCCCCCGGCTGTCCACCATCAGGTTGGCCGGCTTCAAGTCCCGGTGAATCACCTTCTCGCCGTGCGCGTACTCCAGCGCGGCGCAAAGTTGCGCGACCAAAGGCCGCAGATATTCCCAGGAGAGCACACGGGAAGGTTGCTGGAGCCGGAGGGCGGCCAGCGTCGCCCCGTCAATGTATTCCATGACAATGAAGGCCATCCCGTCCGGGTCTTCGTAGAGGTCGTGGATGCGGACGATATTGGCATGGGACAATTTATGGCTGCGGGCGGTTTCGCGGCAGAGATCATCCAGAGCGCCCGCATCGCCGCGAATTTCCGGGGGCAGAAACTTCAGCGCGACCGGTTCCCGCAGCCGTTCATCCCGGGCCAGCCAGACCTCGCCCATGCCGCCGCGCCCCAGGCGGTTGACGAGGACAAACCGCCCGCGCGCAAAAGACTGTTCCGGCTGCAATGGCATCGCTTCAGACATAAGAATTGTGTTTCAAGGAGCTTGTAACAACCTGTAGGCAAGTTGACAAGCACGAAAAGCTCCGCCAACAGCGCACTGTTGACAACAAATGGAACAAATTCTGGGTGACGCACGTTCCAATCTCGACATGGCTAAAGCGTAAAACAGCAACAGCTAAATTCCCATCACACAACGGAACCCACCGAAGACGCTGCCGCCGTCCTTCGGCGGGTTGTTGACATCCGCTGGGTTGTTGTAGTCGCGAACGGCGCACCGCAAATTGTGGGCGAGATTTTCCCCGTCACCACCGCGCAAAACACGGGCGCTTCCAGAGGGCGGTCCTGTCGGATTAGAAGTAGTTGGCTGACCATAAGGCGTGCCATACCAATCCCAGCACCATTCCCACTCATTCCCAGCCATGTCGCATAACCCATACCCGTTCGGCGCAAAAAACCCCACCGGACTCGTGTAGAGTCCCGCTCTGGTATGGAAAGCTGCGTTGCCTCCGACCGGGCCAAGATCATAGCTAAATTTCTTGGATGCAGCGTAATTGGCCTGGCTTTCACTAATCGTGTGGCCCCACGGAAACCGTTGCCCGGTCAGCCCGCCCCGCGCCGCCTTCTCCCACTCCGCCTCCGTCGGCAACCGGTAGCCGCCGGCCTTCCAGTTCGCATAAGGTGTGACCTCCCCATTCGTATAAATCTGCTTCAACCCCTCATCCGTGTAATACACCGGAGTCAAACCCGCCTTCTGCGAACGTGCGTTGCTCCATTTCACTACGTCATACCAATCCAAAGAAAGCACCGGATGATTCGGCGCCTTGCCCAAACCTGCATTCTTAAAGGCATATCCATGGCTGATCGCCCAATCATATACCGACTGCCATTGACTATAGCTCACCAAGTTCGTGTCCATGTAAAACGCCGACACAATTACGTTGACAGTGGGAAGAGCATCGGCCTCACCATCCAGAGAGTCCCCCATCGTGAAGGAACCCGCCGGAATGAGCGCCATGCCCGTCGTGACGGACGTCCGGCTTTGGGATTCCACATTTGCCGTGGGCTGCACGGCGTGGCGAATTCCCTTCCGAATGGTGTTGTTGCCTTTGTCGACAACATAGATATTTCCCTGAGTGTCCAGAGCAAGGGCCAAGGGATTATTGAACAGGGCAACCGCACCTGCGCCATCGTTGCTGCCGGCGATTCCGGTTCGGCCAGCCACGGTGTTCACGACCCCGGAAGGTTTGATGATTCGAATCGTGTTGTCGGCCTCGTCGGTCACATAAATACTGCCGTTTTTGTCCACTGCAAGGCCGAATGGATGATTGAAACGCGCATTCGTGGTTACTCCGTAGGCGCTGCCAGCCAGGCCCGCTTGGCCCGCCAAAGTGCTTACCACCCCGATTGGAGTGATTGACCGAATGATGTGGTTTCCGGATTCGGTCACATAAACAAATCCCCGCCCTCCCACCGCAATGCAATTTAGCCCATCAAAAAGCGCCGTCTTGCGTGGCCCATCCATGCTTCCTGCGACTCCGGGTTTGCCAGCAAGAGTGCTGACCTCCCCGCCAGGAGTGATCTTTCTAACCGTATTGTTTCTCCCATCCACCAAATAAATGTTCTCGTCCGGCCCGACTGCAATGCCGCGAGGACAATTGAAACGCGCCACGGTCCCTGGACCATCGGTGCTGCCGCTGCTTCCGGCTCGACCCGCCAAAGTGGTTACCTTTCCCAAAGGCGTGATCTTTCGAATCGTATGGTTATTATTATCTGACACGTAGATGGTGCCGGAATTGTCTAACGCAATTCCATCCGGCTCCTTAAACCGCGCTTGGGATCCCTCTCCATCGCTGCTGCCGGCGATTCCGGCTAGGCCGGCAAGGGTGCTCACGACGCCTGAAGGTCTGATAAGTCGAATGGTGTGGTTGTCGTGTTCAGATACATATAAATTGCCCTCCTTATCCACCGCGATGCCGAGAGGATGGTTGAATCGCGCGTCGCTGCCAATCCCATCTGTCGCCCCCTTGCTTCCCGCTTTTCCAGCAATGGTGGTGAAGGTCCATGATTCAACCTGGTCAAGCCCAGCAGCAGGAAGCGCGGGTTTGGTTGAAGTTTGCACGGTTGGGGCTGCTGCCGGCGCCGCGCTGGCTTCTGTCGCAGCAGCTTCCGGCGGAGCGCCTGCGGGGGGCGCTTGCAACTCGCTCGCAGGCTCTGTTGGAGCGGGAACGTTGGCCGCTACGGGCGCGTTGGAATGGTCGAGGCGAAGACTGGTTTTGCGCAGCCAAAAAGCTCCGGCCATCACCAGTGCCGCTATCCCAACCGCCGCCAAGTTTCGCCCAAACCTCGCCGGCTTGGAGCCGTCTTTCCCCTCCGGCTTGCCTGCTACCAGAGAAGGCGGCGTCGGTGGCGTTTGGGGAAAGAGCGCCGCCGACAGACTTTCCGTGGTGGGTTTCCCCTCCAACTCCAACCCAATCCACTCCGCCACTGCCCGCGCGCTCTGCGGCCTCTGCCCCGGCTCCTTCGCTAAACACGCCATGATGAGCGCGGCAACATCCGGTGGAATATCGTTCGCCATTCCCAACTCGGCCAGCCGGTCCTCCATCGGCTCCGGCGCTTGGTGCAGGACCTGGTGGGTGATGTCCCCGGTGTGAAACGGCGGCTTGCCTGTCAATAATTCGTAGAGCGTCGCCCCCAACGCATAGATGTCGTCCGCCGCCTGCGGCCGCTGGCCCGTCAACTGCTGCGGACTCATGTAGGGCAGCGTCCCGCTGGTCGAATGGCGCATGGAAATGCGGCTCATCGAATCACTCGCCACTGCCGCAATCCCAAAATCCGCCAGCTTCAACCGCCCCCGGCTGTCCACCATCAGGTTGGCCGGCTTCAAATCGCGATGAATCACCTTTTCGCCGTGCGCATACTCCAGCGCCGCGCAGAGTTGGGCGACCAAAGGCCGCAGATATTCCCAAGACAACACGCGGGAGGGCTGCTGGAGCCGGAGGGCGGCCAGGGTCGGCCCGTCAATGTATTCCATGACAATGAAGGCCATCCCGTCCGGGTCTTCGTAGAGGTCATGAATGCGGACGATGTTGGCATGGGACAATTTATGGCTGCGGGCGGTTTCGCGGCAGAGATCCTCCAGAGCGCCCGCGTCGCCGCGAATTTCCGGGGGCAGGAACTTCAGCGCCACCGGCTCCCGCAGCCGTTCATCGCGGGCCAGCCAGACTTCGCCCATGCCGCCGCGCCCCAGGCGTTTGACGAGGACAAACCGCCCGCGCGCAAAAGACTGTTCCGGCTGCAATGGCATCGCTTCAGACATGGAAAGTTGCTGTTGTGAGCTTCACGGTTGGGTCCCTTTGACGGTGAGCGCAGCCACGGCACTGGTCACGCTGCCGTGAGGGTTGGAAATGACAACCGTGTAATTGCCGGCATTGGTGGCGCTCACATGGATTATCGCCAATTCTGGAAGTCCGGCAAGATGGACCTCGCGGATGCGGTGGTTGCTAGAGTCTGCGATATAAAGGCGACCGAAGGCATCGGAGGCCACCGCGAAGGGGTAATTCAGGCTGGCGCTGGTTGCCGCGCCGCCGTCACCGGAGTAGGTTCCGCCGCCACTAACATCTGCTGTTGTGCTTCCGTAGCCATTTCCTGCAACCGTGGCGATGATGCCGTTGATGTCCACCTTGCGGATGCGGTTGTTGGAGGAGTCAGCAATATACAGGTTGCCGAAGGCATCGAAGGCCAGACGATGGAGATAGCCCAGGCTGGCCTTGGTCGCCGCACCACCGTCCCCGGAATAGTCCGGCATGCCATTTCCCGCCACGGTGGTGATTACGCCTTTGCTATCCACCTTGCGAACGCGGTGGTTGTAGCAGTCAGCAATATAAAGGTCGTCGGCGGCGTCGAAGGCCACTCCGGCAGGTCTCGATAGGCTGGCTTTGCTGGCTGCGCCTCCGTCCCCGGAATAGCCGTCATTGCCATTGCCTGCTACCGTGGTGAAGATGCCGTTAGTATCTGCCTTGCGAATCCGGTGGTTGTAGTAGTCAGCAATATACAGGCTACCCTCGGCGTTGAAAGCCACATCGAGAGGAAGGTTCAACCCGGCGTTGATGGCGGGGCCGCCGTCGCCAGAATATCCCTTGCCGCCGTTGCCCGCCACCGTGGTGATGATGCCTTTGGCGCCCACCTTGCGGATGCGGTTGTTCGTTCTGTCAGCAATATAAAGATTGGCAGCAGGATCCAAGGCCACACCGTAGGGCGTATCCAGGCTGGCGTTGGCGGCGGGGCCGCCGTCGCCGGAATACCCCTTGCCGCCGTTGCCCGCCACCGTGGTGATGATGCCTTTGGTGTCCACCTTGCGGATGCGTTCATTGTTGTTGTCAATAATATACAGGTTGCCGGCGGCATCCAAGGCCACGCCGCAAGGGTAGTTCAGGCTGGCGTTGATGGCTGCGCCGCCGTCCCCGGAATACCCCTGTTTGCCATTGCCTGCCACCGTGCGTATAGCATCTGCAAGGGCGGCGCCGTCCAACCGCCATCGGTAGGTGAGTGGGCCGGTTCCCGCCGCCGTCACCTTGAAGGTCACATTGGCACCCGGCAAGACCGATTGGCTGGCCGGTTGAGTTGTGATCCTGGGGGCATCTGTCGCACCGGGGCTTCCGGCTTTTCCAGGGATCGTGGC
>Ga0326727_10011735_pt1 | contig 20245 bp, 18 predicted proteins | sample MB2enrmetagenome_FD_207643 | JGI IMG/M metagenome (GOLD analysis project Ga0326727, IMG submission 207643) | Lab enriched peat soil microbial communities from McLean, Ithaca, NY, United States - MB29MY | ecosystem: Environmental > Terrestrial > Soil > Wetlands > Peat | place: USA: New York...
GCAGGAGTTGATTCTCCTGGTCTCGCTCAACATCAACAAGAACACGGAGCCGGTGCGCGCCCTGGGAAAGATGTTGTTGCAGAACCTGCAACTGGTGGTGGGCAAGCGCTACGAAAGCGAAGAGCAACGGCGACGCGCCCACCGCCCGCTCTTCAGCGTAATCATGGACGAGTTCGCTCCCTTCGGTTACCGGAATTTCGCCCAGATCCTGCAAACGGCGCGCGGCACGAATACTGCGTTCCTGTTCTCCTTGCAGTCCTTGTCTCAGCTCATGGAGGTCGGCAAGGGGTTTAAGGAAGATGTCTCCTCGGCGCCCAATACGACCATGCAGTCTCTTACCCGCGATGAGGAAACCGCCCGGCACTTCCTACGCGCCTCGTCGGAACAGCGGGTAACGCGGCGCAGCCGGTCGATGCAGCGCACGAGGATGTTTGGGTTCGAGAAGTACGAGGAGACGGGACGGGCGGTGGAAAGCGAAGAGCGCGAGACGCGCGCTCGCGACGACCACATCAAAAATCTGCCCACCGGTCAGATCGAAATCCTCATGACGGACCAGACCCGTGGAACCTTGCACGGACATTTGCACGTGCGCCCGCCGGTCGACGTCAGGATTCCACACTTCATCCCTGAGCTTTATCCCCAGTTGCGGCATTCCCGCGAGGGTTCGGTCGGAGCCAATCTTCGCTTCAAGAGCCCCATGCCGGCGCCGACGTCGCGGCCGCCCAAGCATGCTGCCGGAGGGTATTGAGCATGACACGACGGAGGTTGCTGCAGTTGGCGACGAGCGCACTTCTGATTCGGGCCAAGACCGGGTTCGCGCAGAACGGGGCGTCTCCTGCTCCCATCCCTCGGAGTCAATACAGCCCGCTGGCTGCCGAACGGGCGCAAGGTCACGCGCCGCAAGAACCCGACACCTGGTACGAGTTCCTGCTGAAGCAGTTCAACCCAGGCAAAGTTGACTACGGCGCAATCATTGAGGGGCGGCGGCGCGCTCTTCTTGACGCCACGGTCAACAATCCGTATTTCCCGTACTCCGTCGCAATGACGATTTGGAATCTCGTCGTCACGACGGCTTTCGCCAAGCTGTGGTTGGACGGCAAACGCAAGGACCACCTGAATGCGGACATAGTCGCCGACCTTTACAACCATGACCTGCATTCCCGCCAGGTAGCGAAGGAAGCGATCGAAAGGTATAACCAACACATTGAACAGTGCAACCGAGCGATCGAGGACTCCGGGTCGGGGCAAAATCCCTCTGCGACCGGCACTGAGAGCGACGAACTCAAGGCAAAATTGCAACAGACGGTTGCGAACCTCCGGGCCATGACACTGGAAAGAGACGGGCTGAAGGAGGAACTGACGCAGAAGTCCCGCGTCGTGACCGACCTCAGCTTGCGGGTGCAGGCGCTGACGGACCAGATGAACGGGAATGGCAAGGCACTTGCCGTCGGTGGAGCGGACTCGCTCCCACCGGCGTCGAACGCTGAATACATGAAGCTGATCAACTCATTGCAGCAACAGCTTTACGCCGAACGCGATAAGAACAAACACCTCAAAGGTGCATGACGGTTATGGTGGTTGCAATTACAGGGCTTGGCAGTGTGTGGCGCCGGCGGTTTGGCAAGAGCGCAGACAACCCGACGCGCTTTGCGCGCGCCGCGTATTACAACACCACAGGTGTGCCGGTGAAGGGGACGATCCGGACACGTACGAAGGTCGCAGGCCATGCACGCTTCAACTCCGTCGGTGGCTTTGATCCGAACTGTCCGCAGCGGATGGTCAACCGCGTGTTCGATTGCGACGAGCCGTGTGTCTGGCAAGGACAAAACAAGATTCTCTTCAAAAGTTTGCTGTCTGCGCCTTGGCAGCCCGATTATTTCCTGGTTGTGACGAGGCAAAGCGAGATTGGCCGTGTCCAGATCGGAAGCAGTGGGTGGAAGTCCGACGATGGGTTGCTCATTGCATTCAGCGAGTGCGGTGACGAGCAGGAAAGCATGTTGCTCTTGCCCGCCAGCGGCTGGATACGAAGTGACGTCGGGACATTCGTCTTGCAGCCCGTGGCCGCGCGGTCGTGGATTGCATGTTTGCAACTGACTCTTACTTCTCCCTTGGCAGGTTGACAATGCGTTACATCAAAGACTGCATCAGCTTGAACGTCGAGCACGACTACCCGCTGCTTCGCCAGGTCTTGCACGCCGGTTTCGTCACTCACGAACAATTGTTCGAGTTCATGCAGCTTGGCCAGCACGAATCGAGCCGCTCGACTTTCAACTGGAGAGCCCGGCGGCTTGCTGCATATGGTCTGATCGCGCGGCACACGGTTCCGTCCCTGGGCAAAACCTATGTGTACTCCATCACGCCTGAAGGCGCGCTCGAACTTGCGAGCACTGGCGAATGCTTCCTTGTCACACCCCCCAAGCCGAGCCGGAATGAAAAAGAGTTGCAGGTTGCACATTCGCTTGAACTCAATAGCATTCACCTCAGCCTGCTGCGCACGGGCTCGCTCGCACGCTGGGTGCCCGAGATCCAGGTGCGATCAAAGAATGCGTCGATGGGTGTCGTGAACGGAAAGATATACGACGCGATTGTGACGGTTCGACTGGGAGAGCATGACGCCACGTTCGCGCTCGAGTACGAGAGGACAGCCAAGAGCGAAGAACAGTATATCGACGTCCTCAATAGGTTCGAGGCTGAAGATGGTCTTGACCGGTTCCTGTACCTCGCGCCCAGTGAAAATGTTCTGAAGTTCGTGTCCTGGCAGTTCCGGAACAGCAAGCGTCATGTCTGCTTCGGGCTGCTCGCGGACTGGTATCGCCGGTTGCTTGACACCGAGGTATTCGACTGGAAATGCCATCAATACCGGCCGTTCCGCACCGCCCTAGATGGCACCCACCCTGCTGCGGTTACCACTGCGGCGCTCGCTTGAGCCCATTGCCCATTCTTTGGCTATTTGTTGCCCATCTTTGACCATTCGGGGGGCCCTCCATCTGACTGACCAGCAACGGGTTGGTTTTTGACTATATGCGGAAATCAGCTTTTTTCGAGCGGCAGAGGAGGGGGCGGTAAATGACATGTGGCAACAGGTTGTGGCGGGCGCGATGTAGATGCGGCGAAGGTGTGTTTTGTTTGAGATCAGACGCTATTGTTGGGGTGTGCTGTCACGTTTGTCAGGTCCTTCTTGATTGTACGCATCTGGTCGTTACGTGTTGCAGCGCGTCGCAGATTGTAGGCCGCGGGCGAGTACGTGGTAGCAACGGAGCTTGCACCTTAGCTGCGGTCAATCGTGCGTCGGATTTGGCGACGGCTTAGTTGAATTGGCTATTTGGGAAGTTTAGGTACTGAGCGGCGTATTGGTTGCCTTTCACATGCATTTGATACCTGCGCTCATCCTATGTCAATGTTGACTTCAAGCTCTCGCTGCCTATGGATAAGACGACCGTGACGAATCAACATCGGCTGGCGTCGCCGAACAGCGACAGAATCGAAAAACTTCTCAAGGAGTAGCCTTACCGTGTTCGGGTTCGGTTGAAGACAAAAGGGTACACACTCTTAGGCGTCGGAACGCTAAAGCGCAAAGTCCGGCTGAGGAGTTTGCCATGGCTCACAACGTGTTCATCAGTTATTCGACGAAGAATGTGCACATCGTGGAATGGGCATTCACAGTCCTGGCCAAGCAGGGTATGACTGAAATCTTCGCAGCCGAATACTCCGTCATCCCAAGCCAGGCACTAAACGACGAGATCAAAATGGCCTAACGAAAATGCGATTCGGTTCTCCTCCTTTACAGCCATGATGCCGACGCATCCAAGTACGTGAAGCAGGAGATCGGCTTCGCCGTCAGCGCAAATAAGACCATCCTTCTTGTCGAAATGGAGGCGGAGCTGCCGGTGCCTGCCTTCATTAGCGAATTGAAATACCTATCTCCGTACGAGAATTGGGAAGGTTCGGGAAAGCGCCCACCCCCGAGAACGGGTCTGCGCCAGCCCGGGTGCATCCAATCAGCGGATTTCTAAGGACAAAGAAGAAGGCCACCGCCAGCGAAACGCCGACGGTGACCACGCGCTTTGTTGCGCCTAACGGCGCAACCCACAGTACAACGTCGCCGAAATCCGGCTATTTCGGACTTTTTCCCGAATTCGGAACGCCTTCGATTTCAGTCTGGAAACGGTGATTTTGCGACTGCGGGCAATGTTGGCGTAACTGTCGCCGTCAGCGATTTCCAATAGCAACCAGAATTCTTCTTCCGGCAGCACCGTGCGGAGCAAATCTATCAGTTGACTGTAAGCAATCTGATCGAAAACCCCGCGCACAGGCGGACTAAGCAATACGCTTCCGATGTTATTTCCGCCGCGCCTGTCAGTGGCGCAAAAGCGTTCCCGGTCAAGCGCGCGCCGGTGATTCTGCTTCGAGAGCCGATTACGGCACAAACTGTGGAAGCGCTTACGCACGCGCTCCCTATCCGGGACAACCTCCGTTAGGACCTCGTTTAGTATGGTGTCCAGAGCCTCGTCTCGGGCCAACGACCGATCGATTAATTGGGGGTCTGCTTGTTTCTGCAAAACGGCGTATGAACGCCAGGCGGGATGGCACTCAATCATATTGTCTCCTCTGTGACTCGCCGTTGTGGCGAGCTATTGTTGAAACCACGTTGCTACCAGCGGGTTGACCACCTTCCCGTCCCCCAGGACGCTGTGCCTGGAGACGGCGGGAAGTGCAGGTGATGTCTACCGCAACCTTAGAAAGACCTAACCTTGCAACTATAACATGGCTCAGAACCAATTTCGGTTCCGAGCCATGTTAATTTTTTTGAGTTTGCCGGCACGACCAAACCTACTGGCAAGCCTGCTACCGACAACCTAATGAACGCTTAGCTGGTTCAAGAGATTGAGGCTCCACTGGCGCCGAAACCTATCGAGCATCCGCTGCGTGGCACCATCCGGGTCGTTCAATGTCATTTCGCTCTGAGTTCGCGCGAGCGACAGCAACATGAGCTCCAGTGTAATGAGCGCGTCGGCGCAGGACTTTACCAGTTCGGTGTCGAGTGCGACCTCGTCCTCCTCACCAGTGATTCGCACATCAGCAGATCGCTTGGCAATTTGCGCCAGCGGCTTGTAGAGGGCGTCAAAGAAGGGGTGAGCCGTGTTGATCCTCAGGATAATCTTTCTGAGTTTGTGGTCGACTCGATAAAACGGAGCGTCGTCGTCGTGTCGGAACTCCGTTACGTACTTGGACTTCTGAATGCGTTCGTAGACCTCTTCGTCGGTTTCCTCTGCCCTTTTCAACTCACTGGCAAGGGCACGGAGCTGCTTGTCGTACTCTTGTTTTTCGTCTTCAGTCATCTCCGGTTGAGGGAGCAGAGTCGCCTGGAGCGTCTCGGCTTCGTTCGCCCGCTGTTCGGCCGCGCGTATCTTTGCCTTTGCCGCTTCCGTTGCCCGGCTTGACCAGTGCTGGTCGATTCTGCCCTTGACGTTTGAGAGTTCCGCTTGAATCTCTTTCCTGATGAGCTCGGACACGTAGGCTTTCGGACGGACTCCCTGTTTGTTAACTGCCACGCCCATGGCCTCATCCAGGGCTGCGGGGAAATCAATTTCCAAACGCCACCATGAATCGCGCGTCCCCATCTTGCCAGTGATAGCGGTCAGAGGCCCCATATGTACTTCCCTTCCGTTGCGCACGAAGGAGAGTCCTATATCTTCGAACACTCGTAGGTCACTCCTGAGAATCTTCCTTCCAAGTTGGTCCCAAGCCTCGATCGGGAGAATGAACAATCTAACGGTGATTTCTCGAGTTACTGTGCTATCCTCCTCCAACGGGATCGCAATTGTCCATGATTGGACTAGGCGGCCCTTTTTCTCCCCAAGCTCTGCGATGCTCGCATGGATGGCTTCCTCCATCCGGTAGGTTGGATCGAAGGGGCGGATGCGCCGGTTGTTGATGAACAGATTTCGGCCGTCCTTTAGGAACCGCCGATAGATTCGTGCCATCTCTTTGGTGGCGTGTTCAACCAAGCTCTTGACTGTCCGGAATGTCAGCCGGTCGCAATCGGGAATATAAACAATGGTCCCTGAGCCGCCGAGCCGTTCCATCAGGGCTTCGTCGCTCTCCGCCAGTAGTTCCTGCGCGTCAGCCTTCTTTGGAAAAGTCATCGGCTGGACCAGAATTTCCCGGACCTCAGGCGGCAATGTGCTGAGAAACTCGGGTTCCGGCAATTTAACTTCGTTGACCTTTTCATTAGAGATGTCCACCGTGTCAAGGACCATCCGGTAGATCGCGCCACGCTCCTGCCATGAGTAAATCTCAAGCGCCGGACCAATGCTGAGCGCTGCCGCCTTCATGCCCATCCCATACTTGCCCACTGTTTCACGGTTGTCGTAGCAAAGTGACCCGCCAAAGGCGGTTACGGCTCGGAGTACGTTAGGTGACATCCCTACGCCATTGTCTACGATTAGGACATTGATCTTCCGGTCACCCTTCTTGCCCTTTTCGTGAAAGTAAAGGCGTACGTCCTGGCTGTCCCACTGAAACGAATTGTCGACATGTTCGCAGACGGCCGAGGTTGTGTCGTTGTACCCCAGGTCCCGCAGGGCATTGATCATCGTTTGTCCTAGGAAGAGAGGGACATTCGCACCTTCCTTGATGATTCGGGAGAACACCGCTCGCGCGCCTTTCGGGGCTCCGGTTCCCCACTGGGGCTCCGGTACGGCTTCCTCCGCGAGCCTCGGGAACCGAAGGACAAATCCAAGGGCCTTAAGTTGCTCCTCGCCAACAAGAAGCGTCGAGCCCGACACACGGCCCCCGATTTCCGCCATCTGTCCAGACGATAGGGACTCCCTGATTCCATCCAATTGAACGCTGGGCAGCGCCAACTTGCTCCCAAGGGCAGCCAATAGGTCATCGATACTAGCGAAGACCGCTCTCCACGGTCTTTCGCCCGAGATCGGAACTCCAATCGCGTCCACCCGTACCAATTGTTGTTCGCCGCCGTCACTGCTGCTGAGAATCGGATTGAACTGGAGATTGTAGAAATTCTGCATGCTTTCGACCACGGTACCCTCCTGAAATTGTGAATTGTTTCGCAGAGGAAGGATTGATCCTACGGACAGAAATGGACAAGTAAGCAGGATCTGTACGTCAGGCTCTCCCTACTCTGTGGCTCGGACTCTATGCCGAGCTGAGGAAATCGCCCTCTCATATAAATAGTGGGTGAGCAAGCCGGTTGGTTGCGCCCTGATTTAGCGGAGTCGATTCTCGCGGTCGATCGACTGGCTTCCAGAGGGACTGCGCTACCTCGACCCCAGGCGGAAGCTCATTGATGTTGCCACACGGCTAATGAATGTGCTTGCTGCGCACGTGAACCAAATCGCCTGATACCCATCTCTGCCGCTCAGCATCCGCAGCACGACCTGCCTCCGCTCCTCAAAAACCCTCACCTTTCTTCCGGTCATTCGGCGGAGAGCTCGCATAACCGGCCGTGTGTCGGTCAGGCACCAAACCAGAGCTTCGTTTGTATGCCGGGCTGCGCGGAAATGTCCTGATTTGGCATCGCCCTGCCTTCGCTTCTTACCTGCCGGCACGGCGTGCCCGCCGAAACCTGTTTGAAAAGGAGAATCCCTATGATCATTGGTGTCACGCACGACCATGATGGCCGTGTCATCCAGCGGCTGTCCGTATCCACCAAGGTCTCTATCGGGCTACCACCCAATGGAGATCGCAACCATCCTACCAAGCTCGACCACTTCGTCTTCCTGAGGAAGAAGAAGTCGGCCAATCGGGTTGGGTGGGAAGTCGATCCGGAACTGACCGAGCATTACGGAGGCGAGTGCCGCGAACTCCACATCATGTTGATCGACGATGACATCGAGAACGTCTTTCCTAGTTCCTATGCTTGGTGGACAGCCACCGAGCGGAAGTGCTGGGGCGACGGAACCTCAGCCACCCGGCGCACGGCTGAGAAGCCTGGCGGCCAGCCTTGGACCCAATGTGGCACCGGTTGTCCGGAGCTTTCGAATGGGCAGTGCAAACCCGGTGGAGATTTACGCTTCGTGTTGGCGGACTTCCCGCGCCTCGGGAGTGTCTGCCGCATCCACACGTGCTCTTACCGATCCATTCGCCAGATTCACTCTGCCTTACAGGAGATCCAGACGTTCACGGGCGGTCGCCTGGCCGGTATCACGGCCAAGCTGACGGTTCGCCCGGAGGAGGCCACGTACTTCGACCGCAAGGAGAAAAGGAAAAAGACTTCATCCATCTGGGCGCTCGGTCTGGAGGTCGAAGGCGATGACATGCGAAAACTTATCGCCAACCTGACGGAGAACGCCCGGCTGTTCGCCGAAACTCGAAAGCTGCTCGGGTCGGGCGGCAAAGTCTTCGAGGTCGTCGAGGACGAGCAGGAGCAAGCGCCGGAGGTCGCGGCGGAGTTCTACCCGACGTCGGTAAATGGTAGCCCGACCGGCGAAGGCACCGCGGCAAGTTCTTCCTCCGATGCGATCCCCACCGCTCCCGCGCCACAACCCACGACGAAACCTGCGCCCGCCGAGAACAGCGCTCAGCCGAATGGCGGGAATGGATCTGCCAAGCCACCCGCCAACGGGGCCGCCTCACCCCCTGCGCAGAACAGCGGGAACGGTTCGGCCGCTGCTTCAGGATTCAACCAGCTTCGGAATGAATTCCTGACGGCGGCACGGCGCGTCGCCACGACCAAGAAGCAAGCGATCGGCGAAGTGGTGGAATGGGCAAGTGGTGGCGCCTTCAAATATGGCGACGTCGGCCGCATGACGGAAGCCGATACCCCGAAGCTGCGGGCGGCCACAGAACTCATGACTTCCGGCGTCGCCAGCACGACTCAGTGAACAAACAATCCTTTCATCCTCACCTACCCTGCCTCTGAATTCCTACCCCTAATCCCGCCCCGATGCTGGAGCGCTTGGTAACCATCACGTTTGTGAAGTGGTGCATGGATGTCAGCGCTCCAGCCCTTTCGCGTTTCCGGTGTTGTCGTCTTCGCTGGGCACCGGTATTCCAGATGCTTATCACTGTGCCGTCTGAGGGGCAGTTGAAATGATGCGGTTACCGCGATAAAATTTGTTTGCTGATCACGGGCTGCTAAGTACGACATTGACAGAACACGGCTCAGGGGAGCAACTCCCGCTCGAAAGGAATGACCATGAGCTACGTCGACAAGAACCTCATTCCAGGGGAAAGTGCTTTGTACAGGACTGGACTGCACTGGATCGTGCTCTTGTGGCCGATGTTCTGGGCGTTAACCTTTGGCGTGCTAGGCCTTGCATTCTTCATGCTTTCAGTGTCAGTCCGCGTGAATCCCCCAGGTTCAGCAGTAATTGCCGGTCTAGTTTTGTTGGGCTTAGGCGCAACTGCAGCGATTATCGGATTCCTTAGACGAGCGGCAACAGAAATGGCGGTGACCAATAAGAGAGTTGTTGTCAAAACCGGCATACTGAGTCGAAGAACCTACGAGATCTTTCTGTCAAAAATTGAGAGTATACATGTGGAAGAGGGTCTGCTCGGGAAGATGCTCGGGTACGGAAGTGTGGTTGTCCGCGGAACCGGCGGAACCCCCGAGCCGTTCTACCAAATCGCTCATCCGCTGGAGCTAAGACGTCAAGTGCATCATCAGATCGAAGTGTACGAGGGGAGCACGCATGCAAGCTTAGCCCCCCACTACCGAAGTCAATAACCACTGTCACCTTACAACTTCAGCCCGGCCTGATAGCAGGCAATGTCGAAGAGGTGCCACAGAGTGTGACATCTAAATTCGCATCGCGATTGCCGACGAGGTCCTCTTTCCTGCCTCGTGACGCTTTCGGAACCGCCCAGCCTGACATCCGCGCATAGGTAAAATTAACCGGCCAACCCCTGCCGCACCTCTAAGTGATTGAAAATCGGCGGGTTGGCCGGTTATGGCCGTTTATCGGCAAAGTGGACTGACGCGGTGAGGATGGCAGCCACGGCCAATGCCGTTTTGGCCGTGGGTTCTTCCCGCAAGAACGAACGCTTCGCGTTGGTCAAGATGGAGGCCCACAGTCAGTAAACCACTGACTGGCTACCCGCTCGCGGCCACACAAAGCAGAGGGGCAAGATCCTAAGGGTACATCCGGTTAGACACCCGAATATCTTCGGGTCGCATACATCCCGTCAAGAAACGTCGCGACGGATGCGCCACCCTCGGGGTTCCGGGCAATTTCGTGCTTCCTGGGCCTAGGCCCTTGCGTATCGATAAGCACCCTTAACGTATTGGGCGAGAAACCGCCCCTTTGATGGTGCAGTCTTCATTCTTTCAAATACGGCCTCGGGCACGTCATAATAGTTGTAACTTACGCCGTTCTTGAATTCTACGGTCAGCATTAGGCTTTCTTTGACGTAGCGGAAGCGCGCGATGTTGGATGATTCAGGCGTGGCAATCCAATCCATTAACCTGCTCCTGGCTTGGGATTATGGTCTGGGATCCCTGGCTCGTCCTTTTTGTGCTCATACCTCGGGCTTTGTTTGCGCCATTGCCTCATGACGATTGCGTATTCTTCTGGGTGTCTGGGCGCGCCCCACCCGCCCTCGCCTTCATAGCCGTCTTTGTTGGGGTCGCCGCGAACGATGACGCGAGGATCTCTACTGTCCGGCCATCGGCCCTTCTCCGGAGCATCAATTAGGGTGCGGATTGGCAGACTCACGGCCTCACCAACGATGATTGCCTCTCCAGTGCGAAGTATTGGAAGGATATCAAACAAACCCTTGAGATTGTCTGACGCACTCCCTGAGACCTGCCCGCGGTCAAGGTCATTTGCAAGTCGCATGGCAAAGATTGTGCCGCACTGGGAGAGGATGGTGGGGTCAATCTCCGACGGGCGCTGACTCACGATCATGACGCCCACTCCATACTTGCGCCCTTCTTTTGCGATTCGTCTCACTGCGCTGGCAGCCGCGCCGGTGTGCCCCTTACCCAAATATGCATGCGCTTCTTCGAGCACGACCATCAAGGGGCGCTCACGACCGCCTTCGGGCAGGTTCCTTGCCCAAAAGAGTGCGTCATAGAGAATCCGAAGCAAGGCTCCAATTAGGTCGACTAGCACTGTAGAAGGGATGCCAGACAAATCCAGAATCGCGATCGGCGATGGACTTCCAATCCAGTCGGCGAGCAGCGCGTCGAGATCCTTGGCGACTTTTCCGTCCAATCCGGGCCGCCATTTGTCGGGATTGAAAAGGAATGCGAGTTGGGGGTCCCGGAGCTTTGACGCGAGGACCGCCAGTTGCCGTCGCATGTTAAGTGGGTCTGGGCCCCACTGTACTCGTTCGTTTGCGGGCCCTGTGGTCTTGACTGTGCGGTACTGCGGAGGCGTGACGGACATGGCGTCGCCGATCTGGGCCGGCTTGCCGCCCTCACCAAGCACATAAGCTGTTTCCAGATCGTCGGCGGCCGCTCCGGGCTTTGGAATGACGGTGCGATGCTCCCGCTGATGGAAATCAAACCAGAGCTTGTGAATGCAGAAAGGCACGGGCGAGTCTACGGTAAGCCTCTCCAGATTGATGCCGTCGCGCGCTTGATTTCTTAGCGACTCGGCTTTGAGCGCGACGATGGCATCCGCAACAGCGGCCAACGGCTGGTCATCCAGTTTCCCAAAAGACAAATTCATGAGCTCATCGAAGCTGAGTGCCCAGAATGGTATATGGAGGGGTTTCTCTCCTTTCTCCGCATCAGGCGCGACCCGGAACACTGCCGAGCGGTCTGGAAGCGCTCTCGCGTACTCGCCGTGAATGTCCAAAATCACGATGCGGGAAGACGGATAGCGGCTTGGATCCGATAGCGCTGCCAATAGCCCCGCAACGGTGGTTGACTTACCAGCGCCGGTGGTCCCCACAACAGCCGAATGACGGGTAACAAGCTTATTGATGTTAACGAGGGCTGGAATCGACTCCGCGCTGGCTAAGTGGCCGACCGTCACGAAATCAACGGGGTCGCCAGGTCCGTAAATCTGCCGGAGGTCATCTTCGGTGACAATGTGAACGGCGTCATTGATTGTGGGATGCTGCGAAATTCCTCGTTCGAATTTTCCTTCTCGACCTCTTTCACCAACCAATTGGACCCTAAGCCATTGATTGCCCCACGGGCGAATGTCGCCTTCCGTCTTCGGTGCTGCGCCGGCACCAACCTGTGACACGATGCCAAACAGGGACGTGTAACCTAGCGGAATTCGCACAAAGCTGCCGACCTGACCGACCCTATATGACTCTCCTTTGAAAAAACTCAGGCCAGTCTCAGTCTCGCTTACAAGCGAGACGCTTACTGAGGTCCCCGTCACATCCTGTACCGTTCCGATGAGTGTTGGGTCAGCCCGCATCGTTAACACCCTGTTCCATATCTCGACTGGAAAGCTGGTAAGCCAAGAACCGACCGAACGCCGCGAAGTCTCCGAGGAGCCACTTGCACTGTTTCGCGGGTGCCCTGGTACGCCAATCGGGCAAATCCGTTCCCACGGCAATCGGGTATGCGGGATTCGTGTCCTTCACGACGCTGTCCCAATCACGTTCTACGGTTCCGATAACCCCGCCGTCCACGGCAAGCAGTGTCAAGTTGGCGTGGCGCTTTGCAAGCTCAACAGCTTTCGGCGCATTGACGCGATCATTGAAGGTCATTCCGAAACACGCAGCGTTGGGGTTCCCTGAAAGGCCCTGCTCGATATAGGCGTTGATGTGCTCGTCGCTAAACGAGTAGCCACAAGTGAGAAGTACGCATTGGTCCGAGCGCAGAAACACTCGAAGACGATCAATCATCGCGTAATACGGCATCTGTCGGCTTTGTTCGTACTTGAGATGGGATGGGTAGATTAACAATTGCTCACCCTCTACCTTGTCACGACTGCGCCGAATTTTGTTCTTGGCGGTCATCCACCAGTTGATGGAGCCGTGTATCTTCCAAAGCCGCGCCCAGCGCGCGGGCAAATCGTCCTTCCCCATCATAGATTCAAGGTCAAGGAACGCACTGTCGGAGCCAACGAAGCCGTCGAAGTACGGCACGCGTTGCTCTTCCAACGCTTGTTCGAGCAATAGGTCGTAGTTCGTAGTGAAAATCTCCACCGGCTTCTCGCGAGGAATAGCCTGAATCCAACTCGCGAGTACGTGGTACGGAGTATCACGCGTGGGAAGAGCCTTGTTGACGGTTAGTCGTATCCTCTCGCAGATGGCGCTGTCGAGCTTGACGAGAAGATCTTCGGAAAAGCCGTCTATATTACCCTTTCCACACAGGGACTTCAGCGTTCGAATATGGCTTAGGATGTCTTCAACTGTTGGCGTAGGGATCCCACGCGCGGTCACGCGGTCCCAAGCGGTATGAGCGACTGCTTTTAATTCATCGTCGCCGTCCAAATATTTTTTGACCTCATTTGTAAGCCCGTTGATCTCAGGAATCAACGGTTCAGTCTTGTCTCCAACAGGGATTTGAACAGCGAGTGGACACCCTCCGCCGATAAAGAAACCGATCCGCATCTTGCCCGGGGCTAGTCGCTGTAACAAGTCTGTTGCGCGGCGATACGGACAATGCACGGGCCCCGTCACCATTGATGCAGGAGAGGTAAAAGCGGCCGGCGGAGCGGATGGCGCCACCGCGGCTGTATCGGGCACGGGTGTCTCAGCTTTCTTTCCTGCCATAAGATGCCACCTTGCAAGTCAGTCTCCGGGGAGCCATTGGCCACAGTCAATCGTTTTGTGATTGACGGTAGTACTTTTTCCTCGGGCCAGGACCCACGGTCAGGAAGGCACTGTCCGTGGCTACCAACTAATCAAAATCCTACCGGCCACTTGCCTCCTTTCGAATTTCGAACGAGCCATCATCTTTCATATGAAGAGTTTCGAACTCGACATCTCCGTTTTGAACAGTCCTGTGAACGGATACAGCAATCGTCTCCTCCGCTCTGCTTTCAGGGGATCTGCTAACAAATTCAACTAATTCGACTCCTTTTTCGGAATTTAGACCATGAAAGATAAGGTATTCGACGGGATTGAAGATGACTTTGACGTCCTGTGGATCAATGTCCTTCGCCGAAAACGTAGGGTCAATTTTCCTCAATTTCTTCTTGGCCAGTCTCCTGCCGGCGTCGATAAGCTTCTCTCTTTGCGCTCGTAGTTTATCCTTAAACCTCTCCTCTGCAGAGGTTAGCCGCTCATCCATGTCGGAGAGCTTTCCCTCAAGGGCCACCAATTCCGAATACTCACACGGCTTGGGGCGCTTCTGCGGGAATATGAACTTACCCTCCACTAATCTAAATATCTCCCCGCAGCAAGGGCAAATAGCCAGAACTTCCTGGATGCCATCAATTGTCTGAACTAGGATGTTCATTAGCCAATCACCTTGTGTTTGATTTTCCCTTCCATGACGCGGTCACGAATTTGTCTTTGTCCCCTTGAGAGGTTTGCATTGCCAGTTTTGACATCGACAAGTTTGATTGACTGGACGCAGCCCTTCCGCGCAAGTCCCGTGAAAATGACATAGTCAACTGGCTCAAATAGTGGACGGCACTCATTTTGCTTGTATGGAAAGGTGACAAATGCCGGGAGAATCTGCTCCGCAATTTTCCCAAAGTTACTTCCTAGAGCCGCGGCAGCGATCCTTTCTGGCTGTTTCTTCATATTCTCGGCTAAATGTTTCTTCCGCTCTTTTAATTCCCCGGTCGATTCGTCAGCAGCCTCAATACGCCCGCGAATGATTTTCTTTACAGCCGGTGGGTATGTGTCATACATGCTAAACAGCTTGCCTTTTCCAATTGGAAACTCCTCGCTGCATTGAGGACATTCGACTCTGAGCCCTGGGATCGACAATAGCTGTTGGATAATTTTGTGAGCCATAATTAAATGAGCCTCATGTGACGCAATCCGGAATCTCCATAAAGGACTCCCGCCTGCCCGACACCATACGCCTGACCGCCCCCGAATGCAATCGCCGGCCGGGCTTTCACAGTTCGGAGCTTCCCGCGCGGACGGAAGGGGGCAGTTTTGCCACTTCTGAGAACGCCCAAGCCTGGACTGGCCTTTGTCTCGATCGATGCCTCCAGCACCATCGGCGCTCCCCGACGAAATCGGATCAGGCTCCGATGGCCGCTACCCCTTTCCGTCGCCTGGGCCTGGGAGTTGATGGAAACGATTGCAGCGCTGATCCAAGAGAGTCAAAAGCCGGGCCGAGCGCGGGCCGCAGTCAATAGTTTGCTGACTATGGGCCTTTCTTTCGTCATCTACGAGAGAGCCCACGGCGAAAAGTGTATTTGTCGAGGCTACCAGTCTGGAACAACTCTCCGCTGCCAGCGGCCAATTGCCATATCGGAAGCTGGGTCGGCCGTGTATAGGTAGCTTGAAAAAACAATGGTCGCCCAGTATTTATCGACGAGCCTGCTGACAACTAGACATTTCGGGCGGGGGAACTCGGAAGCTGCTCTGGACAGCCTCGCGCGGACGATTCTGCAAGGAACCGAAAGACGTGGGCCCTGACCTGACGGCGTTATGTAGACGGGCGCGCTCGAATCCAAGGATGGCTGCTCGGTGGCTGTTCATGCCGCCGACCTTACCCCTTCACTGTCGTAATTCCATACAAGAGCATAGGAACTCCCACGATAGGACCTTTAAATTAACCGTGACGCTTGCTTCGAGATCATTGATATCGAAGCTCGCTAAATTTGTGCCGCCCTACAACTTGCAATTTTGCTGGTCAAAACGAAGCTCAATAAGAGGAGGAGAAATGTTCGGAGGACTGAAGGTCACCAAAATTCTTTCATTAACGAAAGTGGAGACACTGGACCAAGCCGCTGCCAAGCTGCTGGAGTTTGCGGAATACCCGCAAATCCTTCGGTGGTTTCAGCTCCCCATGGCCCTTGTGGTTTTTCTCGCCCACACCGACTCGCCCGGTTCCGGGGCGGTTTACGTTTACGACCGGAAACACTGCGTCTGGTTTTGGATTGATTTCGACGATCAGAACTACGGCGGGTACAGCCCTTCAGAATTCGATGTTCTGATCGAACAATGTCATTTCTTCAAGCTTGCAGAATCCCCCGGGTTGTTCACCTCGCCCGTCCAATGGCTGGTCACAACCGGCCAATCACCCGAGGTCCTCGGAAGGCTCCCAGCCTGAAGCCAACTCCCAACGACAAGGTCAGACAGCGAACCAAGCCCACCTCATTGTAAATCATTGAAAACACAGTATCGGCCCAATCGCCAATCGGGTCATTTGACTGAAAATATTTCTCGTTTTATCACCAGTCTGTATGGACCTATGGCGCCCACCGGGCTTCACGGAGGAAAAGATGCAGCGGCTTCGGCTAGAAGTGCCGGCCGGCGTAGTGGCGGAGTACCGTCGCCTCTTTGTGAACCGGCGGGCCTACACCCTCCAGTCCGACCGGCCGCACCCGGGAAGCGACCGGCATTACTACTTCCGGCCCACGGACAAGAAAACCGGCGAGGGTCTCAGCCTGACGCCGGACACCCTCCGGCGCCATCTCGAAGGGGAAATCACCACCGGCCTTTACGCGGTCAACCCGGACACGCAGCGGTGCAAGTGGGTCGCCATCGACGCCGACTACAAGGGCGCCATGGAAGACTTGGTGAAGCTTCAGTACTACCTGAGCCAGGACAAGGTCCAGCCCGCGCTAGAGATGAGCAGCCGTGGCGGACATCTCTGGATATTCCTTAAGACACCGCTCCTGGCCCGCGACTGTCGAATCTACATCTACAACCTGGCATTGAGGCTGGGCGTGCCGGTAAAGGGAAGCGGGCTGGCCGAAGGGATCGAGGTTTTCCCAAAGCACGATGAGCTTGGGGCTGGCGAGTTTGGAAACGCGATTCGAGGTCCACTGGGAATTCACCGGGGTGCTGGCCGCCGGTATTGGTTCTATGGAGCCGACTATGGCCTGGAAGCGCAGATGTCATATCTGAACCAGTTGCAAAAAGTGACGGAGGAAGACTTGAGCCGTTTTATCGCCGGGAAGACAATGCCGGCGGAGTTCATACGCGAACCGCGCGCGCCAGTATCTGCGCCTCGGTCCTCCATCCCCGGAAAGCAAGAATTCCAAATACTTGAGCATGTCGGCAAGGTCCGCAAGGTGGGTCGCAATTACGTGACTCGCTGCCCATCATGCGCCCAGGCGGGCCATGACCGCGGCGGTGACAACCTGGCGATTCGAATCGACGACCCACGGTTCTACAAGTGTTGGGCTGGTTGCACCAAAGAGATGATCCGCGAGGGGTTGGGCTGCCCGATTCGATTTCAGCAAAAACCGCAATAGTGGGGGTCATTCATGCCATCAGAACCCGAGATAGCGCTTCGTCGTGGGCTCAGCCTGCCCCGTCGAGCGGTTCGCCGCTTGGCCCAGGTCGGCATTTTCGCCAAGCCCGACGTGAGTCTCGAACACCAGCATTTGGCGCGGCGCTACGTGATCCGGGGTGTCGAGTCCGGCGGCGCGATCGAAGAGATCGGACGTTACGTGTCCTTCGCCGGCGATCAGGGGGAGCCGTTGACTTACCTTCACCCCATAGACGCAGTCGGAGTCAACGGTCTTCACGCCGTGGTCGTGGCGGCGGTGTTAGTGCGCGTGGAGATGTTCCGGGCAGGGCGTACTTGCGAGCTGCTCATCACCAAACATGGGCCTGGCGATTCAGCGGCTGGCAAAAGGCCCGCGCTCGAATCGAGTCTGTTGTTTCGAGGAGTTCATGGGTACCTCGAAATCGAACCCGGAAAAAAGGGCAAAGAAGCGACGAATTCGCGTCTGCCGGTCTTCTACTCCCGCGGTGGTGAGCCATTGGAGATCCCCCAAGGATTTCGAGCGGCAGTTGAGGGAGTAACCAGGGGAATCCTTTGCGTGGGTTGCAATCACTGCCATTGCTTGGCCCCACCGGCGGCAGCAGGTCTTGCTGCGACGAACTCCGAGGGGGGAACTCTCAGTCCCACAAGAAGTATGGATGGCGGTCAATCTCTTCAACCTTAAGGCAGGGGTGCACAGAGGTTGGATCAGGCTCTATTAGCGACTCAAAAAGGCGTAGCCGGGAGGGGCTTATCTCGTGAAAAAATTGGCCCGAACCCGCCATCGCCTTGAAAAAGTTTTCAGGAGGTCGAGATGTCAGAATCGAACGTAAGAAATGCCGTAATAAACGGTCATGACTCAGAATCCCCCAGCCCGCCCGTCCGGCAAGCCTTGACCTTCAAGCGCTTCTTTACGAAGGCGGGCGAGCATCCTTTCGATGAAATTGATTGGGAGCTGCGCACCGCGTCAATCCAGAACGAAAAGGGCCAAGTGATTTTCGAGCAGGCCTACGTGGAAGTGCCGAAAGAGTGGTCAATGACCGCCACGAACATTGTGGCCTCGAAATACTTCTACGGGAAACTTGGGACGGTGGAGCGCGAGTCGAGCGTCCGCCAGCTCATCAGTCGGGTTACGGACACGATCGCCCAATGGGGCGTGGAGGGCGGCTATTTTCGCACCCAAGAAGACGCCCAGTGTTTTCAGGACGAACTAACACACCTTCTGGTTCGCCAGAAGGCTGCTTTCAATTCGCCCGTCTGGTTCAATTGCGGTCTGTGGCAGAAGGATGGCCGCCATTCTGATGGTGGCGGCTGGTACTGGGACCCCGCCACAGGCAGCGTGAAACAGGAGACCGAGGCCTACCGTCATCCACAGTGCTCCGCCTGCTTCATCAACTCCGTCCAAGACAACCTCCCCAGCATCCTCGAACTGGCGAAGGCCGAGGGGATGCTCTTCAAGTATGGTTCGGGCACAGGCACGAACCTCTCGCCGCTTCGATCCTCTCTGGAAGGGCTCTCGGGTGGTGGCATGGCCTCGGGTCCTCTGTCTTTCATGAAGGGTTTTGACGCCTTTGCCGGCGTCATCAAGTCCGGAGGCAAGACGCGGCGCGCGGCAAAGATGGTGATCCTCAACATCGACCACCCCGACGTCGTCGATTTCATCGAGTGCAAGGCCAAGGAGGAGCGCAAGGCTTGGGCGCTGATTGATGCCGGCTACGATTCCTCGCTCGATGGCGAGGCATACGCTTCGATTTTCTTCCAAAACGCCAACAACAGCGTGCGCGCCACAGACGAGTTCATGAGGGCTGTGGATGAAGACAAGGAGTGGGATACCCGGAACGTCATGACCGGCGAGCCGGCAAAGACCTACCGGGCACGCGACCTAATCCGCAAGATCGCCGAAGCCGCTTGGCAGTGTGGCGACCCTGGGATGCAGTTCGACACCACCATCAACAAGTGGCATACCTGCAAGGCGACGGGCCGGATCAACGCTTCGAACCCTTGCAGCGAGTACATGTTCCTGGATGATTCGGCCTGCAACCTGGCCTCGCTGAATCTGATGAAGTTTCTCCTGGCGGATGGGAGATTCGATACCGACGCCTTCTGCCAGGCCGTCGATGTGATGATCACTGCGCAGGAAATCCTCGTCGATAACGCAAGCTATCCGGCCGAAAAGATTGCTCAGAACTCGCACGACTTTCGCCCGCTGGGTCTTGGCTATGCCAATTTGGGGGCGCTGTTGATGGCGAGAGGCCTGCCTTACGACTCAGAAGGGGCACGGAGCTACGCCGCTGCGATCACAGCCCTGATGCAGGGGGAAGCGTACTTCATGTCGTCGCGAATCGCTGAGGTAGTGGGGCCGTTTGCAAGCTTCAGTGAAAACCGCGAGGCGTTCCTGGAGGTCATCGGGATGCACCGCAAGGCGTTGGAGGATGTCACCGGATGCGACGTGCCACCAAGCCTCTGGTACGCGAACCAGGAAGTGTGGAAGGAGTGCGTGGTCTCGGGCGCGCAGCACGGCTATCGCAATGCTCAGGTGACCGTGCTCGCTCCGACAGGCACCATCGGGTTCATGATGGACTGCGACACCACGGGCATTGAGCCTGACTTGGCCCTGGTGAAGTACAAAAAGCTGGTGGGGGGCGGGCTAATCAAGCTCGTCACCAACGTGGTGCACGCCGCGCTCATAAGACTGGGTTATAGCGAGGAGCAAACCAGCGAGATTGGCAATTACATCAAGGTGAACGAAACGATCGAAGGCGCGCCCAACCTCAAGGGGGAGCATCTTCCGGTTTTCGACTGCTCGCTCACGCCTGTGAATGGCCAGCGGTCCATCCACTACATGGGCCATGTGCGAATGATGGCCGCAGTGCAGCCCTTTCTTTCAGGCGCAATCTCCAAGACGGTCAATCTCCCAACCGCAGCCACAATCGAAGACATCGCCGCTGTTTACCTGGAAGC
>Ga0326727_10011736_pt1 | contig 20244 bp, 18 predicted proteins | sample MB2enrmetagenome_FD_207643 | JGI IMG/M metagenome (GOLD analysis project Ga0326727, IMG submission 207643) | Lab enriched peat soil microbial communities from McLean, Ithaca, NY, United States - MB29MY | ecosystem: Environmental > Terrestrial > Soil > Wetlands > Peat | place: USA: New York...
AACTTCCATTACCTGGCCACGTTGAGCCGCGCCCAGGATAGCTGGACCGGCCTGCGCGGCTACGTGCAGGATCACGTTACGCACATTGTTCAGGAACGCGCCGCGAAGCTCGGGCAAAAGCTGCCCGTGGCGCCCGTCGAACCCTCCACTCCGCCGGATTTGCTGAGCTTTGACATCTATGCCTACATCTGCGGCCTCAACTTTATGGTCTCAAGCGTACGCGAGACATTGACGAACTTTGGCTGGCACCGCAAGCAGATTGTGTTTGAGCGGTACGATTGAGGCGTGGGCCGTGAACCGCGGCTCGTGAATGAACGACGTGAAAGTTATTCAACTCCTGATCGGCTATATATCGGATTGCATGAAGTCGCGCTTCGGAAAAACCGCCTTCAGACTCATATTGGCGATCGCCTGCGGCATCGTGCTGCGCCAGGTTGTCAGCCTTCGCCCCGACTGGTCGGCTGTCTGGCTGGCTCCCGCACTGCTCCTCATCGTCGCCATCCGCTGTCCTGCTCGCACCGCGCGCTGGATGGTGGCCCTCGCCGCCGTCATCGGAACCAGCGTCAACTTCCATTACTTCATGCTGGTGATGCCGCTCTTCGCCGTCATTCTCTCCATCGCGGCACAGGCATTGCTCTGGATGTTTATCATCTTCGCTTCGAGCCGAATCATTCTGCGCTATCGTACGTGGTGGACGGTGTTCGTTTTTCCCGTTCTTTGGGTGGCAGCAGACACATTGATGGCCGCGCTCTTACCCGATGGAAACTGGGGCAGCCTCGCCTACTCCCAGGGCGACCGGTTGCTCATCCTCCAGATCGCTTCTCTTGCCGGCATGTCCGGCGTACTGTTCCTGCTGGCGCTCGTTCCCTCGGCGCTGGCTCTGGCCATCGGCTGCGGGCGGTCGGTGAGACACGGCTGGCTGGCCTACGGAATTACCGTGTTCCTCGTTGGCGCATCCCTCATCTACGGTCATTTCCGGTTGCAACGGCCGGTCCATGGCTCTGAGGTCACGTTTGGGCTCGTTTCCATCGACGATCCGATCAGTGTGAGGGCGTCGGTATCGTACGCTGAGAACATTCTTGGCGCGTACGACCGGCGCGTTGCGGACCTTGCCGCGCAGGGAGCCCAGGCAGTCGTTCTACCTGAGAAGATTGGTGTCTTCAGGCCGGCGGCGGCAGACGTTGAGAAGCACCGCTTGAGCGCCGATGCACAACAAAACCATGTCTGGCTCGAAGCGGGAATAGGGATCGATGACGGCACGAGACCCACGAACTGGGCGTGGCTGTTCGCGCCCGATGGATCGCTGGCGGCAAGCTACGAAAAGCATCACATGGCTCCTCCGGAACGGCGTGAGCACTATGCGGTGGGGAACGACTACACCACTTACCTTGTCGGCGGCCAGCCATGGGGCATGGCGATCTGCAAGGATATGCACTTTGCCGCGCTGGGACGCGAATACGGCGAACGGCACGCTGCGGTAATGCTCGTGCCCGCATGGGACTTTGCGTATCTCGACGGATGGCTTGAGGCGCGCACGACCGTGATGCGCGGCATTGAGAATGGTTACTCCATTGTTCGCGCCTCTCGCGAAGGCTTGCTCACGGTCAGCGATCCGTATGGCCGCATTCTGAGCGAGATTCCAAGCAGTGCAATGCCGGGAAGGTCGCTGCTGGTGAGGGCTGTGGTGCCGCCTCAGGCGCCGACACTCTACACCAGGATCGGCAACCTGTTTGGCTGGCTCTCGGTAGCTGCGGCGGCTGTATTCCTGGCGGTGGGCCGTAAACAGGCTGCGGCAGGAAACGCCGCTTGATCGGACGGTCGCCGGGAAGAGCCGGGATAACGCCCGGATGCGCGAGTCGGCCTTATCCGCATTCCGCGGCTCAGTGCGCGAACAAGCTCAGCGGCACGGCCTCGCCCATCGCCTTGTATCCGGCGGGCGAGGGATGCAGATGGTCGCCACAATCGAAGGCCGGCAAGAGCTGATCGGGGTGCTGAGGATCGCGGACGATTGCGTCGAAATCGACCACGCCGTCAAAGTGGCCCGCAGCGCGAATCCACGCGTTGACGGCCTGGCGGTCGGCCTCGTTCGATGGGGAGGGATGGTAGTAACTCGACCCGGCGTAGGGCGTGATGGTTGCGCCAAAAACGCGAATGCCGTGAGCGTGAGCGCGGACGATCATTTGTGCATAGGCCGCCTCGATATTTGCCAACATTGCCGCGTGGGCTGCCGGCGGCGCGTCGCCCCCGATGCTCAACCCGCCCAGGTCGTTCACGCCTTCAAAGACGATCAGCCATTTCACGCCGGCAGGGGCAAGCACATCGCGGTCGAAGCGGGCGAGAGCGTTTGGTCCCAGACCGTCACTGAGAAGGTGATTGCCGCCGGTACCCCGATTTGAGACCGCGATGTCCCGAGTTGCGGGCGAGCTTTGCAGATGCGCCGCGAAGGCATCGGTCCAGCGATCGTTGCCGTTGGTGGTGGCTGCATGGCCGTCGGTAATGGAGTCGCCGAGAGCGACCACGGTCCCGGCGCCGGGCGCGTTATCGACAACATCGATTCCCGTTACCTGGTACCAGTGCTCCACGTGCTTTGCGCCGGGCAGATCGGCGGCCGAGACCTGGTCGCCATGAACGTAGTACGTGGTTGCCCGGGAGCCCGGGTGGCCGGTCTCACGCGATGGCGGATCGTCGAGATGATAGCTGACAGTTACGCTTGAGAGGGCGTCGACGGGGAATTGGATCGGGTCCGAGACCATTTCCGCTTCGGGAGGCACGGTGACATCGTTTTGGCCGGCAAAGGCGAGCGCCTTGTCGCTGGCAACGTCGATGGCCGCGGACGAAAGCGAGACCGGCCTGGCAATGTGGACCGACGTGAAATGCAGCGCCTGAGATCCGAATGCGTTGGTGAGATGCACGCGCAGCGTTGTGCCGCCGGCCGAGAGGTGAAAGATCTGGCGCACAGTAGCGTCACGCATATCCTCGGCGGGCAGCGAGTTCTGCGGCTCGGGGATCTGCTGCGATGAGCCCCAGGTTTCGATCCAGGTTTCCGCGGGCACATCGGATGCCTTCGGCTTCTTGTTCCTGGTCTTTGCTGGGGCGTGCGCAACCGCGGCAAGCAAGACCGCAACGCATACTGAAGCCCCTACAAATTCGCGTGCGCGCATCGTGTTTCACCAGTTAAGATCGAGTGCCGAAGAAAGTCGCTTTTGCGAAAGCGCACCAAGAATACCATCTGCGAGGTGACATGCGCGCCATCCACCCATCGTCTCTCATCCTGCTTGTCTCAATATCTGCCGCGCTGGCAGCGCAGAACCCTTCGCAGCCGCCGGTGAACTTCACCGCGGATCAGGACCACCAGAACATGATGGACCAGCTGGGCATCAAGGCATTGCGGCCGGGGCCGAGCGGCAACGAGAACGCGCCCAACCACGCCAACTACGACGAGTCGAAGGCGAACCCTTATCTGAACCTGCCCGATCCGCTAATCACCAACGACGGACGCAAGGTGACCACGGTGAAGATGTGGTGGGACGAGCGGCGTCCTGAGATCGTGGACATGTACGAAAGATACGTTTACGGCCGGGTCCCGAACAATGTCCCCGGCGTGAAGTGGACGGTGACAGCGGTGGATCACGAGTTCCTTGGATTCAACCCAGTGACCGCCAAAGACATCGTAGGAGAAGTTGACAACTCCTCGTACCCGGCGATCAGCGCAAAGATACATATGACGCTGGTGACCCCGGCGATGGCCCGGGGCCCGGTGCCGGTGCTGATCATGTTTGGGCCCGCGGGATTCCCGAATCCCAATGAGCCGCGCGGCGCCGACATAGACAAAGTGAACAGCGCACTGAAGGCTCTGCTCCTGCAGCAGGACCCGTCGCTCAAGCAGGTATTCGAGTCCCATCCGGCATGGGAGCCAATCCGCAATTCTCCGTTCTTCCAGCCTCCGCAACTGAACGCGGACGGCGATCCGCCCAACACGTGGCAGTTGATCGCGGCGGGCTGGGGCTTTGCGCTGCTCGATCCGGCCAGCATCCAGGCCGACAACGGCCAGGGAATCACGAGGGGCATCATCGGTCTGGTGAACAAGGGCCAGCCGCGCACACCCGAACAGTGGGGCGCGCTGCGGGCGTGGGCCTGGGGCGCGGGCCGCGCGCTCGATTATCTTGAGACCGATCCTTCGATTGACGCAAAGCACGTGGGCATCGAAGGCGTTTCGCGCTACGGCAAGGCGGCGCTTGTAACCATGGCCTTCGATCAGCGCTTTGCAATGGCGCTGGTTGGCTCGTCAGGCAAAGGCGGGGCCACGCTGCTGCGCCGCAACTACGGCGAGGCGGTGGAAAGCCTGACGGGCGGCGAGTACTACTGGATGGCCGGGAACTTTCTGAAGTACGGCGCATCGGAGGCAACCTTCGGCAGCGGGAATCCCGGCCAGATTCCGGTGGACTCGAACGAGCTGATCGCGCTGTGCGCGCCGCGGCTGACGTTCATCAGCTACGGCGTGCCCGAGAAAGGCGATGCGCACTGGCTCGATCACCAGGGCAGCTTCATGGCCGCCGTGGATGCGAGCCGCGTGTTTGCGCTGCTGGGCGCCAAGGGTCTGGAGAGCTTCGGCGACTACCACACGGCGCAGATGCCGCCCGTGAACCAGGGCGTGCTGGACGGCCAGCTGGCGTGGCGGCAGCACGACGGCGGCCACACCGACGCACCCAACATGAAGTACTTCATCCAGTGGGCCGACAAGTTCATCGGCCACACGCCGCCGCAGTAGGACCCCTGACCCCTGATCTCTGTTTACAGCTTGAACAGCTCGCGCAGGCGCTTGGTCTGCGCGCGGCTGACTGGAATCTCAGTCTGCTTTTTGTCGTTCATGCGCAACTGGTAGCTGGACTTGAACCACGGCACCACTTCGCGAATGTGGTTGATGTTGACCACGAATCCGCGGTGGGCGCGCCAGAAGTTGGCGGGATCGAGCAGTTCCTGCAGCTCTTCGAGGGTGCGGCACTTCGACTGGCCCTCGAAGGTGCGCGTGACGATGTGGATGACGCCCTCGTCGATGGCGGCGAAGCAGATCTCGGCCTGATCGACGAGCAGCAGGCGGCTCTGCAACTGCACGATGAGCTTGGCCGGCTGCGCAGCAGCGCGCTCCGCGCCCTGGGTGCGGTTGAGCAGTTTCAGCAGCGCGTCGATTTGCGTACTCGTAGGCTGCGAGCCGCCCGACGGCCCCGCGCCGCCTGCGGCGATGCGGGTGCGCGCGCGCTCAACGGCCTCAGAGACGCGGACGCGGTCGAACGGCTTCAGCAGGTAATCCAGCGCATTCACAGCGAACGCGCGGACGGCGTACTGGTCGTATGCGGTCGCGAAGACGATCTGCGGCATGGGGTTGCCGACGCCGTTGGGCCGCTTTTCAGCCAGCTTCTGAATCACCTGAAAGCCGTCGAGTCCGGGCATCTGCACATCGAGAAAGACGAGATCGGGGTGGTACTCCTCGATGAGCTCAACCGCCTCGATGCCGTTGGCGCCCTGGGCTACGACGTCAACGCCGCCCACCTCGTCGAGCAGATACTTGAGCTCTTCGCGGGCCAGTTGTTCGTCGTCGATGATGAGCGCGGAGATGGACATTGAACCGGAGCACTGATTGTAGGGAGCCGGACTTGGGAGGGTCAAACGGCGACAGATGTACAGAACCTGTGCCGATCCGTACAGAATCTGTGCGGCTTCTGTGTGGTTGCGGACGGGATCTTACGGGCTAAGCTGTTGATTCTTTTGAAGCGGTTGACTGCGGTACAGTTTCTGCGTGGATTTGGGAAAAAAGCGAGCCGGGCGCGAAGAGAGGGCATTGCCGCGAGACAGAGCACACGCACCTCTGGCGGGGGCGTTAAGCGAGAGGGCGTTGAATGAGAGGGCGTTGAGTGAGAGTTCAAGCTCGTTCATATCCCAGCCGTATTCCTTCCTATATAGAATTGTGCGCCCAACGGGCGAAATCGGATGCAGCCGGGGGCAGGGCTTAAGTGCTTTGGATGGAGCGCGGCAATAACTGGCAGGCTTGACTTTGGGGAACGGGGGACGGCGGGCGGGGATCGTGGTTTCCCACCTTAAACGCAAAGAACGCGTTCAGGATGGGGCACCCGGCACCTGCTTCCACTCCCTGCTCCCTGTTCCCTGTTTTCACACCACTTCATTGCGCTTGATCAGCTCGCGGTACCACTCGGCGCTCAGCTTGGGATAGCGCTTCAGCGTCTTATAGTCCACGTAGTGGATGCCGCACCGCGTCGAATACCCATCGTCCCATTCGAAGTTGTCCATCAGGCTCCACAGGAAGTAGCCCTTGATGGGGTACCCCTCGACCGCGGCCCGGTGAACATTGGCGATGTGGTTGCGCAGGTACATCACGCGGTCGAGGTCAGCAACGCGGCCGTCCGCCGTCAATACATCGGCTGAGGGGGTGCCGTTCTCAGTGATGAACATGGCCTTGGGATGCCACAGGTCGCACACGTTGCGGATTGCCCAGTAGGCGCACTCGGGGCTGATCGTAATCCACCGCGAGTACATCCGGGGATACGAACTGGGCCACGGCTCGATCTCGAACCCGGTCGGCGTGCCGGCCGCGGAGACGTAGTTGCAGATGTACACGTTGTCGCCCACAAAATCGAGCGGGCTGGCGATGGCCGCAAAATCGCCTGCCTCGACCCTGGGTTCGTCCGAGCCGATCGAGTGCAGGTACTCGTCGATGTATTTGCCTTCCATCAGCGCGGTCAGGAACGGCGCGTTCATAACCCGCGTGGCGCGCTGGGCGGCGCGGATGTGCTCCTCGGTTTCCATCACCGGCACAAACACCTGCGCGTTCTCAGCCAGTCCCACCTGCACCGGTCCTTTGGCGTTGGCCCTGATGGCCTGCACGCCCAGCCCGTGCGCCAGGATTCCGTGATGCCTGATCTGGTAGACATCTTTGAGGGGCAGTTTCAGCCCCGGCGCAAAGCTCCCGTCCCTGTAAGCCAGGTCAGTGAAACACGCGATCTCGTTGGTGGTCATGAAGTGCTTGACGCGATCGGAGAGTTGCCGGGCAATGTAAGCCGCGTAGTCGCTAAAGGCCAGCGATGTGGAACGCGACTGCCAGCCGCCGGGCAGCGCAGCGGGCAGATCCCAGTGAAAGAGAGTCACAAAAGGAGCGATATTGTTGGCCAGCAGTTCATCGACGACGCGGTTGTAGTAGTCCAGGCCCGCGGGATTCGGCTGGCCCTTGCCCTCAGGAAAGATGCGCGGCCAGGAGATGGACATGCGGTAGGTCTGCACGCCCAGGTTCTTCAGCAGCCGGACGTCTTCCTTGTACAAGTGATACGAGTCGTCGGCCACGTCGCCCGTGTCGCCGTTATGCGTCTTGCCCGGGGTGTGGCTGAAGACGTCCCAGACCGAAGGCCCGCGTCCGCCCTCCTTTGCTCCGCCTTCAATCTGGTAGGCGGCCGTAGCGCAGCCCCACAGGAATCCGTCGGGAAACTTGCGGCCCGATTCGTGATCGGCCTCGCTGCCGGCCGATCCCGTCTGGCCGAAGGCAAATCCAGGAATTGAGCTGCCGGCCAGCGCCGCAGCGGCAGCCACGGTCTGGCCAAATTGACGCCGTGTAAAGTCTTTCATTGGGCGGGCACCTTTCAAGAGGAAATCATCGCTGTAAGCTTCCAATCGACGTTTGTATCAGACCCGTCGAGACAGGGGCAAATGCCTGGAAGTTATCTCATACATGCCTGCATTGAAAGGGCAGGACTCCAGTCGTGCCGATCGCGCCGAAAAAATGAGCCGGGGCTTCAGGGACTGCGGAGAAAGTGGTTTGGGTGCACGAAGGGCGGCAGCGGCAGAAGCCCGGGTCTTTTCAGGGGGCCGATGCCGGCACGGATAAATCCGTGCCCTTTCAAAACCGGGGCTCAACGCGAGTTTTTCCGCGGCCTGTGAGGCCGTGCCCTGATGCCAGACGGCTACGGATGTCGCAGATGGTTCTGTCGCCCCTCCGGGGCTTGCGGGGACTTTGTTGGGCTCTTCCCAGGGCTGCGCTGCACCTTGCGGTGCGCTTGCCCTGGGCTAACATCTTGCGCTCCCTCCGGGAGCTTGATGGCGGATTCCGAACCCGGGTCCCCAAATGCGAGGGACCCGGGGCACCTATTTTCGTGCTTAATCAAGAAAAGTCAATTCAGGTTCGTGCTTTCCCAGGTCCGAGAATCCGGACCCGGGGCACCCGCAATCGAGGTTAGGTTGCTGACTTGCTGACCTGCCGGCTGCCTTATTCGCCGCCCATGACGTGGAGGCGAGCGGGCAAATGATCTTTGGCCAGCTCGTGGCCGCAACGGGTGCAGTACTGGTCGCTGGTTCTGACCGTGCGGAAGCAGTTGCCGCAACTGGCTGAGAGCTGATAGTTGCACTGCGGGCAGAAGTGGAACTCGCTCAGCACGTGCGTTCCGCAGGCCGGGCACACCGACATCTGGGGCTGGCGCAGCAGGAAGTAGATGACCGCGCCGATGCCGCCCGGCATGACCAGGCAGATGAGGATCCAGAAGCGCATGCTCATGCCGCGGCGCGGGGCATCCTTGCTGATGTACCCGATCATGAGGAAGTAGAGGGCGGCCAGGATTCCCCAGGAGAGATTGAAGTAAATGCGGAGGCCGAGCGGAGGCGGAGGATGATGATGCTGGCCCGGCGCCACGACCCACCAGTAGTACTCGACCAGCAGGAACGACACCGTGGCCGCAACGATCGACCACAGGGGTATCATCCTCTCGTCTTCGTTCATGCTGATTGACGGCGGCTTCGGCATAACTCTCTCTCTTGCATACCTCAAAGATTTCGACAGGGTGCAAAACAGCGTATCCCTATTTCAATGGACGGAACAGGAAAATGGGAAGTTGATACAAAATGCGTTCCGGGCGGAAAAATCCGGAAGAGGAGGGAATCAGTGCTCGCGGCGGAGCCAGCCGGCGACCAGCGCTGCGGCCAGAACCGCAGGCAACAGGATGCAGACCCAAAGGCTGGTCTGGGTAGCCATGTCGCTCCAGTGTTCGCCGCCGATCAAATCGTCGGTGACGCGCCAGACAAAGGGTCCCATGGCCAGAATTACCAGCAGAATAGACGCCAGCGCCATCGAGCTGCTGCGCCGCCGGCCTTGCTTCTGCTCCTGCATTACGCCCAGCGACGCGGCAACTACACGGCGGGTCCGGTGGGCAACGGCCCGTTCATGCGAGGCCTGGTTACCGGTAAGGGCAGAGAGCAGGTCGCGGTCGCCTTCAGGCCCCGAACCAGCGCTCCCTGACATCCCGGCAGAGTTCACACCGCCTCCCGCAGCCGCAGTCCGGCGCGCTCCAGCTTGGGCCGGATCATCGCCATGCCGCGATACAGCCGTGATTTTACTGTAGATAAGTGCGATTTAGTCACGCTGGCAATCTCTTCGAGCGAAAGCTCTTCGTAGAATCTGAGAACCAGCACCTCGCGATGGAGGGTGTCGAGATCGAGCAGCGTCCTGGCAATGCCTTCCCGGTCTTCGAGGTTTGAGACGCGGTCAAATGGGGTGGGCTCGCTGTCGGCAACCTCGAAGCTCATGGGACGGTCGTCGTCGCTGCCCGCCTCAAAGAGCTCATCGAGGCTGGAGGCGGTGCGTTTGCGGCGCATGTCGATGACCATGTTTCGGGCGATGGTGAAGAGCCAGGTTTCAAACCGGGCCTGCCCGTTGAACTGTCCGCCCCGCACCAGCACGCGCATCCATACATCCTGGAAAAGGTCCTCGGCCTGCTCCCGGTTTGAGGTCAAATAGAGCAGATAACGCATCAGGCGGTGCTGATACTTCACGATGAGCTCGTCGAGCAGCCCGGCGTCCTGCCGCTTCAGCCCCTGCGCTACGGCCAGGTTCTGCTGCCGCGCCTGTTCGTCAACCGCTGCCGCCAGAGAGCTGGCGCCGCCCGAAACCGGAAATGACTTAGCCGTCGCGAAGGTCATTGTAGTCAATTAGACGCTAAATCCCGGGCCGAAGACGTACGGGAAATCGACTTATTGGAAAAATGCACCTACTTTGGTGCGGAAGGCTTGCGGCGGGCCACAATTAGGGCTTCCTCGACGGCTTTGGCGGCCCTGCGCTCACGGGCTTCGGCTGTTTCGTAGTAGAAAATGCCGAGCAGATGGCCGCGCCGCTGCGCCACGGTCATCGCTTTCCAGCCGGCCTCTGCAATGGGCTGGCGGACAAAGGCAGCCTTAAGAATCGGGGGCGCATCGATTTCGCCCTCCATGGCATGCATCATCCGTTCGGCAATCTTTTCGGCTCGCTTCAGCCGCGTCTCAGGGCCGGAGGGCTCGCCGACCCACTTGCCGATCTCGCGCCGCATCGAGTCGCTGAGCGCGCCGAACCACTTTTTGAGCTGCCGGTCGCTTTTGAGGATCTTGTCTAGCTCGAGCGGAATCTTTACTTCGCGCTCTTCGAGATCCGGCTCCAGCGTGATCCACACTTTCTCGCCGGCACGGGCGTGCGCGCCCTTCTGCATCTTTTTGTTGACGAGCAGAATATGCCCCTGGCCCACCGGATCGGGGAAGAGCGAAGTGCGGAAGGCGAAGCCGCCGCTTGCAGCGTTCGAAGAAGAGATTTCGCCCTTGACTCTGCGCCCCCGCCGCGTGGGCCAGACTTTGGCGATGTCAAAGGGCACGCGGGCGATTGTCCACTTGAGCGCCGTGCCGTCCGGCTCCAGCACCGCGGTAAAGGATTTTTTCTGTGTTTTGGGCATCGGCTACAGGCCGGTTACAGTATGGCGCAAACCTGGGCTCCTGAGGAGCATGAACAGCAGAGGGCCTTGCTCCCATCCGGTTGACCATTCTGGTACTACGGCGTCTGTTCCTCAGCTTGCAACCTTCCATTCACCACACCTTCACCGGGGTTCCCTATGCTTAAAGAAGCCAATTCGGGCAACTCGACCAGCCGCCAAGCAGGCTTCAACCAGGCAAGAGAGGCAAGGCTCGGGGATCGATGCGAACTTCCGAATGGATACAGGGCGGATTCGCCGCTATACTCGCGGTCACGGCATGGTTTTGGCCTGTAGCCATACGCCGCCGCATCAATATCGTGATCTTCGCGGCCATCGCCATCGCGGCGATTCTCTTGGTGCGGCTCCTGGCCCTGTTTCATCCATCCGAGACCGTTTCCATTCTCCGGGACTGGCTGCCTGTACCGCTTACGCTTATCCCCTACTGGCAGACCGGCCAGCTTTTTGAGGGCCCCAACGCGCGCATCCAGGACTGGCTGATCGCCAACGACCGCTGGTTCTTCAAACAGGCTTCGCGCCTGGGCTGGCGCCTTGGGCCGGGCATCCGCCTCACCCTGGAGTGGGCCTACGCGCTCTGTTACCCTCTGGCAGCCGTCGGGCTGGGCGTGCTGTATGCCGCTAACCTGCGCAGCCTGGTGAATCTCTACTGGTTCTTCGCCCTCGTGCCCACCTATATCTGTTACGCCATCACGCCGTTTTTTCCCGCGCTGCCGCCGCGCAGCCTGACCAAGACAGCCAAACCCAAAAACTTTGTCTTGAGAAAGAGCCGCGTCTTCAACCTCTGGCTTCTTCAGTACGGCAGCATTCAGGCAATCTCATTTCCCAGCGCCCATGTGGCCTCGGCCCTCGCCGTATCGTTTGTACTCCTGCGCTTCGTCCCCGTTGCCGGAATCATCTTCCTGGCTGTCTCAATCTGGATCGGCCTCGCCGCGGTAGTCGGGGGCTATCACTACGCAATCGATGTCGTTCTGGGAGCGGCGGTCGCGCTGGTGGTGCTTGCCGCCTGGGATCTTCACTTGATTCCCAGCACTCTCTTGACGGCGCCCGCCACCATTTTTGCCGGACCACTCTGAGATCTGCCTTCCGCCTCGGGAAGGAAAAGGTCCGACAGAATCTTTATCCCCAGCGGCATCTTCGCTTCGGCGTCCGGCTCGTCGGGCGGATAAATCTTCTTCAGCATGGCGCGGGGATTCTCTTTCAACATGTCGATCATGGCCACACGATGCACGCATGAAACCGTGCAAAACGGCGCGCAGGCCTTTTTCGTCGAATACTCGCGCTCCAGGTCCTCTTTCGTGTATTTCTCCAGGGGAATCGCCGGGTAACCCCGCTGCTGCGAGCAGTAATGGACCAGCCCGTCCTCGCAGATGTACAGATAACGGCTGCCGGCGTGGCACTGCCACTCGTTCGGCTGGCCGGCGACGAGGTTTTTCTGAAAGAGACTGTCGTAGGCGAAGGCCATGAAGCCGGCCTTGCGTACATTGTGAATGGCGTCGTAAACGCTCCGCTCCTCACCGTTCAGCGGCTTCAGTTGCCCGGTGTGATCGTGAATTGCGCCCACCGTCGTCTCAAAGCCCAGCTCCAGCGCGCGGCGCGTGATGGTGACCGCGTCTTCAGGATGCGCCACGCCCGAGCCCACCACCGAATTGATGTTCACGTCGAAATCGGCGTATTCGGCCAGCCATTCGAGCTTCTTGTCCAGGACCTTGAGGCTCTTCTTCGAGACGCCGTCGGGCTGCACATTGTCGATGCTGATCTGCAGGTGATCGAGCCCGGCGCGGTTCAACTGCTGGATGCGCTCCGGGCTCAGCAGATACCCGTTGGTGATGAGAGTGGCGATTGCGCCGTGGCCGCGGATGCGTCGGATCAGGTCGTCAAGGTCGGGATGCAGAAGCGGTTCGCCCCCGCTGAAGGTGATGATTCCCGTGCCCAGCGCCGCGAGCAGATCGATGCGCCGCATCATTTCAGCGGTGGGCACAGGGCTCGAAACCTTGTCGTACTCGTTGCAGTAGGAGCAGGAGAGATTGCAGCGGCGCGTGGGAATGATGTGCGCGAGAATGGGATACTTGCGCCACTGGATGGAACGCGCCATCATCCGCGCCTGGCGAAAACGCAGGGGGAGCGCACGCAGATTACGAATCGCCCGTGGGAGCCTCATGTGAACCTCCTGCGGCCGGCGCGGGGCGATCGGCCAACGCCCGCAAAGTTCATTTTAGGCGCGGGTTGTGAAAACCGGTTCAATTCGGGCGGGGGACCTCGGCCGATTCCACGCAAAAGTCCGCGCCTTGCCTCCACAAAGGGTTGGACAATGATACTGTTTCGATAACTCCCGATGGCCAGCGAACTGCCTTTCAGAAAACTCGTGCTTTTGCCCGGCATGGACGGCACAGGAACGCTTTTTGCGCAGTTCATCGATGCGCTGCCGCATGGCTTTGAGGCGGTGACCATTTCTTACCCCAAGGCTCGACCGCTATCTTATGTCGAATTGGGGGAACTGGTGGGGAAGAGGCTGCCCAAGTCTGAGCCGTTCGTTTTGCTCGCCGAGTCGTTCTCGGCGCCGCTGGCAATCCAGATTGCAGCGACACGCCCAGCCGGAATGAGCGCCCTGATTCTCGTAGCCGGATTTGCGACCAACCCGAGTTATCCCTGGTTGCCGGGCCTTGGCGCTCTCCTGCTCGCTGGCCGGATGCGTTTGCGCCTACCAGATCTTGTCATACGACGCGCTCTCCTAGGCCCCGGGGCATCACGCGGCCTGGTTGAAAGCGTCAGATCGGCCGTACTTTCGATGAGCCCCGAAGTCTTCTCCTCGCGACTGCGGTCAATCTCTAGCTGCGACGCCAGGGCGGAGCTGGCGAGGGTTTCGGTTCCAGCACTGTATCTTCAGGCAGCTAATGACCGCGTCGTTCCCGCGCGGTGCCTGGATGAAATTCTAGCCATCAGACCTGATGTGACCGTTGCACGAATCGACGGGCCGCACCTGCTGCTACAGCGCGAGCCTCGACAGGCGGCAGAAATTGTCACAGACTTTATCCGGCAGTTGCCCTGATAATTAGGATGGCAATGGATAAGGCGAACAACGAGTACCATTACCGCGTAATCTGGTCGCCCGAGGACGACGAACATGTGGGCCTTTGTTCCGAGTTTCCGTCGCTTTCCTGGCTTGCGCCCACTCCGGAGGGCGCTCTCGCGGGGATCCAACGACTTGTAAGCGAGACGGTCGGGGAGCTGCAATCATCCTTACGAGCAAGTTGCACACCTCGGTGGTGATCAGTTTGAAAGAAACCATCCCTCAGGGGCTAAAGCCCCGCTCATTTTACGGACCTTATCGGCACGACTAAAGTCGTGCCCTTTCAAAACAGTTTCAAACTGACCCACTGACAATACCTCGGCTTCCGAGCTCGGCCCACTAAAATCTACTCATGGACCTGCTTTACGGCCTGCACCCGGTGGAAGAGGCTTTACGCGCCGGGAAACGCCGTTTCGATGAAGTGCTGGTGGCCCGCGAACGCCACGACGACCGGCTGGAAAAGCTGATCGCCCAGTGCCGCGAGAAGGGCGTACGCGTGCGCAGCGAATCGCGCGAACAGTTGACGCAGGTGGCCGAGACCAGCGGGCACCAGGGCGTGGTTGCGTATGTGCAGCCGCAGGAGTTCCTGGCAATTGAAGATTTGTTCGCGGCCGACCCGGCCAATCCAAACACGGCGCGGCTGGTGCTGGCGCTGGACGGGGTCGAGGATCCGCAGAATCTGGGCGCGTTGCTGCGCGTGGCCGATGGGGCGGGCGTTGACGGCGTGGTGATCACCGAGCGGCGCTCGGCGCCATTGAGCCCGGTCGCGGTGAAGGCAAGCGCGGGCGCGGCCGAGCATCTGCGCATTGCGCGCGTAGTGAACCTGGTGCGCGCGCTCGAAGAACTTAAGCGCCAGAACCTGTGGGTGGTGGGTCTCGACGAACGCGGGTCGACCGACTACGACCGTTTCGACCTGACCGGCGACATGGTTCTCGTTTTGGGGCGCGAGGGCGCGGGGCTGCACGACCTGGTGAAGCGCACCTGCGACCATCTGCTGCGCATTCCCATGGCAGGCGGGGTGAGCTCGCTGAATGTTTCGGCGGCCGGGGCAGTGGTGCTCTATGAGGCCGCGCGGCAGCGGAGAGTGCGTTCCACCCAGAATCCCGTCCAAGAAGTTGCTCCACGCAGTGGCGGCGTGGCACATAAGAAACAGAAAGGCCTTGGTTCATGAAGTTGGTTTTCGCGCCCATTGCGGCGCTGGGCGTCTTTGCGGGATTACTGGCAGCGCAAACCGCTCCCCAGTCACAAACCTCGCAAACACAGGCGCAAACACCGGCGCAGCAGCCGGCGGCGCAACAACAATCGACGCAACAGCCGGATGCTCAGCCGCCGGGCGGCAAGGTGATCTTCTCGCGCTCGACAGACGAGAATGGCGAGACGACAACTACCGTCGGCGAGGCTGCGACGCTGGGCGCTGCGGTCACGGCGCCCACGGCCAGTGACGCCGAGCGCGACGCCGTGACCTTCACCGCCTACGATCTCGACTTGCATCTCGACCCGGCGAAGAACAGCATGGCCGTGCGCGCGCTGCTGAAGGTACGCAACGACGGCAAGGTTCCGCTCGCGCACATTCCTCTCGAGATTTCGTCGACTCTCAAGTGGGAGCGCATTCATCTGGACGGCAAAGACGTGCCGTTCACCCTGGCCACGCTTAACGCAGACACCGACCACACCGGCCAACTGCACGAGGCTGCCGTTACGCTTGCGCAGCCGCTTGCCGCGGGCGCTACGATCGAGGTGGATGCGACCTATTCCGGTACGATTACGCCGAGCGGGCAGCGGTTGACTGCGCTCGGCACGCCCGATGAACTTGCACTGCACTCCGACTGGGACGAAATTGGCCTGGACTTTACCGGGCTGCGCGGATTCGGAAACGTGGTTTGGTATCCCGTTGCGGCCGAGCCGGTGATACTGGGCGACGGCGCGCGGCTGTTCGACGAGGTTGGCGAGGTAAAGCTGCGCACTGCGAGCACGCGCTTTAGACTGCGGCTTACCGACGAGTTTCCGCACGGTCAAGCGCCTGCGATCGCGCTTGTGAATGGCCGCACGGTGGCGCTCACCGTGATCGATCCGCCGAATCCGGTTGAGGGGGTGCCGGGGGTTGCAACCGCGGACACGGGCGACACCACGCTCGGGTTCACTTCGCCGAGCCTGTTTGTGGCCATGCGAACGGCGTACCAGGCCACCAATGCAACGCTATGGACGGTGAGCGCGGATGAGAACAACATTGAAAGCTGGACGTCCGCGGCTGCAGTGGTTTCACCGTTCCTGGCAGGATGGCTGGGCGCGCAACCGCGCTCAGAACTCACTATCCTCGACTTGCCCGACCCGGACGACGCGCCCTTTGAATCCGGCGCGCTGCTGGCCACACCGATTAGAGCCGAAGGCAAGGACCAGCTTGAAGGCGTACTTGCGCATGCGCTGACTCCTGCGTGGATTGCCGGCGCAAAGGCGGCGCCTCCGGCGTGGCTCGACGAGGGCGCGGCTTACTTCATGGGTACGCTGTGGCTTGAAAAACAAAGCAGCCGCACCCGCGCGCTGGAGTCGCTTGAGTCGGCGCGCTCGGCGCTTGCGCTTGCCGAGCCGTCGAGCCCCGGCGAGAGCGCAGGCCAGCCGCTGGCGCTGGCCTGGTCGCCTGCCTACTATCGCACCAAGGCTGCCTATGTCCTGTGGATGCTGCGCGACATGGTTGGAGACGGCGCGCTCTCGGCCGCGCTGCGCGGATATTATGCCGCGCTGGATGAGGCGGGAACGAGCCGCGAGAGCAGCTCCGCTTCGCCGGACTCCAAATTCGAAAAGCTCCTTGAAAGCGCCTCGAAACGCGATCTCTCGTGGTTTTTTGAGGACTGGATGAATGCCGACAAGGGATTGCCGGATTTGGGCCTGGACGGCGTATATCCGGAGCCCGCGCAGGCGGGAAACACGCTGGTCGCTGTCGACATTGCGAATTCGGGATACGCTTCGGCTGAAGTGCCGGTCACGGTGAGCACTTCGGGGCCAACCGAGACGCGCCGCGTGGTAATTCCCGGCCGCGGCAAGGCTACGGTCCGCATCCTGGTGCTGGGCAAGCCGACGCAGGTGCAGGTGAACGACGGCTCAGTTCCTGAAATCGAGGCCACGGTGCACATTCGCAACCTCGTGGCGGCCGACAGCTCGTCGCAGCAGCAGCCCGGCGCCCCTTAAGAGGCGCTAGTCCCTATTGATCCGGCCCGTAAATAGTGTGTCGGACTCCCACCCATTTCGCGAGCGGAATCAAGAAGCAGATCCTTCGACTCCGCTTCGCTACGCTCAGGAGGATGGGGCACGGTGCTTGTATTAATGGGCCGGATCAATAGTCCCTGCTCCCTGTTCTTACGCCGCCTTCAGCTTGTAACCATCGGGATCCTTGCCGCGGACGCGACGCCACCACACCTGGAAGCTGGGTATATTAATGGTGATGAGGAAGAGGTAGCGCAGCTTTCCAGCCGGGCAGCGCAGCGGCCTGACCCCATGCCAGGAGTGCGGCGTGCGCTCAAAGAGCAGGCTGCCGTTGCCGCGCGGCTCGACGGACGCGGCGACCTTAAGCTCGTCAAAGCTCGGCCCCGAATGGGTGGGGAACTTGCGCTCGCTGTCGAGAATCAGGATTTCGCCGCCCCATGCGGAGTCCCAATCGTCCTGAGTGTTGAAGTAGAAGATGTGCGTGGCCAGCTTGCGGGCAGCATCGCAGTGCGGAGAGACGGCGCAGCCCTCCCACGCGTAATACCACTCAAAGGTCGGGATGAAAGTACGCGGCCCGAGCACACGCCGCAGAAAATCCTGGTAGACCGGCCCCTGCAGCTCGGCGATGAATTCCTTCCACGGCTCAGCGATGTCGAGCCCGGGACGGTAGTGGAGCAGGAAGCGGTCGTGAGGCCCTTGGCCGTAGGCGCGCTTGACGCCGACCATTTTGTTGAAGCCCTCCACGGAAGGCAGCGTTTCGCGCAGTCGCTCGTAGCCCTCCGGGGTCAGGGACTGCTCAAGCCCGGCCCATGGATACGGCTGGCGCTTCTGAAATTCCTCAGCAGAAAGCTTTTCGAGGCATTCGCGATTCAGATAATTCATGCGTGGCTCTCTTTCTTCGGCCTCCGCCGTCACGTCTGCTTTCGGCGTACGGGCACATCTACCCGCGCCCTCCCTGAGGGGAATAATTTAGCGATAGTTCCAGCCGGACACCGGAGTCTGTGACCGCTGGCACGGCGCAGGCGTCGACGCTGCGTCCGTAACCGCGCCTTCACAAAACGCCGACGGCCAGAGCATTTTTGCTCTGGCCGTCAACTATTCCCTGTTCTTACGCCGCTCTCAGCCTGAAGCCGTCGGGATCTTTTCCGCGCAGGCGGCGCCACAGAACCTGAGCAGTGGGAATGTTGAGCGTTACCGAGAAGATCTTGCGGAGTTTGCCGGGAGGGCAGGTGAGGGGCTTCATGCCGTGCCAGGAGTGCGGGGTGCGCTGGAAGAGCAGGCTGCCGTTGCCGATGGGGCCCTGCGCGCCGGCCACAGTGAGCTCGTCGAACGTGGGCGCGGAGTGGGTCGGGATCGGCTTGTCGCTGGCCAGAATCAGCGTCTGGCCGCCCCAGGCCTGGTCCCACTCGTCGGGGCTGTTGAAGTGGAAGATGTGCGTGGCCCGTTTGCGTGCCGCGTCGCAATGGGGCGAGACCGAGCAGCCCTCCCATGCGTAGTGCCACGAGAAGGTGGGGATGTAACGGCGATTGCCGAGGAGGCGGCGCAGAAAGGCCTGGTACTCCGGCCCGTTCAGCTCGGCGATGAACTCCCGCCACGGCTCGGGGAGCTCGAGGCCGGCGCGGTAGTGCAGCATGTATCGGTCGTGCGACATCTGGCCGTAGGCGCGCCTGGCGCCCACGTGCTTGTCGCACACTTCGGTTGAGGGCAGCGTCTCGCGCAGGCGGGCAAAGCCTTCGTCGGTGAGCGAGTGGTCAATGTGAGCCCAGGGATAGGGCGGCCGGATTTGAAATTCCTCGGCTGAGACTGCGGCAAGCACAGCTTCGTTCAGGTACTTCATCAATCTGCTCCACTCACCCGCCGCTCGGAGACGAACTTCTTCGCGTCAATTAAGACGCGCGAAAGGTCAACAAGCGCAACGGGCCAGATTCGAGTAAGAGATGGGTCGGGCGGCAAGAGGGATCCGGCTGCCCGGGGGACATATATATTGTACGGTGCCGGAACCGGCGGCTCGCTACTCCAATAGGGACCTAGGGATGAAGGTCGGTCTTCGACAACATCTCCAGAAACTGCCGTCGGGTTCGCTCGTCGATCGCCACAGCCAGCAGCTTGCCATCCCGCCCGAAGAGAAATGTATTCGGGATGCCCGTGACGTGGAACAGCTGGTGTACTTTTCCATCAGGGTCCAAAAGTACGGTCGGGTAGTACTTGGACGAACCGAAAAATGGTCCGACTTTGAACATATCCTCGTCGGTAATCGAGAGCACCACCAACCCCTGCGGCGCGAAATACCGGCTCAGCGCATCCAGATCCTGCATTTCCACCCGGCAGGGCGCGCACCATGTGGCCCAAAAGTTCACCATTACGATTTTGCCGCGCAGTTCAGACAGGGTGACCTTCTTCCCTTTCAGATCCTTCAACGTGAAATCCACTTTCTCCACCGCGGCATCGTTGTCCACCAGCATCTGCACAGCTTTTACATATTGCGGATCGGTCATCGTGGTGGTCACCTGCTCATAGTGCACCAGTTTGGCCAGGTCGTAATACGGCATCGGCACCTTGTCGCCCTTGGCTGGAACCGGGGTCCCGGTGAGGGCCGCAGTCAATGTGTCGGCCACCGCCTGCAGCGCCTGTTTCCCCATGTCTCCCTCCGTCGACAGGTGCTCAAGAGCATCGGCGTAACTCACTTTTTGTGAATTCGCGGGCAATGAACTGATATCGGCTGCAAGCTTGATAATGGTGGCCGGCTTCTGATCCTCTGGAACGGATCTGAGGTTGCGCAGCTGATTTTCAACCTGAGACGCCTTCACCTGGGCGTGGAGCAGAGGCGTAGCAATCGCGATGGCAACAAGCAAACTAAGATGGCGCAAAGACATCTACATCCTGCTTTCCGGGCCGGGCCCTGATTTGTGTTGTGTGAGACTGTCGCGAAATTATAGCCTCCCTGAACTGAGTCCTGCAGTTTCTTCGGGGGCAATACCGTGCCGGGCCGTCACTCGGGGCGGCCGGTATAGTGCTGCAGCCGGTGCACCTCGGAGTGATCCTCGAGAGATTCAAGGTGGGTGGTCACCTCAGAGGGCACTTCGAGATCCTGCGACAGGCGTTCTTCAACCAAAGTCGCCAGGCGATGCGCCTCGCCCAGCGCCATTGCCTGCGGGAAGAGTAGATGGACCTCGATCATCTGGCGGCGGCCCGTTGTGC
>Ga0326727_10011737_pt1 | contig 20242 bp, 14 predicted proteins | sample MB2enrmetagenome_FD_207643 | JGI IMG/M metagenome (GOLD analysis project Ga0326727, IMG submission 207643) | Lab enriched peat soil microbial communities from McLean, Ithaca, NY, United States - MB29MY | ecosystem: Environmental > Terrestrial > Soil > Wetlands > Peat | place: USA: New York...
GGACATTTTGTCCGAGCACGGCCACCAGTTCGCCACCATCAAGCCCGATATCAAGACCATTCCTCCGGCCTCCGTGCAGGTCAACTTCCTCATTAAGGAAGGCCCCACCGTGAAGGTGGGCCAGATTAAATTCACCGGCAATCCGCACATCAGCAGCCTGGCTCTACGCCGCTCGATGAAGAACCTGAAGCCCATCGGCATTCCCCGTTCGATCATCTTCGAGAATCTTTTTTCCCAGACCTTCGACGCCTCCAAGCTCGAGGAGGATACTGAGCGCGTGCGCCAGGCCTACCGCGACAAGGGCTATTACAACACCGCCGTTGAAGAGCCCAAAACGCAGATTCGCGACCAGGGCGGGCTGAACTGGTTCACCTTCCGGCCCAACAAGGGCAAGCGCATTGACATCCTCATGCCCATTGAAGAGGGTGCGCGCTACCGGCTCGGCACCATCACTTTCACCGGCAACAAGGCGGTCACAAATGTCAAGGCCCTGCGCGCCACCTTTGCGGTCAAGGACGGCGAGTGGTTCAACGCTACACTGATCGCCAAGGGCCTGGAGAACCTCAAAAAGGCATACGGGCAGTTGGGATACATCAACTTCGGCGCCATTCCCAAACCCGTCTTTGACGACCAGAAAAAAACTGTCTCGCTCAACATCGACATCGACGAGGGCAAGCCCTTTTACGTCGCGCGCATCGAGTTCGAGGGCAACCGCATCACTCGCGACAAAGTCATCCGCCGCGAACTCATGCTGGAGGAAGGACAGGTCTACAACTCGCAACTATGGGAGTACAGCCTGCTCCGCCTCAACCAGCTCGAGTACTTTGAACCGCTCAAAGTGGATCAGGACTCCACCGCCCAGCAGGATGCCGAGGCTGGCACTGTGACCCTGCTGCTGAAGGTTAAAGAAAAAGGCAAGAACTCCATCGGCATGAACGGTGGCTTGAGCGGCCTCGCCGGCGCCTTCATTGGCGTCAATTACTCGACCAATAACTTCCTCGGCCTGGGAGAGACGCTCAGCCTGCAAGGCAATCTGGGCAACGTCAGCCGCACCTTTATGTTCGGCTTCACCCAGCCCTACGTGCGTAATCGCCCGATCAACGTCGGCTTCCAGGTCTACAACAACAAGCAGGACTTCAACGCGGCCAAGAACTACCAGGCCACCACCGGCCAGTCGGTGAACCTGTCCGCTGCGCAATCGTCGATGGTCCAAAACTACAACCAGGCCGCCAAAGGCGTGAACTTCTCCGTCAGTTATCCCCTCAAGCGCCACGCATTCCAGCGCGTGGGTTTCACATATTCGTGGAGCGATTCAACAATTACTGCTTTCTCCACCGCCTCACAGACCTTCTTCCAGACCATGAGCTTCCGCTCCGGTATCCAGGGAAACAATGCGCTGGCAGGCATCATCAACAGCTACGTCTCGCTCAGCTACATATACAACACCATCAACAACCCCATGCGTCCGCGCACCGGCAAGGAATACACTGCCGTGATCCAGACCTCCGGCATCTGGGGCAACGTGCGATATGTCGCTCCCATGGTGGCTTACAAGCAGTTCCGGTCCATGCACTATCTCATGCCTTCGCCCACCGGGCGCAACGTGCTCGGCGTGCGCGCCCAACTGGGATATGTGATGGGATACGGCGGCGACGTGGCCCCGCCCAACAACCGCTTCTACGCCGGCGGCGAGGGCGATTTGCGCGGTTTTGACGTCCGTGCCGCTACCCCCTACGGTTATGTGCCCACTCGCGTCAATCTGCAATTGACCAATCCGGACGGAACCTGTGTTCCGCGTGACCCCACTAATCCCCAGTTGAGTCAGTGCATCCAGGTGCCCCTGCCGATTTACGGCATCGCCTCCATTGGCGGCGATACCAGCTTTACCGGCAATGCCGAGTACCGCATTCCCATCGCCGGCCCGGTCACCTTCTCCTTCTTCGACGACTTCGGAATCAACGTGGCCCTCAACAAGGGGCAGTTAAAGCAGAGCCCGGAAGGTTTTGCCACGCTCACCGCGCCACTTTATGGCTGCCCGGTGTGGAACAACGGCGCCTGTCAGGGCGGCATTCCCGGTTCGCAGGTCGGTCCGCTCGGAACAGGCTTCCAACGCAATATCCATCCCATCGCCGGTACCAACTTCGTCCCCCGCATGTCCACCGGCGCCGAGCTCTCCGTCATCATGCCGGTCATCAACGCCCCCTTCCGCTTCTACTACGCTTATAATCCGCTGCGGCTCTATAACAAGCCCTACTGCGACCTGGGTATTGGAAGCAAAAACCAGAGCTGCTCCGCGCAGCTGATCACGCGCGACTTGTTCCCCATTGGCGGCGCAGGCGATTACACCTACGGAGAGGCCATCCAGGGCTACGGCGCGCGCGACACCTTCCGGGAGCCGCGCAAAACCTTCCGTCTTACCGTCTCCACCACCTTCTAACCGACGCTTTCAACAATCAATCTCTGGGGCCGCTCGACATGAGCGGCCCTTTTGCTGGGTGCCGCAGGAAGAAGGCGCTCACTGAATGCTACGGGCTTTAGCTTGTTCCTTTTACAATTTTTGTTGTCTCTGCCGGGAATTTTACGCCAGGCCGGTTTGACGCTCCCACCCCCGGCTCATATAATCCATCTAGTTCCTGCTGACGTCTTCGTACGCGTCTTTTCCTGCCTCTGCTCCTTCCGGAGCGGAGTTCTGAATGGATCGGGAGGTTGCTCAGGAGGCGACAGTCTGCTTTCGCGATGAAACGCGAACAGACACACAGGAATTCCGAAGGAGCATTACACTCGCATGAAGCGCTCACTCGCACTGATCGTTACTTTGGCCTCTGGTTTTGTCCTGAGCGCCGCTGCCCAAAATCCCGCCGCTGCGGCGCCTGCCGGTCCTGCCAAGATTGCCGTGATCGCTTTCCAGGTGGCTGTTGCCCAAACCAATGAGGGCCAGCGCAACTTCGCCGATCTTCAAAAAAAGTACGAACCGAAGCGCCAGCAATTGAGGGCTCTCGCCGAAGAGATAGACACTCTCACCAAGCAGTTGCAGGCACAGGGCGACAAGTTGAATCCCACCGAACAGCAGACCCGCGCCAAGACCATCGACGACAAAAAGAAGCAATTGGATCGCTCCGCCGAAGATGCCCAAAACGACTTCCAGACGGAGATGCAGGAACTTTACAACGGCTTGGCCGCCAAGGTCTACGATGTCCTGGCCAACTACGCGCAGCAGCAGGGCTACACGGTGGTCTTTGACGTGACCGGCAGCCAGCAGCAGGCTCCCGTTGTGCTCTACGCCAACCAGTCCACCGACATCACTAAGCAGATCATCGACGCATACAACCTGAAGTCGGGCGTGCCCGCTCCTCCGGCACCGCCAGCAGCAGCGCCGGCCCGGCCAGCCGCCAAGTCTCCCGCTCAATAAAGGCTTCACCGTCCAAGACCAAACGTCAAGAGCTCCGCATCGCTGGGCTCTTGACGTTCTGCATTGCATTTCATCCGTTTCACAACGGCAGTTCGCCTGTTTAGCTCTCCACTGCTTACTGCGTATTCGTGTGGAAAAAACTGTGGATTACTTTCGCGAATCCTGCCATGTAATTCAAAAAAAATCCTCTTGCCAAGAACTGTTTCTTTTGGTACACGACTTAACTCCTTATTTATCAATCACCATCAGCAAAATGACCTGTCCGATGTATAAAAATCCGTTGTCCAGGCCTTCTCGCGGGCCTGCCGGGGTTATCCACATATCAGGATGAATGAATGGTGAATTGGATCATGATGAATTGAAGCTACTTCTGTGCTTCCTCGCCGATCCGCAGCACCGCAAGGAAGGCTTCCTGAGGGATGTCCACCCTGCCAATCCGCTTCATCCGCTTCTTGCCTTCCTTCTGTTTTTCCAATAACTTGCGCTTGCGCGTGATGTCCCCGCCGTAGCACTTGGCCAGCACGTTCTTGCGCAACGGGCTCACCGTTTCGCGGGAGATGACCTTGGCCCCAATGGCCGCCTGGATGGCCACCTCGAACTGCTGACGGGGGATCAGTTCACGCATTTTGGAGACCAGCGCGCGGCCCCGCTCGTAAGCAAAGTCGCGATGCACGATGACAGAAAGCGCATCCACCGGCTCCCCACTGACCAGGATGTCCAGCTTGACCATGGGCGACTCCCACTCCCCGGCCAGTTGATAATCCAGCGACGCATAGCCGCGGCTGATCGACTTCAGCCGGTCGTAAAAATCCAGAACGATCTCGTTAAGCGGCAGCTCGTAAGTCAGCAGCACGCGCGTCGAGGTCACGTACTCGAAGTTCACCTGCCGTCCGCGCTTTTCTTCCACCAGCTTGAAGATGCCGCCAACATATTCTTCATTGGTGAGGATTTTGGCGGTGATCACCGGTTCGCGGATCGAGTCGATGTTGGTCGGCTCGGGCCAGCGCGAGGGATTGTCCACCTCCATCACGCTGCCATCCGTCAGCGTGATGTGGTAGCGCACGCCGGGAGCGGTGGTAATCAGATCCAGCTCGTACTCCCGCTCCAGCCGCTCCTGGATGATCTCCATGTGCAGCAGCCCCAGAAAGCCGCAGCGGAAGCCGAAGCCCAGCGCAACCGAACTCTCCGGCTCAAAGAAGAACGATGAATCGTTCAGCCGCAGCTTCTCCAGTGCGTCGCGCAGCAGCGTGTGCTCGTGCGAATCCACCGTGTACAGGCCGGCAAATACCATCGGCTTGATGTCTTCAAAGCCCGGCAACTGCGAGGCCGCGGGCCGGGTGTCGTCCGTAACCGTGTCGCCGATCTTGGTGTCGCCCACATTTTTGATGGTGGCCGCAAAGAAGCCCACCTCGCCGGCCAGCAGTTCGCCAATCTCCACCGGCTTGGGCAACAGCACCCCCATGGACTCCACTTCAAATGCCTTCCCGTTCGACATCAGGCGGATGCGCTGCCCCTTGCGCATCGTGCCCTGCATCACGCGCACCAGCACAATCACGCCCCGATAGGAGTCGAACCAGGAATCGAAGATCAGCGCCTGCAAAGGCGCCTCCGGGTCGCCGGTGGGCGGCGGCAGCCGGTGAACGATGGCCTCCAGCACCTCGTCCACGCCCTGGCCGGTCTTGGCGCTTACCGGAATGGCGTCGGTGGCGTCCAGCCCCACAGCTTTTTCTATGGCCTCCTGGGTGCGCAGGATGTCCGCCGAGGGCAAATCGATTTTGTTGATGACCGGAATGATCTCCAGCCCATGGTTGATGGCCAGGTAAGCGTTGGCCAGCGTCTGCGCCTCCACGCCCTGCGAGGCGTCCACCACCAGCAGCGCGCCCTCGCATGAGGCCAGCGAGCGCGAGACCTCGTAGCTGAAGTCCACGTGGCCGGGCGTGTCGATCAGGTTGAGCTGGTATGTGTTGCCGTCGTGCGCCTTGTACATCATGCGCACGGCATGGGCCTTGATGGTGATGCCACGCTCCCGCTCCAGATCCATGTCGTCCAGGATTTGCGCCTGCATCTCCCGCCCCGTCACCGATCCGGTAAACTCCAGCAGACGGTCGCTCAGCGTCGACTTGCCGTGGTCGATGTGGGCGATGATCGCAAAATTTCTAAGGAAGCGAGTATCCATTTTGGCTTGATAAAAGAGGCTTTTCGCGCCCTTGCGGCGCGCATGCCTCCAGGCCATAGCTTATCATCGGCATAGAGCAATAGTTTCCCTTATGCGCATGGACAGGATTCGGTATCGACTCTTAGGCTGTGCTGTGCTGGCTCTCTCGCTGGCAGGCTGCGCCCCCACTGCGCCCACGAGCGCCCCACAGGGCGCGCAGCCGCAAGCCACGGCGCCAGCGCTCACCTTGGGCGCGAATTCAGCAGAGCCCTCGCAAACCTTTCAGTCTTCCGCTCCAGCGCCCCATGCGCCTACTCGTGAGCAACAGCGAATCCGCTTGCTGATCCAGCAGGTGGAGGACGCCTACGCCCGCGGCGAGGCCCAATATCGCAAGGGTCGTTTGCGCGAGGCCAAGCAGGAGTTCGACCTTGCCGTCGACTTGATGCTCTTGAGCGGCATCGACATCAAAAGCACTCCAGAGTTGCAGGAGGAGTTCGACCGTATCGTGGACTCCGTCAACGCGCTCGAGATGGAGACCCTCAAACAGGGCAACGGCTTTGTCCCCAAAGAGGAGGAGACGCCCGCCGATGTGGCCAGCGACGTGACCTTTGTGGTGGACCCCAACATCGTGGCCAAGGCCAGGGCCGACCTGGCTACCACCAACTCCGATCTCCCCCTGGTGGTCAACGACTACGTTGCCACCTACATCAACTTCTTCTCCAGCACGCAGAAGGGCCACAACACCCTGCTCCACTCATTCGAGCGAGCCGGGCGCTATAAGTCCATGATCCAGCGCATCATGGCCGAGGAGGGTGTGCCGCAGGACCTCATCTACCTGGCGGTGGCCGAGTCCGGCTTTCAACCCCGGGCCGTCAATCGCCGTTCCCGGGCTGGCGGCATGTGGCAGTTCATGCCCCGAGGAAATTACGGCCTGGTCCGAAACGCCTATGTGGACGAGCGCTTCGATCCGGAAAAGTCCACCCGCGCCTACGCCCGCTACATGAAGTACATCTATAGCCAGTTGGGAGACTGGTATTTGTCCATGGCCGGTTACGACTGGGGCGCCGGCAATGTACAGCGAGCCGTCGAAAAGACCGGATACGCAGATTTCTGGGAACTCTACAGGCGCAACAACCTGCCCAGGGAAACCAGTAACTACGTGCCGGAGATTCTGGCCGCCATCATCATCGCCAATCATCCCGCACAGTACGGCTTTGACGACGTTACGCTTGATCCCCCCGTCTTGACCGACACGGTGACCATCAACTATTCGGTAAGCTTGAGGCTGGTATCGGATATTGTGGGTGTGCCGGTGGATGAGCTGACGGCGCTGAACCCCAGCCTGCTGCGGCTCGTTACGCCGCCTGACACCTCCTTCGATCTTCATCTGCCCGGCGGCACGTCGGCGGTTTATGAGCGGCTCATTGAGGCTATTCCCCCAGGAAAGCGCAACGCTTGGCGCTATCATCACGTTGCCGAGGGCGATACGCTGGCCTCGGTGGCGCTTAAGTATCACGTGGCGGAAGCGGCGCTGGCCGCAGCCAATCATCTGCGCCTGCGCGATGGCGTCCAGGGCGTCGAGGCTCTGCTTGTGCCCACGCCGCCGGTCGCCGAGCCCGTGACCCATCCGCGGGTCTACACTGCGCGTAAAGGCGATACGCTGGTGACCATCTCCGACCGCTTTGGCGTTTCGCTGAGTGAGTTGCGCCGATGGAACAAGATCACCGGGATCAAGGTGCAGCCCGGCCAGCGGGTTTATGTAGCCGCCCCCGCCAGCGCCCACCGCGCCGCCACTCGGGCGCGCCCCGCCGCCGGCGCTCCAGCTGTGAAAAAGCCGCTCCTTAATCAACCCGCCGCCGCTGCCCCGGCAAAGAAAAACGGGACCGTGAGCGAGGGAAAAGCCCCTGTGAAGAAATCCACGGCTGCCTCCGGGGCGCGCGCGCATAAATAATATTTTTCGAAAACTGCATTTCGTGCTTGTCTTTTGATGGTGTTTGCGTGCAATCTATTGCTAGAAGATTTTCACGGGTGGAACAAGGGTTCTCCGCCACGCGAAAATGAAAATGAAAATTTGTGCAGCGGCAGGCCGCTGGAGGCATTGGGATGGAAGAGTTCAGGATGTACGCGATGAGCGACGGCGAATCGAATTATAAGCCGGGCGCGTTTGACTCCGGTCACAACGACTTTGAAGAGGATGAAGAAGTTGAATCCTATAGCGTGCTCACCTCATCCGATGACGATGAGGGAGTAGTTGCGGAGACTGTGATCGTGGGTGTGGAAAAACCAGCATCGAAACCGGCCCCCCATAAGGCCGCCAAGAAAAAGGTTCCAGCAAAGAAAGCAGTTGCGAAAAAAGTTGTGGCCAAAAAGGCCGCTAAGAAATCCGCCGCAAAAAAGAAGAAGGCTGGCGCAAAGGGCGGAAAGGCTGGGGCCAAGAAGGCCGCTGCCGGCAAGCGCGCCGGAAAATCAAACAAACGAGGTAAAAAGTTGGCCGTTAAGAAAGCAGCAAAGAAGGCGCCTGCCAAGAAGGCTAAGGCGAAGAAGGCAGTTGCCAAGAAAAAGGCTCCTGCAAAGAAGAAAAAGGCCGCTGCGAAGAAGTAGGCAACCAGTTAGCAGCGTATGCCTGAAGTTCAAGGCAAGCAAAAAAGCCCGGCTCGCGCCGGGCTTTTTTGCGTCTGCGCTCGGCCGGCCTGCTTAAGCGGAGGAGGCGGAAGCGGCGAGTTGCGCCACATGCCAGCGCTGATGCCGGAAGTAATCCTCGACGACAAAGCGCAGCGTAACCGGCGCGTTGTCTCCGATTTTGCAGACCGCATCCAGCCGCTCTTCGGGAATATGATCCACCGCGGCCGCAAGAATCGCGTGCTCCACCTCCCACCAATCGAGCAGCGTCGCCCAGGGTTGCTCGCCATAGCCATGCGCTGCCACCCATTCTTCCTGCGCGTAGTCTGGCCCTGTGAAGCTGCCGTGGATAGCGGCGCGAACAAAGCGCTGGCGGTTATTGGCCGCTGAATCCAGCATATGCCCCACGATCTGCTTGCGCGTCCAGCCCCCCTCGCGCCAGGGAATCTCCGCCAACTCGGGCGAAATGGCAAGCAGGGCTGCATGAACTGCGTCAATTTCGGCGCGAAAATTCTGGGCAATCTGTGATGGCATAGGTTTCTCCGCGGTGAAACAGGCGATAATTTCTTCCCATCATAAAACAGTTGGGTGCTCCATCCTTTCCGTGTTCTTTACGGAAAGGGTGGGATACAACCAGGCCCGCAACGCAGAAACAGCGAAGCCGCTCTCACTTCTTCAGTTCGTTGATCGCCGCCAGCACATCAGCGGAGTGCTGCTGGACCTCCACCTTGGTCCACACCCTGGCGATCTTGCCCGCCGGGTCAATGAGAAACGTGTTGCGGTTGGCGATGGTCATAGGGCCAAAGTGGCCCAGCGATCCGTAGGCCTCCACCACCTTGTGATCCGGGTCGGCCAGCAGCCGGAAGGTCAGTCCCTCTTTGGTGCAGAACTGCTTGTGGCTGTCGGGCGTATCCACGCTCACCCCCAGAATCACCGCGTTGGCGGCGTCATATTGCGCCTGGTCGCGCTGAAAGTTGTGCGCCTCGATGGTGCAGCCCGGGGTCATGTCCTTGGGATAGAAGTAAAGCACCACCCACTTGCCGCGAAAACTTTCCAAGGAAATTTGTGTCCCGTCCTGCGAGGGAAGCGTAAAGCCGGGCGCAACCTGCCCCACCGAGGGCAGAACTTGGTCACTATCTCCTGCCGCGCGGACGGCAACCGCTGCGACCACGGCTACAGCCGCCGCGACGAGGACAACAATTAGGGATATTCTCACGGGGAACCTCCGAATTATTGGATGGGATATGGGGCTGTCCGGACGCAGAGAAATTGTTGAGGCGCTTCAACGCGGCGTCGCCACTATCGCAATCCCCGTCTCGGCGGCTCTCTTCAGCAGCGCCTCGCGGTCAAAAAGCAGCGTCCGCCCGGCCTCCACTGACAGGCAACTGGCCCCGGCGCGAATCATGGCCTCCACCGTCGCCACCCCGATCACCGGCACGTCGAAGCGCATATCCTGATTGGGCTTGGCCACCTTGACCACCGTCAGCCGCCGCTCAAGTGTCGGGGTCCCCGGCGACGGGTCTTTGTCGCTGGGGTGAAGTGTCGAGGCCTCGGCTTCCAGCGTCCGCATCAGCCGACCGGCCCGCTCGATGGCCGCGTCGGTCCCTTCCATGGCCTCCACTGCCACGCAGGCCTGCGCCGCCACCACCACCGTCTGCCCAATGTCGAATCCCGCCACCGCGCGCGCCACGCTCAACCCGTACTCGATGTTCCTGCGCTCCTCCTCATCGGGCGCGCGTTCCGTCAGCACGCCCTCCTCGGCCAGCAGCGGCTCCAGAAACGCAGTCGAACTCATCAGCTCAATGCCTTCGTCCGAAAGCACCTTGGCCACCGCTCCGATCAGCTTGTCCGTCGAGCGAACAGGCAAGCTCAACAGCAGCTTGGCAAGCCGCCAATCCGGCCGGATGCTCGAAAAAATCTGCTTGTGCTTTACCTGCCCGGCCATCACCGCCCGCGTCACGCCTTCTTTGTGAAAGGTTTCGATCAGCCGCGACAGCTCGCCCAGCGAAAGCCAATGAACCGTGATGCCGCTGTCCACAGCCGCGCGACGGTCGATCTCCGCGTCGGTCTCCTCGCGGATGGCTGCCACCACCACCTCCAGCCCTTGCGCCCGCGCCGCATCCAACAGCAAAAACGGAAACCGCCCGTTGCCGGCAATCAGGCCAAGTTTCATGGCTACTTGATCACCCCGCGCTCGCTGCGCTCCAGAAACGCCGCCAGCAGCGCCGCGTCCTCGCCCTCCAGCTCCTTGATCTTTTCGAGAGCCTGCGTCGTGTTCAGTTTCGCCGCCAGCAGCAGACGAAACGCCCTCTGCAGCACCTGCAACCGCTCCGGCGAAAACCCCCGCCGCGCCAGCCCAATCTTATTAATCCCGAAGGCCTTGTTCTCGCGCCGCGACGAGGTCAGCGAAAACGGCAGCACGTCCTGCGTCACGATGGTCCCGCCGCCGATGAAGGAGTACGTGCCGACAATGCAGTGCTGATGCACCGGGCAGAACGCCCCCACCGTCGCGTAATCCTCGATGATCACATGCCCGGCCAGCGTGGCGCAGTTGGCCAGAATGCAATGGCTGCCCACCTGGCTGTCGTGGCCGATATGCACGCCGGTCATCAGCAGGCAGTCCGACCCGATCCGCGTCACCCCGCCACCGCCCGCCGTCCCGCGGCTGATGGTCACGCACTCGCGGATGGTGTTGCCGTCGCCCATCTCCAGCGCCGTTGGCTCGCCGCCATACTTCAAATCCTGCGGCGCAACGCCCACCGCGCAAAACGGATGAAAGACGTTGCGCGCGCCTATGCGAGTGCGGCCATCGAGCACCACGTGGGAGATCAGCCTGCAATCCTCGCCCAGCTCCACCTCCGGCCCAATTGTGCAAAACGGCCCCACCGTGCACGAGCTCGGAACCACCGCTCCCGCGGCCACCACCGCGCTGGGATGGATGCTCACTCCGCTGCCTCTGGCTGCGCCTCGCCTGTCCCCGGCGCGGACTCGCGCGCCCGCGGCACCACCTGGCAGGTGAGCGTGGCCTGGCAGGCCAGCTTGCCCTCCACATACGCCTTGCCTTCGATGCGTCCCACACGCGTCTTGAGAGACAGCACGTCCGCCTCGATGCGCAATTGGTCCCCGGGCGTCACCGGGCGGCGGAACTTGGCCTTCTCAATGCCCGTGAAGACCACCAGTTTCGTATCCGGGTCCGGTATCTCTTTCAGCATGATGATGGCCCCCGCCTGCGCCATCGCCTCAATCACCAGAACCCCCGGCATGATGGGGTAATCGGGAAAGTGCCCCTGGAAAAACGGCTCGTTCATGGTGACATTCTTGATAGCCACCAGGCGCTTGCCGCGATCGAACTCCACCACTCGGTCGATCAGCAGAAACGGGTAGCGGTGAGGAAGTAATCCCAGGATCTCCTGGATAGTTAAGGTCATGCAGGTCTCCACGGAGCGGATGCCGTAGCTGCTCAAGCGCTCCTCTGGATTATATCGAAAGCCCGCGCAACTCCTCTTTCAATCTCGGGGAACCCGCCAGTACAGCGCATGAACGCCGTGGCATAAGTGCTGGCCTGGCGGGCAATCGGGATAGCACGCTACTTTTGACTACTTCACCTTAGCCGTACATCCTGGTTCGGCAATCTCTACGCGGCGATTCTTCGCTCTGCCCGCGTCCGTCGTGTTGTCGGCAATCGGCCGGGTCTTGCCGTAGCCCTTGGCCGTTAGCCGGGCTGAGGCTACTCCATTCTGTGTGAGCCAGGTTACGACGGCTTTGGCGCGCGCTTCCGAGAGTGTCTGATTGTAGGCATCGTTGCCCACATTATCCGTGTGTCCCTGAATCTCCAGCTTGAGTGCGGGAGTCCTCTTCAACAAATCCAGTATCTGCCGCAGCACCGGATCGCTGGCCGGTTGCAGTGTGGACTTGTTGAAGTCGAAGAGGACGCCATAGATTGCGACGTGACAATTGGCATCAAGATCTTTACCCAGATCTTTGGTCACGGCGCCGGCGTCGGCAACACGAATGTCGTACATATCGTTTTTGTGAAGAGAGGCCCAGAGGTTGCGGCCATTCTTGGTGAAGTGCGCCGAGATGATTACATCTGCGCCCATGCGCTCATCCACAATTGTCCAGCCAGCCGCGGTCAGCGCGTCGTGATAGGCGATGCGGAAGAGCGAATTCGAAAGTCCGTCCGGCGGTGCGTAGTATGCCTTGATGATCGAGCCGGAAGCCACCAGTTCCGGCTCATTGGCGCCCTTGATGGCGACGTAAAACGGTGCGGGGTCCGGTGCGCTGCTTCTGAACTTAGAGCCCGGCAGCGAGCCCATCCAGGGAAAATCGCCCTTGGCAGGGTTAACCGGCTCAGGCGTTGCGGATGGCGGCGTGAGCGTGAACTTGAAAGGCATCGGCGCAATCTCGATCATGTCCACTCCGGCGCGTTCCGGGTCGCCGGGGCCGGTTGTGGCCCATGCCTCGACCCCGTCTTTCTGGTAGTGAAGAAATAATTCGATTCCTCCCGCAGACCACTCATGCACCGCGGTCCAGCCGTTGGCAAGGAAGGCCGGCTTGATAATGGCCCAAATCGCATTCTGCGTCATGGCGCCGGGCACGATGACGGGGAACTGCCAATGCTTTCCGCGCAGCACCTTACCAACCCCGCCGCCTCCCCGGTCTCCATCCGGCATCTTCATTTCGGTCCAGGGCTCGTAGGTGATGCGGTACGGCTTACCGACTTTGTTGAGGAAGCTGAGCTCGGCGGGGATCGGCTGCTCCTGCGCCAGGAACGGGAGGGCTGTAAAAACAAGCAACGCGGTGATGATCGCGAAGCGCAGACGGGATGTACCCGCCGGTAAGAGGGGAAGTGCAAGCTTGTGCATGGTCAACCTCACAGTCTTTGCAGATTAGCACACGGCATCCGATCGTATGCGTGTTTCTTGCTGTTCCATCCAATCTGAAGCCGCGAAGGCCCCTGACATACGCCCTCTACACGTACAGACACCCTGTGGCTCTGTTGAAATCCTTGGTTATTGCAAAATCGCCGATGCATTTACCGAGGGACCGGGGCCACCTGCCAAAAACCCCGACCTTGGATGAGGCGCGGAGTGGAGGTATGGACTCGTGACCAGGGAATCGGAGTTGCAATCCGCGAAATATGTTCCACGTGGAACATATTCATTCTGTTGAGTTTATAGGCATGTTTACTAGATAATTATCAGCAAGATTTTGAAAATAAATCAGGGGTCAGGGGTCAGAGATCAGGGGTCAGCCACCTGCGGTGGGTGGAGTGGCCGCTACGTCAGGCTCAGGGCAGACTTTCGGCAGAACGGCGTGGCTGGCTCAGCGTTTCCCAGCAAACACATCCGACAAGCCGACTTATCAGTAGTAATCTCAAAGATAACCATGACTGAAAGCGACAAAACCTCCACGCCAAGCGCAGACGAACACTACTGGACTGTGCTCCCCAAATATATTGCTGCGATCGAAAACGGGATTAACCTAACTCATAAAATTGCCGGGCAGCCAACAGAATCCGTTCGTCAGTATTGGGCTTCAGTACTATTCGTTCGTCTGTGCTCTGTGGGGATAAGCATACTTCATATGTGTCCCGGGAGCCCCGCGAATACAGCCGGGACACACTGGGACTTTAGTGCGCTCGCTCCGCTTGTCCACAGTCTCGTCAAGACTTGCTTAATGCATTTTTATCTGGGGACTGAGCCTGTGGGGGAAGATGAATCCCGAGTCCGTGTGCTCGTTATGCAGTTGCGAGACTGCACGGAACGCTTGCACTTCTTCCAGAACGCAGGTGCCAGTGAACAGATTCGCGTCTTTGAAGCAACAGCGGAAGACATTCGTGCCAAACTATCATCGGACCAGTATTTCGCGCAATTGCCTGCTCGGATGCGGAAGAGCCTGAGGAAAGGTAACTCAGAAAGCATTCTTACTCAGGATCAGATTCTAGACCGGATGAGAATACTCGATCCAGCAGGGCGCGCTTTTTTCGGTTTTATTTCATCTCATGCCGACGTGTCCCCGCTGGCTTACTACCGCACAGGGGAGAACAACCGGGGCAGAGGAGAAGAGAACGACGTCGATAAACACTACATTGCTACCGCAGTTGACTTGGCTTGCAACTTCATACTCAGGGCTAACGCCGATATGGAGGCCCAGCTTCCAGAAGCTCCAGATGCTCCAGATGCCCACACTCAAGAGCCGCCGACTTCTGAAAGTGAGAAACGGTACAAGCTCACCTACCAACACCTGCGCCAAAGCGTGCGCCAATCGCAGGGGGCCCTTATCGAAGAGCTGACCGCAGGCGATGAATCTGGAGCGCCGTTGCTCTGTTCTGACTGTTTTCAGGACGAAGGCATGCGCCTGAGCTCAACGCGCATCGGCCAAAGGGACATGTCGAGGTGCCCGAACTGCGGTTCTCAACTTGGCATGAAGCTGAGTAGGGTATCTGTGGCAATCCTAGCGCAGCAGTTCTTTGTATGGGGGACCATCCAGAGAGCAAAATACGGTGCCACTCCGACCGTGCAACTCAATCGGCACCAAACTACATCCATCGATGTGTCACCTTGGCTTGGGCCGGACCTTCAACTGATTGAGAGAACTCTGAGCGTCGGCTTCTTTTATTACATCCCTCGACTGTGGATGATAGGTGAAGTGGAACCCCTAAAGGCCTTACAGAAACCCGATTCTCGTGACGGAATTATATCGCGTATCCTCAACGAATATCCTACGCGCATTCTCGATACCGATGAATGCTTCTACCGCCTGCGAAAGGCTCCTCTTAACCCCGGCAGCGCCGATCAATACGACGCTCCGCCGGTCGAAAAACTGGGGCAGGGGCGCTTCGAAACGTCTGTTTGCCCGATTCTTTATGGGTCGCAAGACCTCGAGGTTTGCCTCCACGAATGTCGAGTTGCCGCTGAAGACGAACTCTATATCGCGACCCTTGCGCCGTCGAGAAAACTAAAGCTTCTCAATCTGGCCGAGTTGCTGTCTGAGGAAAATGCCACCGAGTTCGAGAGTCTCGATATGGCACTTCATATGCTTTTTCTCGCGGGCAGTCACTCATATGAAATAAGCCGGAAGATAGCGAGCGCGGCACAGAAATGTGGATTTGACGGACTCGTCTACCCCTCCTATTTCACCTTACTTCGTACTGGCGGAATACCTTTCGAGACAGTTTATGGTATTTCGCTACGTAGAATCTCTCAGCTGCGGGAACTGGCCCGAAAAAGGACGATCTCAAACCTAGCCCTGTTCGGTCGACCGATCGCCGACGGCTTGGTAAAAGTGAAATGCATCAATAGAGTGGTCCTCAACAAGGTTGAGTACACTCTCCACTTTGGCCCCCTACTACCTCGCGAGACCAGCTCCAATTACATCGACCCCACCGATCCGAGTGCCGTACATAAGATTTTTGTGGACCGGTTTCAGGCAAAATGGAATGAAGGTTGAGGACCTCATGGATTGGGGTCCGGCTTCAGGGACATTCGGTTCGATTGATAACGACAAACGCCCTTCTATCCAGGAATACGGTCGTTTCTGGATCGCCAGCAATTCGATAGCTGCCGAGTGTTCAATAGAGCCGGGAGGAAAGAGAGGCTGGATCGAGTCCATCTTGGTTATCGGGAGAATTTGAAGACAGGATTTGAGCGCGGTTTCGCCGCGTGGATTGATTTTCTATAGAACAAAACAACGATATTATGCCGGGGATTAAATTCACCCCAGCGAGTAAAGATCACTCGCTGGGGGCCCCGATAATCCCCGGCCTACCAACCGCACCCGCTCCCGAGAGGGGCGGAGGCTACCCGCTGGAATCCCAGTTGCGGTATGCTGGTAATGCGCGCCCGTAGCTCAGCTGGATAGAGCGAACGCCTCCGGAGCGTTAGGTCGGGAGTTCGAATCTCTCCGGGCGCACCATACATTTCGATCTTCTTTTCTTATAATCCGCATTCATTTTATTGGTTTTCCGCGAAAGGAGGGCCTATGGCAGACTGGGATACCGCATACAACTGGATGATGGACAACGAGGATCCTCAGCGGGCTGGTCACAGCGTTTCAGGACAAACGGGTTGCTTACTACCAGGCAATTGTTGCCGCCGACCCCGCCAAGGCGGTCTACCTGGCCGCGTGGATTGCCCGCGCCCGGAAGTAGCCCGTGAACAATTAAACTGAACAAGGGCTGGGTATCACTCTACCGACAGCCCGGATAAGGCTCACATGCAGCTCAGTTTCGATTTTTTTCTCCATCAGATTGCATTTATTGAACGGATTATCTGGACGCTGACCTTTGCCGCGCAATTGGTCTTGCTGGTGGTCATGGTGGGACGTGACCGAGCGCGGCGCTATCCATGGTTCACCACCGTCATCGCGCTGATGGCCCTGCGGCTGATGGCAGAACGTTTACTCAACGGCCGGATGGCAACGCTGCCTTTGCAGTGGATCATCATCACGCTGGGCGACCTGTCAGCGATAGTGGGAGTGCTGGTGGTGGTGGAGATGTCGCGGCGTGCTTTTGCCGGTATTCAACGCTCTATTTTGATTGTGAATACCGTGGGGCTGGTGTTGATGGCTGGATCGCTGCTCACCATTATGGGGCCGTGGCCGGAATGGAAGCAATTGGCCTGGAATACCGCGATGGTGAAGCTATACCTGATGCAACTTTTCGCGCAGAAGGCCGAACTGCTGGTTGCCTTGCTGACAGTAGGGTTGGGGCTGCTGGTATTTCTGTTTGGCCACCGATTCAAGGCCGGCTGGCGGAGCCACACGCAGAGCATTGTGATCGGGCTTTTTGCCGTGGCCGTTTCCCTGCTGGCGTTGGAGGTGGTGGTCCTCCGGACGTTGCATTACACCCAGGCCGAAGCGACGAACGTGATGCGCCTGCGGTTGAGTTTTGCCTTCGCCCACGAGTTGGTGTACCTGGCCGCGCTGGTGTGGTGGATTGTATGGCTGTGGCGGGACGAGCCGGGCGCGGCGCTCCCGGAAGAGCTACTCCAGCTGCCGTGTAAACCCAGGGACTGATTCGTGATATAAGGAGCTTGTGTTCGCATGATTCTGGATTGAGCCATGCGCGCGGAAGACCAAACGAGGGGTTTATTCGCCGATGCTCGAAGTTCATTTGCCGCATAAGGGAATCAGAGGATTTTCCGAGTTCCTGCTTCATCTGTTCACGATCACCGTAGGTCTGCTGATCGCGGTGCAGATCGAGAGCTGCGTGGAGTGGCGCCATCACCTTCATCTGGCCGAGGAGGCACGGGTGGCGCTGCGCGCGGAGATTCAACATAACCTAGGTGAATTGAAGGCTGCACAGCCGGGGCTGAAGGCATGGCGGGAGCAGATCGACGCCGATTTCGAGGTGGTGCGGAAGATCCAAGAACACCCCAATGACCTGAAGGCGCAGCACTCCGCCCTGTCGGTCAACTTCAGTTTTCTAACTTTGAGAGACACGGCATGGCGAACAGCGCAATCGACCGGCGCACTGGCATATATGCCCTACGAAGAAGCAGAACAATACTCCAGCATCTATCAAACACAGGCGGCGCTGCTGGGCCTACAGAGCAAGCCTACGGAAGATGCCGTCGGCATCATCGGCCTTACCGCCCGCTACAACTTTCATTCCAGCCCTTCCAGCAGGCTCACCGTGGAGCAGGCTGGCGCCCTGGCGGAGAGATTCAACCAGATGCGCACGCACCTGATGGATGGGAATCTGGTGTTGCGAGAGAGCATCGAGTTGAATCAGGCATTCCTTGAGAATCGCAAACCCAGCGGGGAATTTACAGAGCAGCTACACTGAGACACTGGGGTCTGTTCCCTGTCCAGAGTTCCCTAAATGTGGCAGCTTGCCTGGCCACGTTTTTCCAGGTATCGCTGGTGGTACTCCTCGGCGCGCCAGAAGGTTTGCGCAGGCTCAACTTGTGTGACGATGCGCTTCGGTTTGAAGCGGCCCTCGGCGGTGAATTGCTCGATCTTGGCGCGGGCCTGCGCCTCCTGCTGGGGCGAGTGGAAGAAGATCGCCGAGCGGTACTGCGTGCCCCAGTCCGGACCCTGGCGGTTGAGAGTGGTGGGGTCGTGGAGCGCGAAGAAGGCGTCGAGAAGCTGCTGGTAGCTGACTCGCGCGGGGTCGAAGTCCACCTCGACCACTTCGGCGTGGCCGGTCTTGTCTGTGCAGACATCCTGGTAGCTGGGCCGCTCCAGCGAGCCGCCCTCATAACCCACGGCCGTCGCCGTGACGCCGGGAATGGCCGCAAAGGCCGCCTCGACTCCCCAGAAACATCCTGCTCCGAAGGTTGCTTTCTCCTGGCTCATGGTTTTTAGATGCCTGGCGGGAGCTCCTGGTGACAGTTTATTCCAGCGGAGCGTCATCTCGTTCGTAATTTGACGGAAGCATCGACCGTTGCTAGTCTACACGTTAGCTACGTGGGCCTGCCGATGAGGCGGGTTATAACGCGCAACTCAAATGCGGTTTATTCATCCCGTGAGCAATCAAGCCGCTAAGCAACCGTCAATTTTTTGGCGGGAATGGTCAGTGGATCACGACCTTATCTAAGTGAGGAGAGCGAAGCTTTGCTCAAAGTTTACGTAGTTTGCAACTTCATACGTAGTTTGCGCGGCTGAGCCGCGCCTATTGTCGCATGCAAGCGGAATTAGGCCAGATTCCATGATAAGCCAGCTGAAATTCGGAGAAGAGGAAGCCATTTGACTGAAGAGAATGAAACTCAAACCGGCCGCCCGAGAGACAGGCTCGCCGGAAGCGACGGTTTCTTCGATCCCGAGGACCAGTTGTCTCTGAGAGAGCTCGCGCTTGTTCCATGGAAGCGAAGGATGGTTGTGGCAGCCTGCACAGCGATTTGCGTGGGGGCGGCTATTTTCATTTGTATTTTTATGCATCCGCGATATAAAGCCACCGCCACCATCGAGCTCAATGAGGAAAAAATCAATGGAGCCGATATGTTCTCCAGCCTTGCCTCGCTTGCTGGGGGCGACCCGGAGGAGCTGAAAACCAGGATCGAGACTGAAACCGCGGTCATTCAAAACGACTCGATCGCTCTGGCAGTGATGAATAAGATGGGAATGCTCCGGATTGAGAATTCTGACCGGTACAGCAAGGAAGAGGCCGCGCGACGGGAAGGGCTGGTGGGCAACTTCAAGGCTCATTTACAGGTTAAAGAGTTAGGAAATTCACGTCTTATTGCCATAACTTATACAGACCGGGATCCTGTCGAAGCCGCGAAGATAGCCAACCTGGTTGTAGCCGAGTACAAGTCTTATCTCCTTAGCTCGAACTTCAGTTCATCGAAAGAGGTGTCGCAGTGGCTATCCGCCCAGTTGGGCGATCTATCCGACCAGGTTGCCAAAACCCAGCAGGCTGTAGCGGAATTCGAGCGGTCACATAACCTATCGGCCGCGATGCTGGGCCTGTCTACGCTTGGAGGCGGATCCGGATCTGTATCTCCATTTGGCGGCAGCGGAGGCAGCAGCGGGGGAAGCGGCTCTGTGAGCATCCCGGAGTTGGAGCGCCTCTCAGTATTGAACAATGAAGTTACGCAGGCAGAAGCCGTGCGCCTTGGACGCGAGGCGATCTACCGCCTTACAGCAACGGAGAATCCAGACCTGATCTCCTCGCTTGGTTCCAGTTCTCTTCCTGGCCTTTCCGACTCGACAGTCCTCTCCCAAGGCAGTGGCCTGGAGACTCTCAATATGCTGCGGGTGCAGGAGGCGACGTTACGGTTATCGTATGCCAACGCAGAGACCAAGTATGGCGCTAAAAATCCTCATTTGGTTGAGATATCCAATCAATTGAAGTCGCTTCACGATCAGATGCAAATCGAGATGGGCAAGATCAAACTGCGTGCAAAGAACGATCTTGTCCTGGCGCAGGAGAATGAAAAGGCGCTACGTTCCACCTTTGAGGCGCAAAAACTAGTAACCAGCAAGATGAACAATGACGTCGTGCAGTTGGGAGTTCTCATGGCGCAGGCCCGCTCCAGCCGCGATCTATACGACGTCCTTTATGGCAGGCTGCAGGCCGCTAACATTGACGCCGGCAACAGCGCGACAAATGT
>Ga0326727_10011738_pt1 | contig 20241 bp, 14 predicted proteins | sample MB2enrmetagenome_FD_207643 | JGI IMG/M metagenome (GOLD analysis project Ga0326727, IMG submission 207643) | Lab enriched peat soil microbial communities from McLean, Ithaca, NY, United States - MB29MY | ecosystem: Environmental > Terrestrial > Soil > Wetlands > Peat | place: USA: New York...
AAAGGCCGAGGCGTGCGGGATCGGATTATCCAGAGAACGTTCGTGCGCCTGCAGAACCGCCTCGATTTCCTGTAAATCCACATCCGTCCGGCGCTGCGCCGCAAGACGCGCCGTGGCGACTTCAATGATAAGCCGGGCTTCCAGCAAATCGCGCGTTACGCCTTTTGCCAGCGCCACAGCAATGCCTTCCTCCTTCGCATCCATGTTCTCCGCCGCCGCGGCGGAAACGAAAATGCCCTGGCCATGATGAATCTCAAGAACCCGCAGGGTGGCCAATCCGTTGAGGGCTTCTCGCAAAGTGGAGCGGCCCACTCCAAGCTGGCGCGTCAGTTCTTTCTCGGTGGGCAGTTTGGTGCCGGGGGCCAGTTTCCGCACTGTTTCCAGCAGTTGCTGCGCGACTCGCTCGCCAAGCTTTTGCCGTGGAACGGATTGGATCGAAACAGGTTCATTTTCAATGACGCTAGACATATAATCTTGGTTCTCTCTAACGCACTTCATTCATCAGGTCAACAGATAACTTTCATAAACTCGATCTGACACCGCAATCAAGTGAAATCCAGGCCGCCCCCACAAAATATGGTGTGTGAAAGCCAAAATATGGCTTAAGAACGCATTGACAACCCACTAAAGCTTGATGTATAAAGTGAGCATGTCATCAGACAACATGCCGATTGGATCCCAAGCGACCGCCGTTAACGTCAGTTCTTGAATCGTATTATGAAATTGAAATACTTCCGTAGTCGTAGAGCCTTCCCGCTTTTCGTAGATCCCGCGTTCACTTTGATCGAACTGCTTGTCGTCATCGCCATTATCGCGATCCTCGCCGCCCTCTTGCTTCCGGCCTTGAGCAACGCCAAGGTCGAAGGGTTGCGCGTCAAATGCCAGGCCAACAACAAGCAATTGGGCATGTCCATGCACATGTATGCCGGCGACAACAAGGATTTCATGCCCTTTCCCAATTTCATGAACGATGTCGCCAACGGACCCGGATGGCTGTACATGCCCATTGCCGGGGGCGGCGTCTGGGGGGGACACCCGGCCGATCCGACGATCTTGCCCTGGTCTCTGGATCCGCAGAGCGCTTGGACCACCGGTTTGCTCTGGCCCTATATGAAATCCTCGGGGAGTTACCGTTGTCCCACCGACAACCCCAGCGCCCCCCTCTTTGCGGCAAGAAACAACAAACTGTCCACTTACGTTTTTAGCGACGTGGTATGTGGCCGGGGGGCATTGGTGGATCATTCCCCTAACACCATTCAACTGGGCCGCTTCGTGCCCACTGGCTACGTGATGTGGGAACCGGACGACCTTCCGCCCATGGGAGCCAACGCCTATGATGATGCTTGCAACAGTCCCGATCCCTCGGACAGTGGCGGAGTGGGTCGCCGGCATCTCAAAGCCATTCTGCTGGCCTTTGATGGGCACGTGGACATCATCGGTTTCCAGCAGTATTCCAACCTCGTGACCTTGACGCCCGGGCCGCTCTGGTGCAATCCCCTTACACCCCAGGGGAACTAGTGATGGTCGCCCGCACTTCGGGTGGTTTCGAGTGCGGCGGCAGGCATGTTTAACCCCCGGGCATCGCGGCATCGTACAGACCGCTGGCATTGCCGTGCCCACCCCGGATTGACAATATGGGAGCGCAGAACTTGCTCTTTTGCAGACTATTGGTAATCGGATTGGCTGGCGTTGCGGCCGGCGCCGCCCCAATCGTCTTTAATGCCACTGAAACCGCCGGGCCGGGAGACATTATTGGCCTGCAAGGCGCGAACTTCGGCCCCGCGCCCCAGGTCTGGATGCAGCACGTCGTTGGCACAGAGGCATTCCTCTCGCCTCAGGTCCAGTTGACTGTCCTGAATGGCACCAACATGTTTGTCTCAGCCCAAATCCCTCCCACTCAAACCTTGGGCCTGTATGCCATCTGGGTCCAGGACGGCACAAACCAGAATTCGCCCGTCTTTATCAACCGCGCTCGGGCCTGGGGCGCCAATGATTTGTGCGGGACTAACGTCGATTCTGGCCGCTCGTTCCGACTCTTTGGACGCAACCTGTTTTTGCCCGGCGCCACACCATCTGTCTGGTTCGTCAACGGCATGACGACTAATTTCGCGACCATCACTACGAACGGCAGCGATGCCTATATGCTGAAAGTCACTGCTCCCACCCTCACCCCGGGCGCCGTTTATACCATTTACCTCCAAAATGGATTTGGCGCAAATTACGGCACAACCAATGCCGCAATCCAATTGCTGGGGCGCGCCGGCGGCGGCGATCCCTTCGGTCTGGGCGTCCCCTGGGGCGCCGATTTTACCTTCTCGACTAACGTCTATAACGTAATGACCGACTCCCGACTCGCAACCCATGCGGCCGGCAATGGCGCCAACGACGACACCTCGGCGATCCAAGGGGCGATCAATGCCGCCAGCGCGGCGGGGGGAGGCGTGGTTTACTTTCCCGCCGGGAGCTACAAGATTATGATTTCGACCAGTTCCGGGCACGCTCTCGTCATGGCATCCGATGTCGTCCTGCAAGGCGCTGGGACCAATGTCTCGCACTTGCTTATCAACGGAGCCGGCCCGGCGACTCCCGGGTACGGCATCGAGGCCCAAAATGGTTTGTCGCTCGTCGGCTTTATGAACATCGACATCCACAACCTCGCCAACGGCGGTTCGATGGGCCTGCGCTGCGACGCCGGCGGCGGCGCCGCTGGCGTCAATAGATTGTTTGCCGTCGGCGCGCTCTTTCAAAGCGATGGTGGCGAAAACATAAGGTGCTTTGTCTCCAGCCGGATATTGATCTCCAATTGCACCATCGCCAGCGATTCACTCGTCACCAACGCAAATGATGGCACGGAAAACCTTTACCTGTCGGATGATGCCGACGTTGTGTTTGTCAATAACACAATAACGTGGGAAAGCCAGTACGAGAAATTGATGCGGTCCGTTCGCACCCTGATCGAGAACAACCACTTCACTCGAAGCACCATCCGGTCCATGATCATCTCCACGGGAGGTTTGTACCCCAGCGGAAGCAGCCAAATCGTCATCCACGGCAATACCTTTGACAAATCCGGCCCCGGACAGTTCATCACCGAGATTTACAACGACGGCGAAACGATTTTAGACGAAAACTCAAATGACCAGCCGGACATGGATCTTGGCTCGGTCACCGGCGCCACCTCCAATACACTCGCCGACAGCGCTAAAAACTGGGCGTCTGATATCTACGGCACACCAATTAACTCCAACACCGGCCGCGCTTATTCCGTGGCGATTGTCAACGGCCCGGGAGCGGGTCAACTGCGGCGTATAACCGCCAGTACGGCCACGACCCTTACGGTAAATCCTCCTTGGGCTGTTGTTCCCACTGGCGCCAGCAGCTTCACCATTCAATACTTTGGGCAGAATTACCTCATTGACGGCAATAACCTGTCGTGGGGGGACCGCGGCATCTGGATCTACGCCGCAAGCATGCAAGACCTCAGCCTCGTCAATAATACGCTTACCAACGGCGAAGGCATTTGGCTGCGCACCGACTATCGGCCGACTGCTGTGCCGGCGCGGTTCAATGCGCAATTTGAGTGCTACGTCGCCAACAATTCAGTGTGCGACACTTCCAACTTGTACGCCGCCTATATCGGCAAGTCTCACAACCTGGTAGGCACAAGCTCGGACTTTGGCACATCTTCCTTTGCCGCCGAGTACCGCAATAACTACATCCTTGCTTCTGTGCCAAACCTTGGACCCCAGTTCGGCGGGCCATCCTTGCTCGGAGAATCTTATTATTCCACTCCAGTCGGAGCGGGCAGCCCTTATCCCCCCTCGCCGGATGGCGCCACCGTCAGCCATATCGGCACGATTTTCGATAATAACTCCATCGTCAACGCCACGAACGCCTTTGATTTCTGCACCGGCGATTACTGCCACGTCATTTGGAATACCACCACGAACAATGTGCGGTCCCTTCTTTATGACCAAAGCGGCGCCGGGGCGGGACACCCTTCCATCGGCACCGTAATCAGCGGTTCGGCGATCGGCGGCACTCTCCCTGCCCCGACGGGTCTGACGGCGGCGCCTGGTTCCAACCAGATCAGTTTGTCCTGGAATGGTGTTTTCGGCGCCACCAACTATTTCGTTTATCGCTCCACGACCAACGGTGGCCCATACGCCATTGTCGAAAGCACTAATGGCACCAGTTGGGCCGATGCCGGCGTCGCCGCCGGCACAACCTATTTCTACGTCGTCACTGCCGTCAACTCATTGAACGGCGAAAGTGCCTTTTCCGCCCAAGTCAGCGCCACCCCTGCCAATGGCGGCGGCGGTGGAACTGAGACGGCGATGCCAGCCTTCGTTCAACAAGCCTATGCCTCTCCTCAGACTTCACAGACCAGCGTGTCCGTCCAATTCCCGCAATCGCAGGCCGCCGGAAACGCGAACATATTGGCCGTCGGCTGGAACGATACCAGCGCCAGTATCAGCTCTGTCACCGACACTGCCGGGAATAATTATCAGCCTGCGGTCACGACCTTCCGGGGAAACAACTTGAGTCAAGCCATCTACTGCGCGGCCAATATCAAATCAGGCCTCAATACGGTCACGGCCAACTTTAATCAGGCCGCGGTGGCCGTGGATTTTCGAGTGGCTGAATACAGCGGCTTGAACCCCACCAATACCTTCGATTCCGGCGCATCCGCAACGGGGGTCTCAACTGATGCGAGCAGCGGGTCGCTCACCATCAGCGGCACCAACGAACTCCTGTTCGCCGCGGGTATGACTTTCGGCGGATACTCCGGCCCGGGGCCGGGATTCACCGAACGTGTCATCACCTCGCAGGATGGCGACATCGTGGAAGACCAAATCGGCCCGCCGGCCGGGACGACTAGCGCCACCGCTCCGTTGAACAATACCGCATGGTTGATGCAGGCGGCCGCTTTTAGGCCCGCCCAAATGGGCGGGGCGATCGTTCCGACGCAGCCAACGCTCAATGCGCAGGCGGACGGAAACAACATCGTCATCTCTTGGGATCTCGCCTGGAGCGGAGTCGGACTTCAGGCCAGCCCCAGTCTTGCTCCAGCGGCTTGGGTTCCGGTGACCGTCGCACCGGTGTTGGCAAACACCCAGCTAACGGTTACCGTCCCAATGACCAACGGGCTGGAGTTCTATCGCCTGGCCCAATAGCGCAGCCCTAATCCTGACAGATCTCGACATTCGTCTTTGTCCAAGGAAACCCCGCGGGTGTGAGACAAAATTCTTCGCCGTCCGGTTTTTGCGAGACAGAAGTATATGCGACCCAATTTACTCCTTTGGGGTCACGTTTGCCCTCTCTCCCCGCGGGCGGGGAGAGAGCCGGAGAGAGGGGACCCTTTTTCGTTACCTGAAGAATTTTGTCTCACACCCAACCCCGCCAAGGGCGCGATTGCCGCTTGCCATGCGGCCCGGTTCTTCTTAAGGTTTTCCGATGGATTCGTCAGGCTCGCAGTTGATGCAGTACGTCCCGGTTCTCATCCTGGGGATCGTGGCGGTGTCGTTCTCCGCCGGCACATTGATATTTTCCGTTCTGGTGGGAAAAAAGGGGCGGCGCTCGCCGACCAAGGACACCCCCTACGAATGCGGCATGTTGCCGGTGGGCGCGGGCAACACCCGGCTCTCGGTCAAATTCTACCTCGTGGCCATGCTCTTTATTCTATTTGACATCGAAGTGGTCTTCCTTTATCCCTGGGCCGTCAATTACCGGTCCATGGTCCGCCATAACGCCGGCCTGGCCCTCGGTTCCATGGCTTGCTTCATGCTCATTCTCTTCATCGGCTACATTTACGCCCTGAAGAAAGACGCCTTCGACTGGAAGCATTAAGGTGAGCTTCCCTTCCATCAAGTTCGGCACCGCCGGCTGGCGCGCCCTCATCGCGCGCGATTTTACATTTGACAACATCCGCCTCGCCAGCCAGGCGGTGGCCGATTATCTCAAGACCCACCCGCAACCGCCGCGCCGCCGCAACGCGGAGATGGTGCTGGCGTACGATTGCCGGTTCCTGGGCCGCCAATTCGCGCTGGCGGTGGCGGAGGTTCTCGCCGCCAACGGCCTGACGCCCTTGCTGGGCAATCGCGACATGCCCACGCCCGTGCTCGCCTTCACCATCCGCAAGCGCAAGGCCCTCGGCGGCATTAACATTACCGCCAGCCATAATCCCCCGGACTACTCCGGGTTCAAATTCTCGCGTCACGACGGCGCCGGCGCCCCGCCCGATGCCACCCGGCTAATCGAGGAAACAATCGCCCGCCTGCAACGCCAGAAGTGGCGTTTCAATTCCGCCATCGTGGGGACCTTCCCCTGCCCGAACATCGATCCGCAGCCCGACTATTTCCAGCAAATCCGCGGCCTGGTCCAGTTCGCAACCATCAGAAAGGCGCGCCTGAACGTGGCCGTCGATTTGATGCACGGCTGCGGACGCGGCTACCTGGACACGCTGCTGGAGGAGGCGGGCGCGCGTGTGACGGCGTTGCACCAGGATGTAAATCCGCTCTTTGGCGGACATCCTCCGGAGCCGAGCGCCGCGCATCTGGGCCAGATCACCCAACTGTTGCGCTCCGGCAAGGCCCGCCTGGGCCTGGCCACCGACGGCGACGCCGACCGCTTTGGCGTCGTGGATTCCGACGGGACGTGGCTCACGCCCAACCAAGTGCTGGCCCTGACGTTATACCACCTGGCCAAGCATCGTGGCTGGAAAGGCGCCGCGGTCCGCACCGTGGTCACCAGCCATCAAGTCGATGCGGTTGCGGCCCATTTCGGCGTCCCAATTTACGAAGTGCCCGTCGGTTTCAAATACATCGGCGCGATCATGGAACGCGAACCGGTCATTGTGGGCGGCGAAGAATCCGGCGGCCTGAGCGTGCGCGGGCACGTGCCGGAAAAGGACGGGATTCTGGCCTGCCTGCTGATGGCGGAGTTGGTCGCCGCCGCCGGCAAACCTTTGGGCGCGATCCTCAAGGACATCGCCAAACTGGCCGGCTCGTTTTACACCGAGCGCATCAACATTCATATTGACCCTGCGAAAAAGGAACAACTCCTCTCCCGCCTCTCCGGCGGCTTGGCCCGGATCGGTTCCTTTCCCGTCGAAAAATACGTCACGGTTGACGGCTATAAATTCCTGCTGCCGGGCGGCCAATGGGTGGCCTTCCGCCCCAGCGGCACCGAGCCGGCGTTCCGCTGCTACATCGAAGCCCGTTCAAAAAAGAACCTCCCACCCTTGCGCGCCGCCTGCCGCGCCCTGTTGGCCTGAAGACTTCACGGGGAAAAACGGCGGCGCCGCGCCCCCTTCTGTGCCCGCGGAGCCGCGTTCAATGCCGCGCCGCCGTGCAGCGTTTGAACGCGGCGAGCGTTTCAGGGCTGACGTGGTGTTCGATGCCTTCGGCGTCGGTCTGCGCCGTTTCCTCGGGCACGCCGAGTCCTCGAAGGAAGGCCACCACAATCTCGTGCCGCCGCCGCGACTCCTCCGCGAGCCGGGAGCCTTTCTCCGTCAAAAAAATGGCGCGATAGGGCCGGGCGGAGATGTAGCCGTCGCGCTGCAGCCGGGCCACGGTGCGCGTCACCGTCACGTGCGTGATGCCCAGACGCCGCGCCAAATCCACCGCTCGCGCCTCCCCGTGAATGGCCGACAGGTCCGCAATGGCTTCCACGTAATCCTCCGCTGTTTCCGTCGCGTGTTCCAGGCGCGTGCGCCGAAGGGCGGCGGCCTGGGTTTCCGCCGAGCGCGGGGCGGCGCGCTTTCGTTCCGGCGCCGGGCTGGTCGGGGATGCTCTGGTCATATCGCGGCCATCTTACAGAAAAGCCCTTGACGAGGCCAGCCTACATAATATAGTCATAGCTACATGAATGTTGCATGGCTACATCCGGCGCCGGCCTCGGCGGTGCCCCGGCCTTTTGGTCCGCGCGGTTTGCTGGCGGCTTTGTGAGCTATGAAACCGCCATCGCATGACCTGGCGTTTTTGCCGGTGCGAAATGAGGTTCCAATCCAACTCGACGCCGCGGAGCTCGGCGTCAGCGTTGAGGATATCAAGCGCGCCCGCGACCGCCGCCACGTTCATCGGAATCGGGCCGCCCGCCGCCGCGGTACGCTTCTCTGGCTGCTCATCGGCCCCGGCATCCTCGTGATGCTCGGCGAAAATGACGGGCCGAGCATGATTTCCTACGCCACGACCGGCGCGGCCTACGGCGTCGGTTTCTTCCTCCCCTTCATCCTCCTCACCTTCGCCATGGCTTATGTCGTTCAGGAAATGACTGTCCGGCTTGGCGCCGCCACCAAACGGGGCCACGCCGAATTGATCTACGAGCGCTTCGGCCGTTTCTGGGGGTTCTTTTCAATGGCCGACCTGGTGATTGGCAACCTGCTGACTCTGGTCACGGAATTCATCGCCATCCGCGCGGGTCTTGGCTTCTTCGGCGTTCCCCCCGTCGCGGCGGTGCTGGGCGCGCTTGTCGTCAATGTCGGAGTCGTACTGACGCAACGCTACTGGACTTGGGAGCGCGTGGTCCTGGGCTTTGCGGTGTTCAATCTCATCTTCGTGCCCGTTGCCATTTTGGCCCATCCGGTAAGCACTGCCCAAGTGCTTCACTCCTTCCTCGCTTGGGGACCTCTGCCCGGCGGATTCACCAACGGCTTCATCCTGGTGGTCATGGCGGACATCGGCGCCACCGTCACTCCTTGGATGCTTTTCTTTCAGCAAAGCGCCGTCGTGGACAAGGGCCTGACCACCGCCGACATCCGCCACGGTCGCATTGACACCGCCTTGGGAGCGGCCGCCGCCGCCGTTGCCGCCATCGCCACCGTCATCGCGACAACTCCCCTGTTCCTTCACCATGTCGCCGCTTCCAATCTTGCCGGCGCGGACTTTGCCAGGGCGCTCGTGCCCTATGCCGGAAACATCGGCGCGACGCTCTTCGCCCTTGGGCTTTTTGAGGCGGGCCTGGTGGCCTCGCTCACCATTTCGTTGTCCTCGGCCTACGCCTTTGGGGAAGTCACCGAGAGCGCCCGCAGTTTGAACAGGCCCTTGCGCGACGGCTGGCCTTTTTACACCGTTTTGATGGCGGCGGCGGCCATTGCGGCGATCTTGGTTCTCATCCCCAACGCGCCCCTGGTCTTCATCACGCTGATTGTCAACGTGATCGCCGTCCTGGCGATGCCCCCGGCCATCGTCTTTCTCCTTCTCCTGGTCAACGACCGGGAAATCATGGGCGGCTTCGCCAATAGCCGTTTGAGCAATTTCTTTGGCATTTCCGTGACCGTTCTCCTCGTTTTGGCCGGCATTCTTTTCGGCATTACCACTGTCTTTCCGAAACTCCTCCCCACCTGAAATAACCCAACATTGTCAACACCGCATGAACACCAAATCACCCTGCGCGATGGAAACCGAAACACCAATGCCGCGCCCCTGCTCTCCGGCGCAATCCTGGGTGCATGAATTCCTGGAACCCGATCAACTCTCCGCGTCGAAGATGCGCTATGGCCGGCGCCCATTGCGCCGGGGAACGCTCATCCTCCTCTGGATGCTGCGCGTCTATGTCGTGTTGATGGTTTTCATCGTTGCCCTTGCCATTCGAAACGCCTTTCTGGGTGGAAACTAATCTGTTGTTTTGATGACGCCTTCGCCTCGCCCCCCAGGCCGCATTCGGGTCAAACGGGTCTGACCATGTCAAAGGGAATGTCTGAGGTGTCAGTCCGGAATGGCACTGAGTTAGTGCATAAAACTCCGGCATTCAATGACATGCGAAGGCACTGCTTTCAGTCCCGCTAGGGACGGAATCGTTGTAGTACTCGAGCCAAAGGCTCCCTCAAGCTCCGTCGGAAGCGGCATCTTCTTCTTGTCGCCCAAACTCCGATTCATAACATCCTGTATTCAAGCACCTTACAAGCCCCCTGTCTTATCCAAGCGCCTTTCCGGACTGCCCCGTTCACTTTTTCCACCGAGGAAGCGCGAACCGGGGAGCGCCTGTCTGTGAGTTTCGAGCCGTCGTCTTTCAAGGCGAATCGAAAGCTCGGAGTCTGGCGCGAAGGGTGGCTTTGCACACCGGACGGACCGCGCGATGTGGGGATGATCAACAAATCTCTCGGAATCGCGGCGGATGAAGGTTTTGCGGTTGCGTAAAATCCTCATTGGACTACGATGCCGGTCAATCTGCATGGCGAAACAAAGCGAAACAACAGGCAAAAAGAAGCCGATCGAACAGTACGACCACAAGGGCAAGACACGCCCGAATAATCCGCCCGTCGGCCTCGTGGACGCCAAGAGTGACGCGGGCGAGGGAAAGAAAACCTACGCTTACGACCCGCATCTTGACCCGACGCTCGTTTGGGCGGGCAAGGCGGAGCGGACCAGTTTTGCGATTCCCACCGTTTCGCTCCATGTTCACGAGCGGATTGACCCGCGCTCCATCATCGAAGCTGTCCGCAAGAAGAACGGCAGCGATTACGAGCAGATGTCCCTCTTCAGTTCCAAGGCGGAGAACCCGCCGTTGCGCGAGGCGATTGAATTTTACAAGCACGCGCACAATTGGAGCAACCGCCTCGTCGCGGGCGACAGCCTGCTGGTAATGAATTCGCTGCTGGAAAAGGAGGGCATGGCCGGGCAGGTGCAAATGGTCTATTTCGACCCACCCTACGGCATCAAATACGGCTCAAACTTCCAGCCGTTCGTCAACAAGCGCGACGTGAAGGACGGCAAGGATGAAGACCTGACCTCCGAGCCGGAGATGGTCAAAGCCTTTCGCGACACCTGGGAACTCGGCCTGCACTCCTACTTGAGCTACCTGCGCGACCGGCTGCTTCTGGCGCGTGAACTCCTTCACGAATCTGGCTCGGTGTTCGTGCAAATCAGCGATACGAACGTTCACCACGTCCGGGAAATCTTGGACGAGATATTTGGAGAGAAGAATTTCGTGAGCCTAATCACATTCGCAAAAACAACCGGAGCCTCAAGTGAACTTCTCCCGATGACAAGCGATTACGTGCTTTGGTATGCACGCGACGTGGAAAAGGTCAAGTACCGGCAACTCTACCACGATAAGGTTTTTCGTGGGCAAGGTGCATCGGGTTACACGCGCGTCCAATTGCCGGATGGGACACGGCGCTTTATGACGGCTGAAGAGTACGATGACCCATCATTACTCCCAGACGGTTCCAAGATTTACGCGTTGGACAACATGACGAGCCAGCGTCCCCCTGGGGATTTTCCGGTGAAACTAGGCGAGAAGGTTTTCCGACCAAAGAAGGGTTACTGGAAGACGGGAGAGGAAGGCATGGAACGTTTGATAACTGCTAGGCGTTTGGAGCCTTCTGGCGATTACGTCCGTTACGTTCGATTCCTCGACGACTTTCCGGTATTCCCACTCACGAACGTCTGGAGCGACACGAGCGTTGCTGGATTCACGTCGGAGAAGGTTTACGTTGTTCAAACAACGCCAAAGGCTGTTCAGCGTTGCCTTTTGATGAGCACCGACCCCGGCGACTTGGTGTTGGATATTACTTGCGGCAGCGGAACGACCGCGTTTGTTGCGGAGCAGTGGGGCCGCCGATGGATGACGTGTGACACCTCACGCGTTGCGCTGACGCTCGCAAAGCAGCGGTTAATGACGGCGGTTTTTGATTACTTCCGGCTTGCCCACGAGGCCGAAGGCGTGGACAACGGCTTCCTCTATAGGACTGTCCCCCACATCACGCTCAAGAGCATCGCCAACAACGAGCAGGCGGAGCGGGAGACGCTGTTCGATCAGCCACTCGTGGATATTTCTAAAGTCCGTGTTACTGGGCCATTCACAGTCGAGGCGGTTCCAGCGCCGATAGTGAAGTCCTTGGCCGAAATCTCCGGCGAGGAAATTGCCGCGCCGATGCCTGCCGATGAATCGGTGTCCCGCTCCGGAGAAACCGTCCGGCAAAACGAGTGGCGGGCGGAATTGCTGCGCGCCGGGATTCGCGGCAAGGCCGGGCAGATGATCTACTTTTCCCGCGTCGAGCCATTGTCCGGCACGCGCTGGCTCCACGCCGACGCGGAGACGAAATCGGCGGACAAATCGCAGCTTGTCCCGGACGAGATGTTCGCGCCCAAGCGCGTAGTGATTTCCTTTGGACCGGAGCACGCGCCCCTGGAACAGCGCCAAGTGGAACAGGCATTGGAAGAAGTACGGAAGCTCGTGCCGCGTCCGCAATTGATCGTTTTTGCCGCGTTTCAGTTCGACCCGGAAGCGGCCAAGGACATTGACGAATTGAACTGGCCCGGCGTGACCACGCTCAAGGCGCAGATGAACGCGGATTTGCAGACGGAAGATTTGAAGAAGAAACGCACGAGCAACGAAAGCTTCTGGCTCATCGGCCAGCCGGACGTGGTGCTGCGCCGGTCGAAACAGAAACCGAAGGACCAAAATGACAAGACCGAGCTTTGGGAAGTGGAGGTCAGAGGTTTCGACTACTATGACATGCGAGATGGGAGAATCATTTCCGGCAACGCCAAACCGAAAGAGGGTGAAAAGGACCCGCGCGACTACATCGCCCTTTGGATGCTGGACACGGACTATGACGGGCGAAGTCTATTTGCGCGGCAGGTCTTTTTCCCAATGGCCGGGGAAAAAGAGGGCTGGTCTAAGCTGGCGAAGAATCTCAAGGCAGAGATAGACGACACCTTGATCGAAGCCTATCGGGGCACGGTGTCGCTGCCGTTCGCGCCCGGCAAGCATGGCCGAGTGGCGGTCAAGATCGTGGACGACCGTGGGATTGAGAGTTTGAAGATCATGCAACTGGACTAACTATGAGCACACAAACAACCGAGCACGCAGAGTTACCAATAGATCCGTCGGCGGATACGCTCCGCCAACAACTTGACATTCAATGGCGGGACCATATCCAGACTCGCGAGCAGACTTGGAAGGCATTACAAATGGTCGCGGTTTTATTCGTTGGTTACGTCGGGTCTGGATTAAAAGTGGACAAGCCGTGGATCATTCGGGCCGGAGGAGCCGTCTGCATCCTGGCAGCCAGCTTTGGAATTGCTGTAACAATGCACCACCGCAAAGTGCAGTCCATTAAGTTCAAGTACATCTACAGGCTTGAAGAAAACCTTGGACTCCATTGCGAGAACCTGTTGGGAGACATCAGTCCACCGGGACCCTTTAAGTGGGCCTTTGTTTTCAACTTTCGAGAGATCTGCAAACCGACCTTCATCATGCTGCTGATGCACATAGCCATCCTGGTGTTGGCAGCCGCCTATATGTGGGAGCGAGGTTGAGCGTTTGAAGATTATGGAGACTGCGTAATGGCAAAGACCCTGGACGAGAAAGCCAGCACGACGTTCAACAGCTATCACGTTGGCATCGCGGCAGAATCTTTCGCGGCGGGTTTGTTAGCCCGTTCGGGTTACGAGGTGCTCGTTCAATATGGTGCTAATCAGCCGCTATACGACCTTGTTGCTGTCAAAGGAAAGCGCATTATCAAGGTGTCGGTGAAGGGAACTCAACTGGCCGGATGGCAAATGACAGGTGGTTTCAAGAAAGGCAGGAGTTATGCCAAGGCAGCCGAGGCATGGCTTCAAAAGCACGGCGATGATTTGGTGTTCATGTTCGTCCAGTTTCTGGGCGTTCCCCTTGGCGACATGCCTGAGGTTTTTGTTGCGCGCGCTCACGAAGTCGCGGCTCACCTTAAAGCCGGCAAACGCGGCGGGGGTGACACGACGCTGCGTTGGAAACACTCTTGGAGGAGAGGCCCGGCTACAGGATGCACGGATAGTGTCCCTGAGACATGGAGATTCACTCAGAAGCGAATTGATTCGGTGTAAATCCATGAGTGCATCCATCACAATTCCAAAGGCGGGAGCCAAACAGAAACGAGTTTTCCTCAGCCATGCGTCGAAGGACAAGTTACTTGCCGACAAGCTGGCGGATTACGTGTGAGCACTGAAGGCATCACCCATCTTATCGTCAACTCGCCTTACGACGAGCCTAAGCACCATTGGCATTATCACAGGGAGACACGGAGATTCTCACTCAAGTCCGGCCGCCGTCCGGCGGGTTACGTCATCGCGTCGGAAAGCTCCAAGGCGTTTGATGATCCCGGACGGTTCATCCCGATTGAATTGGTGAACCAAATCCGTCCCCGCGTGACGGCGTGGCGCGAGGGCGGTTACGGAGGGGTGAGCGGCATCACGCGGCGATTGCTGGATCACTGGCGTGGCTCGGAACGTTACGAGCGGACAAGGTTTTTCTTTTGCCAGCTTGAAGCGATTGAAACCTTGATCTGGCTCACGGAAGCCCCAGCGTCGGAGCGCGTCGGCATCGCCATCCCGTCCGATGGCGGCGCGTTTCAACGACTTTGCTGCAAGATGGCCACGGGCAGCGGCAAAACGGTGGTGATGGCCATGCTCGTTGCATGGCAGGTTTTGAACAAAGTCGCGTATCCCAAGGACGACCGTTTCTCAAAACATATTTTCATCATCGCACCGGGTTTGACGGTCAAGAGCCGGTTGCAGGTGCTCATTCCCGCCGGGCCAGGCAATTACTATGACGAGTTCGACATCGTGCCCGGTGGATTGCGCGAGCAATTGCGGCAGGGGAAAGTGATGGTCCGCAACTGGCACGTCCTGAATTGGGAAACAGACGAAAAGCTTACGAAGAAGCGCAGCGTGGACAAGCGCGGCGCAAAGAGCGACGAGGCTTACGTCCGCGAAGTCCTGGGCGACATGGCAAAATTGAACAATATCCTCGTCATCAATGACGAGGCCCATCACGCCTGGCGTGTCAACCCGGAGGCGAAGAAGGCGAAGATTGAACGGGCGTTGATCGAGGAAGCGACGAAGTGGGTTGGGGGGCTTGACCGGATTCACAAGGCACGGCGGATTTTACGGTGCTTTGATTTCTCCGCCACGCCGTTTTCGCCCAGCGGCAAGCAGACGACGGAAGAATCCTTGTTTGGCTGGATTGTCAGCGACTTCGGGTTGAATGACGCCATCGAAAGTGGGCTGGTAAAAACGCCGCGCGTGGTTGTGCGCGACGATGCGATGCCGGACGTAAGAACGTACAAATCAAAGCTCTACCACATTTACGAGCATGTCCGAGACGACTTGAACCGAAGCGCGGAAGATTATGAGCCGTTGCCGGACTTGGCGATGAACGCCTACCTGCTTTTGGGAAAGGACTGGCTGGCGACTTATGAGGCGTGGCAGAAACTCGGTTATTCGACACCGCCGGTAATGATTACCGTGGCCAACCGCACGGAGACTGCTGCTCGCGTGAAAAACGCCTTCGATAAGAAGAAGGTTTTGATTGATGAACTATGCAAACCGGAGTTGACCCTTCACATCGATTCCAAAGTGCTCGACATGGCGGAAGCGAAGGAGGAGGAGGGCGAGTCTCAGGCGGAAAACGGCGGGGGCGATGATGACGGCGAGCCGAAACAGAAGAAATTGACCAAGGCGGAGCAAGGAGAGTTACTGCGCAAGATGGTGGATACCGTGGGCAAAATTGGCGAGCCGGGCGAGAAAATCCAAAACGTGATTTCCGTTGGAATGCTCTCCGAAGGATGGGATGCCAAAACCGTGACGCACATCATGGGCTTGCGGGCGTTTTCGAGCCAGTTGCTTTGCGAGCAGGTGGTCGGGCGCGGCTTGCGCCGCACGAGTTACGAGACAGCAAAAAAGCGGAATCCTGAGACCGGCGAGGAAACCGAATTGTTTGAGCCGGAGTACGTCAACATTTTTGGTGTGCCGTTCACTTTCCTGCCCCACGAAGGCGGCGCCGAAGGACCGCTGCCCCCGCCGCCGCCAAAGACACGGATTGAGCCGGCACGGGAGAAGGTCCGCTTTTTGATCAACTGGCCGAACATCATCCGCATTGACCACGTTTACCGCCCTAAGCTGGAATTGGATTTGAAGAAGGTTGAGCCGTTGGTGCTCAATGCGGCGGACAAGATCGAAAACGCGGAGATGGCTGCTGTGGTAGCTGGTAAGCCGAACCTGGAGGTTCTGACGGAAATTGACCTGCAAGCGTTGGCGGAGCGGTTCAGATTCCAGAAAATCGTCTTTGAGGTTGCCCGCGATATTTACGATCAGATGAGGCCGGGTTGGAAGGGAAACAAAGAAAACCTGCTTGCTCAGGTCATTCGGCTGGTTGAGAAATTCATCACTTCGCCGATGCTCGAAATCAACCCGCCCCTGTTTTACCAGGACGAAATGAGGCGGCGCGTCATGCTCACCTTGAACATGGGGCGCATCGTCCAGCATGTTTTCGACCAAATCCGCCCCGCTAACACCGTGACGCTCGAACCCGTTTTCGACAGTAACCGGCCAATCCGTTCAACTGTGGACATGCTCCCGTGGTTCACCGGCAAGCCGGTCGTGGCGGCGACGCGCTCGCACATAAACTTGTGCGTGGTGGACTCGACCTGGGAAGCACAAGCAGCTTACGAACTCGACCATAATCCCGCAGTGGGAGCCTGGGCGAAAAACGATCACCTGGGATTCGAGATCGCCTACATCTTCGCGGGGGTGTTCCACAAATACCGGCCCGACTACCTGATTCGACTGGCAAACGGGTCAACCCTGGCAATGGAGACGAAGGGACAGAATACGCCGCAGGACGAAACGAAGCGGCGCTATTTGGCTGAATGGATAAATGCCGTCAATGCGCACGGCGGCTTCGGAAAATGGGCTTCGGCAGTGTGCTTCAACCCGTCCGACCTGCCGACAAAGATTCAAGAGACGATGACAGGTCCGTGAGAGGGTCACTCCTGGGAAATTGGCATATATCCCCGGCTGACGCTCCACCGCCAGTTTTCGCGTTTGTTTAACGAAATCCAGTTAATCTTGTCAAAACCTCCTCTCCCTCAACGGCTTCCATCTTGATCAAATGACCAATAACAAATTTTCAATCACCAATTCTCAATCAAACTGTCCCCATTTTCCTGCCTCAATGTTTCTGCCCATCTGATTTCCCTGCCAGCCATTCCCTTGACGTCCATGAAAAATCCTCAAAAAAGCACTTGCACGTCCCACCATTATATGGGACATTGAAAGCTGGCGGGCTGCTTTGCCTGTCTCGCCGCCGCTTTAGCCAAGCCAAGGCGGGCCTGCCGCACCGTAGCTTTAGCGAAGGTCGGTTCTTTGACATCTACGGCAAGCGCCAGTCGCCCACCCACCACGCGGGCGACCCGCAAGCATTCAATCCGATCCACGTTAACGTTAAAGTCAATCAAGGCAAGTCAAGCCAAGTCAAAGTTGGGTGAAGGTGAGTCAAGGTATCGCTGATTGTGCTGCATCTTCCTCATAATCAGAATCTTAATCCTGATCTCTTCCTTCCAAGTCAAGAAGAAGTCAAGGTGAGTCAAGCCAAGTCAAGGTGACCTCGTTCCCAGTCAAAGCTTGCCCTTCTCCGCGCCCTCCGCGGCTCTGCGCGAGCCTGCCTTTTTTGGATTCCACCAGCCCCAAAAATCCTCAAAATCCCCTGCAATTGCTGATAATTGCGAGCCTTTGCCGCAAGTTCTATCGCAGTAAAGGTGGGCCAAGTTCCTCTGTTTTCTCAGCGTGCTCCTGTTGAAGTTCTTTGGCTGCGCGGGCCTGCCTTTTCGGACCCGCTCAGACTCCAAAAACCCTCAAAAACCCCAGCAATTGCTGATAATTGCGACCCTTTGCTGCCACTAGCGCCCTTGCAGGCCGCCAAAAAGCCCTTGCCAACGGCTGCCAAAGGCTTACGTTAGCAGTGGGTTAATGGAGATGAATATATATCCCGGCTGGAAAGGCCGGAGGAGTTAAAATATGAAGAATCGCCCGTCAGTCTTTTGGATTGGTCTGGTTTCCCTCACCGCGGCGGCAATTTACTTTGGCATTCCCGCCAACACGAACTGCGCGGCCGACACCAACGCGCCCAGCGTGGTCGTCCCCGCCGCTCCGCCGTCCACCGCCGCGCAGGCCCCCGCCTTGCCCTTTGGCGTATCCGAAGTCGTCAAAATGTACCAGGGGGGCATTGGCAAGGACGTCATCGTCAATTACATCAACAACACCGTGTTGCCGTTTCACTTGACAGCGGATGGCATCATCTATTTGCAGTCACTGGGAGTGCCGCAGGAGATTACCCGGACGTTGATCCAGCGCGACGGCCAGTTGCAGGCCCAAGCCACCCAATACCAGCAGTACCAACAGCAGCAGCAGCAATTTCAGCAGCAACAATATCAACAACAACAAATGGCCGCCGCTGCCGCCGGCCAGGCAGCCGCTGCCGCCCAAGGCCCTCCGCCAGTGGTGACTCCCGCTACTCCCGCCCCGGAAGTAGCCTATGCCCCGCCCGATTATACGGTTTATGACTATGGGTATCCGTATTATGCCTACGGGTATCCCTCTTACTGGCCGCCGGTCGTGATCGGTGGTTGGGGCTGGGGCTGGGGTTGGGGCGGCCATTACGGCTGGGGTGGACGCGGCGGTTACGGTGGTTTCCGCGGCGGCGGTGGTTTCCGCGGCGGTGGCGGTTTCCGTGGAGGTGGCGGTTTCCACGGCGGCGGACACCGTTAATCAACGGGCTGAAGCGGCCAGCTCCTCCTCGAAATCGACGATCTCTTTGATCTGCGCCAAGAACCAGCGGTCGATCTTGGTCAGTTGGAAGACCTCTTCCACGCTGAACCCCGCCCGCAGGGCGTGACGGATGAAGAAGATCCTCTCCGCGTTGGGCAAACTGAGTTTCTGGCGGATGATTTCCCCCGGCAAAATGTCGCCGTCCCCATAAACTTCGGTTCCCACCCGCCAGGGCCGCCCGTCGCCGCCCAGGCCGTAGCGCCCGATCTCCAGCGAGCGCAACGCCTTCTGCAACGACTCTTTGAACGTGCGCCCTATGGCCATGGCCTCCCCGACTGATTTCATCTGCGTGTTCAACGTCGGATCGGCCTGCGGGAATTTCTCAAACGCAAATCGGGGAATCTTCACGACCACGTAATCAATGGTCGGCTCGAAGCTGGCCGGCGTTTCGCGTGTGATGTCGTTCCGAATCTCGTCCAACAAATAACCCACGGCCAGCTTGGCCGCGATCTTGGCAATGGGGAAACCGGTCGCCTTGGACGCCAGGGCGGAAGAACGGGACACGCGCGGATTCATCTCAATGATGACCATGCGGCCATTTTCAGGATGGACCGCGAATTGAATGTTCGAGCCGCCCGTCTCCACGCCCACCGCCCGAATCACCGCGAAACTGGCGTCGCGCATGATCTGGAATTCCTTGTCCGTCAGCGTTTGCGTCGGCGCCACGGTGATCGAATCGCCCGTATGCACGCCCATCGGGTCGAAGTTCTCGATCGAGCAGATAATCACGCAGTTGTCCGCCTTGTCGCGCATGACCTCCATTTCAAATTCCTTCCAGCCCAAAAGCGACTCCTCCACCAGGATTTCCGACACGGGGGAAAGCTCCAAACCGCGCTTGGCCATGACCTCGAATTCCTCGCGATTGTAGGCAATGCCGCCGCCAGTCCCGCCCAGGGTAAAAGCCGGACGGATGATCAGGGGATAGCGCCCAATCCGCTCGGCAACGGCGCGCGACTCCTCAGCATTGTGCGCGGTGCCGCTGATGGGAACGTCCAGGCCGATGGAAAGCATCAGTTCCTTGAAGACCTGGCGGTCTTCGCCGCGCTCGATGGCGGCCGCGTTGGCGCCGATCATCTCCACGCCGTATTTGTCCAGCGCGCCGCTCCTGTGCAGGGCCATGGCGGTATTCAGGGCGGTCTGGCCGCCGAGGGTGGGCAGCAACACCAGTTTTCCTTTCGCTCCCAGCCGCCGCAATTCCGCGCTCTCACGCGCGATGATTTTTTCCACGCATTCGGGCGTCACCGGCTCGATGTAGGTGCGATCCGCGAATTCAGGATCGGTCATGATGGTGGCCGGATTGGAGTTGACCAGGATAATGCGGTAGCCCTCTTCGCGCAGGGCTTTGCAGGCCTGGGTTCCCGAATAATCAAACTCGCAGGCCTGTCCGATGATGATCGGACCGGCCCCAATGATGAGGACCGAATGAATGTCAGTGCGCTTGGGCATAGTATCGCGCCACGAAACCTAAAGGCGCGACCGCTCTTTGTCAGTTCGATTCTGGCGATTCTCCGCTCTGGGGGCGTGAGACAAAATTCTTCGCCGACCGGTTTTTGCGAGACAGAAGTATATGCGACCCAATTTACTCCTTTGGGGTCACGTTTGCCCCTCTCTCCCCGCGTGCGGGGAGAGAGCCGGAGAGAGGGGACCC
>Ga0326727_10011739_pt1 | contig 20239 bp, 13 predicted proteins | sample MB2enrmetagenome_FD_207643 | JGI IMG/M metagenome (GOLD analysis project Ga0326727, IMG submission 207643) | Lab enriched peat soil microbial communities from McLean, Ithaca, NY, United States - MB29MY | ecosystem: Environmental > Terrestrial > Soil > Wetlands > Peat | place: USA: New York...
TGCGGCACGATGATATCGAGTGGCAGCAATACGACTTGCTTTTCAAAGGCCGCTTTCACAGAATCGTGTGACATCGCGTTTTCCCCTACTCTAGTCGAGCCTTAAGCTGCTTGGGCATGTCGTTGATACCTTCCGCCCGCAGTAGAGTGATGAAATTCTCGTCGTCCAGAAGTTGCCGCATGACAGATGTAAGCAAAAGAAGGCGCTCCTTTGTCATCTCCGCCTTCGCGATCAGAGCCTTTTGTTCGCGAACCCTCTGTTTGTACACCTCGACCAGCATGTTGCCTGTGACTTTTCGCCGGACATCTTCAGCCTTGCCCGCCTTCTGCCTTTTTTCGATTCGCTTGGCGATTAAGCGTCGTGCAGCGGCCAATTTTGTTCCTCTCAGTTGCCCCGATTCGTAAGCCTCTGAAAGAGCTTGGGAGATCTCCGCATCCTTTCCGGTCGCAATTTGTGCGGCGACGCTGATTGGCAATCTTCCCGCCTCTACGGCTTCGATGAGCGCAGCTTCCTTGTGTTCAACCAGGTGCACAATGCCAGCAATGTACATACGCTCCATTCCGAGCTTTCTGGCAATATCCGCAACGTTATTGTCGCGCTCCCGAAGGCTTCGAACTTCGCGAATGATATCCCTATTGGAGGGCGGCCGCCTTGCGATGTTCTCAACCAGGCTCATAAGGAACTGATCTTCGCGCGTTGCCTCGATAATGATCGCTGGTATGGCCGTTTCGCCAAGAGCGACGAAGGCCTCGATCCTTCCTTGACCGCAGACAAGGTCGAATTGCTTGCCCTCTGGATCTGGTTCCTTGCGTCGCACCACCGTGATCGGCTTCTTAAGCCCGACCTCTCGGATATTGGCGACCATCATTTGCCACCTTCCACGGCTTCTTGGCCTGGGATTGGCAATATAAATATGGGCGATTGAAATAATCTCAATGTGCTGTTCTTTCATGCGGCCCCCTCTATTCGCACGCGCTCTGCCATTTCCAAAAAGAAGTTGAGATTGGTGAAGCGATAAACGTCCAGGGCCAGACCATTGTCAGGCCGCAAACTCAACCGCTCCGTCAGGACATCAAGACGGGGCAGCAGATAGTAATCGCGGATCTCTTCATTGCCCGGCTGAAGACGAGCTGCGATGATGATGTCCGGTTGCAAGCTCCCATCGAATCGAAGCTGCCAATGGCAATTGCCTGCATGAGTCTGCCGGCATCTTGCAAGGATCAGGGACGCCGTGTATTCGGAATTTATCGTCAACAAGTCTGTCTGCTGGTTAACGCTAACCGTTGCTCCCAGCGCGAGCAGTCGATCCAGCATCGACGCAATAATGTCGGCGTGTCTCCGTCGCAGTAAGCGGTTGATTGTAATGTAGGCATAGTCCCTGTCTGGTGTCCATCCAATGAGCGAATAGGCGCGCGTAAGACTGCCAAAGCGAGAAGAGTAGCAAGAACTCGAAGGCATATCCTCTGTTTCGTCGATGAGGATTCCTGAGAGCTGTCCCCGAGCCCGCAGCAATTCCCGAAGCTTTTCAAGAAGATCCTGGTCCGAGAGATGGTGATGACGTGCTTCGATGATCGATCTTGCCTTTTCAAAGACACTCACCGGGATGATGGGTTCGAATGCACCGTCGCGCCAGATCCACATTTGCGTTGGGTTGTTAACGCGTCGGTGTTTGAGTTTGAAAGATCGGCGATTGTAGATGTTAGCGCCGATATATTTAGGGTTGGTCAGTACCTGATGGACGGTCGCGCGTGTCCATAGACGCCCATCCTCTCCCAAAACTCCGCGACCGTTCAATTCGGCCGTGATCTCGCGTTCTATTTTCCTTTGAGCGACAAACAGTTCGTAAATCTGACGAACTGTCTCAATCTCCAATTCCGGGCCGGGAACCAGGATGACGCGATCTGTCTGCAGGCTCTTTCGCTCTCCTCGACCCAACAGCCCCTTGGGATTCCTGTCCCGGTCAATCAACTGTCGCCGCAGACCATATCCGGGAGGACCACCTTGACGGAATCCCAGTTCGATCAGACGACATTGCCCGGAAAAGACCTTGACTGACAGCTCCCGGCTGTATTCGGCCGCCATCGAACGCTTCAACGTTTTGAGAACGGAAGATGACATGCTCCCGTCGTTCTCGAACTGCTCAGCGCAATAATGTACGCGAATGCCGGCTCTCTTGAGCACATATTCGTAATAGGCGCTTTCATCTACATCCTGGAAGCGCCCCCACCGGCTGACGTCGTACACAAGCAGTGCGGAAAAGTCTGTCCGCTTGTTTTCCACGTCCGACATGAGCTTATTCAGCCCTTCGCGTCCTGCGATATTTAGACCACTTCGCCCATGATCCGAGTACTCACGAACAATTTCCATTTGGTGGGCGGCGGCGTATTGGCGGACCACCTCCAGTTGGTTCTCAGGGGAGTACTGTTGATGCTCGGTGGACATACGCACGTAGTGCGCAGCTCGCTGGGAAACAGGCGTGTTCGAGACGGAAGTGGACTGCTTCTCCATTTATTCGCCACCGGCTCTTGCGAAATCGAAAACCCACCATAATGTGTGGCATTTGATCAGCATCAATTGATTCCATAGAACTAGTGGCAAAACAGGAGCCGTTTTCGCGACAACCGCCAAGAAATATTTTTCAGAGTATCTCCAAGGATCACATTAATAATGTCCGTGACGTGACGAAATATGACCCGAGGCATTCGATGAGATGCAAAAATCGCGACCGTAAGCTATTGTATTAATGATACTTAACAAATCTTGGCGAACGGATGGAAACACGGCGGTGCGGCTTTGGTTTTCTCCGCCAAGTGAAGCCCCGATCTCCTGTTGGCAACACTGCACAAACTTGTCGATGTCAACGCTACGGCAAGTTGCGACGAGGCGACGGCGTGGTGGACAGCGCTGACGAGTTCGGGCGGCAAGGGTAGTCGCGGCAGGCGGGACATCCATTTGCGTGGTACCCGGCGTGGAACTCTCGACAGCGCAAGGGCATCTGCTCTGCTATCTGCCCACATTGGAAAACCTCCGCCGCTTCCACGGCCAGCTAAACATCGCGGATAGAGGAACACAGAATTCCAGGTGTCAGCAGTCTATGCTCGAATGTCTGAATCTTGCTGCAACTCAGGGCGGACTCGGCATTTTGGCGCATGTAGATTCACCCGCTGGGCTCGAGGTAGAGGTTCCAGGCGCTTCGCCGCACAAATATGACGTGCTGTGCCACCGTGCCTTGCTTGGGATTGAAATCAAGCAGGCCGCGTCCGTGGTGTCGTATAGCCCTATCGACCCCGATGCAAACCGGAGCCAGATTGGGCGCGAGCGCGTCAGGCGGCTCCAGCTTGGGTCAAAACAGTGGCTTGCCCGAGTCTTGAATTCCGACGCTCATGGACTTTCGGCACTCGGACACAATGCAGCAAATGACCGGAAGGTGACCCGCTACAAAATGGAATCTCCTGGCTTCGAAGGGCTCCGCATCGCCCTCGAAGACGCAGACGCACGGGTGCGGATTGAAGACGAAGTGCCGCAGAACGTCCCTCGCGTAGTCGGGGTGCACCTTGATGGTGGCTTCTTGAGCGGCCAAGTCGTCCGATTCAGCCCGAACCTGAACTGCATTGTGGGAGGTCGAGGAACAGGCAAATCCACGATGTTTGAGGCCGTGCGCTGCGCAGCCGAAGGCGCGACAGAGAGCAAAGTCGTGGATTCAGAGGTGTGGCCTGATTCGTTACACCTCTTTGTCCAGGACCGAGCCGGACAGGTTCACACGTTATCGCGGCTGAAAGATGGCGAACTCATCAACGAAGCTAACCCGCAGACTGGGCCGATGTCGTTCGGTATCGACTGTTTCGGACAGGGTGAGGCTGCGCGCATCAGTGTCGAGGCGCAGACAAATCCCCTCGCTCTCCTTGAATACCTGGATAAGTTTATTGATCTCGTCGCGGCGAAAGAGGAAGAGGGGCGTGCGCGCGAATCGCTCTTGACGCTACAAACGGAGATCGAGAAGGCAGAAGAGAAGGTCAATTTGATCCCGCAATATCAGCGTTTGCTCGATACGACCAAGCAACAACTCGCAGCCCTCCAAAAGCCGGAAGTCAAGGAGTTGATTGAGTTGGCCCGCCAACTGTCGTCCGAACGGGAAATCCGCCGGCAAGTGACGCTAAAGCTGCAGCAAGCCAAAGGCGACGTGGGTAAGGCTTCGCTGCGGACCTGCATTGGTGAAATCGAGAATCTGGCGGGAAGCACTCCTCTCGCTGTGGGCTCGGCAGAATTCAAAGTGATTGCAGATGGGGCAAGGCAGCTCGGTGCCGAGATCGGAGCGTCCGAGAGCAAAATCAGAATGGATCTGAAGAGCTACGAAACGACGGTGAACGCGCAGTTGCAGGCCTGGAAGGCAAAAGACACGGAAGCGCAGAGGAAGGTGGACGACAAACGCCGTGAGTTAGAAGCACTGAAAGTAACCTTTGATATTTCGTACATCACGAAGTTAGCTCGGGATGAGGCGAGCCATGTGCAGAGTCTTCAGAACCTGAATGCATGGAAGCCACACCTCGAAGAGGTAAAGCGAAACCGGGCGCAATCGCTAAAGGAACGCTGGGCGGCGCGAGAAAAGATTGCCATGCTTCGAGAAGGCTTCGCCCGGCTCGCGACAAGGATTCTTCGGGAATCTTTGTCCGATCTCCAAGTCACGCTCAGGTATTCGAAAAACGCATATTCGCAAGAGGCTGCTGATTTCATCATTCAGCTTATGGGTTGGAGGACAAATCAACAGCAACGGGCCGGGTGGTTGGTAGAGATGTTGACCGTTCCCGTTCTGCTGGACGCTGTGGAACGGAAAGATTCGAGCCCGATATTAGCACTCAAGACGCAGGAGGGAGTCGCAGTCTTTCAGCGCGACGAAGTATCGATCCTGCTTGAGAGACTGGCTGAGCCAGCCTCAAAGTTTCGCCTGGAGCGGGTTCTTTTGCACGACCTGCCTCGTCTTCGAGTGGCCCGAGCCCATGTTGACGCAAGCGGGCAGACCAGGCACATTGTGCGCGATTTTTCCAAACTGTCGCTAGGCCAACAACAGTCCGTCCTTCTTGCGCTGATGCTTTCTTCGAACTCCGAGAAGCCCCTGATCATCGACCAACCGGAAGATAACTTGGACGGCGAATTCATCTACCGGACGCTGGTTCCAGTTCTCCGGCGAGCGAAGGAGCGCCGCCAAGTCATCATCGTGACCCATAATGCAAATGTCGCAGTATTAGGCGACGCTGAACTAATCGTCGTGATGAAGGCAGCAAATGACCGCGGTTCGGTCGTGAGCCGCGGGTCGATCGACGAGCCGGAAACACGACGAATCGCCTGTGGCATTCTCGAAGGCTCGCCGGAAGCGTTCCTGCGAAGAGCGAAGATGTACGGAATGTCGGTGAATGTGTGATCAGCGGGTCGCCAAATATCACTTTTGGGGGACCCGAGCAGCGCCCAGATCCAAATTAAGCCGGCGGGACGACTGGATCGGCACCGGCAAAATGCTGCAGTGTCCGATGCTCCTTCCCGACTCGGTCATGAGATCGCGGTACACTGGCCGACATTCCGGCATCAATATCCTTGAGTGGGCCGAGCCGGTTGCGAACCAGACCACCACATACTATGCTCACGATATCGGCATAAGCGTTATAAGTCTTCGCCACATTCTCGCAGAGACCGGTGCGGAGGTTCTGTCTGACGTTAGAAGCCGCCGGTTCGCGTAGAAGCACCCAGAATGCTAGTGGGGATCAATTGGAGGACCACTTGGCGCACGAGTCCGAGAAAAGTATCAGCTCAACTTCCATCGACACGATAATACCGCACTCGCCGCTGGATTCCGCTCAGCTGAAGCGGATCAATAGCGTCCACCGGGGCTTCCTATTTCAACACTTGGTGTCCCTCGGTTGTCTTTTGCTTGCTGGGGAAAATGAACTTAAATCGCTACGACCTGAGCGCGATGAGGACGTGGAACTCGAGTTTTCGGGTAAGACAGTCTATATCCAGGTAAAATTCAGGTCTGCATTGCTGCAACCAAATGAGATCAGTGGAGCACTGATGCGGTTTGCGCAGTTGAGAGAAGAGCATTCTTGTGGGGCACGTTCCGGTAAACCTGAATTCGTAGTGTTCACAAACGCCGAACTTTCACCGTTGTTATCGGAACAGGTTACAGGGTGGCCGCCTGACACGTTTATCATCTCAGCGTCTTTAAGTACGGTTGTCGGACATAAGCTACCGCCGGTCTGGTGCACTCTGGAGGATGCGGTGTCGTGGTGTATTTCCAAATGCACAGAACTCCCATTTGGCTCATTAAATCCGGAAACACTCGTATGGAAACTCGCCGGCATGATCCAGGCGGCTTGTACAGGTGAGCAAATAACATTTTCGGTCAACGAATTACCGAGCCTTCTCGAGTTGTTGGTAGCCCAAGTTCAACGGTTTCCAGTTGTCCCAACCCCTTATTGGTTGCAAGAACATGAGCCGGAGTTTAATCAAGAAGGTGGGAATCGGCTGGTCGTTGGAATCTCCGGCTCGGGAAAAACGGCCTGGGCGGCGAACGGGAGCCTACATTGCGGCCTTCCTGTCGCGTATTTTGATGTACTGGATATTCCTTCGACGGCAGTCGCTTCAATGCTTGTTCGGGAACTCGCAGCCGCCTTTTACGCCGGCGAACACGATGACATAAGATCTCTTCTGTTGCCAGGCCCAAGCGGACTTCAATCCCTGACTGCGCTAGATCGGCTCCTGGAGCGAGACCAGATCAGGCCCATAGTCGTTTTTGATAACGTGCACCGTATCAGCAGCCGTGATTTAGTGTCGATTGCGACGGCGGCACCTTCAATTCGGTTTTTCTTTTTGGCCCAGCCTTGGCCTGCACAAGCGGAGATCGAAACTCGACTCTCAACCCGCGCCGAAGTACTTAGCGGTCTGAGCGCAGAAACCGTAGGGCGGGTTTTCGCTCAGCATGGTTGTCCAACGGACTTCAGCACATCCGATCGTCTATTGAAAATCACCGGTGGTCTGCCGCTTTTCGTATCGGCAGCTGCGATGCTCTGCACGCGGTTTTATCAAGCGGACGCAAAGAGGATGGCGGATGCTCTGGAATCAGGCACAGTCCCCCAGCAAACTGGGCAGGAGATCATTATTGGTGAACTCTTGGACCGGATTACGCCAGACGCGCAGACTACGGCCGCATTGCTTTCCTTCTGTACAGTTCCGATTGATGGCGAGACCGTGTTTCTTACGATGGAGACTGCTCTGCAAAGTCGTCGCGGTGTTGTATCGACGATTCTGAAAGAACTAGCAAATTGGGGTGTGATGCATGTCAGCGAAAGCGGCGAGCTTGAAATGCACGACGCTTTTCGCCTTTCCGCTGCGAGTTATCTCTACCGTGTTCCTGAGGAATTGAAAACAACCTTCCTAAGGACTCTCGCGGACAAGCTCAAGCCAACCAAGAAGAAGCCCGTCTCGATGATGCAATTTCGCTTCTATTGCAGTTTGCTTCCCAAAACCGGCGACCTGCAAACCCTGGCGGACCTTGCAAGCAGCGACAGCGAGTTTTTTGCCGAACAGGGTATGGCTGATGACCTCAAGACTGGACTTCTTCTTGCATCGGAGGATGCTAGTATTCCGGCGTCTGACAGGTTTTGGGCTCTGGACACGCTTGCATTTTGGGCGATTCAGGACAATCAGTGGTCGGACGCTTCGCGGTATGTTGAGAAGATATCAGTATGCTCCGAAGAGTTTGAGCCGAATGAAGCTCAAGCGCAAGCACTGCTGCTCAAGAAACTACTGATCGCAGGCTTCAAACGTGATCTCAAGAGCGCTTCCTCATTTTTTATTGAGGCAAGCAGACAGTCTCACTCGGCACTTTTCTCTCGCATCACGCAATATAACTACGCAAATGTTTTGTATCACTGTGGAAAATATCGCGACGCTGAGAAGCTGTGTGAACAACTCACCATCGGCTACTACGATGAATTGGGGCTCGAACTCGGTGATGTTGTCGCCAGGAATCTCCCACACATGGCGGAGAAGTTAGGAGATCTCACGGGAAAAGCAGCCGATCTAAAACGCCTCGGAGATGTGTTGCGTCTTCGCGCAATGTGTTTGGAAGAGCTTGGAAAGGATCCAGTGTTGTGCCGCATGCATGCGCACAAGTTCTACGTTCTGGCAGACGCAGTCGTGTCAGTAATAAGGGTCGGGCAAGAAGTTGTAGATGAACTTATCGGAAAAGGATTTTTCCAAGATGCAAAGGGATTCATCGAAGGCAGCCTGATACCTTGGGTGAATCACAAGAAGCTTCTAGACTATAAAGTTCCTGTGACATCGCAATATGCCGTTGTTTTGGCCTATTGTGGCGAATTCGAAAAAGCCGCGTGCGCAATGAATGAGTTGCGTTCGTTTGCTATCGCCTCGCCGAGATGGCGAGCTGAGTTTGAGAACCAGGAGAACCTAATTGCCCAAATAGCGTCTGCACGATCGCCTTCGCGGCTGCATCCGAGCATGCGCTCCGCCCCCTTAAAGGTTGGTCGAAACGAGCCGTGCCCGTGCGGTTCTGGGAAGAAGTGGAAACGATGTTGTGGCGCGTGAAAGTTTCGTTGTTTTATTAGCGGATGTCCCGCGGATGCTCAACCGGCGGCGAATAACCATTTAGAACGCTGTCAGATCTCAGCCGAAAGGTTCGGTTCCTGCTTGCTGGCCAGGGCGAGTCATGATACTGAAGCCACGATTACCTATGAAAAATGTGCTTCGACAAACTAGGAGCCCTCATTTAGGTCGGCTGAAGATGAGTGCCGGAAAACTCCGCAGTGACGGGCGATCTTGTCGTTCTGAATGCATCTGACAGATTCCATGACACTTGCCGACTTCAGGGGATCATCGGTTGCTGGGCGTCGAATGAGTTTGACTTCACCTCTCGTTGGGAGTACCGGAGCCTTCGGTGGTACATTCTACTCATCGTGGGGCAAGAATGCGAATGCGCCTAGGCCTTCGCCGTGGATTGCTGAACCACCGCCCCAAATGCTTCCATTGTCGTAGAGATTCCGAGTAGAATCAGCATTTAGTCATGAACAGCGAAGGTGGGAGAAACGTGAAGCCCGCCGTGCAAGGCGCCGACCACACACCGCTCAGAGAGGCTCTGGCGCAACTCCGCTTGCGGCTCCTCGACCTCACCGGGCGCAATCGTCTTCTGAACTATAGGCACCCACTTGGCAAGTCGCTGCAGTTTGTACAGGGCCAGCCAGCCACAGTCTACGAACGCCTTACCGGCGAGAAGTCCCAACCACTGACTATCAAGGGTCTGCCCGAGCCGTCCCGTGCCGATATGCTGATCAAGTTGGGGAAGCCCACCCGGCCCGAGCCGCGTGACTGGGCGCGCCAAAATGATATCCCAACAGATTACGACCTTTCGCGCGGACCTACGGACGATGCAGAGCTCCGTTGCCTGATGTACACTGACGACCTTGCAAGGCACTGCAGGAAGATCGAGAGGGAGGCCAATCTCGCCATCGAGGAGACTGGTGCAAACATGTTGCACCTCGTCCTCGGCTTCCTGGAGTTTCCAGATCAGAAGGACAGTGACCGGCTATTCCTTGCCCCATTGGTCAGTGTTCCAGTCTCACTCTCGAAGAAGGATGGCGCTGGCCGTCAAGTATTCTCGCTTTATTACAACGGCGAAGACATCGAGGAGAACCTCTCACTTCGGGAGAAGCTCCGCCAAGACCACAGCATTGTCCTGCCGGACTTTGACGATGAGGCTCTCAATATAGACGAATACCTTTCGGCGATTCAATCTGCCATAAACCCACATCCTCACTTCACCGTCCGGCGAAGGACATCCCTCTGCCTGCTCAGCTTCACGAACATGCTGCTCTTGAGAGACCTCGATCCAGACAAGTGGCCTGCTGACATGTACAGGCACTCCCTGCTAGACCACGACATCGTCAGGCAGGTTCTTGGAGGCGCTGACGCGACCGCTAGCGCCTCAGTGGCGACGGAGCACGAGGTGGAGGAAGAGCCTGCAGATTCAATTCCCCTCGTGTTTGATGCAGACAGCTCCCAGCACAGCGCTATCGTCGATGTGCTTCACCAAAAGCGAAACCTGGTGATTATTGGCCCACCCGGAACCGGCAAGTCACAGACGATTACTAACCTTATCGCAGCCTCGCTCCGATTAGGAAAAACCGTGCTCTTTGTCTCGGAGAAGCTAGCCGCGCTACAGGTCGTAAAAGGCCGACTGGAGCGCGCGAACCTGGGGTTGTTAGTTCTCGAACTCCACAGCACCAAGACGAGCAAGAAGGCAGTGCTGGAGACCATCCAAGAGCGTCTCAATTCGCAGCCCGATGGCGTGCATAGCCTTCCAGGTAAAGTCGAAGAGCTGGGCAGGCACCGCAAAGAGCTTAAGGAGTACACCGACCTCCTCAACAGCGTAACCGCCAACCAATTTGGATTCACCGTACACCAGCTGATGTGGCGTGCGGAACGCCATCGCTGTGAGCTGAGCTCGCCCGAGTCCGTGTATACCAAGACGGCAGTCCCAGATCCGCAGGAAGTAACCGGACCGGAATTAGCTAGGCGACTCGATGCACTTGAACACGTCAGGTCACAATTCGTCGAGATTGGCTCCTATAGTTCTGATAATCCCTTTTGGGGGTTCGAACCGAGGCCATTGGCCCCAGGAGATGAGATCACCATACAGGCCGTCGTACAAGAGGTGTTCACTTGCTCGGATCAATTGGCCGGCCACGCCACGAAACTGGCCGCGTTGTTGGGAATCGATGTTGCCGTCCCCCAGGAAATGATCGCAGGCCTACAATCCGCACTCTCCGATTTTGTCCAGGCAAGTGATGAGCACCTTCCGCTTGAACTGACGCCCCGATTTGTCGGAAACGATGGATCATGCCAAGCGGCAAGGCTGGCTTGTGAAAGGCTCCAGGTTCTCATTACGAAGTACAAGGAACTTGAGAGCAGCGCTGTATTGGTGCTCATTGATGAGGATCAGGTATCGAATGATGGGCTCGAGAGTCTCAATGCGCTCCGGGACCTCGGCATCACAATAGGACATGATTGGAAGGACGCTAACAACATTAGACAGGTTCTCTCCATCGCTCAGACAGACGCTGATCGATTGCGTTCAAGCCTCGAAACGATCACGTCGGAATGCACGCGATTGGGGCTCCCACGCCCATCTTCCGTTGCGGGTCTGCGGCGGCTGTCAGACGCTATTTCGTCCCTGCTCCAGGCTCCTTCTGGGGACTGGAGCGTCTATTCACCTCACCTAGCAGAGGCTGGAACCGTGACAGCACTGCACAAGCTCATTGCAATTCAGACTGAATGGAAAGAGGTGGAAAGCCGACTCAGTGGCGTTGTTTATCTCGATGCGCTTCCGGAGGAACCGATCCTAAGAGCGGCGATCTCGACGCTGAGGCAAGGGGATGCTTGGTATCGTTTCCTGCAGCCAAGTTGGCACAGAGCAAAGCGTCTCCATCGACAGCTTCAGACGAAGAAGGTGAAGCGACCGGCGAGCGGACGTCTCTCCGAACTTGAACAGATCGCGCGACTCCTTTCCATCGAAACACGATGGGATATGAATTCATCTTTGCAACATTACTTGAGCTCCGCTTCGTCAATCCGGGAATCTGACCTAGCGCCTCATTTGAGAGTCGCCGAGTGGTGCAGCACGATGTCTGCTGCAATGGAGGAGATTGGCGCGCCCTTCCTCGATTTTGGTTGCCTCTCTTCCTCTGATCTGAAGAAGTGGAACCGGGAGGTCAAGGAACTTCACGGTCAACTCCTTGCTGCTTTGGAAGTCTGCGAATCGCTGAATGCAGCATTCCCTAAAGGGCTAGAGTCTATTCCGGACCTCGAGGGCGTTCTCGCCTCCGTTTGCTACATCGTTCAAAGGGCCGAGAGTCTCAGCAGACCGCTCTTTGATTCTTGTGCTGTCGGCACAAGTTTGGAAGCGGCCATCGCCGCGCATCAGGCCGCACTGGAAAGAAGGAGACTTCAAGAGCTGGCAGAGACATATGGCGAGGCGAGGCGTGTGGCCGGCCCCTACTTCCAAGGAATCCATACCGAGATTGGGGTGATCCTAGCTGTCTTGGCAGTGGCGGAGAGGGCTGGTGAATTGCTTGTTCCCGTGGCGATTCGGCGGCAATTGCTTGCAGGTAACCCAATCACGGCCGCCAAAGACTTGATTCCTGAACTTGACGGAATCGCATCTGCTCTTGCGGCGCTGTCTGAGTGCACACAAAGTCTATCTGAGTACGGGCGTTTCAACTTGGAGAAATGGGCTGGTGTCCAGACTGGAGCAGGGCTGCAGGAGTTTGCGAATAAGGTCGTTGTGCGCGCGCGAAATGCGCACGCGCGCTGCTCCGAAGTTTCTGCTTGGGCTGCATATTTGTCACGGCGACAAGAAGCGGCCGAGCTAGGGTTGGGGGGCTTCGTTGAGCGAATGGAGGAAGGTTCGATTCCAGCATCTGAGTTGCCATCCGCTTACCAGTATTCCCTGTTTGTCTCGATCATTCGACAACTTTTCCTTCAGTGCCCTCTGCTCGGAAAGTTCTCAGGAACGAAGCACGCTTCGATACGAGAGGCGTACCGGAGACTCGACCGAGAGATCATTGCCTTGCGGGGACACGAAGTCGCAAGGATCTCAATCGGTTCCGCAAGGCCGCCGGTGGGCAGGAATGGTGCCAGGGTTGATGAAAAGACCGAAACGTATCTGCTTCACTACCTCCTCCCGCAACAAAGACCGAGGATGCCCGTTCGCAAGATGCTAGCCCGTGCTGGGCGTGCGATTCAGGCAATCAAGCCATGTTTCATGATGGGGCCGCAGGCAGTCGCACAGTATCTTCAGCCGGGCGCTCTGGCTTTCGACTTAATAATCATGGATGAAGCCTCGCAGTTGAAGCCTGAGGAGGCGATCGGCGCGATAGCTCGTGGCACACAACTGGTTGTGGTGGGTGACCAGAATCAGCTCCCACCAACCTCTTTCTTCACGAAGATGAGCAATACTGCCGAAGATGAAGAACAGTATGCAACGACGGATGCTGAGAGCATTCTCGACGTCTGCCTGGCGCAGTTTGGCGCACCGCGGATGCTGCGTTGGCACTATCGTTCCCAGCATCATTCCCTGATCGATTTCTCAAACCGCCTTTTTTATCACGGCGGATTGGTGATCTTCCCGTCTCCATACGGCCACAGCACCCAGCTTGGTATTCGCGCGACCTATCTTCCAGATGCAACTTATGAAGATCAGACCAACTTGCGCGAGGCGGAGCGGGTGGTTGATGCGGCTGTTGCGCACATTCGCTCCCGTTCAGACGAATCGCTTGGAATTGCGACCTTGAATCTGAAACAGCGTGACCTTATCGCAGAGTTGCTCGATGAGCGGCTTTCGAGCATTGAAGCAGCGGAGGAGTATAGACTGCGTTGGAATAAGGCCGGCCAACCGCTGTTTATCAAGAATCTTGAGAACGTTCAGGGCGATGAGCGTGACGCCATCATCATCTCGACAACCTTCGGCAAACCTCCTGGCGCCAGTGTTGTGAGACAGAACTTCGGTCCTATCAGCAAGCAGGGCGGATGGCGCCGTCTGAATGTACTCTTTACGCGCGCACGCAGGTCACTTGCTTTGTTCACCTCGATGAAGCCAGAGGACATCGTCCTCGACGGGGGTACTCCGGAAGGCACAAAGGCGTTGCGCGCCTATCTTGAGTATGCTCGATCCGGCAAGCTACAGGTCGTCGAGGAAACTGGGCGCGAACCGGAAAGTGATTTTGAGCGTTGTGTGATTGGTGTTCTCAAAGCGAGGGGATATGCCGTCACGCCACAACTTGGCGTTGCAGGATACCGAATAGACATCGCCGTCGAGCACCCTGACTACAAGGGCACATATCTCGCGGCGATTGAGTGCGACGGTGCAACTTACCATTCGGCGCAGTCTGTCAGGGATCGGGATCGAATTCGCCAGGAGATATTGGAGTCCTTGGGGTGGCGCGGCCGGATATGGCGGATCTGGTCCACGGATTGGTTCCGCTCGCCAAGAGACCAGTCAGCGAAGCTCCTGGATTTCCTTGGCTCCCTGCGAGAAACGTGGCGACCGGATTACATCGCGGGCCAGTCGTGGATTGAGGAAGCCCGGCGCGGGCTTTCCGAAGAATCGGCGCGGGTTCGCGAAGCACTTATCGAGGAGGGAGAAGAGAGAACGGTTACGGTTGGCGATACGGTTAAGTATGTTGATCTGGCAAGGCCAGGTAGCGTTTTGAGTGCCCAAATCACTGAGAACAAGACCGATTCCGCCGCTGGGCTCTACCATCGTGGGACCCCTTTCGCTCGGACAATGATCGGTGCGGCTGTCGGCGCTGAGGTGACTCTGCAGCTCCCCTTGGCAAGTTCGCGAACGTTTTGCATACTGGAGATTCAAAGGCCAGAGAGGAGCTAAGGCGGCACCACACTGGTGGAAATAAGTGGGAGAATGCGTAATCCTGCGGGAAAAGCAAAGGCGCAATCCACGTTCCTTGTCACCCTGTCTGGGCGCGGCCAGTTTCGTACTCCCAAGGGACAATTTCCGTTACCCTGCATCCTGTCTGGCCAAGGCAAGTTGCACGCTTAGCAGGACTAATACTGAGCGCGATGCCTCCGGACTTCATCCAATGCTTGCGGGCTTAGTCCACCTGAATCAATGCTTCTGATTGAGATGCCGCTCCAGATCATCGATGGACGCAAGTACCTCGTCGATCGTCGGGATGGGGCCAAAAACCATAACAGACATGGCTTCATAATCGCGGCGAAGCGCCTCGAACATTGCTTCGTGGGGTGTGAGCGTGAATGTGCCGGGAACTGCTGATGCCAAGTTGAAATCCACCCGGTTAAAGAACATCAGCGCATGGCGAACGCAATCCTTCGCCATTTCTGCGTCATCGGTCGCCTTCCGGCCAATCTCCGACGCAAGCAGACGATGAACATCGTAGTAGTGGCGCGATACGCGCTGCCCGCCACCCTTGAGTTCGTGGCGTCGTTCCCACCACTGACGCAGACCATGCAAGATGACAACCTTGTCCCAAAAGGTACGGGAGGGATCGACGGTCGTGACGTTTTTCACGACCAAGTCAAGGGCAGGAAGGTCGTCCGCGATGTACGGCTTTACTGCACGTGGTGTGTGCGGGTCGAGCGCCGACTTTGCTCCCGATTCGAGTTTGATAGCCCGGCGGATGTACTCGTTCCCTGGTGCGATTGCCGTGGGATACCAGAGAAGCAGGCTCTGACCATCCGCATCCGCGGGGTCTGCTTCCAGCCGGGCACGATCCGGAGCTATATGGGCAGCGTCCAGAGCATGGCGCAATAGCAATTGCAGGCGTTCCCGCAATGGGCCATTGATGTAGGTCTGGCACGCTGTCTTGATGGCGTCCAGGCGGGCGGCGCGTTTCTTGCCGCTAAGTTCTTCCAGCTCTTTCACGGAAGCGGATTGGCCGATGTCCTCTCGAAAGACGGTGATGTCGATGTCTTCGGAGAAGCGTTCTATCAGCCCGTATCCTTTCGAGAGCGAGGTTCCGCCCTTGAACAAGAGACGTGGGCCGCCAGCCTCCAGATCATTGAAGAGCGCGTCAAGCGCCCAACAGACCCAGAAATCTTTCTCGATGTTCTGTTCGGGGGCGCCAAGGCGGCTGCCGGCGCCGACAAAGAGGTCGCGGCGATCTTCTTCGCTCGCGGCCAATACCGTTTGAAAGCCTTCCATCATCTGCTGCCCGAAACCTCTCGACCCTTATGATAGTTCCGCGCCTTCGGCCGTGCGAGAACCCGGCGCAGAGCCGTGCCTTGTTCGGTCTGCTGGTTATCCAACGGGCCGGATTGCCGGAGCAGATCACGGACAGTGATGCGCATCCACTCCGGCAACGCGTGCAAGCCGTCGCGCAGGTCATCCTGAATCGCTTGCCCCTGATCGGGGTCCTTGAGGATGGAGACAAGACGCTTGCGAATGCTTCCGTCGTCCGGGGGAAGCATATCGCGCAGCCAATGGAGCGCTTGCACGAAGCGCATGGCGGGACGGCCGGCCCAGTAGAGTCGGCTGGGCGCGGCATATTGGAAGTCGATGGTGAGGTTGCCAAGGAGGATGGGTCGCAAGCGCCCATCCGTGAGCACGGTAATCCGCGCCGGGACGGCGTCGGTCAGCCCCAGGTCGTTGGCTGCGGTCATGCCATCGACCACTACGCGCACGCTGCCCTTGCGCGCCAGTGCGTCGATTACGGCGCGCGGATCGGGATGGGTGGGCTTTCCCGTGAGGCGATTGGCGGTGGGGGTGTCGTAGAGTCCGCGGGCAATCCTGCGCAAGTCCTTGGAGGCTACCAGACGGTGGAGAGCGAGATCGACGGCGGCTCGCGATCCCAGGTCGGCAAAGTCGTCCGGCATCCAGACGCGCGGCCTCGTGGGAGCGAGGACGCGATCCCGGATGGCTGCTTGAATACTGGTTCTGTCGGTCGGCATATTGGCCTTCTGTAAGAAGAATGTGGCAATCTTCTTACAGAATCAGTCTACACCCACGTAAGAAAAATGCGACATTTTTCTTACAGAATGTCGTCCGCTTGCTTCTCCCAACTGAATTGGGGCAGGATGGCACGACTCGCACTGCGGAAAACGCAGTGCGGCGGTCTACGCATTCAGGGAACTGCGCCAAAATTGCGCCAAAGAAACGGCATTTTGGGCATTCTGGCAATTCTGACCGCTTTTATAATCAACAACTTACTGAAACTAAAGGGGCTAATCCGGGTTCGACTCCCGCCGCCTCCACCAACCTTATATATTTGATTCTGTTTAACTTATTTATTGGAGTGGGCGGAATATGTGGGCATTACGTGTGAAGGATTGACTATCCTGGTCCCCTTGTGTAGGCATACCAATGGTCTGTAAGTTTGCGATATGAATAAGCTTCATCACCTGGACTGTATGGATGGTCGCCTGTTGGTTGTGAAGAGGAACAGGGGGGGTACACGTGTGCCGGTCCCGGCCCGCAATAGAGGTAACCACTTGTGGTTCCATTTTCGAGAATCCCGAAGGACTTTACCAAAATAAACGCGTCTCTAGTTGCAGGGTCACGTTCTATCCCTTGAGTAATATCGTTTCGACTAAACAACCGGCGATATTCATCCCAACGCTCAGGCGTGATACCCGATTCGCGGCAATAGGTCAGACATTGACGCTCGGTTGTCAAAAGCCAGTTCGGATCGATACGGAGAAGCTGAACATCGTGGTCTGACATCGAGATGATAGTTTCTAAATCTGCGCGCTGATGAGGAAATCGGCGTTCAAGTGTCCCAAGTGATGGCGGTGAGCAGCCCCAGATCAGCAAAGCGATCCCACTAGCGGCTACAAGAAAAAGTGAAACGAACACGACAAGACAGACCTTGAACAGGGTACGCCACCAACGACGTGGAACTGATGGAGTCGGCTTCGCAAGTTCTTGCACAAGACGAATTCTACATAATGAACCGATGTTCTTTTTCACTACTCGCGCTGCCATGAGTGATTTCTTCTCAGGAGGCCGCGCCGATTCGCATCTTTCTCTTGATAGGCCGCGTGTGTGATACGTGTGTGAAAGCCGCGTTTTCTGCGTCCTGTGCGTTTCTAACTTCCCTTTAGAATCAATAAGTTGTTTAGAATCAATACCGATCGATGATCCGACTCCCGCCGCCTCCACCATAGATAAAACCATTAGAATCATATATTTATCCTGTGGAAAAAAGACAGGTTTTGAATTTGTACCAGATTTGTACCAATGCTGAATTGTAAGTATCATGCTTACGGTCTACACTCGCCACACCGCAAAATGCCCAAGAAGAGATGAATCGGCGTGGCGCCGATGCCGCTGCGCCAAGTGGATCGATGGCACTCTGCCCGGCCGGGCTGGCCGCTTCCGCCGCTCAGCAAAAACCGCCTCATGGGAGAAAGCGGAGCAACTGGTCCGGGAATTCGAGCTTGCCGCAATGGGCGGCGAAGAGGTCAAGACCATCGGCAAACTGCCTACCGTCAAGAGGCGGTTGCCGCCTACCTTAGCGATGCGAAAGCGCGTGGTCTCGCCGAATCCACGATCGAAAAGCTGCAACAGATCTTTCGGAAGCAGCTTCTCGGCTTCACCGAACATAACCGGCTGATCTTCCTGCGCGACCTCAATGTCCGGAACATGACCGAGTGGCGCTCTGCATGGCAGGATAAGCCTCTGGCAAAGAAAAAGAAGTTTGAGCGGGTCGTCGGCTTCTTCTGGTTCTGTGTGCGCCAAGGCTGGCTGACTGAGAACCCGACAGCGACGATGGGGCGAGTCATCGCCAAGCGGTGGTGAACTTGCACGTCTTGTACTCCGGCCAGTCGTGCTGCTTCGGGTTGGTGGGCTTGTCGCTGCGAATCTCGACGTACCTGTTGCGCGGCACTACGGCGCTGCCCTCCTTCTGCGGCCTGTAAGCGGTGCTGATTTGAACCAGCTTCGGCTTGGCTGCGACGGTCTGCCGGACGTGCGCTTCCAGCTTCGCCGCGTAGCACTTGGGGTCGGAGCAGCTATCGTGCTGCGCGGCCAAGCCCTCGAAAAGCAGCGTGTTGTGCCCGGTGCGCTTGGGGCAATCCCAGCAAGCGCCAGCGTTGTTCGCTAACTCCGGCGCTTACCAAGCTGCCGAGAGCACTGCCATTAGCTCCTCGCCCGTGAGCGGAAGCGGATTGGCCCGCATGCTGCTGGCGCGGGCTGCCTTCTCCACCACGGAGGGCAGATCGGCTGGCGCGATTCCCCAGGCGCGCAGCCCAGGGACGTTGAGATCGGCGCAAAGCGCGCGCACCCATTCAACGCCGTCCTCCGCGGTTGCTTCCTTGCGGCCGGTCAGCAGGCGCGCAATGGCGGCGTAGCGTTCCAGGGAGGGATGGAGCGGCGCGCGGACCCGCAAGGCGGCTACGTTGCCGGCCATGCCATGCGGCAGCAGCGCCGCGCAGAGCGCTCCATGCGGCGCATTCCACTCAACTCCCAGCGGCGCGGCAAAACCGTGAACCACGCCCAGCCCGGCATTGGCCAGCGCCAGGCCTCCGAACAGGCTCGCCAGCGCCATGTCGCGGCGCGCCTCACGGTCCGCACCGTGGCGATAGACGCGGCCCAGTGCCCCGGCGGCGCGACTGATCCCCTCGACGCAAAGCGCATCAGTTATCGGATTAACACGCGCGCTCACGTAGGGCTCGATCAACTGCGTCAGGGCGTCCAGCCCTGTGTAGGCTGTTACCGCGGGCGGCAGCGAGTAAGTCAGCTCGGGATCGACCAGAGCGACTTTCGGTAGCATCATGGGGCTGCGCAAGCTCGCCTTGACGCCATGCTCCGGAGATGCGAGCACGGCATTGCGCGTGACCTCGCTACCCGTCCCGGCCGTGGTCGGCGCCGCAATAAAGGGCAGCGGTGCGGCCGAAAGGACACGCCCCCTTCCCAGCACTTCAAGAAACTCCAGCGGCTCGCCGCCGTTGGTTGCGATGCAGGCAATCGCTTTTCCGGCGTCGATCGCGCTGCCGCCTCCCAGCGCAACCACGACATCGCAAGCAGCTTCGCACACGCGCCGGGCGCCGTCGCGGATCAGATCGACCGTGGGCTCGCCGGGGACGGCGAGGACTTCAGCCGCGAGCGCCGAAACAAGCCAGGCCGCGCGCTCACGGGAAGAGCCAGTGACCACGAGCGGCCGAGCGCCGAAGCTGCGAACCAGTTCGGGCAGAGTGGCGGCGGTGCCCTCGCCGAAGACGATGCGGGTTGCGGTAGCAAACTCGAAGCGCATAGTTTCAGCCTTGTTCAGTCTTGTAAATCGGGGAAGACGGCGTCGTACTTCACGCTGGAGCGCGGCTCGGCCATCATGGGCGCAACCGCGTCGCGCCACTTTGCGTAGTGAGCGGTCTGTTTATGCGCGGCCGCCGCTTCCGCATTGCGGTAGATTTCGATCAGCAAGAACCGCGTCGCGTCGTCCTGCTGCCGCATCACGTCGAAGCGCGCAATGCCAGGCTCCTGAACACTGGCGCGGGCGTTTTCGACGGTAGTCCGGCTGAACTCCTCCACCGACTCGGGCTTGACGTGTACATGCACGTGGACAATGAGCATCGAACCTGCCTCCGCCTCTTATCTTACCGCCACGCAGCATTGGCAAACGGGCACACTGCAAAGCGGAGTTGGCAGTCACCGCCGGCAGCCGAAACCGGAGATCGACCGCAACAGGCCGCTTCGCTCATTGGC
>Ga0326727_10011740_pt1 | contig 20238 bp, 26 predicted proteins | sample MB2enrmetagenome_FD_207643 | JGI IMG/M metagenome (GOLD analysis project Ga0326727, IMG submission 207643) | Lab enriched peat soil microbial communities from McLean, Ithaca, NY, United States - MB29MY | ecosystem: Environmental > Terrestrial > Soil > Wetlands > Peat | place: USA: New York...
CCGTCATCACAGCGTCGGGTCCGATCAGCATCTCGGCGGGTACGACGTCGGCGAACCTGACCAACCTCACCTTCTCGAACGCGAACAACGTCAGCTTCGGCCTGAACAACGGCATCATCACTGCTTCGGCATCTCAGGCCGCGCAGTCGATCAACGTGTCGGCGGGCACGACGAGCCTGAACCTCACGGCGATGACGTTCTCGAACGCAAACAACCTGACGTTCGGGTTGAATGGCGCGTCCGTCATCACGGCGTCGGGTCCGATCAGCATCTCGGCGGGTACGACGTCGGCGAACCTGACCAACCTCACCTTCTCGAACGCGAACAACGTCAGCTTCGGCCTGAACGGCTCGATCATCACCGCATCGGCATCAGCCGCGCAGTCGATCAACGTGTCGGCGGGCACGACAAGCTTGAACCTCACGGCGGTCACCTTCTCGAACGCCAACAACGCCACGTTCGGGTTGAACGGCGCGTCCGTCGTGACCGTCTCGGCAGCGCTCAGCGTCTCGGCTGGCACGACGTCGAACAACGTCACGAACCTCACCTTCTCGAACGCGAACAATGTCAGCTTCGGCCTGAACGGTTCGATCATCACCGCGTCGGCCTCGGCCGCCCAGTCGTTCAACGTGTCGGCGGGTACGACGAGCCTGAATCTCACGGCGGTCACCTTCTCGAACTCGAACAACTTGAGCTTCGGGTTGAACGGAGCTTCGGTCGTCACGGCGTCGGGTCCGATCAGCGTCTCGGCTGGCACGACATCGGCGAACCTGACGAACATCACCTTCTCGAACGCGAACAACGTCACCTTCGGGCTGAATAACTCCATCATCACCGCGTCGGCATCTCAGTCGGCGCAGTCGATCAACGTCTCGGCCGGCACGACGAGCTTCAATCTCACGGCAGTGACGTTCGCGAACGCCAACAACCTGACGTTCGGGTTGAACAACGTCTCGGTCATTACGGCGTCGGGTCCGATCAGCATCTCGGCGGGCACGACGTCGAACAACCTCACGAACCTGACCTTCTCCAACAGCAACAACGTCTCGTTCGGGCTGAATGGTTCGGTCATCACGGGTTCAGCGGACATCAATATCTCGGCCGGCACGACGTCCTTCAACCTGTCGGCCGTCACGCTGGGGAACTCCAACGGCTTGTCCTTCGGCATGGGAGCCGCCGGCGCGTCCAGCATCGTGACCGCAGAGTACGGTGGCTTTTCGAGTTGGTCGAACGGCGACGTCGTCACCTCCTTTGGCAGCTCGAACGCCATCCTCAGCCTGCAGCCGCTCATCATTCCCTACGCCATCACGGTCTCGAACGTCGTGTGGCTCGCGTCGCTCAGCACGCTCGCTGCTGGTGCCACCTCGGGCACCGTCACGGTCAGCGCAGCCCTCTACACGATCAACGGCGGGACAGCTGGAACGCTCAGCTTGGCATCGAGTGGCTCGACCAGCATCTCCTTCAACTCGGCTGCAGGCTTCTCAAGCTGGGGCAGCCTGAACTACTGGTCGATGTCGGTGAACTCGTGGGCACTCACGCCCGGTCCGTACGTGCTGGGCTTCGTGGCCGAAACAGCTGCAGGCGGCAACGGACAGGTCACCTTCTTCGGCAACAAGTCGCAGATCACGATCGCGTCGGGCTTGCAAGGCAGCCTGACGAACCAAGTCGTTCCGGGCTTCTCGTCGGCGTCCATCACGACGCTCCCGACCTCGATCGCCATCTCGGACACGACCGATTTCGTCCGCACTGGCTCGCTCGTCTACAACCAGCCCTGGATCCTCTTCCAGGGTACCTAGTCACCAAGGATCCAAGGCCGCTGGTGCGTTGACACCGAGCCACCCAGCTCAGTAGATTGCGGCCCCAGTGGCGGTGCGGCGAAAGAAGACGGCCGAGGAGACGAGGCTTGCAGTGTACGTGCCCGTCGCGCTCGTCAAACGCTTGCGCGTGCGATGCGCAGGTGACGGCCGCACGCTCTCAAGCGCGGTTTCAAGCGCCATCAAAGCCTGGCTGACGCACGCGTCGAACAGAACGAGAAAGCGATCGTCGTCGTGAAAAGAAATGCCAAAGCGAAGGTGAAAATCGCCGGGACGATCTCCCAACCGCTCGACCAGCATGGACTTGCGGCGGGACCTCCAACGCTGCAAAAGACGTCTCCGGATGGAACGGTCACGGTCGAGGAGGCCATCAAGCAGCTCCAGAGTCCGGGCCTCGGCTTCGAGAGGGTGCAGCACATCCAGGGCAGCACCTACAAGAACAGCTCCACGGTCATCATCATCCCCAGCGCGCGCCCGGTTCCTCATCGCGTCATCCAATCGTGGCTAGGCTTGCTGGCACCGATGAACCAGAAGCGCGCGATCCTCTTCGCGACGGGCCACGAGGTCGGCGAGGCGTACAACGCCATGATCTCCGACGTTCTCAAGAACCCCGAGCTGTCGAAGTGGCGCTACGTGATGACACTCGAGGACGACAACATTCCGCCGCCCGACGCGCACATCCGTCTGCTCGAATCGATCGAGTGGGGGAACTACGATGCCGTTTCCGGGCTCTACTTCACCAAGGGCGAGCACAACATGCCCATGGCGTACGGCAATCCGGCTGACTTCGCGCGCACGGGTGTGCTCGACTTCCAGCCACGCGACGTCCGGACTGCACTGGCTGCCGGACAGATCATGCCCGTCAATGGCATCGCTATGGGCTGTGGCCTGTGGCGGATGGATCTCTTCCGCGAGCTCGCGCCGCCTTGGTACGTCACGGTCAACGACATCGTGCCGGACAAGGGGGCGCAGTGCTTCACGCAGGACCTTTGGTTCTGCGAACGCGCCGTCCGAGCGGGCAAACGTTTCGCCGTCGACATGCGGGTCAAGGTCGGCCACATGGATCCCAACACGGGCACCATCTACTGAGGACGAACATGGGCAAGAAGAAAAAGCAGCAGAAGAAGGCCAAGGCCAAGGACAAGCGCACGACCGCAGCAGTCGACACACCGGCGCCGCCGGCAGCCCCGTCGCTTGCGCTGGCTCCGGAGCCCAAGATGCTCAAGCTCGACCTGGGTTGCGGTCAGAACCCGAAGGACGGCTTCGAGGGCGTCGACCTCTATGGTGAGAAGGCGACGCACAAGGTCGACCTCTTCAAGTTCCCGTGGCCGTTTCAGGACGCGACGGTCGATGAGATCCACTGCTCGCACTTCCTCGAGCACGTTCCGGCACGCGAGGTCGAAGAGCGAGATCTCAGTCCTCAAGCGACCGCAGCCGATCGTCAGGAGCTGCTTGGCAAAGACATGCTCTTCGCCTTCATGGACGAATGCCACCGCATCATGAAGCCGGAAGCCTGGATGCACGTCGTCGTGCCCTCAGGCCGCAGCTCGCGTGCATTCTGGGATCCGACGCACCGCAGGTTCTTCATGCAGGAGACCTTCCTCTACTTCGCTGCCGAGTGGCGCCGCATCAACGGTCTCAGCCACTACCGAACGAAGTGCAACTTCGGCGTCGACGTCGGTCAGACGATCCCGAACGAAGAAGCGCTGCGTTCACCCGAGGCGCAGCAGATACGCTTCCAACACTACTGGAACGTGACCGTCGACTGGGTCGCGAAACTGAAGAAGCAGCCCTGATCGGAGAACGACGATGTCGAAGAAGATCCTCATCACGGGCGGCGCAGGCTTCATCGGTCACCACATCGTTGAACACCTGCTCAAGAACACCGACTGGGAGATCGACGTTCTCGATCGGCTGACGTACGCCTCCTCGGGCTTCGACCGCCTGCGTGACATCGAGGCCTACGACAGCAAGCGCGTCCACATCTTCACCGCAGACTTCGTGCACGACATGGGCGCGGGCCTGCGCGCGGAGATCGGCGAACCCGACTACGTCGTGCACCTCGCGGCCGAGACGCACGTCGACAACAGCATCACCGATCCGTGGCCGTTCGTGCAGTCGAACGTCGTCGGCACGTTCCGCATTCTCGAGTGGGCGCGCACGCTCAAGCGCCTCGACAAGCTCATCTACTTCTCGACCGACGAAGTCTTCGGCCCCGCAGCCGAAGGCGTGTTCCACAAGGAATGGGACGCCTACAACTCCACCAACCCCTACTCGGCGACGAAGGCGGGTGGCGAGGAGCTATGCCTTGCATGGGCCAACACGTTCAAAGTGCCCGTCTTCACCACGCATACGATGAACGTGATCGGTGAAAGACAGCACCCTGAGAAGTTCGTCCCGATGGTGGTGCGGTGCGTGCTCAGGGGCGACAAGATCCTGGTGCACGCGAACCCGCAGAAGACCAAGTCCGGTTCACGCTTCTACATCCACGCGCGCAACGTTGCTTCGGCGATTCTCTTTCTGCTCGAACGCGGCCGCGTGCGCGACAAGTACAACATCGTCGGCGAAGAGGAGATCACGAACGAGAGGATGGTTCAGATGATCGGCGAGATCTTGGGACGCACGCCGAACTACGAGCTGGTCGACTTCCATTCCAGCCGGCCGGGCCACGATCTCCGCTACGCCCTTTCTGGCGAAAAGATGCGCTCGATGGGCTGGACGCCACCGAAGAACTTCCGCGAGAGCTTGGAGCAGACCATCCGCTGGATCGTGCGCCCCGATAATCGGCGCTGGCTGGAGCTCAGCTCGTCAGGGCTTCCGCAACGCTGAATCGCGTTCGACGCTGGGAGTAGTCGGAGTCTTGCGCCCGCTCCGAAAGGTTCGCTGCTTCTGGTCGGAGTCTTGTGTGCCCGCTCCGCTGGACTTGGTTCGCGGCTCCGTTCGATCCAGTCGGAGTCTTGTACCCGCTCCGTAGGGTTTGCCTGGCGATCCGACACGTTGGAGTCTTGTGCCCGCTCCGCAGGGCTTGCCTCCGAAGGCCAAGCGTTGGAGTCTTTGCCCGCTCCGCAGGGCTTGCTTGGGCGAAGATTCCGACCGGATCAGAGTCTTCACCTGCTCTGCGAGGTCAACGTTGAACGTGCTAGCTGCATGACACAGCCATGCTTACATAGCATGCGCCGATGTCGCAATCCCCCCCGCAGCTGCCCCCCAAGCCCAGCGACAGCAAGTCGTACTACTGCAGCAAGTGCAAACGCATCTACGGCAGCCACCAAGACCAGTGCAAGCAGTGCAAGGCGTGGCACACGGTCGTGCCCGGGCGACCGGCTGGCGCGGGCACGCACGCGTTCGATGAAGAGGTTCCCCAGAAGCTCAGCGAGGTCAAAAACGACGGCTACATCCGCATCCCGTCCGGGACGCGCGAACTCGATCGCGTTCTCGGCGGCGGACTCGTTCTAGGAAGCGTAGGACTCATCTACGGCGACCCAGGCATCGGCAAGTCGACGCTGACGCTGCAGAGCCTCATGGACCTCACGATCGCTGAGGTCACGCACGCCGAGACGAACGAGAAGGTCGAGCCCTTCAAAGCGGCCATCACCAGCGCCGAGGAGAACAACAAGCAGATCTTGAACCGGGCGCAGCGCCTAGGACGCAGCATCGGCGATCTCCGCCTCTATCACCAGAACAACGTCATCGAGATCGAGAAGTTCATCTTGGACTTCGAACCCGACGTGTGGGTCGTCGACTCGATCCAGATGATGTACCACCCGGAGTTCGAAGGAACCGCTGGCTCGGTCTCGCAGATCAAGGCGTGCACCAGTCACATCGTGGGTCTGTGCAAGTCGCGCGGCGTCTGCGGCATCATCATCGCGCACATCACGAAGGACGGCATCATCGCAGGCCCCAAGACGCTCGAGCACCTGGTCGACTGGGTGATGGGCTTCCACAAGGAGACCTACGAGCTCCGATCGCTTCGCGCCGACAAGAACCGCTTCGGGTCGTCCGAAGAGATGGCGCTCTTTCGCATGACGCGCGGCGGCTTGCGGAGCGTCGAGAACCCCAGCGAGCTACTCCTTCGCTACCACCGACCGGGCGACACGGGTTCGTGCATCGCCGTCGGCGCGACCGGGCCGCGCGCGTACATGGTCGAGGTCCAGAGTCTCATCGATCCGATCAGTCCTCCCGAAAAGGGACCGACGAGGCCGGGCAAGCGCTACGTAAAGGGTCTGTCGCAAAAGAACGTGACGCAGCTTCTGGCAGTCCTGTCGCGGCACACCGACGTCGACTTAGGCTGCGACGATCTCTATCTCAACATCGGCGGCGGCGTGAACTTCGCGGAGGACCAAGGTCTCGATCTTCCGACGGCGCTCTCGATCATGTCGATCGTCTACCGCGTCGCGCTGCCGGAGAAGTTCTGCGCGTTCGGCGAAGTCGGACTCGCCGGCGAGATCCGGCCGGTGCAGTACATGGAGGCGCGCATCCGGCACGCTGCACTCATGGGCTTCGAGCAGATCGTCGGGCCGGTCATCGACGACGAAGAAGAAGAGGAAGAAGAGGAAGAGGTCGATCTCGCGAATGTGCTGCCGCAAAGCGAGCCTCCGCCTCCGCGCATGCGCCGACGCGCGCGCGAACTCGAAGCGGGCGAGATCACCGACGGCATGGACCGCTACCACGGCGTGAGCACGCTCGAGGAGCTGCTCGAACTCTTCGACGTCACCAAGCACAAGGAGAAACCCAAGCAGGGCAAGCTCCTGCAGCGCCGCAAGAAGGCCAAGAAAACCAAGGAAAACACCGCGTCTGCAGAGGGCGGTGGACAACCCGAAGCAACAGGAGTTACCCCTAGTACCGTTCCACCCAGCGCGGGTGAAGCGGCGGCGTCGTGACGGCTGATTGATGGCCGATCCCCACGAAATCACCGTATAATACCCGTGCTCCCTACCACCTCGGACTCATCATGAACCAATCTCCTCGTCAGCGCCGTCACGCCGCCTCGCAAGAGCAGCAGCCGGGTGATCCGCTCGCCCCCAAGAACGTCATCGGCGGCCTCGTCCAGCAGTCTCGCAACCGCTACCAGCAGTTCGGCGAGATGATCACCCTGCTTGGGCAGATGATGCACAACATCGAACGTGGCGCGCAGCAACTCGAGCTCGACTGCTCGCAGATGGCCGTGACGATGGTGAGCCCCGACGGCACCCAAGTCGATCCCAACCTGCATCGACTGGCATCCAGCCTTCAAGCTTCGCTTCGGGGTCTGGACATCACGATGCGCGACATCGGCGCCATCCGCCAGCACCTGAACCAGCACCTGGGCGTCGAGCGCGCGGTGCAAGGCGACTTCCACCGCTGGCTTCGCGGTCAGATGCCCACGATGCCCGTCGGCCCACAACCGCCCGGCGCGATCCCTCTCGCAGGTCAACAGGCCCCGCAGCTCGGCGCGGGTGCTCCTCCTGCTGCCGTCGACGTCAGTCCCGCAGGCACCAGCGAACAGCAAGCCGCAGTCGCGGGTTACTTCCGTCGCGCGCCCGACGGCACCTTCGAGCCGCAAGCTCCCGGTGCAGCCGCTGCCCAAGTTCCGCAGCCGCAGCAGCCCCAAGCGACGATGCCGGGTATCGCGGCGATCCCTCCAGGCATGATCCCTCCGGGCATGATGCCGATGCAGCCGCAGATGATGCCGCAGCAGCAGCCGATGATGCAGCCGATGCCGTGGCCCGGCATGGCACCGCAGCAGATGCAGCAGATGCCGATGATGCAGCCCGGGATGGTTCCTCCCGGCTACCAGCAGCCGATGCAGCAGATGCAGCCCCCGTGGCCGCAGCAGCCGATGATGCAGCCGATGCCGTGGCCCGGCATGGGCCCGCAGCCCGGCATGGTGCCTGTCTACCCGCCGAACTACGATCTCAGCCGCATGCCAAACAACCAGCTGCCCGTGCAGCAGGTGCCCATGCAGCAGCCGATGCAGGGACCGCCGCCCGCGATGGGTCAGTTCCAGCCCGTCCAGCAGCCGCCTATGGCGACTGGCGTCGCGCAAGTCGGTCCGCAAGTCGCGCCCGCGCCCGAACACGCGAACGGCACGCCACCGCAGCCCGTCGTCGCGGTCCCACCGCAGCCCGCGCCATCGAACTCGCAGCAGAGTTCGTAATACGCGCGCGCGCGCGTCCCTGATCGATCGCTGTCCCGTCCCGCCACCACCTAGGAGCTCAGCGTGAACATCCAGCACCGTTTCGGTTCGTCGCCTCCCATCGAGGCATCCAAGATCGCGCCGAAGCTCTGGATGGGAAGTCGTCCGCCGCCCGGCCCGTACGCCGGCCGCATGTTCGACGTCCTTGTGCTCTGCGCCGGCGAGTACCAACCCATGAGCGAGTGGTATCCGGGCTGCGAAGTGCTCCGCATCGACTTGGACGACGCGGAGCTGTCGGCGGGGCACGCGCTCGCCGCAAGCCACTTGGGCGCTCAGATCGCCAAGCGCATCCGGCTGCAAAAGCGCGTGCTGGTCACGTGCAACCAGGGCCGCAACCGGTCCGGACTCGTCACGGCGCTGGCGCTCACGCACCTCACGGGCTCGAGCGGTGCCGATGCCGCGAACGCAGTGCGTATGCGCAGGCAGTCGCCCTACGGCCCCGCGCTCACCAACGATCACTACTTGCGCGCGCTCTACGACATCCCCGCAGCGCTCGTGCGCGGCTTCCAAAGCGAGATGGCGCGGATGGCTGCGGGGCTCGCGGGTTAGCCCATGAACCCGATGTGCAGTCTCTGCGAAGCGAACTACGCCGAGCGTTTCGGCGATGCGCCGCTTTGCACGCCGTGCGCCGAAGGGCTCGATGTCACGAACGACGAGCTCGTGGGTGCCAGCATCGGCGACTACGCGATGGCGCCCTTCGAAGTCGCCCGGCAACTCGTCACGCTCCCCTTCCAGCTCGCCGGCAAGCCCGTGGAGCTTGGCGTCTACGAGGGACAGAAGGTCGTGAACCAAGCGAAGGAGATCGCTTCCCGCACGGCACAAGCCATCGAACAACCGATCGCCGACGTCACCAGCACGTTCAAGTTCTTGCTCGTGACGGGCGGTGTCATCACGCTGGGCGTCATCGCCTACAAGCTCTTCAAGCCGCAGCCCAAGACGATCGTCATCAAGACGCGCGATCGAGAGGAGCGGAGCAAGCCCGCGCTGGCAGAGGTGATCGCCGAGAGCGTGAGGCCGAAGGCTATGGTGCCCACGTGACGATGAATCTGAAGACCAATGAGCACGTGGCCGTCGTTTCTGATGCGTTTCAGGAACTCGGCTACAAAACGCGCATCTACGGGTCTTCAATTCGTATTTACAAAGGCAGAAACCGATGCGCCACGCTCCTGTTTTCGGAAGACGGGAACATCAGGATTGAGATCGAGAACGAGTGTGGAAGCGAGACGCGAGCGGACTTCGAGAAGCTTGGTCTCGGGAAATACGTGGGGAAGGTCGTCAAGACGATCTCGTGGCAAGGCACGCAGTTCATCGAACCCAAGATCAACGACGTCCACAATCGGCTCGCACATCTCATTGTGGCAAAGAAACAGCGCACCGATGAATCCGTGCAAGGACATTGGGACGTGAACCTCAAAGAGGCAGCCGATGACATCAACAAGGCTGTTGAGTTGCGCGATTGGCTGGATGCTCAGAAACCACCAGCCAGTGTACGAAGGTGGACCGAGTCAAAAATCAGACACATCGATCACCTGATCAAAGAAGCGACAGATGCTTTCGCGTGGTTCAAAATGTACGGAACAAAATGAGGTCTGAGATTCTCCCGACTGCCGGATGCTCGTGCCTCACGTGCGCTTTGCTTCGCGCGCAAGGTGTGAAGGATGCCGTCGCAGCGCCGTTCACGATGACGACAGTTCTTCCCATCAATTGGGGCGGCCCGTCCATGGTCTGCGGCACGTGTGGACAGGGGATCGTCGACATCATGCAGCACCGGTGCCCAAACGTGCCCATCACCATCCCGCTCGGAGGCATATCGTGAGCGTTCGTTCCGACATCGAAGAGGGGCCCGATGAGCTTCTGTGATCGATGCCACGCTCATCCCGCCGAAGTTGTCTTCGGCGAGATGATGGTGTGCAGTCCATGCGCCGACGTCCTTGCGTGGGACTACGGCACGCCGATGGAGCCGCCCGACGAGGGTGTGCTGGAAGCGGGCTTCCACACGGGCGCACTCAGCGACATCAGCTTTCCTGGCATCGTCCTGCCGCCGATCGGCGCCCTTGAGGCGATGGGCATCCTCGGGCCGGGAGGCCTGATGGGCTCCGTTCCGCCCGGGCCCGGCGCACCCACAGCACCCAGGCCTGGAGTTCCCGGTCGAGCGGCGACTCCCGGCTCGCTCCTGCCCGAACTCCAGCCGCCCGTCGAGGGGCGCATCACCGGCATGGGCCTCGTTGTCGTCCTGGGCGGCGTCGTCGCGGTTGGCATCCTGGGCCTCATGGCTTGGAACGCGTACAAGGCAGCCGACGCCGCGCGCGAGACCATCAAGAAGCATCCGGAGCTTTTGGCCGCGCTGTGAGCACGACGGCGACACCCGCTGTCTTTGCGGAGGCGCTCCTTCGGCGCCTCGGCATGCCCGTCACGCCCAACAACATCGCCGCGCTCGTCGCCTTCCAAGCGAACGAGGGCGGCCACATGTTCAACAAGGCGCAGTTCAACCCCATGAACACGACGATGCCGATGCCGGGCAGCTCCGTGATGCCGGGATCGACCGTCGGCGTCCGGTCCTACACGAGCTGGCAGCAGGGGCTTGAGGCGACAGCGCGCACGCTCGAGAACGGCCTCTACGGCGACATCCTCGACAACCTTCGCAGGAGCGCGCCACCCGACGACACCTTGCGCGCGGTCGCGCATTCGCAATGGGGCTGCACCATCTGCGCCAACAACCCCGCGAGCGCTCTCGCCTCGTACGCCTACCAAGGCTTTCCAGGCTTCACGAACATTCCCATGCCGTTCGGCGGCACGATCGCCCAAGTCGCGAAGAAAATGCTTCTCGTGACCGCAGTCGGAGCCATCGCAGTCGGCGGAGGTCTGCTACTCTACCGAGTGGTCCAGGGGAAGAAGCAGCGGGAGACGCCTCGTGTACTTCAAAGCGCCTGATGGAAACATCTACGATGACGGAACCGGCGACAGCCGACGGCCGTTCGAGCTCGATGCGCAGGGGCGTGCGCTCCCACTGCCGCCGGCGGAAGCACAAGCGCTCGTCCGCGCATGGTACGCAGACCATCCGCCAGCGGCGATCGGCGGCCTGAGTTCGGCCGAGGTCGCCCAGAGCCGCAGCCGCTTTCCCATCGGCGACGTCATCGCGCGCCTGACCAAGAGCGTCGGCATCAAGCCGTGCGCGCCGTGCCGGCAGCGCCAAGCCGCATTGAACCAAGCCGGCGATCGACTCGCTGGTTTCTTCGGGGCGCGCCAGCCGTGATGTTTCGCAGCGCGGCGGCGGCCGCCGTCACGACGGGCCTAACGAGCCTGCGGTTGGGCCAACGCGTCGTCGTCTACGCCGCCGGCCGCACCGAACGCCGCGTCCTCGTGGGAGGCGTCATCGGCACGGTCGTGAAGCTCCACATCCTGTCGGCCGACGCGTGGGTCGAACTCGACATCCGTTCGAGCGCGCCGGGCGTCCACGAGTACGGAGAGACCGACAAGCGAGCACGCTGGGTGTACGTGCGCCCAGCCGATTGCGCCGAAGCCCAAGCAAGAAGGAGTGCGTGATGGCGACCCCGTCCGAAGTCCCCGAAGGACCGCGCAGTATCCCCGCAAGCCCGCTCGCCATCACCGAGCTGACGCACGCCGTCGATCGGATGACGGCCGAAGTCGGGCAGCTTCGCGAGATGCTGACCAAGGAGCTTCAGGGCATCGAACGCGTCCAGACGCTGTGCACGCGCATGGAACAGACCCAGCAGCTCATGTTGAACGAGCTCACCTCGCTCATGAAGCGCGTCGCCGAGCACGAGTCCCGCATCGCCAAGCTCGAGGCGAAGGCACTGCGACGGGGCGTCAAGCAAGCAGCGAAGATCAAGCGACGAAAGAAGTGACCGCATGGTGGACCGCCGCGACGACGACTCCATCGACCGCGCGGATCTCGACCGCCTCAAGTCCGAGGTGAAGTCCGAGGTGAAGGAGATGAACGACGCAGCCATCCGTCACGTCGAGCGCATCATCGCGCCCTTCACCGACGTGCCGCAGCGTTTGGGAACGATCGAAGAGCACGCCGAAGCGCAGGTCGGGATCTTGAACGAGCTGAAGGAAGAGAGCAAGAAGGCCAAAGCAGCTCGCGTCGCCTCGCGCAAAGAGAGACTCAAACGCGCCGCACTCGACGAGGTCCGCGAACAGCAAGAAGCCAAGTGGCGCACGTACCGCAACTGGATCTTGCGCGTCCTAGCCGTGCTCACGGCGGCGGCCGAGCTCTATCGCGCTCTGCACCACGACAAGTGACTCACCATCCCAGCAGGGGCTGAGGACTGAGGTCCGGCTCTTTGCGCGGCCGGCAGCGCTCGGTGTTCGATGATCTCCAGTTCTTTTGCGCGGCTCTGGAACGAGCGGTCCAGTTCTTTTGCGAGGCTGGCATCGCTAAAGGAGGAAACTACGTCCCCCGATGTTCGTGACAGTCATATCGGAATCCACTTCCCTGTCATCAGGTGTCGCTGCGTATGAAGGCAAGAAGGGGGAGTTTCGAGCAGCGAGCCTCGAAGCGGACCTGCGGGTCGTAGCCGCGATAGTAGGCGAAGACGGCATGTCTCCGACGACATCGGCGGCAGTAAACGAAGCCAGCGCGAGCTTTCAGAGGAGTCATCGCTCTCGAACCGCGATCTTGAGCCCAGGCGCGATCACCACGAACCCGAGCGCCTCAAGCAACTCTTTCGCGCACGCAACGGCATCTTGAGGTGATAGCGCATCGACGACCAGAGACTCCTTGGGACGCTCAAGATCGAGTCTCATGCTTCCAAGTGCCGGGAAGGATCCGATCACAACGAGGTCGCCATTCGGAGCAGTGACTCGAACGGTATGGGAAAACCGTGACTTGTATTCCATCGCGATCGATCTCCTTGGGCTAGCAGTTCCTGTCGGGCTCTTCGGCGCGGCCCACAGCGTTCAATGCACGAGCCACGTAAGGTCACGATAGTCACGAGCGGCCTCAAGGAGCTTGTCCATGACCCAGACAGCATCCTTGAGCGTGCCCCATTTGTTCGGTGGCTCCAGCGCGACGAAGCGCGCATTCCACTCCGGATCGCGCAGACGCTTGCACGCGTTCTCCAGCATCGTGATCGTATCCTCGGCTTTGCGACCGGACAGAATGCGAAGCCCGCGAGGTCGGTCTGTCTTCTCGCGGAGAATGACGACGGCAAACTCACTCACGCTTGGGCTTGATAGGGGTTCGCCGGTGAGCGCGAGATCAAAAATCTCGGTCAAGTTGTAGGTCGGATCGGGAAGATCGGGACCCCGATCGCCAGCATGCCCGCACGTCGGGCACCGTGGACTCTGAAGGTAGATGTCGTAACTCATCGTCTAACTCCGCAGGCCGAATCGTGGTCTCTCGGTTGCATGACGGTCATATCGGAATGACATGCTCTTCACGCGGCATGCCGCGTCGATCGTCGATCAGGCTTGCTTGGCCTGCCGCTCCTCACGTTCCTTCTTCAGGCGATGCCAACGGCCTTGGTAGGCCTCGTTCGACTCGCGCGTGCCCGACGGGATGTCGAGCAGCTCGTAGTCCTTGAGCAGGTTCTCGCAAGCGTTGTCGTCCTGATCCCAGTCGGTACCGCACGCATTGCACGTGTGACGAAGCTCGGTCTTCTTGTCAAACTTCTCGACCGACCCGCACACGTGACAAGTGATGGTCGTGTAGGACGACTCGGTGACGATCGTGCGCTGGGCGCGATCGACGATGAGCTTCACGCGCGCGCCCGTGAAAGCATGCATCAAGCAGAGTCGAAGCTCCGATGGTGAAACGAGGTGTCGGTACGAGCGCGCACGCTCCTGCTGTTCGGTGTCGAGGTGCTCGACCTCGGGCACGCGCGCGACGAACTCCGCCATGTTGAAGTCCTTGATGACGAGCCACTCGTACCTGCGCGCCATGTCGCGCGCGAAGCATCGGTAGAGGTCTTTGCGCCAGCGGAGCGAGCCGATGCGCTGCGAACTCTCCCACGACCAGAGGTGACGGTCCTGCTTGCACCACGCGAGAAGCTCGATGAACATGTCCTCGTCGGCCGGGAAGCGATGGAGTTTCCAGAACTCGGCGAGGCGGATGAAGCGCTTGGGCGAGCGCCAGTTCCAGACGTGATCGGTCTCAGCCTGAAGCTCCGGGCTGAGCTTGGGTCGCCAGCCATTCACGCGCGCCTTGAGAACCTCAAGCTCCTTGTCGCGAACGCTCCGCAGCTCGTTCGCCTTGCGCAGACCATTGAGCTGGTGGCGCGTGATCGCGAGTTCGCCGCGGTGGCCTTCCTGATCGCTCCAAGTCGCCACGCGGATGCCCGCTTCTCCGCCCAGCGAACGCCAACCGAAGTCGACGGCCACGGCCTTGCCATTCTTGACGTCCGGATGCCTGGGCGGCGAGAGCGTGTCATCGAGCGTGATCGTCAGCGCCCATTCTTCGCGCGGTCCGATGAAGCGCTTCAAGATGGCCGCGCGCTTGATGACGGCGTGTGGCGGCAGCTCCCGGTGCATCTTCATCGGCCACTCGGCCCAGATGGGCTTGCCGGTATCGGTCGATCCCACGCGCATGCGCAAGAGCTTGCCCCAAGGAGAACGCGCGGCGTCCCACGGCTCGCCCTTCTTCGAGGTCTGCCGAGCGAGGATCTGAAGTAGCGTCCCTTCCTCGCTCGTCACCTCCTCGACGGACATTCCGCCCTGCACTTGGACACCCACCTGACCTTCGCCGTTCCAGCGCACGAACCTGGGCAGGTGAAGCTCGGCACCGTCCCAAAGCGGCGCTTTGCGCGACGCGACGTCGGCGTCCTCGATGAGGAGGTAGGAGCCCCAGTAGACGTCGCAGATCGCGCGCGCGCCCTTGCGAAGCTCAAGCGTCAGCGCTTCGATGCGCTCGCGTTCGGCCTTGATGCGCTCGAAGGCGCTGCGTCGTGCAACGCGGTGGGCGGCGATGGCCTCGTTCTTCATGCGCTTGGCCTCGTCGACCTGCGCTTTCAACTCGTCGGCGTCTGTGCGCCTTGAGCGCCCGTGCACGCGCATGACGCGTAGCTTCTGACGAAGCTCGGCAAGTTTCGAGATGCGATCGTTGACGAGCTTCTCAGCGTCGACGACCGCCGAGTCGTTCATCGCCGCTGCGAGTGCTTTGCGCCTCTCGCGTTCGATCTCGACCAGGACGTTGCGATACGTATGCGCCTTGCGGAGCTGCTCCGCGACGAGCGCGGCGTTGTGCGTGGGAGCCAGGAGTCCGTAACGATAGACCAGCATGTTCGACACCTACCATGAATGCGGGACGATGTTATCTGAAACGGATAGCATCAACCCCTGATTCCTGGTAGCGTCTCAAGAGCCCGCCGTCTCGTCCGCTCCTATCGTGGAAAGTAGAAAGTGGCGAGCGGCGGGCACTGAAGTCGCGCGGCGCTCTGAGACCTCGACCCATGCATTGCCACTACAAAGACATCCTCAAGCTCGCGGACAAGGCACCGAAGTGGTTCGACGAGAACGCGGTCCCTCGGTTCTGCGCGTTCGCACCAGACGAGTGCGCGAACATCTACGCCGACGAAGTCGTGCTGCTCCTGATTCGCTGCCAAAACTGCCACCATCCGTTTCGCGTGTGCATCTCCACCTCCCACTCGGAACGGATGATTCAGACCGTTCGGATGCGAGCATGGGGTGAGACACTCGATCCCTCGAAGAAGGTGGAGGAGATCGGTCCACTCGCTACGCGCATCCAGGGTCTCCACTACGGCGATCCCCCGAACATCAGCTGCTGCCCAGCCGGGCCAACCATGGGTAGTGATCCCATCAAGGTCATAGAGTTCTGGGATCGACTCGATCCCATGGACCGTCGCGGGAACCGAGAGTGGAAACGCCGACGTGAACTCGAAGTACGACTCGATGACGAGGACGAATGAGACGATGGAAGCCGCCCAAGGATCTCGACCGCGAGGTGCGCGCACTCTGTATTGCGATGAACCGACTGCCCGGCATCAAGACGAGCGAGAGCTGCTCAGGGCACAACAAGAAGCCATTTCGAATCTGGTTCGAAGTGACGGACTTCAAGGCGCGCGGCCTGCTCACTCTCGCGCGCTGCACCTGCCGTCGCTATTATGCGACGCCATTCGAGATCAAGCTTGACCACGGCGACTTCTGCCAAGTCGGATTCCTGCTTGAGGGCCCGAAGGGATCGTTCCGCGAGGCCACGAAGCTCGCGCGCGTTCTCGTCGAGCATGTCGAGGATCGGACGAAATACTACAACATCCTCCTGGGGCGCCCCTCTCGCGCAGTTCAGAAAGCCCGCTCACCGATGCGAGCGTACGGTCCTGACGGTACGCCCCAACTGTTACCGCGTCGTGTGAATAGTGAAGGCGAGAAGGAATGGTGATGCATGTTCGGTATGCTCCGACGTGCCCGAGAGCGCCGAGAGGCTCGGGAACGAAACTGTCCTTGCAGAGGAACGTGCGACTGCCACAAGCCTGAGCCTGGCATTCCTTATCCTTGGGCGACGCTGATCCTGCTGTCCCCTTTCATCCTGATCATCGCTCTGGGTCTCTTTGGCCCACGCCCACCGCCCATCAGAAGAACCATCCACGTGGGGAACAAGGTCTGTGACGTCGTCTTCGTGCAGACCGGTGAGAGATGCAATGGACACGGTGGAGATTGCTCTCCCGTGGGCTATGACCAAGCGGTTTGCCCATGAACCCACTGATCGACGCACAAGACGGTGGTACGCTCAAGTGGTGGCTCGACGCCAACCGCCCCTCAACCCACGCGCGTACGCGATCGTCAAGCAGATGATGGCGCACTGCAAGGACAGCGGCTACGAACTCACCGGCCCGCTCGTGGCGGCGCCTCCGGTCGACGTCGTCGCAGGACGCGTGTTTCGCATCTACGATCCTGAGACCGACGCTGGCTGCCGCATCATCGTGTCGAACAAGGCCGAAGTCTTCTGGCAGTGTGAAGGTCGAGGCGGCGCGAAGATCGACGAAGCGCTGGCGCTCGAGCTTCTTGCCTGCGCGCTCGCACGTTAGGAGGTCCCATGGTTCCGCGCATCGCACTTCCGGCTCCCGCGCCCTGCTTCGGTATCGACACGGTTGCAACCATCACCCCGGAGTTCATGCAGGAGATTCAGACCGATCCGCGCGTCCGGTTCATCGGACGATACGTCGACGGCCTCACGAGTGCCGAGGTCGATCTCATCGTTGGCGCGCAGCACCCTCTGGGCGGGAACTACTTCCTGACGCTCTTCACATACGCCGACGAGCTCACTCCGGCGCCGCTCATCGCGAAGCTGAACGAGCTCGCCATCCCATCCGGCGTGACGATCTGGGAAGACATCGAGAGTGAGACGATGAACGCGATTGATCTCATGACCGCCATCAACTTCTGCGGCAAGGCGTTCAAGACCGCTGGATTCGACGCCGGCGAGTACGCAGGCGCTGGCGAAGTGCTCACGAGCGCGCAGCTCACCTCGCTCGTCGTCGACATCTACATGAAGTCGTGTTCGAAGGTGCTCGACGCAGGCAACGAACTCGCCGAGCCCGCATCGGGCTACACGGGCTGGCAGGGTCGACCAAACTCGCCCTTCAAGACGGGTTCGAAGCTCATCGTCGACTGGGAGGCCATCATGGGCGACTACCTGGGGCGTCTGCCGGTCATGGTGACGGCTGCTCCTACTTTGGGCGCGTGATGCTGAATGCGCACGACGTACCCTGTGCCATCTGCGGTGCCAAAGCTGGCGAGAACTGCCGCTACGAAGATGGGAGTGACGTGGGCAAAGACATTTCGCATCGACGTCGGCTCTACGACCTCCTGTGTGGGCAAGAGACGAAGCAGCAACATGATGAAGCGAAGGAGGAAGACGTCGAACTAGGCGGATGGGTTCGAGGCAGCGCGACGCCTTGAAGATCGCGAACACCGGTCGGGCTACACACTGGCTGGCAGAGTCGACCGGACGCCCTTACCTGGCTACGCGCCGCCGCGAAGAGCGCGACTCAGTGACGATGATGACTGTGGCTGTGCGCCGCCTTGAAGAGCGCGACGTGGGATGATGACCTGTGGCTACGCGCCGCCTTGAAGAGCGCGATGGCTGACGACTGGTGAAGGCTATCAGGAGGTTGCGCGCCGCCGCGAAGAGCGCGACTAGATCGCGGCGTTCGCCCAAGCATCGCTTCCCGCGACCGTCGAAGTGTTTCCGGGGGGGAATCTGTCATGGCTGCGAGGCGCCTCAAGACCTCGATGGCTTTCGCGTCGAGGTGTCACGCGACAAGAGACTCATGGCGCGGTAATCTCCGCGCATGCCCACCTGTCACCACTACCATCGGATCCATCCACGCTTGCGTGGCGTCAAGCTCGGCTCGAAGCTTCCGAAGACGGCAGCGAGAGGCGCGCGCGCCGAAGGACAGTTCCCCGCAGGCACGCTCTCGCCCGCGCAGATCTTGACCGCGTATGGGTTCAAGCAGAACCAGTTCGCAGGTCTGACGAGCGTCACGAAGCTGGGCATCGGTTCGTTGGGAGGTGGCGTGGTGCAAGCTGATATCGACAACGCCGTCGCAGCTTGGGGCATGCTCGCTCCCAAACTCACGGTGCGTACGGTCGGCGGCGCGACCAACGATCCGACGGCTGATACCGACGCGAACGTGGAGAACTCACTCGACATCGTCCCCACGATGGCCTTCGCCTATTGGTTTCTCACGGGGCAAGCCGCCGACATCACGATCTGCTTTGGTCCGAACGCATCGAACGGCATGACGCTCGTCACGCAAGATCTGGTCGCCGCCGGCGTCGAGGTCGCGAGCTGGTCGTGGGGCTCGGCAGCGGACCAGTGGGATCCCACCGAACGCGCGGCGCTTGCGGCTGCGTTCCAAGCTGGCGTGCAAGCGGGCGTCACCTTTTGCGCTGCGAGCGGCGACAACAGCATCGATGACGGCACGAGCTCGCCGTCGGCCGACTACCCCGCGTCCGATCCCTGCGTCTGGGGCGTCGGCGGCACGAACCTTCAGATCGCCGCCGACGGCAGCCGCGCAAGTGAATCGGCTTGGGGCGATGGCAACCCTGGCGATGAAGGTGGCGGCGGTGGATTCGATCCCACGGTGGCCGAGCCGCCGTTCCAGCAGGGCATCGTTCCTTCGGGCCAAGGAAGAGGAGTCCCGGACAGCGCAGCCAACGCGGACCCCAACTCAGGATGGCAGATGTCCGCGAATGGGCAGTGGACGGTTGTGGGAGGCACGAGCGCCGCATCACCGTTCACCGCAGCACTCATCGCGGTCGCCAAAGCAATCGCGAAGCTTCCCGCAAGCGCGGGCCTGCTCACGCCAGCGATCTACGCCGCGCGCGCGACCGCGTGCAACGACATCACGACGGGCAGCAACGGCGATCCAGCGGCGGTAGGTTGGGATCCCGCGACGGGCTTGGGCTCTCCGAACGCGGCCGCGTTCATCGCCGCGCTCACGGGCGCGACTCCGCCCGCGCAACAGCCCGCGCCACCCGCGCCAGCGCCCACGCCCGCGCCAGCGCCGCCCATATCAGCGCCCGCTCCCACGCAGCCTGCGCCTCCGCCCGTGCCGGCGCCGCCGCACGTCTCTGCGCGCAAGGCGTGCCTCTTGGCCTCGCAAGGCATCGTCCAGAACTACCCCACCGACGGCTCGACACCAGCACTCGCCGATGTGCAGGGCTGGGCCTCGGATGGCTTGGCATCTGGCTGGCCGACGACCTCGGCGACGACGTCGACCAAGCCTTAGCGATGGGCCGGTCGCCGCCGCACTCGAAAGCTGAGGCCATCGCGATGCGATTGCGAAAGCGTTGCGCGGCATCGTTTGGACAGACGGAGTTCAAGCGCGATAAGACAGGTGCAGTCAAAGAATCGGAGCATCACAAGATGGACATCCACTACGGCGTGAAGGACGTCGAGGTGGGCGGGGTGCACGAGGCGCAGACGTTGAGCGGACCCAAGGCTGGAGAGCCAGAGCTCGAAGGAGCTTGGACGTTCACGTTGAACGGTAAGGGCGGTCCACGCGGAGCGCCTTACTCACCGGGAGGGTTGCCGCTGTTTCAGAATCGAGAGACGACGTGGCGCGTCCACATCTACGTGACGCGGCAACTCGACGTGCGCTACTGGGTCGAGTTCGGATTGCCGCCCAACATCGACAGTCCATGCTTATCCGGGACCTTGCCATTCGCAATATGAATGAAGCGATTCTGCATAGTTAGCCGCGCTGTCCATCGTGCGGTCCCCGTGCTCTACTGTCGACATGAGCAACACCTCGGCAACGCTGA
>Ga0326727_10011741_pt1 | contig 20236 bp, 12 predicted proteins | sample MB2enrmetagenome_FD_207643 | JGI IMG/M metagenome (GOLD analysis project Ga0326727, IMG submission 207643) | Lab enriched peat soil microbial communities from McLean, Ithaca, NY, United States - MB29MY | ecosystem: Environmental > Terrestrial > Soil > Wetlands > Peat | place: USA: New York...
TTGACGGCCACCGCCGGCAACGCGCAGGTTGCACTCTCCTGGACGGCCTCAGCGGGCGCGATCAGCTACAACGTCTATTACTCCACCTCCAGCGCGGTTTCACCTTCAAACGGAACCCAGATCAGCGGCATCACCGCGACCTCAACCACGGTCAAATCGCTCACGAATGGAACGACGTACTACTTCATCGTGACAGCCGTGAACTCGGGTGGCGAATCTGCTGCTTCCGCAACGGTCTCAGCTATGCCGACTCTGCCGACCTCCGCCGGCATCGTGATCAACCTTACGCCCGGAAGCGCAGCCTCCGGAACGTTGGCGGCGAACTCCACCACCTCGCTGACCTACACCTTCGGTGCCTCGGCGGTGAACCAGGATGCTGCGGTAAACATTGTGCCGGTAACGCAGAGCAACCTGCCGGTTGCACTTGCGCAGAGGCGCAGGCTCCGTGCCATGCAGAACACGGCCGGAGGTACCTTCATCGCATCATTTACCATGAGCGTCAGTCCTTCGAGCATCACGGCGTTCAACACGCCTGTGGTCATCACCGGCAGCGTGAGTTCCTCGGTCCAGAAGGCCTCCACGGTGAATCTGGCGATGTTACAGGAAGGCGCCTGGGTTGACGTGGCAACGTTTGTCATCGGCAGCGGCAGCTCGCTCAACGAGAACATCCCGTCCTACGCCGTGCCGGGCGTGCTGGCTCCCGGAAGCTATGTTCTGTACCAGCCTGCGCCGGGTACCAACACCACGGTCTCCAACCTGGGTATTGTGCTGATGCCCAGCGACGGAAACACGATGGGCAACAGCTCCACCGGATTGCAGGCTGTGCAGTTCTATGGCTCCAACGGCAACCTGCTACAAACGCCCACGCTCACTAACCTCGCCTTCGGAACTGACGATGCAGACGCCGAAGGGCTCACTCCCGATGGATCGATGGGGCTGGTCGTGGATGGTGCCACCTCGGCCTATCTCTTCTCTGGCACGCAGACCGGCTCGCCCAGCGCCAACACCACCGCCTTCGACCTCACCGGAGGTGGAAACTACAGCTCGTATAACTTCGGCTCGGTGGCCACGCTTCCAACCGGCGATGAAGCAGTCGCGGCCGGGCGAAGCATTCAGCAGTTGATCGTCGTCTCGGGAATTCTCTCCGGCGCACTGCAGATTGCTCAGGGAGTCACCGTTCCGGACGATCGCGATGGCGTCGTGATCTCCAGCGACGGCACCGTACTGCTTGCTCGCGGACAAACCGGACTCACCGTCTTCTCGGTTGCCTACAACGCCAGCGCCACACCGGCCTACACCTTCACTCAGACTGTGGACCTGCCCAGCTTGGGAACGAACCCGACCGAGCAGGCCACGAACCTATTCACGCAGGATGGACGCAACGGAATGGCGATCAGCCCGGTTGACTCCAGCCGCGCCGTGATCATCAGCCGTATTAACAACACGGTTCAGATGCTGACAGGGCTCCCGAACAATCCGGTGGCGGGCTCCCCCATCACGCTTCAAACCGGGATCGACCCGCGGGCGGTAGCCATCAGTCCGGACGGCACCCTTGCGGTTGTGGCGGGAGCGGTTGGCATGGCGCTCTATGGAGGCGTGAATACCGGAAATCTGCAACAGATCGAGTACATACCAGATCTGCTCTACACCCTCAACGGCACCACCGTCGGTTTCGGATCGCTCACCACGGTGGGATTCACGCTCGACGGTCAATACATCGTTGTTGGTGACTACACCAACGCCGCCGTGGTTCTGGTTCCGTTCAGCAGCAGTGGTTTCGGCACCACAGCGGCTGCCGTGCTGGGGCAGATCAACATCCCGGACGGCGACCAGATGCTAGTCCACTAAACTCACTCTCTCACGGGCCAGCCGGATTCCGGCTGGCCGCTGAGCATTTGCAGAAGAAGCGGGGTGGCGTTGAGATCGTTCATCTGTAATTAAGAGAGTACACAGGCATTCATTCTATATTCGCGATTCGCGAATATAGAATTCGTTATCGTGGCGACGTGCGACTGCGAGACTTCACTTGCTGGAACCAGTATCTGGCAATGGCGGGTTGGATTGCGGGTTGGACGGCCTCGGTATTTGCGATCGGCGGCGGGCGAAGGCTCCTGCCGACGTGGGATTCGGTTTCCGGGCCGGTCGGCCGCTGGATTATAATTCGGTGCCTTAGACCATATCTTCCATCAGGGTCGGTTTATGAGCACTCATCGCACACCGGCGATTCCCCCGCAGACCTGCACCCGCGAGCGAGATTTCCTGCTGGCTATGCGAGAGATCTCTGATGCTCTGGTTTCCAAACGGAATCTTGACCAGCTGATGTTTGCTTTGGCGGAGTCCATTCGCAGGTTTGTCGGACTGTCTTGTACGGAGATACTTCTCCACGACGCCACGAATGACAGTTTTCTACGGGCGGCCCTACACCTGACATCCGACAACGGCCAGATCGAGAGGAACTGGGTGCAGGCGATGGACGAATCGCCGGCCCCGACCGCGTTCCGGACAAGGCAGCCCATCTCAGGGGAGCGCGTGGTTATTGAACGTGAAGCCTGTCATTTCCAACAAGTCGCGGATTGGTCGTCCGTCGGCATTCAGTCTTTTTGCTGTGTTCCATTGATCTCTCATGAAACAGTCCTGGGTACCCTCAACGTGGGGAGCCTGGAATGTCCGCGTTTCATGCCGTCGTTCATCGAGTTTCTCAACGATACTGCTAAGTTGATTGCGATACTCCTTGAAAGCTCACTGGCGTCGAAACAGATCACAGCTCTGCAGGAGAAGCTCCTCCATGAACGGTCTTATCTGGACGGAGAGGTAAGGGCGGACTGCACTTTTGCAGGAATGATCGGGCAGAGCGAAGCCCTGAGGTCCGTGCTCGAACAGGCGCAGGATGTCGCCGAAAGCGATGCGACCGTCCTGCTGCTGGGCGAAACCGGCACCGGCAAGGAGTTAGTCGCCAGAGCGCTCCATAACCTGAGCAGGCGCAAGGATCGGACGTTCGTAAAATTGAATTGCGCCGCCATTCCGGCCGGACTCCTGGAGAGCGAACTCTTCGGACATGAAAGAGGCGCCTTTACCGGAGCAATCAACACAAAGGTCGGGTTGCTGGAACTGGCAAATCACGCGACGTTATTCCTGGATGAGGTCGGGGACATCCCGTTGGAGATCCAGCCCAAACTGCTGCGGGTGCTACAGGAGGGAGAGTTTGCGCGAATTGGCAGTACCCGGACGATTAAAATCGACGTACGTTTGATCGCGGCGACAAATCGCGATCTGTTGAAAATGGTAAGGGAGAAAGAATATCGGAGCGATCTCTTCTACCGTCTCAATGTTTTCCCAATTACTCTTCCTCCCTTGCGGGAGCGGAAGGAAGACATTCCCCTTCTGGTCAAACATTTCACGCAGAAATCCGCCGCTCGCAACAAGCGGTCCATCAGTTTGATATCTTCCGAGGCCATGGAAGCGCTGGCCGGATGGAACTGGCCCGGAAATGTTCGTGAGCTGGAAAACCTGATTGAGCGGGCCGTCATCCTGAGCAAAGGACCGGTGCTGAATGTTCCGTTAAAGGACTTGCAGGACGGTCCCAGGCACTCCTCGACGACCTTACAGATGACTGTAGAGCACACTCCGGCGGAGATCACGGCCGATGTTATTCTTCGCACGCTGCGTGAGACGAACGGAATCGTCTCCGGACCGCGAGGCGCAGCGGTGCGCCTCGGATTGAAGCGGACTACATTGCTCTGGCGGATGAACAGTCTTGGAATCACCCGCAAACAGGCCCTCTCTTGAACATGGAACGGCGCACGACTGGACCGACTACGATAGACACAGAAAGAGGAGCAGCCCCACGCTGCTCCTCCCTCTTACTTTTCGACTTATCGAGTACTTCCCGCTTCCATTGCCTGACTTACTAAGATAACTCCGAGATTCAGGCTCTTGGGAAGGGACTCTACTTCGATACTCCGGGCTGATCGGTTGGCAGAGATTTCCACCCGATATGGCCCACTATTGCTCTCCAGCCGGTCTACCTTGAACTCTCCGTACGTGTCGCTTACTGCTTCTCCTATTTTCGTGCTTCCGCTGAAGATGGTGATCTTTGCTCCTGACACGCAGTCTTCCACTCCGTTCTTCCGTTCGGCGATGCTGCCGCCGATGAAGCACTTCGTGTAGCGGTGAAGGTTCTTGTAGTATACGCTCGGCTTGGTGCCGTATTCGGGATGATAGGCCTCTAGTTCCTCGGCAGCGATCATCTTGCTGAATTCTGAATCTTCAACATATGCGTATCGAAGAGCCTGAGTGGGACACACCTGAACACAGCGTGGCTCCTTCCAGCCGGAGTCGAGCAGGTGCGCGCACCCTGTACACTTCTGCGCGAACTGCTTATCTTCGTTCCACCAGATCGCCTTGTACGGGCAGGAATCGACGAGTTTCTTGTTGCCGCGCGCCTTGTCCGGATCAATGATCACGATCCCGTCCTCTCGCTTGACAACGGCGCCCCCGCCCGCGCCGACGCAAGGCGCGGCATCGCAGTGCATGCACGGCTGCGGCAGGAATCCGACCTCAACCAGAGGATAACTTCCCCGCTCGCTTCGAAAAATGTTCATCCAGCGCTGGCCGTGCCGCGGCTGCGAGGCAGAATACCCGGGCCACTCGTTGTCCATAAACTCATCTTTGCAGGCGAGGAAACAGTTGTTGCAGTCCTCACAGTTTGCGACATCGATGATGAGATGAAATTTCTTCATTGGATTGCTCCCACGCTGTTGCGCTTCTTGACTTCCACCAGGATCGACATCGCTGCCATGGCGTGCGAGTTCTTGATCATCATGCGGGTTGGCGCAAGGATGTTGACACAGCCGCCCATATCAGGAGAGTCTCCCGGCTTGCCGATCGGCTTATAAACAGCCGAAGATTCGTACGAGTGCACGATTCCTGGGCGCACGCGGCCGGTAAGTTGGAGCGCGCAGATCACAGAGCCGCGATCGTTGAAAATCTCGATAAGATCGTTTTCCTTCAACCCACGGGATTCCGCATCCTGCGGGTTCATTCGGGCGATCCAGTAGTAATAGCCGTCGATCGGAATACGGTGGTTCTTGATGTCGTTCAGCGTGCTGTCTTTTCCGTCCGCGTGAGTATGGAAGCTGTAACGTGGATGCGGCGTCATGAGTTGCAAGGGATACTTCTTTTCCAGCTCACAGCCAGGTCCCTCCCACGATCTGCGGTAGGTCATCACCGGCGGGCGTTCGGGATCGTCCGGGGCGAACCGCTTTAAGCTTGAGGACTCAAACTCGATCTTGCCGGATTGCGTCTGCATGCCGTGGCGGAAGTGCTTATAGTCGCCCGGCAGCGGACTGAGCTCCGGCACGTCCTTCGCGCGGCCTTCATAGAACCAGCGATACGAGACGGGAGACCGCAGCGCCTCCGGAGGAGCGGGAAGAACGTAGTAACCCTTGTTAAAGAATTTTTCCCAGCTGATCATCTTGGGCAGGTCCGTGCCGTCGAACATTCGCTTGCACCAGTCAAGCTCCGTCATGCCCTCGGCGAAGGCCGCGCCAAGCCCGAGCTTCTTCGAGATATCGAGGAAAATCTGGAAGTCGGATTTGGACTCCCCAAGGGGTTCAATGCACTTGTGCTGGAGGATGAAGACGCGATGGTTCACCTGCGCGAAGCTGTGATACACGTATCCGCCGCAATTGGCGAACTCGCCGATGTCCCACCGCTCGAAGTTCGTGCAGGCGGGAAGGACAATATCGGCAAATGCCGCTTCACCCTCGAACCAGATTGACTGATTCACCACGAACTCGAGGTTCTCCGACTGATACATCTTGGCGTAGTTGTTCCCGCCCACCTGGGTGCCGATGTGCGACGTTCCGTATCTCCAATAGAACTTCACGGGCGAGTAGCCGGGAAGCGGATAAAGAAACTTCTGGAACTGTCCTTCGATGGTCATCGAGTCCGTCGGGAACCCCTCGCACTTGCCGGTCAGAATGGCCTCCGGAAGCTTCAACCGCGGAACTCGCTGCGCAACCGGATTGATGCTGGGCAGGTGCGGCATGTTCTGGTACAGAGCCACGGCGCTGGCCGTACCGGCAAGGTCGCCGGAAAACCCACCTTCGGCATATCCGGGAAAATAGAAGCCCGTATCGACCGGCGTGCCAACCTGCATGTTTCCGAAATTCACGCCCGGCTTTCCAACTCCCTGCATGGCCATCAGGTACACCATGCCGCGCGCGAAATCCGCGCCCGTTGCAGTGCGGCATGCACCGCCAACACCAGGAGCGCCGCCCGGCGCTAGATAAGTCCGCTTGGTGCCCCACTCGCGGGCCAGTGCTCGGACTTCGCGCGCCGGCAGGCCCGTTTCCTTCTCCTGCCATTCCGGCGTCTTCGGCACGCCATCCGTCTTGCCCAGGACAATGTCCTTCCACTTCTCAAACCCTACGGTCCGGTTGGCGATGAATTCCTTGTCGTACAGTTCCTCGGTGATCCACACATACGCCAGCGCAAAGACCAGCGCGTTGTCGGTTCCCACCTTCGGCGCCAGCCATTTGCCGCCCATCCAGCCCGCCGTGTGGTTCAGGAATGGATCGATATGGACAACCTTGATGCCGAGGTCATGCAGCCACTTGCGCCGTATGGTGCCTTCCATCGCTGCGTAGACGCCGCTGGTGGATTCCGGGTCGCTCGACCAGAACACGACCATCTCAGCATGTTTCATCAGATCTTCCATGGTGCTGTAAAATTCAGGCGCACCAAGCCGTCCGGAATAGCCCCAGTGATGGATTGCGCCCCAGTACCATCCTTCCCAGCTGTCCGGATTGTGGATCACGCCGGTGCAGCCGATATTGTTGAAGAACTTCTGGCGCGCACTCAGAAAGTAGCCCAGGTTGCCCCAGCAATGGTGGGAGCCGCCGCTGCTCATGATCGCGCCCGGCCCGTGCTCGGTTTTGACCCGTACGATCTCCGAAGCAATGATCTCGTTCGCCTCCTCCCAACTGATCCGCTTGTATCCCGAGGTGCCGCGATTCTGCGGGTTTCGCCTGCCGTTCGGATCGAAGTCTTCACGAATCATGGGATAAAGATTTCGATCCTTGGAGTAAATCATCGATCTCCAAGTCAATCCGTGGGCGTTCAAACTTGTTTTCCGTGGAGGAGTGAATCTCTGTCCCCTGGCTTCGACGGTCCACGAGGGCGCATCTTCGGAGGTGAATTCAATCGGAATCATGCGCAGAATTTTGCCGTCTTTCACATCCACATGAACCGGTCCACCGTTGGAAATGTTGGTGTAACGCACGACGCCGTTGCCAAGATCGGTGCCGTACTTGCCGCCCACCGTCGCCATCATTCCCAACGTCTCGGCGAACCAGACGGCCAGTTCGTCTGCTCCATCCATGCCGACCTCGCCATTTCTGGCAGCGTTGATAAATTCCAGGTGACTGCGGCTCGGAGACAGCAGACGGCAAGCCGAGTCCAGGCGTCTAAACCACATCACTACGTCAGGCTCCGGATGAAGGCCGGCACGGGACTTGACCTTGCCATCCTTCAACGTGAACCATCTCCCCTGGTTGCTTTCGAGCACTTTGATCTGGGCAGTAAGGTTCTTTTCTTTCAGCCGGGCAGCGAAGGCCGGGTATCTTCTCGCATTGAAGGACAACATCTTTGCCGTGGCCAGCAGGACCACCGATATCTGCATTTCTTGTATAGCCATTCCCCTCTCCTCAGAGGCCGCCAATACGGTGCGCTTCGATCGCCAAGCGATGAGGAACGCACCGTCGAAGTCCCTCAGTTCAAGACCATCTTTGCGTGCACCCGCCGTCAGATCGTCAGATAGCACGTAAGTGACTTGGGTGTTATCGTCCTGCAAAGAGCACGAGAAGTTCCATTGCCGGTGATCCGAAGGCCGCCCACGCCGAAGGGATACTCCGTTGTTATTCAACGAGATGAATTCTTTTGCGCTAGCGGCGTAGCAGCTCCGGGAAGGACGACTGACAGAAATGACCGGCACTCACAAAATTGACTAGCAACGATCAACGCGAGTTTCTATCCACCACTAGCTATGTCATTGCAAGTATGAACGCTTATCGGTGGGCAGCGCCAAGATGTTCTTAGAGCAGTCCTCTGTACGGTCTGAACCTCTCGTGTCCCCGCAAGCCCCAAATACCCGGGCAGCCACAAACATGCCCGAACCTGCGGTTGAGGCTCCATAATGTCGAAACATTGCGCAACATTGAGTGGACTGCGTGATTTCGGCGCACCTGTGCTCGGTGTGTGTGCAAGGGGCAGCTTTCAAAGTGATTGGCTCCGTTCCCGCCGGGGCAGCTAGCTGGCCAACGCTGGAGGCGGGTTGCGCAGTCCGGGTGATGACCGGCGCTCCGGTGCCAAATGCGGCATGCCGTTAGAAGATACTGAGCGCGACGCGGATGGCACAATTCGCATACAAGGCTAAATGTTTGTTCCTCGATCATCTAAGAGGCGCAACATGGGAATCGACAAGGAAGTACTCGATAAGTTGATCGCCGATTACAAAGGGCCCGACGATCTGATCGGCGAGCAGGGATTGCTCAAGCAGCTGACCAAGGACCTTGGTTCCACTCGCTCGGTAATGTTATACCGGGGGACGTCTATCCGGCAGACGCTTCAAGCAAACTGGCCTGCATGCCTTCCTTAGTCGCCTTGAGGGTCGCCGCGAGTGATTCGCGCGGGAGGCTGCGAACGATCGGCTGAACCACCAATTTCAACGAGAAAGGGACTGTGCGGGTGAGTGAGATGGCGCGGCATTCGACGATGGTGCCCGCATCACTGCCCTGAAGTAGCCAATACGAATATAGTCGCCACAAGAAGCCGTGACCGGTTCCGGGGGGCAGTATGGTTTCTTTCGGTGTGCCCGGGTCCTGCACCTCGGCAATCCGAGTGGTGTACGACCGGCACGTCCAGCAACTCGCGTCCAAAGCGGAGTATTGGACGTCATGCTCTGTATCGAGCACGACGGTGATGACCTTCTTCTTCAGAAGGCGCATGTAGATCTTGAAGTCATCGTTGTGACGGCTTATCAGCTTCGAACTGATGACCTCAGGCTGATAGATCCTGTGGTGATTGTTGTAGTCCTGCATGAGCGCAAGCGCATTGGCGATTGCCGCCCCGGGCACGAAAACCGCGCCGATCCAATCGTGAATCAGACCATCTCTTACCGCGACAGGCTTCGTGCCGGACCACATCTCCACCATAGCTTCCCCGCTCCGGATCTTCTGCGCGCGAGCGGGTACACGACTCGACCACAGCCGTTTCGGTTCGGTGCGCCACGCCACCTGCATTGCCTTTTCGGCATCAGCAATATACGCGTCGAAGTCCGCTACTGTTTCCGGGACAAGCGTTACACCATAGGAAATGGCCGACATGAAGTTGAACCTCGCTAGACCAAAAGCCGCTTACAAAATATCAGCTGAGTTCTCCTTTTTCAGCTCTGATTCACCCGCCATTTGAATGAACTAGCTTACGCCGAATTACAAAAACTCGAAATACCTGCCGGAAACCTACTAGGACTCTAGCGCATTGTTCAGGCGAGAGAATGTGTGTCCGGCCATGCAGGAAGGTGTCCAGCTAAATCATGTTGTCAAAGATAAGCTGATCAATGGCATGCAACGGGTAATGGCTTAAAACGAAAGACGTTAGCTGGCAGCCCGAGGAGAGTCCATTCTTCGGCACCAAGAATTTTTCTGCATTGAATTTTATAACTTACCAGCGATCGGCGGGAAACTCCGCACAGGCCACCATCACCGGAAAATCCGGCTGGTTCACCACGCTGACGCTCTCCGCCGATACCTACAGCTCGCTGACCACGACAACTTCCTCGGGGTCGGCATTTTCGCCTACCGGCGCTTCGCCGCAGAATGGCAGCCCGCTCGCTCCACCGCCATGTGCATCCCACGCCAACCGCTCGTGAATGAGTTCCGGTGGAATCGACGTTCACGCCGCAGCTCTTCCACCGGAACTCGGTGCTGCGGCGCGGTTCAGGTTGGGCCGTTTTTGCTTTATTCGATGGTTTGGGCGGCAAAAAATGTTCCACGCGGCTCTAACCCTCTGAGGAGGGGCTATGGAAAACAAACAGGACAACTCCAATCTAAAGAACGATGTGCTCCATTCTGAGCATCACAGCACGCTTTCCGCTGAGGAAATTGCAAAGGCCGTCCAACGTCATAAGCGTGAACACAAAGACGACGCCCGAAAGGCTGCCCGGCAAACAGCCCGAGGCAAAAAGAGCTAGAACAGACTCTCTGGTGCTCCGGCCATTCCAACAGGCATCGCCGGGTCAGGTAGACGGACCACACCGCAATCGCAGCGGAGCTTTGCTGTTTTCAAAGACTCTCGGAAACTCGTACCATGGTCAGCAACTATCCGAGGTCGCTGATGAAAAGATTCGATTGCACGTCTGTTCTTGCCATAAAAATACTGCTTGCACTTTCCTTGCTGTTTTTTGGACAGCCGGCGTTCGCGCAGGAGTTGAAGATCGCGGCAGCTGCCGATCTCAATAACGCGCTCCGCGAGATCGCCACAAGTTACGAGCATCAATCCGGACGCAAGCTGCAGATCACCTTCGGCTCCTCCGGTAATCTCACCACGCAGATCCTGAACGGCGCGCCGTTCGATCTGTTGCTCTCGGCAGACACCGGCTTTCCGCAACAGCTGATCAGCTCCGGCAAAGCCGATGCCTCAACGATGACGCTCTATGCGCGCGGCACACTGGTGGTCGCCACAATCGCCTCAGTTCCTGCTCCAACTCCCGGTTCACCGCTCGACGTGCTGCGATCCTCCGCGATTACGAAAATCGCATTGGCAAATCCGCGCCATGCTCCTTATGGACGCGCCGCTGAAGCAGCACTGCGCTCCGCCGGAATCTACAATGCTGTGGCGCCTAAGTTCGTGCTGGGCGAAAACATCTCGCAGACGGCGCAGTTCGTACTATCCGGCGATGCACAGGCGGGGTTGCTGGCGCTCTCGCTGGTGAAGAGCGCCAGCGCTGCCGGGCTCAGATGGGCAGAAGTTCCGCAACAGCTCTATCCAGTGATGAACCAGGCAGGAGTGGTGATCAGCAGTTCGCCTCAGAAGTCCGCCGCCGCCGAATTCTTGCGCTATCTGCTATCGCCATCCGCCCGCAGCATTCTCGAGAAGTATGGGTTCAAATCACCCGACGCCGGAGCGGCAAAGTGAGCGCTGCGCGAGGGCGCAGAATTCGTTGAGGTCCACCTAAACTGCTCCGGCGAGCGCGGACGGGACCATGGCTTCGCTTTCCACGTTAAAGATGCTCGCCGGGTATGTGACAGATCGGCCGCAACGTCACCGTCCGGGATGCCGAAGAGGCTAAGGATCTCGCGATAGTCCTTGCGGTAGATGACGGCGAGAGAGTAGAGGCGGTAAAGGCTGGGAAGCACGCCCTTGGTTTCGATATCGGAGAGGCGGCTGATGGGGATGAAATAGCCGGGATTTCCGAGGCGCTCTGCAAGCTTACTGCTCGCCGCCTCAACGGCGCGGATTGGCAGACCGAGCAACTCCGGAAGGCCATGGTTTGACTACATTTAACAAATTTCGTTCCGAATTCAGAACATAAGGAAGAGCCTCGGAACAGCTCGCTGACACTACCAGCGCCTCATCTGAAAGAGGATGAAGAGTAACACAATTTCAGCGACCAGAAGCAGGGACATTCCCTGGCGAAGACTGGAAAATGCATTCGAAAGCGCGCCAATGCCATAGGGCAACACCGCTCCGCCGAGCCCTCCGGCGGCAAAGACCCATCCCAGCCTGGGCCGCCACTCCGCAGAGATCTTCTCCGAGAGCACGGAGACTGCGGTAGGAAAGAGCGGCGCCAATCCAAGCCCGAGCAGGATGGCAGCAGCAAAAAGCAGCGCGCTTCCACTGCCCCAGAGCAGCAATCCGGTCCCGCAAGCGGCCACGAGGAAGCTGAGTCGAAGAACCCGTTGCTCCACGCCCGGACGACCAAGGGCAGAGCTCAGCAATCGACCAAGGAGAAACGCCGTCCAGAAGAGAGCCTGCAGCAGCGCGGCGCGCCCGCTGGAAAACTGATGCAGCCGCTCGACCAGCGATGGCATCCAGCCGGCCACGCCATTCTCCACTCCAACATAGGCAAAGATGAACAGCGCGCAGGAGAGGAGCTTGCGAAGATCGCCTCCGCCGAGGGCCCGAGCCGCCTGCTCGCCGGCCGCCGGCGGCGCAGCCGATGGAAGACAGAAGCCGAACGGAATCGCCACGACGGCGGCGGTCAGCAGAGTATTGCGCAGGCGCAGGAGATCGCCGGCAACTAATTTCAGAAAGATGCCCGGAGCCGCGATGGCTCCGATGGCCCAGAAAAGGTTGAGCAGATTTAAGACGCGTGCCGAGTGGCGGTGAAAGAGCTCACAGACGGCAAGCGTGATCGCCGGCATGGCAAGGCCGATTCCAAAGCCGTAGAGAGCGATGCCGGAGACGAGCATCCACAGCTTCTGCCACGGCATCGAGACGAATCCGGCGGAGATCAGCAAAAAGCCGAGACGCGAGGTAAAGCGCGCCGAGCGCCTGCGAGTCAGCTCTCCCGATGCGATTGCTCCGGCGAAGCCTCCGCAGAATTGAGCGACAAAGAGCGCTCCCGCCTGACGGTCGGAGAGAGTCCACTGCGACTGCAGGAGCGGAAGCAGCGGCCCCAGCATGGTGGTGGCCACACCGAGCGTTGCGTAAGCCGCCAGCGCCGCTGCGAGATATCTCTTCATCGGGATCGAAAACCTCCGCCTTTGTCAGCTCTCCATGGTACGGAAGATGCCACGGAAGATGATGCGGAAGAGAGAGTGTGGCACAGGCTTCCGGCCGCGGCAACCATCTTCAAAGAGTCTGGGAAATCGATTGTCTCCCTATCGCCGATTTGCTAAGCTATTTGCGTCTTCAGGCGGTGCACGATGCTCAACACCTTCCATTCCGCTGCTGGATCGTTGAACACGCGGCGGCGTTTTCTGAAGCTGGCCGGCGGCTTCTTCGCACTTCTTCCAGTGATGTCATTCTCTGGAGTTTCTTCCTTCTCCTCCCGCGCAAAGAGTGCAGCGGGCAACAGCGCCTATGCGGGAACAGACGACCAACTGCTGGATGAGATCGAGCGCGCGGCGTACACGTTCTTCTGGGAGCAGGCTCATCCGGCGACCGGCTTTGTAAAGGACCGCGCGGGCGCCAGCGGCAGCGACAAGTACACCGTCAGCAGCGTTGCGGCGACGGGCTTTGGACTTACCGCGCTCTCGATTGCAGACGCGCGCGGCTACGCGGATTCCCATGCGATTCAGCAACGCGTACTGCTGACGCTCGAGTCGCTCGCGAGCAAGGCCGCGCGACACCAGGGCTTTTTCTATCACTTTGTGGATTGGAGCAGCGGCGCGCGCGCCTTCAAATGCGAGCTCTCTTCCATCGACACCGCCCTGCTGATCTGCGGCGTGCTCACGGCGCGCCAGCATTTCTCCTCTAATGCCGCCATCGTCGCCGCCGCTACCCAGCTCTATCAGCAGGTCAACTGGCCATGGATGCTGAACGGCGGCGAAACGCTCTCGATGGGATGGACGCCGGAATCAGGATTTATCAACAGCCGCTGGAGCCACTACTGCGAGCTGATGATGCTCTACCTGCTTGGGATCGGCTCGCCTGCGTTCGCGCTGCCGCCGGCGAGTTGGAAGGCCTGGACGCGGCCGAGCATCACCTACCAGGGCATCACGTACATCTCCGCCGGCGATCCGCTCTTTACGCATCAGTACTCCCATGCATGGTTCGACTTCCGCAACCAGCATGATGGCTACGCCGATTACTTCCAGAACTCGGTGAAGGCGACGCAGGCGCACAAGCTCTTCTGCCTCTCACTGCAGGGGCAGTTTCCTGATTACTCGCAGAACCTCTGGGGAATTACGGCCTCGGATTCGGCGCATGGCTACCTCGCGTGGGGAGGGCCGCCTGCGACCGGTCCGATCGACGGCAGCATCGTTCCCTGCGCGGCGGGAGGCTCGATTCCATTCCTTCCCGCCGATTGTATTGCGGTACTGCGCAACATTCGCGGCAGCTATCCGGCGGCGTGGGGAAGATACGGCTTTACCGACGCATTCAACCCGTTAACCAACTGGTGGAATCCTGATGTGCTGGGAATCGACCAGGGGATTACCATGCTGATGGCGGAGAATTACCGGACAGGCTTTGTGTGGAACACGTTCATGGCTAACCCGGAGATGAAGGCAGCGATGAAGCTTGCGGGCTTCCGGCCAAACGGCTAGGGCGAGATATACTCATCACCATGCGGAAAACGGAACGATCGCGCGAGTTGGACGAAGAGAATCCGGGAACGGTGCGGCGGGCGAATCTCGCTGAACTCGCCGGGTATCTTGGTCTTGCGCCCTCCACCGTCTCGCGCGTGATGAACCGCATGCCCAGCGCGCGCTCGATTCCGGCCAGCACGCAGGAGCGCATCTTCAGCGCGGCAGAGAAGCTGAACTACCGGCCCAACATGGTGGCGAAGTCGCTGCGCAAGCAGAACACATTCACCATCGGAGTGATCGTCCCCGAACTTGGCGAAGGTTATTCCTCAACGGTGCTGAACGGCATCGAGACCGCGCTGGTCAGGAACGGATACTTTTTCTTTGTCGTCAGCCATCTGCACCGCGCCGAGCTGCTACGCGAGTATCCGCGGCTACTGCTGGCGCGCGCCGTCGAGGGAATTATCGCCGTGGATACACCCTGGCACGAGTCGCTCGGCATTCCGGTGGTCACCATCTCCGGACATAGCCGCGTTGCCGGACTGACGAACATCGTGCTCAACCATCATCACGCGGCTTCGCTGGCGCTGAAGCACTTCTACCAGCTTGGACATCGCAAGATCGCCATCATCAAGGGCCAGCACTTCAGCTCCGATACGGCAACGCGCTGGGAGGCTATACGCCACGCCGCCGGGCAGATGGATCTTGAGCTCGATCCGCGACTGGTGGTGCAACTGGAGGGCGAGAGCTCGACCAGCGTCCCCGGCTATGCGGCGACACAGCGACTGATCCGAAGCGGAGTGCCGTTCACAGCCGTCTTCGCCTTCAACGACATCTCCGCCATCGGAGCAATTCGCGCGCTGCGCGAGGCGGGGTTCCGCGTGCCGGAGGATGTCTCGATCATCGGCTTCGACGATATTCCCAGCGCGGCCTTCCAGAATCCCGGCCTGACCACCATCCGTCAGCCGCTGCAGACGATGGCGACGCTGGCGGTGGAGCACCTGCTGGCGCGCATCCGCGGCAACGCCGCCGGCAGCCCGGGAGAGACGGTCTCCGTGGAGCCCGAACTGATTGTGCGCAGCTCCACGGCGCCGGCGCCGCACAGGGATCGCAGCATTACGGCGTAATCTGAAAGTTGGCGTGCTCCTTCGCCAGCGAACTGCCTCCAACCCAGACGGTGTAGTCGGTGGGCTCGATCACAGCCTTGCCCTCCTCGTTGTAGAAGGACAGCTCTTCGAAACCCAGCGGAAACTCGACCTTGCGGGACTCGCCCGGCTGCAGGGTGACGCGCGCAAAACCCTTCAGGCTGCGTACCGGCTGCTCCATGCTTGCGCCGAGATTGCGCACGTAACACTGCACAACCTCGGTGGCGGCGACCGAGCCGCTGTTTCTTACGGTGGCGGAGACGGTGATCAGCGGCTTGCTCTGCGGGCGAGCCTCGGCAAGCGCGATCTCGCCGCGCGAGAGCGCAACATCCGAGTAGGCGAAGGCGGTGTAACTCAGGCCGTATCCAAAGGGAAAGAGCGCGTCGTTGGGCACGTCGATGTAGCGGGAGATGAAGCGCGCGTCGCCCTCGCCGAACTTGGTGAGATCAACATTGCCGGCGGGGCGGCCCGTGGGCAACTGCGCGTAGTAGAGCGGCTCTTGCCCCACATCTCGCGGAAAACTGATCGGCAACTTTCCGCTGGGAGCAACGTCGCCGAAGAGCACATTGGCGATCGCCGGTCCGGCCTCGGTGCCAGGGAACCATGCCTCGATCAGGGCGGGAAGATGCGCGGCGGCCCAGTCGAGCACGAGCGGACGGCCGGAGAAGACGAGCAGGACAGCCGGTTTGCCGGTGGCAGCGACGGCCTCCAGCAACTGCTGCTGGTTTCCCGGCAGATCAAGCCGGGAGCGCGAACCGGCCTCGCCGCTCATTGCACCGGACTCTCCGAGGGCGAGCACGACGACATCGGCGCGCGAGGCAGCCTGCAGCGCCTCGGCAAAGCCGCTCTGCGAGCTTCCCTCGATCCCGGTTCCTTTCGCGTAGATCAGCGTGCCTCCGCCAGCCTGCGCGCGGGCTTCGAGCGCGCTCTTCAGAGTTACTACATCCTTCTGACGTCCGCCTCCGTTCCAGGCCCCCACCATCTCTGCGCCATCATCGGCCAGAGGTCCGATGAGCGCGATGGTCTTCCCATTCTTCGCCAGCGGAAGCACGGGCGCGCCGTTGGCTGCGGGCTTGTTCTGCAGCAGCACCAGCGACTCCTCCGCCGCCTGACGCACCAGCGGACGATGCTCGTCTACGGCGCTGGTGACCTCGGGCTCTTCGGCGTAGGGATGCTCGAATAGTCCGAGGGCGAACTTCACGCGAAGCACACGGCGCACGGACTCGTCCACCACAGCGATGGGCACTTTGCCGGAGCGAATCAGCGCAGGCAGCTCGGTGTCGTAGTAGTGCGACATCATATCCACGTCCACGCCGGCCAGCAGAGCCTTTTGCGCGGCGGTCGCGGCATCCAGGGCGATGCCGTGATTGCGCAGCTCCATGATGGCCGTGTAGTCGCTGATGATGAATCCGTCGAAGCCCCACTCCTTGCGCAAAATTCTGTCGAGCAGAAACGGATTGGCGCTGGCGGGAACGCCGTTGAGCGCATTGAAGGCGCTCATCACCGTGGCCGAACCCGATTCGATTGCAGCCTTGTACGGCGGCAGATAGACTTGGCGCAGGCGGCTCACCGACATATCCGTGGTGTTGTACTCGCGGCCCGATTCGGCGGCTCCGTAGGCGGCAAAGTGTTTGACGCAGGCGGCGACGCTACCCGGACGGGAAAGATCGTTCTGCTGATAGCCGCGAATATAGGCGCGGGCCATCGCCGCGCCGAGGTAGGGATCTTCGCCTGCGCCTTCGGTGGTGCGTCCCCAGCGCGCGTCGCGGGAGATATCCACCATGGGAGAGTAGAACCAGCGAACGCCGCCGGTTACGGCCTCCGCGGCGGAGATGTGCGCAAGACGCTCCACCAGCGCGGGATCGAAGGACGCGGCCAGTCCAATGGGCTGCGGATAAATCGTGCGGTAGCCGTGAATGATATCGGCTCCGAAGAGCAGCGGAATATGCAGACGGCTCTTTTCCACCGCCGCATGCTGAAAGGCGTTGGTGCGCTCCTTGCCGATGGTGTTCAGCATCGAGCCAAGCCTTCCGCTGGCGGCGAGCTGCATCGCGTCGACCACGACGGCGGCCGTGGGATTGGCGGCAACCGGAGCTCCCTCCACGGCCACCGGGCTGGCCTCATTCTTGAATCCGTCGTCGTTGTACTGCACCAGTTGGCCCAGCTTCTCTTCCAGCGTCATCTTCTCCAGCAGCTCGTTCACGCGGCGTTCGATGGCGGCCGAAGCCAACTGAGGGTTCGAGGGCCCTGCCTGCGCTACGGCCAGACAAGACAAGCCGAATGCCACAAACCCAGCGGCAAGCATGGTACGCATGCCGCACGTCAACCACCGGCGCGAACAATCTGCCGAAAAAGAAAGCACCTTGAGTTCTCCTCTGCCAAGCTCTGCGAAATTAAAAAATGTTGCCAGTCTTTCTTTCCTGCTCGCGCAAGACCTCGCTTCGCAGGACGGACCCATTTTCATCTTCCATTTTCGTCCGGCTGCAGGAATCACAGATGTCGCCGTGAACGCATGAAGCCGCGTACTGCAGCCGGCCCGTGGGACGAACCGGCTGCAGCATGACGAACAGCTAGAAGCTGAACCTTGCCGTCATGGTGATAACGCGAGCACCAAGAGCAGAGGTTGCCACGCCGAAGTTCGAAGATTCGACGTTGCTCGAGATGCTTGTCGGGTTGAGGTTCATATTGTTGAACAGGTTGTAGATGTCGGCCCGGAACTCGATCTTGGCATTCTCGCCAAGCACCGGAGCGTTGGGCAGACCAAACGCCTTGGCGATGGTCATATCGACATCCTTGTATCCGGGGCCGGTCCACGAGTTGCGACGTACACCAGGGGCCTGCGGCAGCACGCTGCCGTAAGCTGTGCCTGTATAGGCGGTGTAGGTCGGTGCGGTGAAGTAAGCCATCGCATTTCCCTCTGTTGCAGCCAGCGGGAAGTTGGTGCCGTACTTATAGGCACTGTTGCTGGTGCTGCGGCCTGCATTACCCAGGTAGGCTCCGGGATAGATCTGACCGTAGCCGCAGGTTCCGCAGTACAGGCTGCCGCCCTGCACCGGGAAATAGGGGCTCCATGGGAAGCCGCTGTGGACGTTCCAGATGCCGCTCAGCGACCATCCGTCTCCAAGCTTTCCAATCCACGACTTGCTGTAGCTCTTGAAGAACACTGGCTGCCACATGCCGTAAAGCTTGAAGGCCTTGCTGACGTTGTAGTCAGAGGGTCCGTAGGAGAGGTTCGGGTCGTAGGGGTAGTTCTGCTCCGAATAAGGAGCAGAACTGGTATCCATGCTCTTGGACCAGGTGAACTGCATGTCGGCCATGAACTCATGCGAGAACTGATGCTTCAACTCGGAGAGCATGGCGTTGTAGTTGCCATGACCGTTGACGCCCCAGTTGTCGCCGCCGCCGATCGACGGATTCAGCGCGTATCCCTCTGCCGCAGGCCGGGCATTGGGATTCGAGTGGAAATATGTGTTCTTCGAGAGGCTACCCTGGTATCCCAGGGTTGCCATCCACTGGTGTCCCAGGTCGAACTGGGTATCCAGCGAGTAGTGGTGAGTGAGCATGGTGGGCAGCGTGTTCGGGAAGATGGTTACGCTCACCTGCCCGGTGGTCGGCAGTCCATTGGCGCCAAAGCTGGAAATCGCGGCTTGGGTCGCCGGATAGCCGGTGAAGGAGTGAGGGTCGCTGGAGATCGCGTAGTTGATGCCAGGGTTCGCTGCCGTCGGCGAAGACATGCTCAATGTTGGCCATACCCAGCCGCCGGGGTTGTTCATAATGTTGGCCGAAATCGCGATCTCTTCCTGGTTGTAACTCAGGCCGTAACCGCCACGAATGACAAGCTTGTCATGGGTATCGGTCGGGCTCCAGGAGAAGCCGATCTGCGGACCGAGGTCGTACTTCTGGGACTTCCAGGCGTTGCCGCCCTTCACGACCGTCAGCCCGCTCATATAGGCCGAGCCCTGTCCTGGAATTGCGCGGTAGAAGTTGTTTCCCTTCGCCCAGAGCGGTCCAAAGTAGTTGTAGCGCAGACCCACGTTGAGGGTCAGGTTCTTCTTGACCTTCCAGTCATCCTGTGCAAAGAAGCCGTAGATATCTTCACGGTCATCCTGGCGCAGAGTGGTGGGATTGCCGGTGTGCGGGTCATAAGCGCCGCCCTGATTGTGCGGAGCATCGTTGAGGAAGTCCCAGATGTTGAAGAAATTGTAGTTGGGAACGCCGCAGCCAACGCAGTTGCTCAGGTAGTACAGTCCGGTGTAATCGCCGCCAAACTTCAGCGTGTGGCGATTGAAGATCTTGGTGGCGACATCCTTAGCGCCGTAGGTCCACTGCTTGAGGATGCTGCCGACATTCGGTCCGAAAGATTGGACGTTAAGGCCGTTGCCGGCGTTATCGATGTAGTCGGTGGGGAAGCCTACGGGCGACTGAGAATTGTCTGTGATCTCATTCCAGTGCCATCCCGCGACGTTGGCGCGAAGCTCGTTCAGGAAGCTTGGATTGAAGGTGTGGTTCCAGATCGCCGTATAGGCCTCGTTGATCTGGTGGTGGTGGAAGATGTCGTAGCCACGGTTGCCGTTGTAGAAGCTATTGGTCTGCGGCACCCAGTAGATCATGAAGCCCACGGCGTCTCTGCTGGTGACATTGGCATCGACGCGGCCGTTGTACTGGTACTTCTTTTGCGTCGTCGGGCTGTAGGTGATGTAGTTGGCGATATCGGCCGTGGTGCCAAGGCCGCCGCCAATGCCGGGATTGCTGGTCGAAACCCAGGTGAGGTCCTGAGTTCCCAGGCCCGTGGTCAGCGGAGTTCCGATGTTAAGGCCCTTGCCGGGAATGGTAACGCAG
>Ga0326727_10011742_pt1 | contig 20233 bp, 19 predicted proteins | sample MB2enrmetagenome_FD_207643 | JGI IMG/M metagenome (GOLD analysis project Ga0326727, IMG submission 207643) | Lab enriched peat soil microbial communities from McLean, Ithaca, NY, United States - MB29MY | ecosystem: Environmental > Terrestrial > Soil > Wetlands > Peat | place: USA: New York...
CCCCATTCCGGCGGCGAGAAAGTCGGCGATGTCGTTGCCGGCGGTAAAGTCGTTCGCTCCCGTAAAGGCAAGCGAACGCACCGACGCGTCGCTCGCTGCGTCCGCGAGCGCCGCGATCATCGCCTCGTACATCGCGACGGTGAGCGCGTTCTTCTTCTCGGGACGATTGATACGCAGCGACGCAACCGCGCCGTCCTTGCCGTAGACGATCTGTTCGCTCATCGTAACGCCTCTTCTAGAACGGCAGCTTGGCCAGCGCCGTGGCCGACCGCGCGATCACCGCGTCGGGCACGAAGAAGTCCGGAAAGATCTCGTGGCCCGGCGCGTTCGCGTACTGGGAGAAATCGGTGACGCCCGCCTCTTTGAGCACTTCTTCGTCGATGAAGAAGTTGCCGGTGCACTGCGTCGAGGGCCGGGTGAGAATCGCATGCGCCGCATCGGCGACGATATCGGGCTTGCGCGACGCGCTCGCCATCGCGTCGCCGCCGAGCACGTTGCGCACGGCCGCGGTGTCGATCGTCGTGAGCGGCCACAGCGAGTTCACCGCGATGCGCTTGGGAGCGAGCTCCGCCGACATGCCGAGCGTGCACATCGACATGCCGAACTTCGCGATCGTGTACGCGACGTGGTTCTTGAACCAGCGCGCCTGCATGTCGAGCGGCGGTGAGAGGTTGAGGATATGCGGATTCTCCGCCTTGGCAAGGTGCGGAATCGTCGCCTTCGAGCACAGGAACGTGCCGCGCGTATTGATGCCGTTCATCAGATCGTAGCGCTTCATGTCGGTATCGAGCGTCGGCGTCAGCGAGATCGCGCTGGCGTTGTTGATGCAGGCGTCGATGCCGCCGAAGCGTTCGACCGTCTTGGCGACGGCCTCTTCGACCTGCTCTTCGTAGCGGATGTCGCATTGCAGCGGCAGCGCTTTGCCGCCCGCCGCTTCGATCTCCTCGGCCGCGGTGTAGATCGTGCCGGGGAGCTTGGGGTGCGGCTCCGCCGTCTTGGCGATGATCGCGACGTTGGCGCCGTCGCGCGCTGCGCGCAGCGCGATCGCTAGGCCGATGCCGCGGCTCGCGCCGGAGATGAAGAGCGTCTTACCGTTGAGTGACATGCGCGATCAGTCGTTCTTTCCGTGCACGATGAGAATGCTGGTCTTGCCGTCTTTCCCGCTGACCGTTACCGTCGTGGCCGTGCCGTCGGAGGCCGTCGCTTGGAACTCCGCCATCGACGTGCCGCCTGCATCCATCTTCATCTTCTCGCTGCCGGCCGGCATGTGCGCCTTGTAGAACTCATAGACTTTGTCGAAGTCGTCGGTCGTCGTGAACGAGGCCATCTGGCCGGGATGCGCGCCGGACACCTGCACCGATGCATCGGCCGAGGTCGTACCCGCACCGGGGTAGATGGGAACCCCGAGCTGCGCGGGGTCCGCCGATTTCCCGACCGTCACCGTGCCGTCGCTGCTCTGCACGGTCACGCTCTGATTGCTCGAATCGGTCGTTACGGTTTCGCCGTTGCCGGTCGCGACGGTGGTCTTGTGCGAACAGGCCGCAAGAACAACGGCCGCGCACGCGGCGGCCAGTCGGATGGAGATACGCATGGGGCGTGCTCCCACAGCCGAAAAGACAAACCCTCCACCGGCGTCCAACTCTTCGGGAGTGATCGATTCAGCCGTGCTCGCAACGCCCTTCGGCGCGCCGCTCCGTCTCGAAGCGGGCGAAGGCGGAATCGCCGTCTGCCGCTTCGCGCCCCGGGCGCGCGTGCGGGCCCCGCACGGTCCGGTACTGCGCGAGGCGGCCGCGCAATTGAACGCCTATTTCCGCAAGCGCCTGCTGCGCTTCGATCTGCCGCTCGACCTGCACGGCACGCCGTTCTGCCTCGACGTCTGGTCGCTGGTGGCCCGGCTCGAGTGCGGCGAGATCATCTCGTACGGCGACCTTGCCCGCGCGATCGGCAAGCCGCGCGCCCACCGCGCGGTCGCGACGGCGATGGCCCGCACGCCGCTGGATCTGCTGATTCCCGCGCACCGCGTCGTCGGGGCCGACGGCCGCGTCAAAGGCGCCGGGCCGCGCTCGCTGCGACGCCGCTTGCTCGCGTTCGAAGGGATTCGCTTGGCCTAAGGGCTCCCGAACAGGTGGCGCCACTCGATCAACGGACCGAACCCGACGTTACGGTCGGCGCCTTCCCCCGTCGCGGTGAAGCGAGCGGCGAAGTTGAGCGTGCGCACGCCGAAGAGCCACTCCGAGCTGCCGCGTACGTAACCGAGCGAGAGCTGGGCGTCGATCTCGGAGGCCTGCTCGGGCTTCACCGTCTCGGGCGAGCCGTCTAGGAACGTGTAGTGGTCGGCACCGGTCAGCACCGGAGCGGCTCCCACAAACGCCTCGATCACGTGGTTGTTGCGCGTCGGTCGCACGTAGCGCAGCGTGTAGCGCACGCCGGCCAGTCGCGAGGCGACCGTTTGGCCGATCGCCGGCAGCGGGGTACGCTGGTTGTAGATGGTCTCGCCCAGTCCGACGGAGAGGAAGCCGGGGCGATCGGCCAAGACCTCGACCTGCCCGTTGAAGATTCCGAGCGCGGGCGTCGCCTGGCCGTAGGCCACCGACGGCTTCACCCCCGGGATGCTGATGACGGGGATGCCTTCCAAATGCACGGCGACGCGATCGAGCTGGGCGTGGAGTTCGAGCAGCGGCCCGCCGCCGACACCGTTCTGGGTACCGGCTGCATCGGTATGGGAGCCGACCAGGAGCAACGCTTCGACCCCGGCGTACGAACGCGGGGTCGCGGCGATCAGCGTGAGCGCGGCAAGCGCCGCAACGATGCGGCTACTGACGAGCCGCATCGACCACCACGACGCCGCGCTGCCCCGAGTCGCGCAACTGTTTCACGGCCGAGACGGCCGCTCCGATCGGCGTATCGGGGTTGAGCATGTCGGTCACGGTGTAGCCGGTATGCGACTTGACTTGATTGTCGATGGCATCGCGCATGCTCTGCGGGAGCAGCGCGTAGCGATCGAGCATGCTGAGCGCCGACCCGGCGCGAGCATCGAACGTCTGCGGATCGATCGCGAGCACGATCAGCTCGTGCGTCTTGCCGCCCACTTGATGCGAAAACCCCTGGAAGTCGATGCCGTACTCGGCCGCCCGCCGGCGGGCCGCGTCGACGCTGGAACCCGACGACGTGACGGTGTATCCCGCGGGCGGCGCCTTCGAAAGGCCTTCGATCCAGGTGCCGAGCTGCTGCAGCGACGCGGGCGTCTTGGCGACGATCTCGGTCCCCGCATAGCTCTTGCCGCTGCTGGTGACGTGCCAGCTCTTCGAGGTGACGAGCGCCGCGTCGGTATAGAGCGGGAAGTCGGTCGGATTGGTCCCCTGCGCCACAGGGCTTGCGGCCGCGGCCGAGGGCGTCGCCTCCGACGCCGCCTGTTTCGATTGGCCGCATCCGGCGACCGTAACGGCCAGAGCGGCCGCGAGAAGCATCGCACGATTCATGCGGGCGTCGTTTCGAGGAGAAGGCGCGCGAGCCCCGTAAGCCTGTCAACCATGGATTTCAACGAGTTTTGGCCCCGGTATCTGCGCGCCCACAGCGACCCGCGCACGCGCGCGTTTCACGTTGCGGGCACGATCGCCGGATGCGGCATCGTACTCGGCGCCCTCGCTGCGCGCAAGCCCGCACTGATTCTCGCGGGACTCGCCGCCGGCTACGGGCCGGCCTGGTTCTCGCACGCCTTCATCGAGCACAACAAGCCCGAGACGTTCCGTGCGCCGCTCGCGTCCTTGCGTGGCGACTTCCTGATGGCCTGGCACGTGCTGCGCGGCACGATCGACCAAGAGATGGCGCGCGCCCACGGAGTGATATCATGAAGAAACGGTTGCTGCCCCTTCTGGCCGCACTGCTGCTCGCGATCTCGCCGCACTCGCCGGTCTTCCTCGAATCCGACGCGCAGACCGGCATCACCGTACTCGCCGGCGAGACGTTCTTCATCGCGCTGGCGTCCAATCCGTCGACGGGATACGCGTGGGCCGAAACGGGCGGCGATCCGAAGATCCTCGCGTACGAAGGCAACGTCCGCCAGAATCCGGCATCCGCCGCGCCCGGAACGCCCGGCCAGCAAATCTTCATCTTCCACGCAAACCGCACGGGGAGCACGCAGATCACGCTGAACTACGCGCGCACGTTCGATTCGGGCGCGCCGGGGAAAACGCTGGTTTATACCGTCACGGTTCAGTAGGGTGAGCGAGCGCATCTCCTACGGTTCCTACCTGCGCGTCGACGACCTGATCGGCTTGCAGCATCCCGTTTCCCGGCCCGAGCATCACGACGAGATGCTCTTCATCATCATCCACCAAGTCTACGAACTGTGGTTCAAGCAGCTGCTCCACGAGCTCAACCTCGCGATCGCGGCGCTCGACGACGACCGGCTGCTGCGGGCGCAGAAATCGTTTCGGCGCATCAACGCGATCCAGCGCCTGCTCGAACAGCAAGTAGACATTCTCGAAACGATGACGCCGCACGAGTTCAACGCCTTCCGCGACAACCTCAATCCCGCCAGCGGCTTTCAGTCGCTGCAGTTCCGCGAGCTCGAGTTTCTCTGCGGCGTACGCCGCGAGGAGACGCTCGCGTATACCGAGATGTCGCCTTCCCAGCATGCGCGGCTGCTGCAGCGCCTGGCTGAGCCGTCGCTCTACGACCACGTCAAAGCGCTGCTGCAACGCCGCGGATTCGACGTCTCCACCCACGACGCGATGATCGAGAGCCTGCGCCGGATCTACGTCGACGCCGACGCGCACTACGACCTCTACGTGCTGATGGAAGACCTCATCGAATTCGACGAGCGCATGCTGCTCTGGCGCGGACGTCACGTCCGCATGGTGGAGCGCATGATCGGCGAACGCCGCGGAACCGGCGGCTCGCCGGGCGCCGCGTATCTGCGCGGCACGCTCGCGCACAAGTTCTTTCCCGAACTCTGGGAAGTACGTTCGCACCTCGGCAACGGAGTCTATCAATGACGGCGACCACCACCTACGCCGCACAGCGCGATCAATTTCCGGTACTCGAAACCTCGACGTACCTCGTGAGCCACTCGATGGGCGCCGCGCCGCTCGGCGCGCGCGCCGCACTCGAAACCTACTGGAACGACTGGGCCGCCGACGGGCCCGAGGCGTGGGAGCGCTGGCTGCCGCGTATCGGCGCGATCGCCGACGGCATCGGCGCGCTGATCGGCGCGGCGCCGCGCAGCGTGTTTCTCGGCCCGAACGTCTCGGTCTTACAGGCCGCGCTTGCGACCTGCATCGACTTCCGGACGCAGCGCAACGAGGTCGTGTATGAAGCGCTGCAGTTCCCGTCGCTGACCTACGTATGGAGCGAATGGGAGCGCTACGGCGCGCAGGCGCGGGTCGTCGACTCCGACGACGGCCGGACGATTCCGACCGAACGCATCGTCGCCTCGATCACCGAGCGCACGGCGATCGCCGTGCTCTCGCACGCGTACTACGTATCGGGCGCCGTCGCCGACGTGCGCGCGATTCAGGACCATTGCCGCAGCGTCGGGGCGCTGCTCTGCGTCGACGCGTATCAAACCACCGGCGTCTATCCCTACGACGTGCGCGCGCTGGATCTCGACATCGTCACCGGCGGGTCGCACAAATGGCTGCTCGGCGGGCCGGGTTGCGGCTGGATCTACGTCAAGCCCAGCCTGCTCGAACGGTTTCGTCCGGCCGTCACCGGATGGATGGCTCATGCGGATCCGTTCGCCTTCGAATCCGCTCCGATGCGCTATGCGCACTCGATGTACCGGTTCGGCCACGGCACGCCGACGATTCCCGGCTACGTCGTCGCGCAGCCGGGGCACGAGCTGATCGCGTCGGTCGGCATCGATCGCATCCGCGAGCACAACGTGCGCCTCACGAGCAAGATCGCATCGATGGCGCTCGACCGCGGCTTGGCGGTCAACACGCCGCTCGATCCGGCGCGGCGCTCGGGCTGGATCGGCGTCGACTTCGACGACGCCGAGCGCGTCTGCCACCAACTCGTCGGCGAGCGCGTCTTCGTCGACTACCGTCCCGGATGCGGGATTCGCGTCAGCCCGCACTTCTACACAACCGACGAGGAGATCGACCGCTTCTTCACGGTCCTCGACCGCCTGCGATGAAGCGCCCGCCCGACTTCGTCGTCGATCATACCGATACGGGCGCCGCATTCCGGCGCCTTTCGCTTCCCATTGCGGTCCAAGAGCTCGGCGACCAGTTGCTCGGCGTCGCCGACACGATCGCGCTCGGCGCGGTGAGCGCAAGCGCGCTCGCGGGCGCGACGGCGGCCACGACGGCGTTCTTCACGCTGCTCCTTATCCTCGGCGGTTTGTGGAGCGGCCTGTCGATCATCGCCTCGCAGCGGGTGGGCGCGCACGACATGAACGGATTCGCGCGCGCCGTGCGGGCCGGATTCGTCGTGCCGGCGACGGCGGCGGCGCTCATCGCGATCGCCAGCATCTGGTTCGCGCAGCCGCTGATGCAGGCGATGCTGCGAAATGCAGCCGAAGCCGCGCCCGCGGCCGGCTACTTGATTCTGCGCTGCATCTCGCTGGTTCCGATCAACATTTCCGCAACGCTCATCGTCGGATTCGGCGCCGCCGGCAACCGCAAGCTCGGCATCTACCTGCTCGCGATCATCAACGTGATCCACGTGCCGCTGCTGCTGGCGCTCGCGCTCGGCTGGTGGACGGGGCACCCCTACGGCATCATCGGCGCCGGGGTCTCGACGCTGCTCTCCGAAACGATCGCGGCAGCCGCAGCGCTCGCCTACGCCGCCTCCAAACCGGAGTATCGCATCTTTGCCGAGCGCTCGTTCGATTGGGGCCTGGCAAAACGCTCGGCGTGGCTCGGGTTGCCCGAATCGGTCTTCGGCATCTTTCTGGTGGCGCCGGACATGGCCATCGTCGCGATGCTCGCGCCGCTCGGCGCAGCCACGATCGGCGCGTTCCGCGCGCTCAACGTCGTCTCCGGGCTCACGTTCGTCGTTCCCGGGCCGCTGCAGATCGCCACGCAGACGGTGATCGGCCAACGCCTCGGCGCGCGCGACGCGGAGGGCGCGCGCGATTTCTTGCGCCGCGCGCTGCGCACGTCGCTGATCGTGACGACCGTGACCGGCGTGCTCGTGGCGGCGTTCGCGTGGCCGCTGGGCTACGTCTTCACGCTCAATGCGGCGATCGCCGCGATCGCAGCGGGACCGCTCGCGCTGCACATGGTGACGATGCCGATCAAGGGTTGGGCGATGGTCGCGCTCTCGCCGATTCGCGCGGCGGGCGACACGCGGTTCTCGATGGCGGTCGGCGTGCTCTGCGGCGTGCTCGTGCTCCCGGTCGCGTGGGCGTGCATCGAGCGCTTCCACATCGGGCTCTACAGCGTACCGGTCGCGTGGATCATCGCGTGGAGCGCTCGCGCAGCCGTCACCGCCGCCAAACTGCGCGACGGCGAGTGGAGCACGCGCGAACCGCTAGCGGCCTAGAACTTCTTCGGCTGCGGGCTCGCGCGAGGCGGCGCCGTAGCCGCCGTACGCGGCGAGCAGCACCATGATCGCGTGCAGCGCGATATCCCAGCCGTAGATCGGGGCGACGCCGAAGAGCGTGCTCGTAATCGGAATCGCACCCAGGACGATGAGCAACAGGTAGATCCAGAACACCGCGCGACAGTAGAAGCGCGACGTCTTGAAGCCATAACCGGCGAGCAGTCCCCACAGCCCGAAGAACACATGCACGATGTCGTGGGCGAGGTTCACGGCAAAGAGACCGCCGATCAGCCGGTAGAACTGGTCGAGTGTCACGTAGGGCGCGTCGAACGGCGCGTTCGGCGCGAGCCACGGGATGAATCCGGCGACGCCGCCGAGCAAAAACAGCACGCCGAGAAGCCGTGCGACCATCGGTGCTCTCATGCGGCTCCCTTACTCCCTTGTGCAAGGACGCCCTGCAACTCGTCGTGGATACGCGCGTTGGTCGCGAGGATCGAGCGCGCGTCGAGCGCGGCGGGCCGCCCATCGGCCCGGGTGACGCGCCCTCCGGCTTCGCGCACGAGGAGCGTGCCGGCCGCGACGTCCCACGGGCTCAGGTCGAACTCCCAGAAGCCGTCGAAACGGCCGCGCGCGGTGAATGCGAGATCGAGCGCGGCCGAACCGTCGCGCCGCACCGCTTGCGCGCGCGCCGACACGGCGCCGAAGTGCCTGCCGTTGGTCTCGAAGTCGGCAGGGTGAAAGCCGGTACAGACCATCGCATCGCCGAGGCGTTCGATCGCGGAGACGCGCAACGGACGCCCGTTGCAGGTAGCGCCCGCTCCGCGCTCGGCGGCATAGAGTTCCTCCAGCGCGGGTGCGTACACGACGCCCGCGATCAGCTCGCCGGCGCGCTCGAAGGCGATCGAAACGCAATACAGCGGATAGCCGTGCGCGTAGTTCGTCGTGCCGTCGAGCGGGTCGACCACCCAGCGCTCGTCGCTCGTGCCCTCGATGCGGCCGCTCTCCTCGGCGAGTACCGATGCGGCCGGAAAGGCGCCGCGCAACACGCCGAGAACGGCCGTTTCGCTCGCCCGGTCGGCAGCCGTCACCAGATCGGCGCGGCGGCCCTTCTCGGCAATCTCGAGCGGCAGATGCGCGTGTTCGCGGAGCGCCGCCGCACCTTCGCGCGCGGCGGCAAGGGCAACGGTCAACGGATCGGCGGTCGAGCTCACGCACGCGGCGTTCGCCCGGGGCACGAAGCTCCCTGTCGGAGGCGCATGCGACGCCGCTGAGAAGGTAGGCGAATGATCCGCGCGCGCTGGAGGTATGACGCGATGCTTTCACCCATCCGTTCGCTGCTGCTCGGCCTGTGGGTCGGCGCGATGGCCGGCTTCGCGTTCATTTTCGCGCCGATCGCCTTCGCGCACGTGGGCCCCACACCGGCGTTCGCTGCAACGATCGCGGCATGCGTTCGCTCGATCGCGGCCGGGGGTGCGGCTCTGGGCATACTCGCCGCCCTCGCAACGCTCGCCGTGCGCGAAGCACCGCGTACGAAGGCGATCGTTATCGGCTGCATCGCGCTCGCACTCGCCTTCAGCGCGTTCGAGACCGCCGCCATCGTACCCGCGATGGAAAAGACACCGCTGCTCACGCCGGCGTACGAATCGCTTCACCGGATGAGCAGCGGTGTCTATTCCGCCGTGCTGATCTTCGCCCTCGGCGCCTTCGCCGCTAGTTCCCGATCAGCGTATAGGTAACGGTTACGATGTGCGCGTTGGTGTCGGAACCAACCTGCGTCTGGAAGTTCATGATCGTGTCGTAGTTCGTTCCGGACGTTTCGTTACCGCACGAGAGCACCGACGATGTCGTGGTCGGATTGAAGTACGAGCCTACGCCGGCCGCGTACGTCAGACCGCTCGTCGAGTTCGGTTCGTCGACCGAGGTATAGAGCTCGTTATTCGGATTCGACGAGACCGCAACTTCGAGCTGCCAGGTATTCGCAGCGACGCCCGCACCCGCCGGACACGTGCCCGCCAGCGTGCCGCCTTCATAGACGACGGTCGCTCGCACCACGTCGGTGCCGGTAACGGTGCCGCTCGCCGCGATGGTCCCGAAGTCGAGCACCGTACCCGAGAACGCGCACTGCGCGGGATTACAGGACGGCGACGGGTGCGAACCGCCCGGACCCGGATTCGACGGATCGACCGTTACCGAGAGACCGAGCGAGAACGCGACTTGAACCTGGTCGGAGCCGATCCAAGCGTTGCCGGCCGTAATACCGTCGATCTTGGCCGGGAGCAGGTAACTGTTGCTCTGCACCTGCGGCGTGTTCGCCACGAACTCGACGGCGATGTTCGAGCCCGGCGAGAGGCCGGTGCAGCCGCTTACCTCGATCTGGCCCGCGGTGCTGCCGGGAACCGGCTGGAACGTGTTGACCGCGTTGACCGCACAGCCCGCCGGAACGCCGGTCGTCTTGAACGTACCGCCGCTGATCGTACCGAGCTGGACGTACTGCGTGATCGGGCTGCCGACGAGCGACCAATCGACCGGCGGTCCGTTGCTCGTAGCCAAGCCGTTGATGTCGAAGGCCGGCAACGCGATGTCGACCGTTCCGATCTTCTGCGCTCCACCGCTCGTGTTCGTCACTTCGTAGATAAAGCAGTTCGGAGACTTGGCAACTTGCGCGATCGTGTTCGTCGCGATGTTGGACGACGTGCTGCACGCCGCATCGGTCGCGCCCTGCGCTGCCGAGAACAGCTTGGCGCTGGCCGATTCCGCAACGGAGTTGACCGTCACCGTCTTGAGGTTCGCCCATCCGCTGCCGTTGGCACCATGCGCGTAGACGTAGAAGGTCTGCGTGCCCGTACTCGAGTTGGCCAGCGTGAAGTTGATGTTCAAGCTGCCGCCCGGCGCAATGGCGTCTTGCTCCTGTGCGGCGGTGCAGCCCGCCCCGAGCGACGGTTGAGCCGTCGTCGGATAGGTCGGACCGGTCGGCGGCTGCGGAGGGCCGGCCGTCGTGTGGTTGGTGTATTGGTTCGCGCAGACGCCGAACCAGTATTCCAACGTGTTGCCGGCGAGATTGTATCCGCCGCCGGAGAGATTCGACCAGCCGCCGGAGCCCGTGCCGCTAAAGGTCGGTGCGCTCAGCGTCCACGCGTTGCTCGTCGTTTGTTCGAGCACGATTGCATCGACCGGATCGGGGTTCGGATCGGCCGCAGACGACGTATTCTGGAACGTCAGGGAGTAGGTCGTCGAACCGCCGTTCGGCGAGACCGTGTTCGGGTTGAACTGCGCGCCCATCAGGTTCGCGTTGAGCGAATAGCCTTGGAGCGAGAGCGAGTCCACCGCCGTTCCCGCAGCGGCGCCGCCCACCACCGGCGTCGTCGTATGGCCGTCGGGCGTCAGCGTGAAGTACGCCAGCTCGGCCGTCGAGTACCCCTGAACCGCGAGCTCCTGCGCGATGTACGAGGCCTGCGAAGCGGGCACGTCGAGCCAAATCTGGCCCTGCGCACCGGCGGCGGCGGTAATGCCCTGGTTCGCGTTGTTGCCGCCGGCGTTGTATGCCGTACCGCCGGGATTGAGGCAGACCGCGTTGGTCGGCGGCGTGTTGATACAGGCGTTCGCGCCGGTCGTCGCGAGAACGTAGTAGCCGTCGCCGTTCGGGAGCGTCGGCTCGCTCGGATCGACCGTGATCTGCGAAGCGTTCACACCCGCCGGGAAGGTGAGCAGCACCTCGCCGATGGCCGGCAGGCCGCTGGCGCCGCTACAGGCCGGGGCCGGCGCGCCGGCGCCGGTGCAGAGGCTCAAGTTGACGACGAGGATGTCCTCACGGCCCGTTGCCGCTTGGAACGGGGTCGTATTCTGATATTCGCCCTGCGTGAAGGTCGCCGGGTAGAAGTGCGTGTTGATCCATGGCGAGTTCGGCGGCGAGGTGGCCTCGGCAACCGCGTTGCGCGACGTATTCCCTGGGAAGGTGGCCGAGCCGATGAAGTGCGCGTTGGCCGTGCCGATCAGCGTGCTCGTCGAGCTCCCGAAATACACGGGAGACCAGGCGGGTGAGCTCGAGCTCGTGCTCGACCAGCTCAGGCCGTCGATCGGAAGGACCGACGTCGCCGTCGAGCAGGGTACGAAGTAGCACGACCATCCGCCTTGGCCGCCGTAGGCGTAGAAGGTCATGTTGCTGACCGTGATCGATGCGCCCGGAACCAAATTGTTGTTGTTGTTCGGGGTAAACTTCAGGACGCACTGCGAACCCGTCGGATTCGCGGGCGCGGCCGGATTGGCAACGCTGCAGTAGTCGACGACGGTCCACGAGCCGCCGGTGCTGTCGGTCACCGTCTCCGAGCAGCCGGTCGTGTTGTAGGTGCCCGTGCAGCCGGTGAGTGCAACGGTGACGCCGTAGCCGGTCGTATTGCTCAGCGCGCCGCCGGTGAAGTTGCTCGCGAGCGATGACGCGGGCCCGGTGGTATACTCGATGCCCTTCAGCGGATCCGCAGCAAACGGATACGTGACCTGACCGTTGTTCGTGAAGACCATCTTCACGTTCGGAATGTTGTACACGCCTCCGGCGCAGCAGCCGAACGTGAGGGTCTGCCCGTTCACGCCGTTTTGATTGAAGAGCGTTTGCAAACTGTAGCCGTAGATCTGGAACGCCTGCGAAGCCTCCATCTCTTGGTTCGCAGGAGCGTAGAGCTGGATCGTCCAGGTATTATTCGGATACGTTCCGGGCGTGACGAGCGCCGGGTTTGCAGCCGAGAACTGGAACGTCCCGGTTACCGTACAGTTCGCCGCGCTATTGCTCAGCGAGGTGCAGGTGGCAGGTACCGAGTTGGTCGCCGGGATCCCGACGACTTGGCCGTCGGGATCGCTGACGACCATGCGATAGGTGCCGTTCGTCGGCGCGGTGCCGATCTGGTTCGCGACGCTCGCGACGATACCGCCGGTGGATTGCTCGTTTACGCTGTCCCACGCAAAGCGCGTCGTCGGCGGCGTCGAGACCGCAGCGGGCGTCGGATTCGCGGCGGGCGTCGGATAGAGCTGGAACGTGTAGCCGGCGACGCCGGTCAGCGAGACCTGGGCTTGACCGAGCGCCGATCCGGCCGTCTTATCGAAGACGATGACCGAATACGCGCCCGCCTGATAGCTCGAATTGAGCGCCCATTGGAGCGAGAGCGTTCCGCTCGGCGCGCTGATTCCCGGCGAGTTGTTGGGGTTGCACACGAGCGACGCCGGAGCGCCGGTCGGCCGCGGACTCGGCGCGGGCGGCGCCGGTGTTGCGGCCGGCGTGAGATACGTGCAGTACGAGTTGACGCCCGTCGACATCACGTAGACGACGTAGGTGTCGGTCGTCGAGACGTTCGGCAAGTAAACGTACGCGTACTGGCTGTAAGCAACGTCGAATTGGTACGACTGCTGCGTGTGATACGGGTCTTGATAGACGAAGACTTGGAACGGTGCGCCCGCGTTGACGTAGACTGTTGCGACGATGACTTGCGCGGTGAGGTCGTACGTGAAGAACGTCCAGGTGCCTTGCGCGCTCAGCGACGTCGTGTGCGCGGTCGACGCGTTCCACGCGTAGCCGCTGGTGACGAGCGTCGCGGTCGTCGAATTGGCCGGAATGTAATAGTCGGCGTACGAGTCGCTCGTGCTCCAGTCGTTCAGGTTCGCGGCCTCCCACGTCATCGAGCAACCGACCGAATAGAGCGCTCCGGAGGATCCGCACCCTGCGCCGGCGGTGAGGTCGATCGACGCGCCGGTACCGGCCATCGGCCGGAAGTGGCCTTGCTTGGTCATCTGCGGCGTGACGGTATTGCGCCCCGAGCGAGCCGGAAGTTGCGGGAAGCAGGAAAGGGGCACTTTCGTCCCCGGCGTGAGATGCTTGAGATCGATGCCGCGGCACGAACCCGCGCGGAGCGGCGCGGCGGTGGCCGCAGCCTTGGCGGTGGCGACCGGCTGCACGGTCAGGGGCGCCGGGGTCACCGGCCGAACCACGATCGGATTGGGCGGCGTGAGCCCGGAGCCGGCGGGCGGAGGAGCACCGGCAGCATGCATCGCGATGCTCGCCACAAATCCAAATAACGCGACGGCACCCGCAACCGTCCAACCGCGAAGGGGGCGCCGATTGTTTCGCATTAGCCGTTGGCGCTCCATTCGCGTCCTCGTTGTGCAGTCATTTTCCGTATCACCATGTACGAGGGCACCATCCGTTGCTCTCTCAGAGGCATGTTACAAGAGTTCTATCGGTACCGCGCCTTGCGGAGTTAACAGCAGTCCGTGTAGCGGAAGTAAAGTTAGTCGCTTCTTGAAGCTGTAGACGCGGCCCGACAGGGGTTTGCCCAAGACCGTCACGTCGCCGTCCTGCCAGGTGATTCGCTCGCCGGGCTGGACCTCGACGAGGAAACGGGCGCGGACGGTGACTTCGGTTCCCTCCCGTGCATTCTTCGGGGTATAGTCGACCAGGACGAGCGGCATGGTGGGATCGACCACCAGGTTCGCGCTCTTCGGGGTGTTCTTCCCGGCCGTTGCGCTCACCGTGTAGGTCCCCGCCTTGGCGTTGGCGGGCACGGCCACGACGCCGACCCACAGCGAGCGACCTTTGTCGTAACTGAGTTCGGTGCGCTTGTCGAAGGCGGTGACGCTGACCCCTTGGGCGTCCGCCGGCGCGCTGATCGTCACCACGCTCGACCCGTGGGGCGGCAGGCGCCCCTCGCTGAGGTGCAGGACGGGCACCGTCGGCGGCGGCGTCGCGCTGCCGAGCAGCGTGAAGACGACCTTCTTCTCGAGATGCCCGACGGTGAACAGGATGCCCTTGTAATGTTCGCCCGGGCCGATATGAACGCTGACGCTCGGCGGGCTCGCGCCCAAGGCTTCGTCGATGGTCTCGGGATCGACCGAGATCGTGTAATCGCCCGCAGGCAGGTTATCGATGACGAAGCTGCCGTCGTCATCGTCGATGGCGGCGTGCTCGCCCGGCTCGGCCACCACGTACGCGTTCGGGACGCCGCCCTTCTGCTCGGCCGACATGTCGGGGGCGAAGAGGATCTGGCCGGCGATCGAGCCCAGCACCTGCGCGTGAAAATCGAGCGTCGCGTAGGAACCGTTGCTGACCGTCACTTTGCCTTTGAGGTCCTCGGGCGCGAAGTTGGCGGTGGCCGGAATCGTCTGCGGGATGATCGTGATCGTATGCTCGCCCGGCGTGAGACCGCCGAATCCGAACTGGCCGCCGGCGTCGGTAAGGGCGTAGCCGCCCGAGTCGGCCTGCAACCGCACCCCTTGGAGCGGCAGCGGTACGCCGCCGCTCTCCGAGCCGAAGACGTGGCCGATGACGCCGCCGAGCGTGCTCACGAGGAAGCTCACCTGGGCCTGCTGTCCGCCCTTGATCTCGATCGCCTGGACGGGTGAGGCAGCGGTGAATCCGGGCGGGATCGAGGCGGTGCTGATGCTGACCGTATGCTGCCCCGGCGGAATGAACGAAAATTGGAAGCCGCCGGTGAGGTCGGTGCGCTGCGAGGTCGTCCCGTCGAGCGTCACGACGACGTTGCCGATACCGCCGTTGCTCGCGAGCGAGCCGAGGTTCAGTGCGGGGCCGATGCCCGAGTTCATCGAGCCGATGACGACGCGACCGACGATCGACGCCGGCAGGTTCGGATCGACACGCCCCGTGACCAAGCCGTTGCCGAAGCCGAACGGCGCGCTGAGCGAGATCGAAAACACACGCGTCTTCCCGTTCGCGCTCGGATTGTCGGCATCGGTGAGCGACGTAAACCCGAGCGACGTCTGCGCGGCAAGCGCCGGCGATAGCTGATACGACAGGTTGACCAGCGGGGTGCGTTGCACCGCATTGCTCGTCTCGTTCATCGTGCGCGTGATCGTCTCGCCGAACTGCACGCTGGTGCGCCGCCACACGCGCGATAGGCTGAGGCCGATCCCTCGCTGCACGCCCGACGTGCTGAGCAGCGGCGGCGGCGTCTCACCGGCGGGAACCGTCGAAACGCCCGCTTGCGTCTGCGTCTGCACCTGACCGTTGATCCCGACGTTATAGAGGCCGAACTGACGATGGAGCGACGCGAGCAGCGAGCGCGTTTCGTTGGTCAAGCCGCCTGAAACCGACTGCTGCTGCTGCGCGCCGATCAGCGCGCCGGCTTGGCCGATCTGCCCGGCGACCGATGCCGAAAACGACGTCGAAGAAAGCGGCACGCCCACGCTGTCACCGAGCTGGCGCGCGAAATTGATCGAGAACCCGCCGAAGCGCAGCGACGGCGAATATCCGACCGAGAAGAGCTTCTGATTCGAGAATCCGATGAGGTCGTTTCCCGTTCGTTCCCAGCTGATGTCGGTGTAGACGGGCACTTTCGACGTGTGGCAGTTCAGATCGAGAAGCCGGTCGCTCGGCACCTCGCCGCCGCCGAGGATCACGTAGTTGTTCGGAAGCGCGCGCGTCGACGCGGAGCATCCGCCTTGCTGCAGATCTTCGTCGATCCGCAACTGCGCGGCGATCCCGTGTCCTTCATCGCCGTCGCCGCCGTCGTGCGTCTGCCACGCGAACTCGCCCGTCAGCCCGGTGTAGCGATGCACCGTGGCGGCGCCGAACAAGAGCGTGCGCAACGATCCCGTCGCTTGGCCGTTACCGTACGTCAGGCCGCCTTCGTAGAACGTCTCTCCGTGAACTTCTTCCACGAGCAGCCCCTTGATGCCGAGCGTCTCTCCGTCGACGCCGATGGCCGGGCCCTCGTAGAGCGTCGCCTGACCGTCGCGCACCGGAAAGATGAATTCGATACCGCGCTCCGTCGTGCCGAGCTGCAAGAGCCCGAGCGCGTTGAGGAGCTGCGGGCCGTAGCCGAGCGAGTACCGCGGGGTCGAGTACAGCACCGAGGCCACGCCGAGCGTCGTGCGCCCCGTCGAGGTAACCGAGAGCGGCAGGCGTACATCGACGTAGGTGCGCGCAGACCGGCGCGAGAGCTCGGCGACCGCGCCGGCACCGAAGAGCGTCTGTGACTGGGCGGCGGCGGCCGGCGGCGGGGCGAGAACCGGCGCCAAGGTCGGCGTCGCTCCCGGCGTCGGCGATGGCGTATTGAAGAAACCGCCGGCCCCGAAGCTGCTCTGCGTGCTCGTTTCCCCGAGGGAAAGGTCGCCGATGAGGCTGAACCGCAGCGGCCCGCCGCGTTCGCGCGGCTCGTGCGTCGGCACGGGCGTCGGCGTCGGGCCGGGTGAGGGAGTCGGAGCCGGCGTCGGGCTATCGGTCGGCGTGGGGCTGGGCTCGAGCGCGAGCGTCGTCGTCAACAGCGCCGGATTGAACGCGAGCCGCGCGATCTCCATGCGAGCGTCGGCGGGGAGCAAGCTCATCCCGAGTGGAGCCGAGCACACCATCAGTACGAGGCCGCATCCCTGCAGGGCTCGACCGATTGCGGCTTTCAAGCGTCAGTAATACAGCGTGTAAATCGCATTGGACGAATACGTGCCCTGCGCGGTCGTGATCGGCATATCCACCACGATGTCGACGCAATAGGTCTTTGCGCCGCTGCTCGCCGCAAGAACGTACCACGTGCCGCCGTTATCCGCGTATACGGTGAACGGCGTGGCCGTGGGATTCGGCGTCGCGCCGGCATAGCTGTTGTTTCCGACGTCGATCCCGGGGAACGTTACGCCCGAGCCGTTATTGAAGTCGGCGTCGAGCCCGTGCTTGAGCGTCCACGACGAGATCGTCGTATCTACCGTGACGTGATACACGCACGTAAAGTGCGTTGCGATGCCGGCTTCGGCATTGAGCACGACCGCGCTCTGGTCGCTATACAGCAGCGTCGCGGTCGGGTTCGGGGCGATCGACGCTTCGACGCGCACCGCACCTTGTTTGGCGGCCTGGGCGATCACCTGCGGCCCGCCGAGCGCGGACGGCTGCGCGACAAAATGCAACTGCTGCGCCCGCTCGAAGGCTTCCTCGATCGGTTTAGGCGCGCCCTCAAGCGTTGCGCGGGCAACGATACCGCTCGCGCTGTCGGCCGGGGGGTGCGGCAGGAAACCCAGCGGGTTCGGCGTCGCGTTCACGATGATCGTGATCCCGATCTGCGCACGCTGAATCTGAATCGCCTCGGCGATGAGCGGCAGCGCGACGAGCGCCGCAAAGAGTGCCAGCACGATCCGCGTGCGCTTCATTTCGCCACCACCGTGTAGACGATCCAGACGAAGTACTGCCCTTGCGTAGCCAGCGGCGGCACTTTCAGCAGGTAATCGTAATAGAAGTCGCCGGAGGGAGAGGCGTTGTTCACGATCGGTACGCTCGGGTACACGCCGCCGTAGTTGATCGACGGCGCGACGGCGTAGTTCGGCTGCGCCGGCGTCACGATCCCACCCGTCTGCTGGAACGGAAGCCCGGCGCTAAAACCCGTGTTCGGATCGGCCGGCGTTCCGCTCGTGCTCGTCACGTAGAAGAGCGTGGAGTTTAAGGGTTGCGACGACGCGTCGGTTTGGTTGTAGAACGCCGCGGCGCCTTCGCCGTAGACCTCGAAACCGTTCGAATCGTTCGACGTGACGTTGAGATGCACGGCATACTTATAAAGGTACGTCGTGCCCGCGAGCAGGTTGCCGAAGTCGATGTCGCCCTGACCCACGCCCGGGCCCGCATTCGGGCCATGCGTCGGGGTCGGCTGCGTGCCGAAGACCGCCTTCACTTGCCCGAAACCGGTGTAGTAGTTCGGCGTGAGCGTGAACGAGAGGACCGGCAGAGAATTCCATTTGACCTTCGTCGTGCCCGTGTTCTGCGCGGCCGCGGGCGCGAGCGCCGCGTACGCCGCGATACCGGCGAACGCCACTCCCATCAATCCTTTGACGAACCGCTTCATGACGGACAAACTCCACTAACTTCTTCTAATGAACCACGAAATTGATCTCGCCGCCGGTCTCGGTCTTGCCGCCGTAGTCCACCGTTGCGATCGCCTGATAGGTACCAGCCGGCAACGATTTCCCGAGGGCTTGAATGAGCCTGGTGCCGCCCCGTTCGACCAGCAGGTTGCTCGGTAGCGAAACCTGATCGACGATGGCACCATCCTTCTGGACGGTGAGTTGTCCCCGGCAATACACGTGCGCGTTCCCTTTGTTGTTGAAAGTGACGCGGTACATCTGGCCGCCGGGCGCCTTCGTACTCGTCATCTTGGTGATCGCGCCGTCGATATTTTCAGTCCCTTGGATCGTGATGTACAACTTGGTTGCCACACGAGCCGAGAAGGCCACACCCTTATTCCCTCGTTGGGGACGCGTTTGGAAGAATATGACTCCCGCATACTCTCCGTTCAAGGACTTGTCGTCGGGTATCTGCAGCGAGAGCTCCACTTGCTGCGCCGTGTTCGGAGCCATGTCGAACTCACGCGGCCGAATCGCCGCCCACTTGAGCACCGAGAACGGCCGTTCACCCGGCTTCGAGAACTCGTAATCCCCGTTGACGCTCAGACCGAAATCGGCGAGCGAAGCAAGGATGTGGTTCGAGACGAACGAGGTGTTCCGCACCGTGATCGGTACATTGTAGGTCGTTCCCGGCGGCATCGCTGCCTCAAACTTGCCGGGCGTGACCGTGATACCGAGAACGTCTTGCTGAGAGTTGGCCGATGCGGTCATCGCAACGATGAGCGCAAAGGTCGTAAGAGCTGCGTAGAGTCGCTTCACCTGCTGCATCATCCCGAGCCCTTCGTCGCGGGTTGACCCGCATTCCCGCGACGAAGTGCCGTGTTTCAACGAACTAGTTCGCTGTGACCGTGTAGGTCAGGGTTGCCGTGACCGAACCCACGGTGGAGTTCGGGCCGAGGTTGAGCTGCATGTCCGAGTTGAGGTCCTGCGTCGCGGCCACCGTCGAGTTGAGCAGGGTGGAGTTCACCGCGGTGATCGCCGTGCCGCTCGAACAGGCCGTCGTGCTTCCCATCTGGATTGCCGCGGCACGAGCCGACGTGGTCCACGCCGTAGCCGAACCGGTGTTCCAGGTGCCGTTGGGCAGGATGCAGATCAGCGAGCCGTTCGTGGCCGTGTCGTAGCCCACCGGCGTACCGGTGATGGCGGCCTGGACCGAAACGCCGGCCGTGTCGTTGGTCGTGACGTACGCTTCAACTGCGTTGGTTTCAAGGCAGTTCGTGTAGTTCACGCCGTCCGGCGTGACGTTACCGAAGTTGACGGTCAAAGCAGCCCAAGCGCCGTTACCGCCGCTGCCGTCTTTACCGGCGGCGCCGGCAACACCAGCTGCCGCGTTGTTACAGGCGGCGCCGGAACCCAGCGAGGGCGAGCCGTTCTGATAGATGTCGGTCGCAGCAGGCGCTGCGCTGACTTGGGAGGCGGTCGTCTGCGTGTAGAGCGTGATCGCCGCGGATTTTTGGGTGTTCCACTTCACCGTCACAGTACCCGTGGCGGCCATTGCTGGCGCCATCGAGCAGAGAATTGCGCCCAACGAAGCGAGCGCCGCAATGTGTTTAACTTTCATTAACCTTTCACCATGCGCGAGAGTGCCATCCTTGGCAGTAGGGTAGCGAGTTACATATGACTTATCGGCAGCATGGTAGAGACGGTTAGCGTCGAGCGTGCAGGAGGCGTAAAGATACATCCCGGTCGACGGTAAAGACCCTGCGGGGCAGGCATTCCGCCTGCGCCGCTCGCCCTCGGCGAATCGCTATATATAAAGAGGGGCCGCGACCGTGGGAGGGCGGCCGCCCCTGCAGCTTACTTTTCACAAGCTGCCGGAAAAAGCAGCCCAAAAGAGGTGTCACCTTCGAGCCAAAGTCCAAGGCGTCGG
>Ga0326727_10011744_pt1 | contig 20231 bp, 16 predicted proteins | sample MB2enrmetagenome_FD_207643 | JGI IMG/M metagenome (GOLD analysis project Ga0326727, IMG submission 207643) | Lab enriched peat soil microbial communities from McLean, Ithaca, NY, United States - MB29MY | ecosystem: Environmental > Terrestrial > Soil > Wetlands > Peat | place: USA: New York...
GCTGTGCCTGGATCCTTTGCCTTTTTTTCGCTTCCAATGCCCAACCATGCCGGCTTGGGACAGCGTGAACGCCAAGAAGGCTCCCACGGCAAACAACGGAATCAGCCGGTCGGTGATTCCACCAAACAAAATCAGCAACGTGGCACACAGCGCGGCGAGCACCCAGATCCCCTGTGAGTACACCAAACGCCTTCCGAGCGCGGCAAAGCCGTGAGGAAGATACCCGTCCTCAGCCACAGCGCGGCAGAGTCGCGGAAAATCCGCAAAAGCCGTGTTGGCTGATAGCGCCAGGACAAGCAGGATGGAACCTATCGTGATGTAATAAAAGATTCCTTGCCCGGTCACCGCACTCACGAGCTGTGAAAGCACACTCTGGTATCCGGCTTTTCCGGGATCGGTAGCGCCAATGTGGTAAGCGCGAACGAGGTAAGCGATTCCGCCCAACAGCACAATAAGGAGCGCAATGATGGCCGTCAAAGCTCGCTGTGCGGATTTCACCACAGGCTCTCGGAAGGCCTTGACGCCATTGCTAACCGCCTCGACGCCGGTCATGGCGGTGCAGCCGCTCGAAAATGCCTTGAGTATAAGCCACGCGCTCACCGCGGCCGTCGGCAGGGGCAAAGCCGGCGGAGCAACAACCGGTGTGGGATGACCGCCGGTGGCGAGTGTCTTCACGATGCCAACGATCAAAGTGACGAGCAGGGTTCCGACAAATAAATAGGTTGGAATAATAAACACGGCGCCTGTCTCGCGGACACCGCGTAGGTTAACCAGGGTAATGAGCAGCAAAATCACCAGACAGATCAGCAAGGTGTGCTGCTGAAGTGACGGCGCCGCGGAGACAAGCGCCCCCACGCCTGCCGAGATTCCCACCGCTGCTGTCAAAACGTAGTCGATCATAAGGGCGGCAGCCGCGAGCAACCCGGCAAACTCTCCCAGGTTCTCACGCGCCACCGTATAGGAGCCGCCGCCCGAAGGATAGGCTTGAATGGTCTGGCGATACGAGAAATAGACGATGGACAATAGGATGACGATGCTTGCCGTGATCGGCACAATGTAGGCAATGCCCGCGGCGGCCAACGGGATCAGCAGCGCCAGTCCCGCCTCCGGCCCGTATGCTGCGGAACTGAGAGCATCCAAGCCAAAGACGGAGAGGCCTCCCACCGGCCCTAACTTCTCGCCCGCCTCCTCCGAAGATCGTAGTGGCTTTCCAAAAAGCAGATCGTTGAGTGTCATCGCCCGTCCTCGATTACGTCATAGCCACATTGCATAACGCCCTGAAAAAGATCGTGCCATTAAAGCACGGATGCTTCCCAGGAAACCATACGATAAGCGAATTTGTGCCCACTCGGGAGCAGTGGGGACAAAGTGGATATAGAGCAGGACCGGACGTCCTGTGCCCCTCTGAAAGACAACCAAGGATGCAGCTGACTGTGCCTGAACTGTGGCTTTTTCCCACTGATAATCAGTTGACATCGAGACCATCTCACGGTAGATATCGTCCGGCCCGTGGAAGTTTTCCCCTTGCATCAGAGGGCCAATACAGCTATCTCCATGCTCCCGGAAGAAGACGAAGACTCCGAGAGGCCCTTTGGGAAACCGCGGCATCTACCAATTCCCTTGGTATGTCTACGGGGTGTCTCCAAAAATGAAAGGAAAAACCGGCTGACAGGATTGTGATTCGAGCACATTTCCACAAAAGGTTTTTATGGGCCGGAATCCGTCGCATAGGTGCCTTTTGGCACAACGAGGAAAGAACAAACGGGAAGAGCCTGCGAATTGTGGGAAAATCACGCGCGGATATCTTGAATGAGGAGAGTAGCATTACAAACGCGGCATGGATTCTTGTCAAATTCTGGGAGATATAAACATGCTAAAAAGATTTTTGGCGACGACCGCCATCGCTACATTTTCCCTTAGTATCAACGCTAAAGCGCAGACGCCCTCAGCATCTCACTGCGACCGAGCTTGTATGATAGGAATAGTCGACCAGTACCTCACTGCGCTGGTGAAGCATGATCCCTCAGGCCTGCCGTTGGCCAAGGGGGTACGATTCACCGAAAACACTGCGGAAATACAAATCGGAGACGGCCTTTGGGTGGGCGCCTCCGAGGAGCCGACTACATTCAAAATTTACGCCGTCGATCTTGCTACTCGCCAGGTAGGCTTCTACGGAGTGATGAAGGAGAATGACCGGCCGCTCATTATTGCGCTTCGCCTTAAAGTGATCAATGGCGCGATCACCGAGATCGAACATGTGCTAGCTCGAAATATAAGGCCCGACCGGCTGCAAAATCTCATCACGCCGAGGCCCGGCCTTCTGGAAGATGTGCCTGCCAACGAACGGACTTCGCGCGAGGCAATGATTAATGCAGCGGACTCTTATTTCGAGGCGATCGAACACAATAGAGGAGATATTGCCCCATTCGCCGACGACTGCGAGCGGCATGAAAACGGGGGCCAAACCACCAACAACAAGACCCCTGTGCCGTGGCCGGTGGATCTTGGCTCACCCGAAGCGAACCGCTCAATGGCCCTGATTGGAACCTTGACCTGCAAAGCACAGACCGACAGCCAAGTCTTGAGTTTTATCACTCGTCTGTGGCCACGGCGGCTTTCGGTGGTGGATGAGCAAAAAGGATTGGTGTTTAGCTTTCCGATGTTCCAGCACCGTGGCGCTGTTAAGACAATCAAAATTCAGGGAGTGCCGGGAGTGGACACCATACCTATGGGCGGCGGTACTTCCAATCTCCAAGCCGGCGAGATCTTCAAAATCCGCGGCAGCCTGATTCACGAGATCGAAGCCATGGGAGTCTCTCTTCCCTATGGCACAAAAAGCGGTTGGGAGCAATAACCTATGGCGAGTGACTGCAGTTCAGACACTGGGGAGAGTGCAGTCGGCAATTGAGGCGGGTGGCCTGTCAATTTTCCATGGATGTGAATTCGCAGGGTTTACTCTGGCAATCGTGGGATCTATCGGGAACCATTTCTGAGAAACAGCGGGGACTATCCTGTCCCCTGTGGGTGCCAAAACTCCGTCGGACATCGCCAAGTCCATAGAGCAAATCATGGTACCAGTGGGGTGTACCTCATTGGGACGGCAACTCTGCTACAAAACTCTGTGTGAGAATCCCGGGTGAGAAACCTGAAATTGCCCAAAAGCAGCAGAAACCGGCAAAAGCCTGCTGCCAAAAAAGCTAAACAGTTTCAATAAGTTACTGAGTTTGAGGAAGTTGTGAAACTCGAGGGTACTTACTGAAAATCCGTGTGTCGACGGTTCGATTCCGCCCCCCGGCACCAGCCCCAAGCCCGGGTCCGACAAACATTTCCGAGGATTTAAGCCTCTGCAAAATGCTGCCGAAATACCTTCAAAATACCCCGGATGTGCCCAAACCGTGCCCGCAAGAATCTCAGCGCAACCAACTCAAGCCGACTCCAGCCAAAATGCGGGAGAAAGTTGCAGTCCCTGTGCCACGCGACACTCCCATCCAGAAGGGAGAGAACTTTGAGACAAGCCATGTTTTCTCGCTGAGATTGTCCGAACCGAATTTGAACTTAAGTATCTCAGGTGATTGGATGTACCATCGCGACAAAACCCCACATCCCTCCCTGCTTACGCCGCCGACCGCCGCGGATCCATTCCCAGCCACACATAAGTTTGCCTGGGAGTCGGCTCGTATCCGCTTCGCTTTTTTCCAATCCCACAGCTATAGGCTGATCTCAGATAGCTTCTTTTTACTTTGCTTCCTTTGGGTCGAGGTAGCGATGATGAAAAATGCGTATACGCTTAAACTTGCCATTTTCATCCAGATCGTAGAGCACATTCTGGTTCATGACAATAATGTCGCCCTTTTTCCATTGCGCGCCTGGGGAGCCTGCCGGAGGAGTTCGCAAAACGTGGAACTCGGTAATGAGTTCCACGCAGAACTGCCTGCCCCTCGAAAGGAAAGCACCTATATTCAGAACTTCACGTATGTTGGCGGTAATGGCCTCATAGCTGGCTATGAACTCCTTCGGGCCGTGAAGCGTATTGCCGGTCAAGCCGGGTATCTGCGGTCCCATGAAGTTATCGGGATATGCCAGGGTGACATCCGGACAGAAGTAACTGGCGACTTTGTCAAACCGGCGGTTGTTGAAATGATCGACATATTCCAGGAATTGCTTGCGGTTCATAGTGAATTACCTCCTTTAGAATCACCGCGGCCAGGAGGGAACCAGCCCAGCCTAACGCTAGAAAAATCAAGGTAACGACACGATCCAGAGAAACGGCGCTCGTGCTCTGGGATCCCATGCTAAAGCGGAATTTCCCAAACTCGGTTTTGCAATTAGCTGCCAATTCTCTCACAATACACTCAAACTGGAGTTCAAGGTAGGAATTAGCAGAACTGGGAGCTGAAGAAACAGAGATCGTTCCGCTCCCATGGCTTCCTGTCGACAAAATCGCGCGTCAACGCGCAAAGGGAGACTGACATGGCTAACATCCGGCTCATAGTTTTCTCGGCATTTGTGCTTGTGGCGTTGTTTGCTTCCACCTCACTCGCTGCGGGAAAGGATGTGGTACGTGCGAAAGACCGTGTGGAGATCGAGCAGTTGATGTGGAACTACATTCATGCACTTGACTCAGGCAACGCAGAAGCGTATGCCGCCCTATTTACGCTGGATGGGCAGTTCGGCAGGGGCGCGACTGCTATAAAAGGGCGGGAGGCGCTGAAGAAAATGGTCTCGGATGCCAGACAAAAACTGGATGCCGAAAATAAGAGCGGCAAGAAAATATCGCGTATGTATCACGTTGTGACGAATTCCCACATTGAGTTCATCGACAAAGATCATGCCCGCTACCACGCTTATTGGATGGGAGTTTTCGCGTCGGGAGGAGGGATTACCTCTGCCGGCCGCGAAGTCAATGACCTGGTGCGGTCGAATGGTCAGTGGCTTATAAGCGTGCGTGATGTAGCTCCGCAGGATTAACCGGGAATCGACCCCAATAAACTATAATTCAAAAGCGTATCTATAGGACATTGGGACATGCGGCCGATGATTCTCCATATTGCTGTGTGTCGGCAAATCCCTAAATCAACTCTGAAAAGGATCAAGATCCCGAACCAACTGAGATGCAACCGCGCAAAGCCATAAGTCCGCGGTCGGACGTGAAATATTCGCGGCTGGAGCACTTTCTGGGATTTCGCCCACCAAGCAGAAATCATTCTCAATGAGTGTCCAAACTCTCACAGGTGAAGCCCTTTTCAGGCGGCTTGCTCCCAATCATGGCGATGATGCAAGCCGCCGATACGCGGGAATGGAATCAAATTTGCTGTAGGATCCGCTTTGTGGGAAGCAGGGCGTTTTGATGGCGTGTCTTTATCGAGGGAATCGTGGATTCGGTCCACATGATAATAGGAAATGATGTTCATTGAGAGAGGGATCCCATGGGCTAAAACGTCTCTGCGGCAGCTTTCAATCCAGCGATCCGCTGTCCCGTTTTGCCAAGGACTCCAGAAACCGATTCGCTTGGGTTTGATCCTGCTGGAGAGCAGAAAATCGGTCCCATCTGTTCCGAACTTTGCATCGCGATCCAACACCGCGTATCGCTATGGACAGGGTTCCGAGAATGCCTCCCTCAGTTTTTGCGAGATCCCAAAGCTGGGGGTGTCCCAAGACATTGAAGTGGAGGATTCTGTTCCGACCATGTTCGATGACAAAGAAGCCATACAGGACTCGAAAGGGGATGGTGGGAACGGTAAAGAAGTCCATGGCTGCGATGTCCTCGCGGTGATTACTCAGGAAGGCAGCCCAGGGTTGCCGTGCGTTATCGGGAGAAATTGGGGGACGAACATAGCGAGACACGGTACGCTCCGAACCATCGAATCCGAGTTTAGGAATCTCGCCGTGGATCCTCGGAGCCCCCCACGCGGGACTCTCCCTCCAAATCTGCTGGATGAGAAACCGGAGTCCGGCCTCGATCTTGGGCCTGCCGGGATTCTTTTTTCGTGACCGAAAGCGCCTGAACAAGCGAGAGCCCTTGCGCTGCCGGGAGACGACCGTTTCCGGTTTGACAATGACCCGGGCGTTGCTCCAACGGAACCATATTCTGCGAAGCAGAACCTAAAATACTCGATCTGCCGTTCGCAGGCGAGGGCGTGTCTGTCCGAGTGAAACGAACTGCGGCGCATGACCATTTTGATGCGCAAACCTCGGCGACGAAGTATCATACGAGTCCGGTGAGGTCTGAATTGCCTGACACAAGACACAGATTATATACGGCGTTGCTAATTGTCGGAATTGCTGGCGCAGGCGCTTGGGCGATCCTATACGCCACCCATCCTGGCATCGGGCTTTACTCCGATTCAACCTATTACCTCAGTCTAGCGCGCCGGCTGCTCGCGGGAAACGGATACACCATCCTCGATATTCACGGGGATGTCGATCCGATCGCCCGGTATCCCTTCGTTTACCCTACTTTGCTGGCCCTTCCAGGCCTGCTCCGAGCCGACCTGTTGGCGGGAGCTCGGTGGATCGGGACGATCCTCTTCTTTGCCAACGTGCTGCTAATGGGGGCAATTTCCTATCGCCGGTGCTGCCATTCCATAGGCGCAGCGGCTGTCGCGGCCTTTTGGGGTTGCGCATCCTACGATATGCTTTCCTATCACTCGATTGCCCTCTCGGATGCCCCCTCCCTCCTCTTTGCGCTTCTGGCATTCATGTTTATGGAAAATTACCTCGAAAAGCCCTCGACGGGCTTCTTCCTTTGCGCTGCTGCGGCCACCGCGTTGGCGCTCAGCACCCGGTATGCGGCGGGCGCGTTCGTCCTCGCGGGTTTCACAGCGATCATTCTGTGGGAGAAGAGAACCTTCGTGAAACGCCTCCTTGATGCGGTCCTTTTCGGCCTGGGTAGCTCCTCCCTGATGATCTTGTGGATTCTGCGCAACATGCGCTATGACAAAGGGGCAACCGGACGGTACCTGAGTCTCCACCCGGTCATGGATACGGCCCAGTTCAAGGAAATTCTTCTCGCAATCTCCACATGGGCATCGAATGGGAGCCGTGATGCGGCCGATGTATATGTTCGAGCGCCGATTGTGGCGGCCGTAATCCTGGCGGTGCTGACGGTGGCTGCACGCGCGGCTCGCCGTAAGCCGGGAACAGATCTCCGGCCAGCACTGCCGTTGCTCTACATCCTCTCTTACGTCGTTGTATTGCTGCTGACCTCGACCTTTCTCCAGGCGGACCTATTTCTCGACAGTCTTCGCATTCTCCTCCCTGTCCACGCTTTTATGATCATCCTGGTGGTGAACCTGGGGAACACCTTGTACCAGAGACTGAAGGCTGGAATGCAGAAGGCGGCGGTCAGCGCACTCTGCATTGTCATCTCGTTGTGCTTCCTGGTCTGGATGATGCAATGGGTTCGCAGCACCCGCGAAGACGGACAGGGGTATGCAAGCTCCACCTACACAGATTCCGAGATGCTCCAGACCATCGGCGGTCTGCCGGAGGACTCGCGATTTTACAGTAACCTCCCATGGCCTATAGGCATTTACACCGACAGACTCTGGTCGCTACTCCCATCCAGGATAGACATCACGACCCTTGGGGAGAACAGGAAATACCGTGCTCAGATGGAAGAATTTGCGAGAACGATGCGCGAACGAGATGTCTATTTGGCCTACTTCAATCAGGGCGATGACTGGTTTACATTTCCCCCAATGAAAGACATACAGATCATCGTACCGCTGCGTGCCGTTGCGGAGACAGAAGAAGGAACAATATACGCGGCGGCGGTCCGGTGAACTTCGCGCCCCACTCGCCTGAAGCCGTTACGATAAGTTGCGCTGTCATTGCCCTCGCTCACATGTAGGTATGTCGGGTATCTGGACAAGTGGCCCCGATGCAAAAACTCCCAAACGGCATCCGAGATATTTCTGTTCTCATTTCCCATTTTCCCGAATACCCGAGCGGCTTTCCTTGTCGAAAGAAATGACAAGCTGCCTGCCTTGTGATGACTGGGTAAGCCAGTTCAAGCTTATTTCACCGAATGCGCCACGATCTTGTACAGGAATTTTTGGAATTCTCGACTTGGAACCACGACGTAAGCCACCAGAATTCGGGGCGCAACCGCCCGTGAATGCGGGACCATTACCTGCCTGTTAGTGGCGAATCAATACTGAGATCGATATTGCAGATGACAAGGTCCAAAGCAATTGAACATCTTTTTGAAATGCACACGACGGCAGTGAAGGGTTCCGATCAGCAGGCTTGGCAGAGCAGAATAAGGAATTCGGATGGATGGTCGGCCGCAGGGGTGGACAGGCCGAAGGAACAGTGTTGAAATAAAGAAAACCTAACACGCGCGCATTTTTGGCTATTGTGTACGGAGGCGCGAGAGGATGTCCTCAAGATATTTCAGGAAGGCGGCTTTTTCGGGCGCCTGACTATCAGAGACCCTGTTGATGATCGTCTCGATCGTCTGGCACGATGAAAGGCGCACGTCAGCCAATTTCCGCTCCAATCGTAATTTGAGAGAAGCTTGTTCAGACGGGTCGAGATCCATCGAATTGAGCGTTTTTAATTGATAGCTCAGCGAACCGGCCACGGAGTCCATGCATCCGCCGGCCGCCACGAAATACTGGAGAGATTTTTTCTCAACAGGTTCTTTCTCCCCCGGTACCGGCTGGTCCCCATACGTGCTTTTGAGTTGCTCATAGATGAAACCGAGATTAAGTTGCGCATTGCAGTTATAGGTTCCCATTTGTGCGACTCGCAGGAAATCCTGACGAGCCGGCTCCAGATCTTTGGATTCGTAAAACAGAAGGCCCGACAAATAATTGATTTCCGCTGAATCCGGCATGAATTTTCTCGCCGCATCGACAAACTCCCGAGCCTTAACAGGTTCCTTCATCAGATAGTCGTTGTAGGCTTTCAGATAATTCCCCTCACCCTGATAATACTGTGCATAGGAAACACCATCGATCCATTTATTTCTCGCAACAGTGCTTGCCAGCACCCGGTCAAGAGCGGCATTGGATTCGCTGTATTCTCCGAGTTGCTGCAAAACGAGGCTTTTGCCGAATAGCGCGGCCGTGTTCGAGGGATCCCGGTTCAATGCGGAATCGTAATAGCGCATAGCCTGTGCATAATCTTCGAGGACATAAAAATATATATTGCCCAGCCCGACCAGGGCATTTGTGTACTCCGGGATGAGGTCTATCGCTTTGTGATAAAAAGCCAAGGCAGAGCGATATTTCTTCTTCTGAAAGAAATATTCCGCCAGGCACTCAAATCCTTCCGCAAAATGCGGGTATCTTCTCTCGAATTCAGCCGGATCCACGGAAGTTAGTTTCCCGGTATCGAGGTAAAGGAACAGTGGCGATTCCATTGGGGAATCTGGAGCCTCTGGGTCAGAGAATGCGTCGACTTTTGGAGTGGCCTGGAAAAGGAGCAGGTGGATGTAGCTTTCGAGGGCTGGATTTTGCCCACGGAAAATGGGACTGCTGAGTTTCAGTTGTCCGGTTTTTCTCCCATTCCTGATCCACTCTGCCATCGCGCACAGGTTCTTTTCGTAAGAATCGCCTGCACAGAGATCTTTGATGACATCGACCGCCGCGGGGTATGGAATATCTTCGTCGAATTGCCGGACTAGAATCAAAAAGCGGGCCAGTAGGAGCTTCTCTTTGATCTCTTCGGATGCGGTGAGTGCATAAGCCTTTTGATATAGAGACTCGGCCTGCCTCCACCCGTAGAGATGTGAATCCCGGAAACGGGCATCCGCCTGAGCAATATAAGCAACGGCATCCGCGTTGGTCTTGGGCGCTGAAACGGTTACTGGCTTGGTTCCGCAGCCGGCTGCCAGCAGGTGCAACGCAATGATGCAAAACAGAATCCCCATCTTGACAGTGCTCATAGCGTAACACCTCACCGGATTACCAATCACCTGGGGTGTCTTAACGTTATTGCAATTCCTTTTTCTATTCAATCCAAGCCCGCTAAGCGGCTGTCGAGTGCTCCTCAACAATCTGGCCGTCGAATAGGTGGATGCTACGCGATGCAAGCTCTGCATATCTTGGGTCATGGGTAACCATGCATATTGTGGCGCCCTGCATATGCAAATCCCCTAATAATGCCATGACCGACTCGCCGTTTTTCGAGTCAAGGTTGCCCGTCGGCTCGTCCGCTAGGAGGATGAGTGGGTTGCCGCCAAGCGCTCTGGCTACCGCAATGCGTTGCTGCTGGCCCCCGGAAAGCTGGCCGGGCAGGTGTTTGGCTCGGTGGGCCATCCCTACCCTTTCTAGCGCCTCATTCACGCGTGCCCTGCGTTCCTTTGGTCCCATACCCCTGTAGGTAAGAGGTAGCTCTACGTTCTCAAATACAGTCAAGTCGCCGATCAGGTTAAAGCTTTGGAAAATGAAGCCGATCTCACGGTTTCTGATTCGAGCCTGCTCAGAATGTTTCAATTGGTCAACCGGCCTCCCATTCAGAACGTAGGTTCCTTTGCTGGGTGTATCCAGGAGGCCAAGGATGGACAGCAGAGTTGATTTCCCGCAACCGGATGGCCCTGCGATTGATACATATTCTCCGGGTTGAATGTCCAACGTGATACCCATAAGCGCAAGCGTTTCTATTTCATCGGTGAGAAAAACCTTGGTCACATCCTCGAGATGAATTAACGGCTGTTCTGTGTTGATCATAGACTCTCCTCTAATTCAAACGGATGCTGTCGAAACCATCCTGTGCCGTCGTATCTGACAGGATCACCTGATCACCTGGCTTCAAGCCCTCTCTGATTTCGATTGCATTGACGGAACTTCGGCCCAGCTTGACGGTGACTCTCGATGCGCCCTTGCCGTCCGGATCAAGTTTGAAGACGCTCACCTGGCTTTCCGGCTGACCCTGAACGGGATGTCCTACATAGACAACGTCATCTAGTTTTTCCAGGACTATTGTTCCGTCTACGCTCAGATCAGGGCGTGCCCCCCTGGGCAATTCCCCTTCCATCCGCACACCCACAGTTACTGTGCCGTCTTTCACGGCCGGGTCTATGCGCGACACCCTGCCGGGAATGAGGCCGTTGCGTGTATCTATCGAGACCTCCTGGCCTATTTGAATGTCTTTAGCTTGGGTTTCAGGGATGTTCAACTCAGCTTTGAGCTTGTTTGGATTTGCCACCCGGGCCAAATTGGCACCCGGAGCAACGCGTTGACCCACGTCGACCTGTATCAGCTGCAGCACGCCGGCGACACCGGCTCGGACTTTAAGCTGATCGAGCTGGCTATTTTTGAGGACATAAAGCGCGTGACGCTGGTCGATCCTGGTACGCTGCTGGGCCAGCTGCGCTTCGATGGATTCCTTATAAATTGCAAGGCGCTGCTTTTCAATCTGGAGACGATTGGCCAGCTCTTGCGCGTTGGCGCTATCCCGTTTCACATCCAGCTTTGAAATGAGGCCACTCTTTTCCAGTTCCGCATTTGCATCGCAGCGCAAAACCGCCTGCTCATGTTCGGACTCAAGTTTTGCCATATCGGCCGCCTGAGTAAGTCGTTCCCTCTCGAGACGTACCGTCAGGTCTGCATACGAGCTTTCTTCTGCTTTCCAATCCCACTCCGCATTAATGGTCTCTTGCTCTAGCTGAGGGTTGCTCAATTCAAGCAGAATCGTGTCCGGTTTGACGCGAGCGCCCGGTTCCACCAGTTTTTTTTCTACACGTCCTTCCGTGACAGCGGGGACCCAAGTATTTTCTTCCGGAACCAGTTTCCCCAATCCCCCAACTTGCCGCTGCATCGGCCCGCGTTTGACCGTGTCGATCCAGACTGACGCCCGGTCAACCGAAGGAGCCGCAGGTTTTAGACGCGATACATACCAGCCAACACTGAAGATTGCCAGGAGGCCAATGAGGCCGTAGAGAATCCGTTGGATCAAACGGAGGCGCGCCTGTGATCTCCTTACAATATCTACCATTACCCAGATCCCATATTACGGAATGCGTCCTCGGAGCGTCTGTGCCGGTGGGCAGCTATTCAAATCGCAAAGCGTTGATGGGATTTGATAGTGCTCTTTTCGCCGGGACAATAGCCGCAACGACAGCCAGTGCGATCCAGAGAACTGAAGTGACGACGTAAGCGACCGGATCGAGCGAGCTTATTCCATGAAGGCGGCTCTGCAAGAACCTGGTGGCGGCGACGCTGAGCGGGATCCCAATCACCAGTCCCACAATGATCGTTAGAACCGCTTCGCGAATCACGAGTCTTACAATGTTTCCATTTTGCGCTCCCAGCGCCAGGCGAATCCCAAACTCGCGCCTCCGTGATGCCGCTGAGTACGAAACCACGCCGTAGAGTCCGATGCCGGCCAGCAAGAATGCCAGTCCGCCAAAAAGAGACAGGACAAATGCCGAAGAACGTTCTCTGGAAAGCATTGCTTCCAGTTCCGCCGATAGCAGCCGCGCATCCCGCACCTTCGCTTCGGGCCCGAAGCTCTCAAAAACCTTGCGAATTGGATTTATCATTGACTCCGGATTCCCGACGACTCTCACGTGCAGCCTGCTGGACCCATCCTGATAACCAAGCTGGGCGGGGACAAAATAGGCGTAAGGCCTGGCACCATTCCAAACCTTGGGATAGCCTGCATCCTTGACCACTCCAATGACCTCAAAGAGCTGTTCGCGATTCGCAAGCATATACCCAAGTTTCCTACCCATCTGGAGTCGCTTGCCGAGGGGATTAGCGCCGGGCCAAAATCGGCGCGCCATCGTTTCATTCACAACAATCACTGCTGGGGAGTGAGCGTCATCTCGATCCGTGAAATCGCGCCCTTCGATCAGCGGAATCTGGAGGGTTTTGAAATACCCGGGAGAGACCGCGTTGCAGTCAATCGGATGATAGGAATCGTTTATTGAACCAGTTTGCTCGGGGCGAACATACTGCCAGCAGCTTTGCCCCATTTCAGGGGGAACGTCTGAGGCCCAACTTGCCGCAAGCACACCAGGAAGGGCGTTGATACGCTCGAGCGCCCTGCGGTGATAATCGACATTCTTCTGATTCTTGAGGCCGTAACCGGGTGCGCCGGGATTGACAACCAGGACCTTCAAGTCGAACCCGGGGTTAACTGATTCAAAACTGGCAATAAACCTGATAAAAAGGCCCGCTCCGACGAGCAGGACGAAGGATAGTATTACCTGGGCGACGACCAGAATCCGCCGCCAATGCGGGGCAGCACTCCCCTTCAGAAGGCTTTGTTCTTTGAGAGTCATAGTCAATTCAAATCGAGATCCCAGTAGAGCCGGCACCAGTGCAAAAATCGCGTTGGCCAATACCGTGATCAATGCCGCGAGGAAAAAGATCCTTGGCTCAAACATAAGTTCCAGGTCCCGGGGGATTCCGATGGACCCTCCCAGGGACCCTTCGATTTCGGGAAGGCACTGCAAAGTCAATCGCCATACGGCAAAACTTGCAACCAGAGACACCGACGAAAGCACAAAGCATTCCGTTAGCAATTGGCGAATGATGCGAAATCGACTCGCGCCGATTGCAAGTCGTGTGGCGATTTCGGCGCGGCGCGCCGCAGCCCTGGCTAACAAAAGGCTGCCGACATTGGCGCAACAGATCAGGAGAATGCAGCCGGATGCGATAAATAATACATTAAGAGAAAACCAGGTGTTTTTCTGAAGCATTCTCGGGCTGTTGAAGGAAAACAGCGATATGTTCCATTCATCGTCTGAAAGAGAGCCGTCTGCCTTGGCTCCCCAGGATTTCCTTGAATCAGGATAAGCCCTTCGGAGTTGTTCAACGAAAACCCCCATTCTGGCCTGCGCTTGCGCCAGCGATACGCCGGGTTTGAGCCGCCCGACAGGATAGAGGAACCGCTTGTTTCTCTGCTCGAATAAATCAAAAAACATCGGATCGCCTTCAAGATGCATCAACCGTTTGAACATGGGCAACGGGACCCAGATGTCACGATACGGACTGCTGTAATCAATATCCCGAAACCGTTTGGGGGCAACGCCGACGATAGTGAGTATTTCGCCGTTGAGCCGGATTACTGAACCCACCGCGCCGGGATCAGATCCGAACATGGATTGCCAAAGGCGATAACTGATGATAGCTACTGGATTAGTTCGGCTTGGCTGATCTTCCTCCGGAAGGAATGGCCGCCCTGCAGCCATTTTCAGCCCAAGCACATCGAAAAAATTTGCAGAGACCGATCTTGCGGAAAGGTTTTTTGAATGATCTGAATCCCATAATTCAAATCCCGCGAAATCCGTGGAGGCCACGGCCGAAAAAACCTGGCCATCGTTCCGGAGATCGATGTAGTCCAGGTAGGACGACTGCGAAATGCTCACAAGCTGCTCCGGTTCCAGAACAGGCAAAGGTCGGAAGATCAATTGATCTATAATACTGACCACCGCAGTATTAGCGCCTATCCCGAGCGCCAGCACCAGAATCGCCAAAATCGCGAATCCCGGATTATGGCCCAATTGCCGCACCGCATAGCAAAAGTCTTTCCGAATCTCGCCGATGAACCTGAATCCGCGCGCATCGCGGCACTCTTCCTTCTTCTGATCGAGACCGCCAATTGCAAGCAGAGCGGTCCGGCGCGCTTCCTCGCGGCTCATGCCTTTAACCACATTCTCCTCGATTTTCATGTCGAGGTGATATTGGAGCTCATCCCTGAGCTCGCTGTCGACCTGTTGGCGGTGGAAAATCGAGCGCAGGCGCAGCGGCACGATGTACAACCATTGTCTGGGGCTCATTGGTTAAGCCTCCTCGAGTTGCACAATGTGGGAAATGGCTGCAGAAAGCCGATTCCAGTTGGCAGTCTCCTTCTTTAACTCTTGGCGGCCAAATCGGGTCAATGAATAATATTTAGCACGACGATTGTTTTCGCTCTGTTTCCACTCGGCGGCAATCCAACCCTCTTGCTCCAGTTTATGCAGGGCAGGGTAAAGCGATCCTTCAGTGACTTGCAGGACATCACCGGAAATCTGCTTCAGCCGTTGATTGATTGCCCAGCCGTTCATAGGCTGCAATGCCACAATTTTAAGAATTAACAAGTCCAATGTGCCTTGAACCAGATCAGGCGGTTTGCTCATTTGCTATCCCCTTGGTTACCAAGGTATATACGACTAACTACCCTTGGTAAGCAAGGGGAAAATACTTCTGGCACGAAAATCACAAATTGAAACGCAGCGTTCGTAATCTTTCACTCATGACGGAGCAGATTGTCGGCAGGGAGAGAGAATCAAGAACTGCCGGAATTCGACAACCGCTCGCGCGCGCCTGGCGGAAACCTTCAAGGTGCGGCCGCAGCCGCGTCCCTCTTCGTAAACCCCTTTTACAGGCGTTAATCCGTCCGCAGCGTAACCGCCGGATCGATGTGGGTGGATTTCCGCGCCGGCAGGTAACAGCACAGCAGCGCCAGAAAAGCCAAAAGCGCGGGCGCGCCGAACAGCAGGACCGGCTCGGACGCGCTGGTCCCGGTGGTGCTGGCGATATCCGCCAGCACACTTGCCAGGACCCGAATGACCGCGCGCGCGAAGGCGAACCCGACGATCGTTCCGACGGCAATCAGCACGGCGCCTTCCTTCATCACCACGCGGAGAACATCGATGCGACGCGCTCCCAATGCCATGCGAATGCCGATCTCGTGCCGCCGCTGCGCCACCGAATAGGCAGTCACTCCGGCGAGCCCGACCGACGCCAGAATCAAGCCGAAGACGCCGATCGCGCCATAAAGCAAGAGCGTCACGCGGATTACCGACAGGATTCGCCCCATCTGGTCTTCCATGCTGCGGGCCTGCAACGGCGTGATGCGTCCGTCCACCACCTCGATCTCGTGCTCGAGGGCGCCCAGAACATCGCCACCCGGACGCGCGCGCACTACCAGCGTCAAACCCTGAGCGAAAGAGCGCGTCATGTCCGCGGGCCGCAAAGGCAGGTAGACGATACCCGGCAAGTTGTTCCCCACGTTCACGCCGTCCCGGATATTCCCGGCCACACCCACCACGTATCCGACGCGGCTGCCCGCGCCCACGGGTCCGATCTCTTCGATTCGCTGCCCGATGGGGTCCTTGCCCGGAAAGCAGTTTCGCGCCACGACATCGTTCACGATGACGGCAGTCGCGCCGTCTGCCTCATCTTCTTCACGGAAATCCCGCCCCCGGACGATAGGAATCCTCAACGCAGACAGGTATCCCCGGCTCACGTCGAACCGGCGTTCCATCGAAAAGACGCCTGAACCGGACGGTCCAGCCAGGACGGGCTCCGCCGGCCTGCCGACCATCTCCATCGGCGTATGGGAACCCAGCGATGCCGAGACAACGAACGGCCGCGCCTGAATGCGGTCAAGAAGCTTGGGAAAGTACACGGCGGCCTGGGCGCCGCTCAAGCCGTCGCGAACCGGATCGATGGAGACCAAATAGAGGTTACGGCTATCGAACCCTGGCGCGCCGCCCACCAGCTTCCGATGTCCGATCACCAGGAAACCCGTGATCAGCAGCAGCGTGAGCGATCCCGCGACCTGGCTGACTACCAGCAGGTTGCGCAGGCTCAAGCGGCGGAAGCGGCGGATCGAAACATGGCCTTCTTCTTTGAGCCCGCTCGTCAGGCTGGCGCCAGTGGCCCGAACCGCCGGCGCGAGACCGAACGCCAAAGCGGTGAACGCTGTCAGAGCGAAAGTGAAGGCTAAAACCCGCGCGTCCGGCGAGAAGTCGAAACGGATCGGTGCGGCAAAGGGGATCTGGATGCCTGAGACAGATTTCGTCAGCCAAACCGCCCCCATGAACCCCAGCACGCCTGCGCCGCCGGCAATCAGGGCGCACTCGGTCAACAATTGCCGGACCAGCCGGGCCCGGCTCGCGCCGATGGCAAGCCGCATGGCGATTTCCCTGCGCCGTTCCGCCGCGCGCGCCAGCAGCATATTGGCGACATTCGCAGCGGCGATCAGGAGAATGATCCCGCCCAGCACCGCAAAATACCCGGTAACGTATGGCACCCCTTGTTTGGGTGTTGGCGCCAGCTTGCCGCCGGGAAGCAGCGTAATTCGGCGGTCATTGCGGTCGCGGCCAGGGTCGTGTGCCTCTTGCTCAATCTGCCGCGCCATCGCGTCCAGTTCCGATTCCGCGCCCTCCGGCGCCACTCCCGGCCGCAGCCGGACGATTACGTGGAAGATCGGCTTGTCCCGCCGCTCCAGAGTGTCGTCCGCCAGTTCAGGAGCCACACTTGGAGGCGCATAAACCGGCAGCCAGAGATCGGCGCCGTAGTACATCGGCGAAGCACCCTGGAAGTCTTTCGGGCCAATGCCAATCACCGTGCAGGTCTGCCCGTTGACGCGCAGCGTTCGACCGATCGCGGCTGGGTCCAAGCCCATCTGGTTTCGCCAGAATTCGTAGCTCAAAACCACCGATGGTTCGCGCCCAGGCTGCTCGTCCTGCCGGTCGAAGAACCGGCCAAGCGCAGGATTCACGCGCAATGTGGGGAAGTACGAGGACGTGACCAGGTGCCCCCAGACGCGATGCGCGCGCCCCCCGGTGGAGACGGAGAACACAGCGGGAGCGTAGGCCGTGGAAGCCGAGAAAAGCAATTCCCGGTCGCGGTAGCGCTTGTAGTCCGGGTAGGAAAGAGGCTTCTCAAACATGAGCAGGCCATCTGCTTCGCGGATGGCAGGCACATCGCGCAGAACCAGGCCGTTCATGATGCTGAAAGCGGCGCTGGCCACCGCGATCCCCAGCGAGAGCGAGATAAGCGCAACCGCAGCAAAACCGGGCGATTTTACCAGCAACCGTAGGCCATAGATTAAATCCTGCCGCATCTCGCGAACGTACGTTGTGGGCAACCGCATGGCGAGATCGGCGAGCAATTGCACGAGTCCCGGCAGTCCATACCGGCGGGATATTTCCGGAATCGCGTCCTCCCCCAGGCGGTCGAGGTCCTCCCCGTAAACAAGGCGGAACTCGTGCGGAAATGCTCTCGAAAGACGACGATACAGAGTGAGGCAAATGTCCGACCGGCGATCCATCAGTAGGCCTCCTGCCTGCGCTTCCTCTGCACCATCCGAATCATCTCTTGCAATCGTTCACACTCCAGGTCGAGCACCTTTCGTCCGAGCCGCGTCAAGCGGTAATAGCGACGGCGCGCGTCGTCGAGTTCCGGCACAGGCCGCTCAACGGACTCTTCAATCAGACCGTCGGCGATCAGACGTTGCAGCGTGCCGTAGAGAGTGGCGGGCCAGATGCGCACGGTGCCGTTCGTCCGTTCCAGGACTTCCTGCATGATGCCGTAGCCATGCTGCTCGGCTCCGACCAACGACAGCAAAATGTGGAACCAGTTATTGTGGAGTGGGAGGAACTCGGCGGCAGTCTTATCTTTCATAGTGCAGATATATATGAATTAATATATATAATTGTCAAGAGTGAAATATCGGGCCTAACCATCCGTGTCGGGATAAAGTCGACGGGAAGGTCCCCAGCCTGACCGGTTTCGAAATCGATCTCGCCCGCTGCTCGGCATTCAGGAGCGATTCAATTTGGGAGAATTAAGGTGTTCCGGAAGAAACCGCGTCAAATAGCGCATCGGTTTTGGACGCCATGATGAAATCATTCCGATGCAATCCGCCGAGGACATGAGTCCACCAGGTTATGGTTACTCTTCCCCACTCCGTGAGAATCGCCGGATGATGGTTTTCGCGCTCCGCCAGTTCGCCCACCTTGATCGTGAATGCCAGGGCTTCGGCGAAATTCCTGAACCGGAAAACCCGTTCAAGCCGCGGCATTCCGTCGTATATCAGAATCTGCCATTCCGGTATCTGCGGCTTAAGCTCCGCCATTTCGGCTTCGGAGATTGGGAGAGCGCCTTTGCTGCATGCTATGCATTTATCTTTCTTCAACTCAGTCATATTTTTCCATAATAGCTCAGTGGACTCTAAGTTTCGGCACCTCTTGTGATTGTTTCTGGCCTGCTTCTGGAAGACTGGGTCAAGCAAAGGCCTAAGGCTCTGGTTTCTTCCAAAATAAGGTTCTCTCTATTATTTCGGGGACACTTGTTGAGGCACAGCCAGCGCTTCATACAACCGCTTGCCCGCATCAATGCACGAGAAATTAGGATACTTATCGATAATTGTTTTTGGCCGCATTATTGCTGCAGCATAGTGGCCGCTGCTGACGTAAAACTGCGCTGTCTCAAAAGATGCGAGAGCCAAATTTCCCTCAACATCCAAAAGGGATTGCTTTAAGACCGGAGCTACATCGCTGTCGGAGCATTTCTGCAAAAACCGGTTGACTTCGTCCGTCTGCAGGAAGTCCCTATATTGGTCGAATAAATCCTGGAACCGCAGCCGGGCGTCGACGCAATTCTTCCTCTTTCTCTTCGTGGATCTTAAATTCTGCTTCCTCAGCTTTTGGGTCGCCAGGGAAGAGAACCGCAGCTTTTTTGCAGTATTCCATGGCTGGCCGCAAATTCTCTAAGCCGTGTGTGTCGCCAAAACTCCATCGCCTAACAGATTCAAGTGTTTAGGGTGAGCGCGGTGGAGACCCGCTATAACAAAAATCCTCGCCCATGACCCCATTTCGCATTGGATTTATCACTTTTCTTAGTGCGTTTTTCCGGTCTCGATACAATCTAGGCATTGAGATCCTTGCCCTGGAAACAACTGGGCGTGCTTAGGAGAGGGAGCCCCGCCTTCGGGTGGAAATTAGAGATCAGGTGTTTTGGATTTTTCGCACCGAGATGGTTGATAATGATCGCAGCTGATTATCATGAGAGGACGGCTTTGGAGCCGTTCTTGTCTGGGATTCAGCGGGTAAACTCGGCGACACGATTGATCTCATCCGACGGTATCGCTGCCGGCCGGTTAGAGGATCGATCGCGGAGATCAATCCAATCTTGCGCGGCTGGGTGAACCATTTTGCCTATGGCCACTTAAGCCGGTGGTTCTCGTCTATCCGAGACTGGGTGGAACAGAAGATAGGGCGCCACCTGGCGCGAGCCTGTCAACGTCGAGGATACGGCTGGAAGCCGTGGAGTAAGGAATGGTAGTTGTGAGCCTCCCGGGCCTCGGCTGCCAGTCTCGAATCCCACCGGCCGCCCGTGCGCGCTACCAGCACCTGGCGGAATGTGTCTTACGGAATGATGATCCCGCGACGCGACTTCTTCACACGCCGTCGAGCAAAAACCGTTACGGGGAACTGAGAGGTGCCCACGTCATTTCGCATTTGGAATAAGCAGGTTCGTCGTCGAAGGAAATACTTACGA